>Ga0075423_10002465_pt1 | contig 16804 bp, 9 predicted proteins | sample SoiMethybrSBSTD2_FD_80114 | JGI IMG/M metagenome (GOLD analysis project Ga0075423, IMG submission 80114) | Bulk soil microbial communities from a Populus tree surrounding site in Tennessee, USA - Soil MetaG P. TD hybrid SBSTD2 | ecosystem: Environmental > Terrestrial > Soil > Tree plantation...
AGAACTCGTTGAACAGCGCGGCGCGCGGCATCTTCTGCAAGTAGTGCTCGGTGCCGTAGATGAAGAACGTTTCGCGCTTCGGATCGCGGTTCGGCACGATGTAGCTGCCGCCGCCAAAGCGGAACATCGCGCCGTTGATGTCATCGACGTGCATGTTCTTGTAGCTGTCGTGCGCGTCTTCCGTCCCGGCGCGAACCAGGCAGAGGAACGCCGTGCACTCGGTGCCGTCCGGCAGCCAGCGCGTTCTGCTGGCCCCGGACGCGGCCCCAAACACGACGCGCCACAACTGCACTTCACTGTTCGGACCCCATTCGACCTGCTGCCCTTCGAACGCCAGCAAATACAGCTGTCCGTCCAACTGCGTCACGAAATTCGCGCTCTGCACGTCGTCCTGATGAGGAAAGTCATGAGGCCGCCCGTTCTCGTACATCGAGACGAGGTTTGGGCATTGCGGCTCGCTCTCCGGCGGGAAGATCTGGTTGACGCGCTTGACGCATCCTGCGTAGAGCACTCGTCGAAGATCTGCTGCCTGCTGCTGCTCCGGCGTCCGCTCGCCAGGGCACGTGGCCGAAGCGAATGGATCGAGCACCGGCCCCTGTCCATTCGCCAAGAGGCGGTACGGCTTGATCTGCGCCAGCGACACGTAGCCGGTACACGGATCCGGTGGGATCGCATACAGGCTGAGACGATCGCCGTCCGGCACCATCACCAGATAGCCGTTGCGTAACGCCGGCGGTGTCCACGCCTCTCGCAGTTTGGCGACAGCCGCCCAACCCGATCCCTCACCCTTCCTCGCAATCAGCAACCGCGGACGCGGATTCGGCTCCGCGATGTTGTAGAGGACAACCTGACTGGATTGTCCCGACGGAGGAATGTTCCTGTCGCCGTGCTCGGGGCAAGTCGGATCCCACTGCGATCGCGTGCACGGCAAAGCGACGAATTCCGAGCTCGTTGCGATGTAGTTGCCGATCGACTGAATGCCGCCGGCGTGATCGAACCTGCGTCCGGTCGGGACGCCGTCCCAATCAGAGTCATTGCCGGGCTCGTACGCATCGTAGACGCCCGCGTTACTGGCCGCGATCACCGCATCGAACGGCGAGCCGTCATGCCAGATGATGTCGGGCCATGCATCGAAGACCACGTTGAGAACGTTCGTGCCGAATCGCTGCGATCGGGTACCGGTCCGCGTGCCGAGCTTCGTGAAGAACACGTTGTTGAATTCCGGACCGCCGTCGCCGCGCACCGAGGTGGTCCACACGAGGTCATAGCGCGCGCGGTTGTAGGTCCGTGCGATTCCCTGATGGTGATACTTCTCGCCCCACCCATCCCCTTGATAGTTGATGCCACGTATGAGCCGCGACGGGTCTGGCGAGATCTCGAGCACGCCATGGTCCTGAATGCGGCTGAACGCCGCCTTGACGTCGAAGGGACGCGGCGTCGCATCCAACTCGGTCGTCATCGCGATCGTTCCGCCGCAACCGATCGAGTTGGCATAGCAGCCGGCGTGCAACTCCAGGCTCATGTCGTAGGGGACGACGAGGTTGATCTGTGAGCCGCGGCCGAAGCAGTTGTCGTCGTTCGATGCCAACTCCGTCGTCGTGTTTGCGATGAACAGACGAAGGAACGTGTTTCGCTCGAAGGCGGCCTCCGCCATCCCGCAGGTGCCGATCCGAATGCTGGTCCCGGCCTGAAACGACCCCAGGTCGAACCGCGCGTAGTTGGTTGTCGCGTTGACCGTGGGACTTGGCGTCGGCCCGTAGATGCCGATCAGGTGCGACACGGCGAAGTCTGCTGACGCGTCAGCGGGGACGACGACGATGGTTTGTGTCTGCGTTACCGCTCGAAACGCGCAAACGACCAGGGTCGTGAGAAGAAGTAGCCGGAGTCTGTTCGTCATGGCGACCCCCTACCTCTCAGAACGGAATCCGGCGGAGGTTTTAGCAGAAACGTCCTGGTCGAGCGCGGTCAGTAGGTTCATCAAGCGTCGCAGCCCTAGCGCTGCTCACGCATCGAGATCAGACCGAACCGGGCCAAACGTCACGCGTTGAGGGCGCGAATGAGATCGCGAATTTCATCGTCGGCGGTGTTTGGTTCGGACAGCGTTTCCATGACCAGCCGATGGAGTTCGACCTGGAAACGGCGGCGCAAGCGGTGAACGGCGGTCTTCACTGCGCCCTCCGACATCCCCAAGCGTGCCGCCGTTTCGGCGTACCCACCGGGGGGCGGCATTCCGAGCAGGCATTCGCGCAGTTCGTCGAACACGGGCTCGCGATTCTGGTGGCGCCATTCCGCTCGCAGGCCGGCCAATACCTGGTCGATGACCGTCAGCGCCCAGCGCCGCTCGTACAGCGTCTCCGGCGTCATCGGATCGGGCGGCTCCCGCGCATATCGATCCTCGGCTCCATCGAGGAGCAAGGGCACGACCTCCAGGCCGCCGCCTCTTTTCAATGTGTGTCGGCGAGCGAAGTCGTTGGCGAGAAAGTGCTTCAGGGATGCGAGCAGAAACGCGCGAAACCGGCCGCGCTCCCGAGTCAACCCTTTGAAGTCGCGACGCTCGAGCAGCGAGACGAAAAAGCTCTGAACGATGTCGCTGGCCTCGTCGGCAGAACGACCGTGCCGGCGAGCGTATGCGTATAGCGGATACCAGTAGGTCTGGTAAAGGCTGGCCAGGGCAGCATCGGCGATGGATGTATTGTCGTCGCCCGCTGCGACCACGAGGCTCCACCGCGTCGTCGTGAATGACGGCACGTCAATCTATCGTGGCACGACCCACACCTTGGCGAGGGCATCGTGCAGACCGCGCGACGGGCGGAGCACGGTTGCGAGGGCCCCGACCGCAAGCACGCCATTCGTTAGCAACGCCGCGAGCATCGGCCAGTGCGGCACCGGCACGACGTCGGCCCCCTTTGGCGACGTGGCGAGGTAGAGGCACCACACCAGCACCGGCGACCAGGCAATGAGCGCGCGGCCAATCGAGCGCAGGCGGCTCGCTTCACGACCCTGCGAGGTCACGATCGCCAGTCCAGCGGCACGCGCCACCACACCGCCGGGTACGGCCGCAGCGGAAACCAGATGCGCGATCATCATCGAGACCAGCACGATCGCGGAGAGAGTGCTAGCGATGAGAGCGACGAACGCGCCTGCACGCTCGGAGACGATGCGGCTCTCGGTCGTCGCGCGATCGATCTCGGGCCCGAGTTGCACGACGATGGCATCGAGACGATCCGAGTCCGGGTATCGCTCGAGCAACTGACGCGCGAGCGTGTGCCGCGCGGCCTGCTGCGCGGGTTGTGCCGTCACCGTGCTCCAGAACTTCTCATCGCTCAGGCTCGCGCGGAAACGCGCGGCGACGTAGCGCTCAGCCGAATCCCGAACGCCGGCGTTTCCGAAGCGACCCGCTGGAGCAGGATCTCGCAGGGCGTCCAGCCACCAGATCATGCTCGCGTGTTCGAACGTCCTCATCGTCCGCATCGCAGGCATCGCGGCGAGCGCCGCGACGGCCATCGCGACGATCGGCACCATTGTCAACGTCACCGGGAGCGCGCGACGCACACTCGTCGCGCGATCCGGCGTATGCGCAAGCGTCGCGACATCTTCGCGCAGAGACTGCACATTCGAGGGGAGCCTCCGACGCCATTCCTCGACCCGCCTGATGAGCGAGAGCGGATACAACCCGGCATGTGAGGCGCGCGCGATCGCGTAGTTCGCAACTGCCGGGAGGAGTTCCATCGGCTTCAGAATGACCGGCACCGTCGTTCTGTCAGCGCGCGTTGTCGGATACGAGAAATCGAGCAGGGTGATGTGGCCGTCATCACGCACCCAGACGTGGGCGAGTGTGACCGATGAAACGCTCTCGTCCTGCTCGAGATGCGCAAGCTCCTCGCTCAGGTCAGTCAGCCAGCCCCTCAACATGGGCCAGTCGATAGTCTCTTGCATCGCCAGGAGCGGACGACCAGGCGGCGCATCGAATGCATCCCACGCGGAGTTGTCGCCTCGTCCCATGAGCCAGTGAAGTCGGGTGACGCGCGATATGTCTCGTCGGGCAGACGATATCTCGCGCGCGTCGGACGACAGGTGATGAATCCAGACGTCGCGACAGAGGAAGGGATCGAAGGCCTTGATCAACGTCCCGCGGTCGGTGGCCCCGAGATTCGCGATGACTTCGAACGGACCGAGTCGTTCGCCCACGCCCGCCGCCAGTGGCGCCACGGGCATCTGATAAGGACCAACGCGCCGGCGGGACGGCGTTGGCGGCGAGATCACTCGAGTCGCGCTCGCGAGATCGTGGATTCCGCTCCAGCCGTTGCCGGGTCGAGCGGTGATGAAGAGCAGAGCGACCTGGATGCAGCCGAGCAAGGGCCGCTGGAGCGCCACTGGAAGAGTGCCGGCTGGAAACAGAGAAAACGGTCCATGCCACAGACGCACCATGAATAGGATCAACGCTGGGGCCACGAATATCGAGGTACGCAGCAGCACAGGCCAAATCCCCGGCGGGCCCGTGGCAGACACCACACGCAGACCGAACAGACGCTTGCCGACAGACGCGCCAGTCATCCCCTCGACCGCCACGTAGTACAGCGCGAGGAGCAACCAGGCTGCGTTCAGGAAACCATTCGTTCCGACCTCGGTTGGTGGATCACCAGCACCGGCGAACGCCCGCAGCATGTCGATGAGTCCGAGCGGCACTCCGATCAAAACGTTGTCGACGACGCCGGCGAGGATCCGCACGCCAGGGCGCGCAGGCTCCTGGTCGTCGCGAACGAATCGGCGCAACGCGTCAGCGAGCTCCGCATACGACTGAGGGCGTCCGGCCGGGAGCTTGTTCAAGCAGCGACTGGTCAGCGCCGCCAGACTTGCCGGAATGCCTTGACGCACCGACGATGGTGATGGGACCGGATCGTGGAGCACACGTTCGATCAAGTCGTGAAGGTCTTCCGCGTCGTACGGCGCCTGTCCCGTCAACACATAGAAGAGCGTGGCGCCCACCGCGTAGATGTCGGCTCGGACATCGAGCGGCTCACCGCGAAGCTGCTCGGGTGGGGCAAAGTGCGGTGAGCCCTCGAACCCGGACTGCGCGACTTGGGACCCGAGGATGCGACCGAGCGTCGAAATGGAGATGCCGAAGTCGCCAATCTTGACCGCCCCTTCGTGATCGAGAAAGCAATTGGACGGCTTGACATCGCGATGGAGGATTCCAGCGACGCGCGCGCCCTCGAGCCCGCTGACGACGTCGAGCATGGCGGTCGCGGCCTCGGTGGGGGAGAGCGGGCCCGACGCGCGCACGCGATCTTTGAGCGTCCCGCCCGCCAGCAGTTCCATCGCGATGACGGGCACGTTGTTCAGTTCTTCTGCGGCAAACACGAAGACCGTCTGCGGATGGCGGATCGAGGCGGCAATCTGGCCTTCACGCAAGAAGCGCTCGCGCTCGGCGCCGCCGAAGCGCGACCGTCGCAAGACCTTCAAGGCAACGCGGCGACCCGTCGGGACGTGGATCGCTTCGTACACGTCGCCCATCCCGCCTCGGCCGAGCATCCGCCCGACTTGATAGTCGCCCCGGCGCGCGCCTTCCCACACCAGATCCGCGTCACCATTCGACGCAGATCTTCCCGACGGCGACGTCACGGTTTCGGAGATTGTCAGTTGGCTCTCGTCGTTGCTGAACGTGTCCAGACCGGCACGCAGCAGACAGATCGCGCACAGGCCTTCGGCCGAGTCGGGCGGCAGTGTCCGGCCACACGAGGCGCATCGAAATGGACCGCCTGCGGCTTCGTCGCTCATACCTGGATCAGACGGAAGTGTGGGTCAAGGTTACCAGTCAGGATTAAAGAAGCCGAACCGATCCTCGATCGAGCGCTGGCGAGGCCCACACCCGGATTCTGCTAGAGTTCCGCGCATGAAAGCGCTCACGTTCTCCGCAGCGTCCTATGCACTCGCCACGGCTCTCGTCCTCGCGGCATGCGGCGGACCCTCGAAATCCGTACAGCCACAGGCAGGACGCGACGCAGCGCCGCAGGCGCAACTCGCACCCGCAGAGTTCAACGCGCTTGCTGTTCGTCTGAACGTGCCGCTGTACTGGACCGCAGACACGAACGGCAACAAATCGGCCGACGAGAATGAAGTCGTGCCGCTGATGTTTTATCCCGGCACGACTCCCGATCTGAGCACCGCCCAGCGCGAGCTGCTCGCAGCGAAATCGGATCCGCCACTCGACGAGACCACAGCGGAGGGAAAGCGTCGCGCGCTCGTGCGGCAAGAGCTCGCGCAGGGCCGTCCGACGCTCGTGCGGTCGGATCTGCGTCAGCGTTCGACTGCGGAGAAAGCGTTCGTTCAGCATATGTTGCAGGTCGCTGCGCGCATCGACGAGATCTATGCTGCGCAGAACGGAATCCCGGCGCTGAAAGCCAAGGTTGCTCCCGACCGTGAGAGCCAGAGCCTGTTTCGGCGCAACTGGGGACCGAAGTGCGTCGCGCCGGCGACTCAGAAGAGTCCGGAGTGTTCGGCGATTCCCGGTGCGCCGCAGCCGATCGTCGACGTCTGGCCGCCCTCGTTCGGCAACACTCCGCAGGCCGACCGCGGGTTCTGCGCGACGATAGAGAAGCAGCAGAACCTCGACTCGCCCTTCACGGCGATACGGGAGGTGAACGGCAAGTTGTCCGCCGTGCCGTATTCAGAGGCCTATCGCGCCTCGATGGCTGCAACCGCAGAAGAACTGAAGGCGGCGGCCGATGCGCTGAAGGGCGCGAACGAAGAGCCGCTCGTCGCCTACCTGCGCACTGCCGCCACGAGCTTCACGACCAATGACTGGTGGCCCGCAGACGAAGCCTGGGCGCGCATGAACGCGAGCAACTCGAAATGGTACGTACGCGTGGCCCCCGACGAGGTCTATTGGGAGCCATGCTCCGTCAAGGCCGGATTCCACCTGACGCTCGCGCTCATCAACGAGGGCGCGAAGGAGTGGCAGGACAAACTCACCGGCATTCGGCAGGAAATGGAAGCCGCGATCGCTCAGCGCGCAGGCGCCCCCTACACGGCGCGGCAAGTCAAGTTCCACTTGCCGGATTTCATCGATATCGTCGTCAACGCAGGCGACGACCGCTCGCCGTTGGGTGGGACTATCGGCCAGAGCCTGCCGAACTTCGGGCCGGTCGCGAAAGAGAGTCGAGGCCGCACCGTCGCAATGGTGAATCTCTCCAACGATCCCGATTCGCTGGCGTCCCGTCGTCGAGCGACCTCGAGCCTCCTTGTCGCAGACAGCATGACTGACTATTCGAGCGATCCACTGGCGTCGGAGCTCACCACCGTTCTGCACGAGGCGACCCACAACCTGGGTCCCGCGCAGGAATACGCCGTGCGCGGCACGCCTGTCAGGAAGATCTTCGGCGGGCCGATCGATACGATGCTCGAGGAGCTCAAGGCGGAAACCGGTGCGTTCTTTTTCGTCGACATGCTCCGTTCGAAGGGGATGATCAACGATGCGCTCGCGCGGCATCTCTACGTCAACAACGTGGTGTGGGCGTTGGGACAGGCGTCCAAGGGCATGTACACGTCGAGCCATGAGCGACAGCCGTATCCGCAGCTTGCCGCAATTCAGCTCGGTATTCTCACTGAGGCCGGCGCGCTCACCTGGGACCCCACGGTCATGGCTGCGAACGGGCGAGATAGAGGTGCCTACACGATTCACTTCGACAAGCTGGTCGCGACCTCCGAAGCGATGATGCAAACCGTCGCCGGCATCAAAGGTCGCGGCGACCAGAAAGGAATCGAAGAGCTGCTGCGCAAGTACGTCGACAGCAGCGACGTGGTCCCACACGCCGCGATTGAAGATCGCTGGGGACGCGAGCCGCAGGTGAGCTTTGTCTATTCGTTGACGATGTGAAGCGGCGCACCATGGAAGCGGCGTTCACGTGCACGCACTCATCTCAGCATTGACCCTCGTCATTCGCACGGTCTGAAGCGATCCGACGGCAGTTTTTACTCCCCCTGGTGGACAAGCTAACGCCACCACAAAATTCGCTCCACACACATTAGGCAGTTTTGGCGCCGATCCAGCAGGCACGCACTGTGCCGATTGTCGGCGACACGTGATCCCAAATCTGAACTACACGCCGACTGGATATCGAGGCTCGTTGCCGATGTCGAGAGTTGTACGTCGACGCGCTCTCATCATGACCGTGGCGTCGATCGTGGGCCTTGCCGGATCCATCGCCGGCTGGATGCGAGTGGTGGACGCGCAAGAGCCCGGGGGATGGGTGTTCTGCGCGAATGAGAACGAGACCTGCGCGTTCACCGGGACGAGGCAGGTCCGGTATGGAGCAGCTGGGCTCTACGCTTATCGCAACGCGACCGATGGCACCTCCTGTACGAACGCGGTCTTCGGCGATCCGGCGCCCAACATGGCCAAGCACTGCGATTCCACGGAGACACTGGCCCCGCCGCCGCCGCCGCCACCCCCGCCCGCGGACTGGGTGTTCTGTGCGAATGAGAACGAAACCTGCGTCTTCACCGGGACAAGGGATGTCCGGTATGGCAGCGATGGGCTCTACGCGTACGACACCGCGACTGATGGCGTCCCGTGTACGAATGCCGTCTTCGGCGATCCGGCTCCTAACGTAGCCAAGCACTGCGATTCCAAAGGGACAGCGGGAACACCGCCGTCCGATCCCGCACTGGTGGGGTCGTGGTCTGCGCTTCAGGATTGGCCGGAGGTTGCCGTTCACGCGGCGCTGCTTCCGACGGGCCGCGTGATGCTTTATGGGTATTCGGACGATCCGCAGCTCTGGGATCCTTCGACGTCATCGGTCACCGCAACAACAAAAGTCGGCTACAACCCTTTCTGCTCGGGACTCACGCTGCTCGCGAATGGCGGTCTGTTCCTCGCGGGCGGTCACATCAGCAACAACGTTGGCCTGAACGATGTGAGCATCTATGACCCCGTCACGAGTACATGGTCGCGACAGCCGGACATGAACGCGGGGCGTTGGTACCCGACCACAACGATGCTCGCCGACGGAAGCGTCTTGGTCGTTTCGGGTGATGTCGACAACACCGTCGGCGTCAATCCTCTGCCGCAGGTATGGACCGATGGACACTGGCGAGACCTCACTGATGCGCTGATCCAGATGGATCTCTACCCGAGGATGTTCCTGGGACCCGACGGCAGGGTGTTCAACGCGGGACCGCAGCAGACGGCGCGGTATCTGGATACGAGTGGCACCGGAAGGTGGACCGACAGTGCACGAAGCACCGGCGGATTCCGTAGTTATGGCACGGCAGTCATGTACGACCCTGGCAAGGTGCTGATCGTTGGTGGCGATGATCCGCCGATCGCCTCCGCCGAGAAGATCGACCTGAATCGTCCGTCGCCCCAGTGGCAACCGGCGGGAGCGATGAACATGCCACGGCGTCAGCTCAATGCCACCGTTCTTCCGGACGGCACCGTCCTGATGACCGGCGGGAGCAGTGCTCCGGGGTTCGACAACGCGGCTGGAGCGGTGCTGAACGCCGAGCTCTGGGACCCGTCCGCCAACGCGTTCACGCAGCTGGCGCAGGCGCCTCGCTATCGCGGCTATCACTCGGTCGCGCTGCTGATGCCCGATGGTCGTGTGCTGTCGGCGGGCGGCGATATCAATTCGCATAACGCCGAACTGTTTTCGCCGCCCTACTTGTTCAAGGGGTCGAGGCCGATCGTGACAGCGGCACCTTCGAACATCACCTATGGGCAATCGTTCGTGGTCGAAACACCGGACGCCGCGTCGATCAGCGCCGTCACGCTCGTGCGCTTATCTACTGTCACCCACGCGTTCAACATGAACCAGCGGTTCGTCCGGCTCGCGTTTTCAGCCGGCGCCGACCGATTGACCGTTACGCCACCTTCTGTTGGCGAGGTTGCGCCGCCGGGCCATTACATGCTGTTCCTGTTGAACGGCGCCGGCGTGCCATCGATCGCTCCGATCGTTCGTCTCAGCGCCGCCACGGTGCCGTCGCCACCAGCGGCACCGACCAATCTGACGGCCACGGCGGCCTCGAGCAGCCAGATCAATCTGAGTTGGACTGACAACGCGAGCGACGAAGCTGGATTCCGCGTCGAGCGTTCGTCCGATGGGACCACGTTCGCGGAGATCGCCACCGTCGCCGCCAACGTCACCGGTTACGCGAACACCGGGCTGACGGCGGCCACGCAATACTGGTATCGGATCCGCGCCTACAACAACACCGGCGCGTCAAGTTACGCTGGCCCGACCAGCGCGACGACGCTCGCGGCCGCCGTCTCACCAACGGCACCGACAAATTTGACGGCCACGGCGGCCTCGAGCAGTCAAATCAATTTGAGCTGGGTCGACAGCGCGAGCAACGAGTCGGGATTTCGCATCGAGCGCTCGCCCGATGGGACCACGTTCGCCGAGATCGCCACCGTCGGCGCCAACGTCACCAGCTACGCGAACACCGGGCTGACGGCGGCCACTCGATACTGGTATCGGATCCGCGCCTACAACAACACCGGCACATCCAGTTACGCTGGCCCGAGCAGCGCGACGACGCTCGCAGCCGCGGCCGTATCACTAACGGCCCCGATGAATCTGACCGCCACGGCGGCCTCGAGTAGCCAAATCAATTTGAGCTGGGTCGACAGCGCCGGCAACGAGTCGGGATTCCGCATCGAGCGCTCGCCCGATGGGACCACGTTCGCCGAGATCGCCACCGTCGGCGCCAATGTCACCAGCTATGCGAACACCGGGCTGGCGGCGGCGACGGAATACTGGTATCGCATCCGCGCCTACGACGACACCGGCGCATCCAGTTATGCTGGCCCGACTAGCGCGACGACGCTCGCGGCCGCCGTACCACCAACGGCACCGACGAATTTGACGGCCACGCCGGCCTCGAGCGGTCAAATCAATCTGAGCTGGGTCGACGGCGCGAGCAACGAGTCCGGGTTCCGCATCGAGCGCTCGGCCGATGGGACGACGTTCGCCGAGATCGCCACCGTCGGCGTGAACGTCACGAGCTATGCGAACACTGGGCTGACGGCGGCGACCCAATACTGGTATCGGGTTCGCGCCTACAACAACACCGGCGCCTCCGGTTACGCGGGTCCGACCAGCGCGACCACTCTCGCCTCAGAGCCGCAACCGCCGTCTGCGCCGACAGCGTTGATCGGAGTTCTCAGGAGCGACGGAATGGCGCTCTCCTGGACCGACACGTCCAGCAACGAGACCGGCTTCGCGATTCTCCGCTCGATCGACGATGGTAAGACGTTTACGCAAATCGCGACCGTGGCTCAGAACGTTTCGACGTACGTAGATACCAGCCCAGGGACGACCAAGTTCGTGTCCTACCGCGTGCGAGCGTTCAACACATTTGGCAATTCCGCTTTTTCCAACACGCTGAAACTGCGGAACCGCTGATGCGCAGCAGAGAGGATTTCATGCGACACACATCGCTTGGGGGCGCCGCGTCCATCGCGCTCTACTTGCTCGTTCAGGGCGTCGGAGCGTCCGCGATTACGCCGACTTATACAATCACCGATCTCGGTTCGCTCGGCGGTCGGCAAACGACACCAATGGGCATCAACAACCGCGGCGCCGTCGTCGGGTTCGCGTCGACGGGCGACGGGTTCACGCGAGGATTCCTGTATACCGGCGGATCCCTCATCGATCTCGGCACGCTCGGAGGCGAGGACAGCTTTGCCTATCGCGTGAGCGACAGCGGAATCATCGTCGGCCGCGCGCAGGACATGACCGGGCGCTTTCACGCGTTTGTGACGACGATCATGGGCGGAACAATCGAGCTCAGGTCGCTCGATCCGCGCGTGGACGGCGACTTCGGCAGCGCTGTCTCGATTAACAGTCTCGGCGATGTGATCGGTTATTACACCACTGCCGGCGAACACCGGTCGGCTCACAATCGCATCTTTCGCTATCGCGACTTTCAGGTCGAAGACCTGGGCACGTTTGGCGGCGAGGATGGCGTTGCTGTTGCGGTCAACGACCGGGGCAGTGTGGCTGGTTATTTCAGCTCGGAGCCTCACGCCGACTACGCGCAACACCGCTCATTCCTGTTTGGCGGCGGCAGATTGGTGGCGATCGGGTCGTTGGGGGGACAGTTGACCACGGCGCGCGATCTCAATAACCGCGACGAGGTCGTCGGTGATGGCGATGTAGGTGATGGTGAGCATCGCGCCTTCTTGTTCTCGGATGGCCGCCTGCGAGATCTCGGCACGTTGCCGGGGGGCAGGCAAAGCGCCGCCTACGCCATAAACGAGCGCGGCGACATCGTGGGTTTCTCCCAGGGCAGTAACGCTTCGGCGCGCGCGGTGATCATCGTGGATGGTGTCATGCGGGATCTCAACGGGCTCATTCCCGCCGGATTGGGGTGGGTCTTGACGGAAGCGCGGGACATCAACGACTCCGGACAGATCGTCGGTACTGGCTGGCGTAACGGCGAGCACCACGGGTTCCTGCTCACGCCGTTGTGAGGCGGTGCGGGAACGCCTGCCCAACCGGCGATGTGTCCGCTAAGTGTTGATCCGGACTGTCGACTAGTGCGGCAGGTGCGTGAGCGTCTTCGGCAGCTCCATGATCTCGAGCGCGTTGCCTTGCGGGTCCACGAGCATCGCGATCTTGATCGGTGCACCACCGATCGACACAGTGGCCACGTCCCGGTCGACCTTGGCACCTGCGGCCTTCGCGGTGGCCACCGTGGCGGCGATATCAGATACGCGGAAGATCGCGTGGTGCATCGGGTCCTTCGCATCGCCCTCGCGCTTCTGGACGAGGAACTCGGGCGAGGAGCCCGCCTTGGCGTCTGCAACTGTGTTGCCGAAGCGCATGATGATCTCGGTGGCGGGATTGCCGACGCGGTCGATCTCCTTCAAGCCGAACGCCGCGTCGTAAAACTTCGCGAGCGCGATCACGTCGCTGGCACCGAGCCGAACCGCCATGACCGTGACCTCGGCTCGTGCATCGATGAGCAGAACCGCCGCCCAGAGCCCCACGATCGCAGTAATCATTCGTCGCATGTGGCGCATTCTCCTCGATGTGGTGCGACGGTGCCAAGGCGCGTTCGATCGCGGACCGTGAACGTCGAGTTTGTGATGGGCGACGATGGACGCGCCCGACGAGCACTCGGTCGAACACTACGGCCGGCTTGTCGTGCCCAAAAAGGTCACAGGGCCATCGCTCCCCAACGAGGCCACATCAGGCTGCCATCCACAGCCGCCCCGCGCATCAGTGCAATGGGTCGGCGCAATGTTGCGACAACGGCTGCTGTTTGGCCGACGGGGTGCGAAGTTGCGCCTGGATGTAAGCGACCTCACGGATGCCGCGAAGCGCGTTCACGACGGCGGAAGGGACGTGAATATCGCGACGGAAGGCGGCATTGATTGGCCCGTCTCCTCGAGCGACTGCGGAGTCGTCGGCGAGCGGGGCACATAACTCACGCCCGTACGTGGCTTCGACTGCATCCCTGACGGAGTTCAGCATGTCGATCGGAACGACGACGAGCGTGTTCTGGCCGTGTTGCCCAACGAGCAGGCCGTCCATCGATTCTGCTCTGCAGACATCCAGGCCGAAGTGATCGAAGAGATTGGTTCGAAACCAACGAGCGTGGCTGTTCACTTGCTGAGGAAGCCAGAGCTCGAACGCTCGCTGGATCTCGAGTGGATCGAGAAAGGACTGGCTGGCAGGGTCCAGCCGCTCTCGAAGGAACTGCGAGTGCCGCTTGACGAAGTACGAGATCACGCGATCGACTGGATCCCGATGCGTGACGAAGATATACCGCCGTTGGGCATTCATAAGGCCACTGCGGAACGCCGCTCGCCGCATCATTCTCTGTCGATCACGATTCGGTTCCAGGGCCAACGCATCGAGCAGGCTGCGGGATACTGGCCAGAACTCGGCCTCGGGAGGGACACGGTGCTCGTGGAGGACACGCACCTCTGACGCGACAGTCCATCCGATGAGATCGCGGAGCCACTGGGACCCTGTCCGTTGCGGAGCCAGGACAGCGGCGACGACGGATTCGCGCTGGGTGGCCTGCTCCGACATGTGCCGGAGCAGACGCACGAATGGGTTCGTTGGGAGGGCGTCGCCGCGTTGCACACCGTTGCCGGAGTTCACGAGAAAGCCTCTCGCCACGACATGAACGCCGTCGCACGCCATACACAGTGCGCGTCGCAGCGTGCGTACGCCGATATGCTCGGTATCTCCATATGCGGGGAGCACGCCCCACGGCGAACCAGCAAGAACATCCGCCGTTGCCGGGTCGAGGTGCTTCAATATGAATGTGACTCGAGACGCATTCCGCTGCGCCCAGCAGGCGTGCGCATGGAACTCGTCGGTCAGACTCTCGAGGTTGAAGATGTAATGAGACGCCTTTGGGAGGGTACGTGCGCTGGACGCGTGGACGTAGGTCACGGTGCCGCGCTCACCAAACATCTTCGGCTCGGGATGCCGCAGCGCTGCGGCATCCCTGTCTCGCACCACGACGATCGATCGATGGGCGTCGTTCAGCATTGTCTCCCTATAGGACTATGCAGACCGTGAGTCGGACGTCCGACAAGCTGTTCTCTGCAGACACCTCGAACGTCCGCTGGCATCGCGCAGACTTATTGACTATGAATGTCCAGATCGCCGCAAATAGTTCCCGATTCTTTACCAGCCGCTCGGCGGTCCATCCTTCACGAAAGACCGTACGGTCATTCGACGCTCTGGACTCGAATGGCGTTGACGTCGCACCTTGCAGAGGCTCTGCCGCAGTCTTGCGCGACAAAAGCGGTCGGTGACATTGGTTGCGAGTGTTCGCAACTGCGAAGCGGCGAACATGATCAAATCTCGAAGACTATTGATCTTGCGGCCGAACGGCTGTGGTTGCCAGCCGAAGCTCAGTGACTGCGGATTCTAGCTCCGGATTCACACGCAGCGAGGAACGAGCAATCTTCTCGATCGGAGATTGTCCTGTGTGCTTCGACTCGGGAGCCGTGGTTCCCCTCATGGAATATGGCTCCTCACGAGACGTGTTCTTTTGTCCATTGTGTGGTGTCGCCTGGCGAGAGGCTTCGCTCGCTGAGCGTCTCGATGAAACCCTCTCGCTTCGGGACATGGCGCCAGATGCAGTCAGGTTGCCTACCGCCGCTGACGCGCGCCGTACTTCACCCACCTGGTCGAACTCCCGTTCGCGCGGTGGTATCCACGCTTGAAGGAATCGCTGAGACCCTAGTAGGCGATAGACCTATTCGGTGTAGGTGCGCTGCTGCCCCCTTTATCGTTCAGGGGCACATGCGTGAAGGCGTGCCGGATGCACGCCGCGGCATTGTGATCGTCAGTCGCAATCGTGTTGACGCGGCTGCGAACACGATTCACGTCTCGAAGGATGGCCGAACCGCTGTGGCCTGCCAGCCGAAGCTCAGCGACTGTGGGAAGCAGCAGGAGGTCCGACTTTCGCTCGCTTGCGCCAGCGTGACCTGTCGGAAAGCTCAATGTGTGCAGGTCGGCGAGCGAAGCGAGCGGCCTAGCCGAAGGCTGGTTGCGGGGGGGGGATTTGAACCCCCGACCTTTGGGTTATGAGCCCAACGAGCTACCGGACTGCTCCACCCCGCGTCATGTTGTGTCGGGAACGACCGAACGGACGATGAACCCGATGGACTGAACTGCCCGAGCTCTTCACTCTATCACGCACGTATCACGCATTCAACTGCACGAGCCGGCAAGAAAAACACGAGACAGCGTGCAGCCAGATCTATCAACGGCCACACATCGAGCCCCTTAGACGGCAAGCACCGAAGCGTGCACGGACTCGCGGCCTTCAGTCGCCGCTGAGTCGGACAAAAGACGCCTAAAGGGGGTTCCTCGTGTCGCGACACCTGACGTTCATCTGCGCCTTCTCCCTCACGCTGATTGGAGCGCCACCGGTTCACGCGCAATCGATCATCGGCCAACTCGGCGCGCTGCTCACCGAACAGCGCGCCACGCCCTTGTTCGTGCCTGACGTCGGCGCTGCAGTTGCGACTGCGACGACGGTCGCCGGTCTCTTCTCGACCGAACTCTCCACCCTGCCCCTCGCGTCATCGTCGGGCGGCTTCGTGTATCGGCTTGACCCTGCATTGGGTGTGGTATCGCGGGCCAGCGATGCCTTCGGACCGTTCTTCACCGAGCGCGTGCTGCGCAACAGCAAAGGGCAGTGGTCAGTCGGCCTGAGCGCGCAGGCGTCGGAGTTCTCATCGCTGCAGGGCGCTGATCTGCAGGCCGGCACGTTCCCGACCAATGCGGCCCGTGTCACCGGAACCAGCGTGCCGTTCGAGGTCGACACACTGGAGTTGCATCTTCATTCGAACAGTGTCACCGGCTTCGCCAGCTACGGCATCAGCGATCGACTCGTCGTCGCCGCCGCCGTGCCCGTCGTGCGCGTGCGCTTCGACGGTCATCGAACGCGAACGGTCGACGGCGTCTCGTCGCTCCAGTCATCACAGGCGGGATCGGCCGTCGGTCTCGGTGACGTCGCAGTCCAAGGACGGTATCTCGTCGCCGGTACACCGGTTCGCGGCTTCGCGGTCGGCGGCGATCTGCGAGTGCCCAGCGGTAGTCAAGAAGATCTCCTCGGCGCCGGCAAAACCGCTGGCAAGGCGATCGGAATCGGCTCGTGGGAGGAAGGTCGCCTCGCGGTCCACGCCAACGGCGGGATGGGTGTGGGCGGCGCATCACGCGAGTACTTCTGGAGCACGGCGACGACGGTAGCGGTGAGGCCGCAAGTGACGATCGTCGGCGAAGTGATGGGCCGTCGACTCTCCGAGTTGAGCCTCGTTCGCGAC
>Ga0075423_10002467_pt1 | contig 16803 bp, 19 predicted proteins | sample SoiMethybrSBSTD2_FD_80114 | JGI IMG/M metagenome (GOLD analysis project Ga0075423, IMG submission 80114) | Bulk soil microbial communities from a Populus tree surrounding site in Tennessee, USA - Soil MetaG P. TD hybrid SBSTD2 | ecosystem: Environmental > Terrestrial > Soil > Tree plantation...
CGGTCTTCGGGGATCACGGCTCGCTCGTAGTCCTGGCCGGCGATGGCGCGAACATCGTCGAGCGAATCCCACAGAATGAGGGTGATGAATTCAACTTCATCGCCAACCTCCCGGCGCAAGAAGTAGCTGCCGCGAAATCCCTTCTTTAGACTGAGTCCGGGCAGCAGCTCGGGCTTCAGATGTGATTCGTACGCATCAGCGTGCTCGGGTTTAGTACGTCCATGCCACACTCTGGCGACCATGATGTCTCCTCCAGCAACGTCTCGCATCTTCCGGTAGCACAGGAAAGGGTTGTGACGGCACGTCTGCAGATCGATTGCATCACCGTGGACGACACGATGGACGTCTATCGACGCATCGTCGGCGTCGGTGGACCCAACCTGCCGGGCATCCCGGCCCCAGATACATCCCGCATCGGCGCCGAACTTCGCCGCCGCGGGATGGGCGTCAGGGAGAAACCGAGGTGGACGCTGTCGATTGACGAGGCCATCGAAGGGATGCTCGCCGGGAAGTGGACCTTCTACATTCAGCTCGGAATCTATGACGTCGTGAATGTCGCGCTGGCAACCGCGCCGACGGGACGCCTCTATCTGAAGACAGACAACGACCAGGACGCGCCCGACGAGATGCTGTTCCTGCCGCGCTGCTGGTGACTTCAGTGCGTCGGGCGCTCGCATGACGGTTCTAGATGGCTTTCCACGCAAAGGAAGTGTACAGAGCAAAGACCGGAGGAGTCAGACATGTGCCGAATGGCCGTCACACTCATCGTTGCGAGCGTATCGGGAATCGCACTCTACGGCCAGAGCTCGGTCGCGCCGAGTCTGGATGTCGTCGGCATCAGGGTCGGTATGACCGTGAAGGAAGCGGCCGCTGCGCTCAAGGCAGACAATCCCCGATTGATGCTGTCGCCCGGGACGCACAACCTGGAAGGGTTTGCGCAGCCGCTGCTGTTTTCCATCATCGGAAACGAGGATGCGACGACCGGCCCCAACGGCACGATGACGCGCGCCAATGAAACCATTACGTTGCTGTTCACGACGCCTCCGAGTCCCGAGGTCGTCTGGGGAGTCAAGCGCGTGTACAACTTTCTCCCCAAGGAGCAACCGGAGATGCAGAACATGCTGGAGGCACTCCGCATGAAGTATGGTCCGGAGAGTCGGCCGGCCAGCCCCGATCCGAGGGATCTCTCGAAATACGTGGCGTGGGTATACGACGCGCAGGGAAAGCCGATGGGCCCCAGCGGCGCGCCGCTCAACATGACGTGCGCTCCGGACGCGACAGCGCACTTCGGAAGCGGAGATGACCCGACGCTGAACGAGATTCAGAGCGGCAGACCAAGCGGCCCACCTCAGTGTCAGTCGATCACCATCGTCAACGCGAACGTTCTGGGCAGTCAGGTCGATCCGTCAAAGCTGAATTCGACGCTGGTCGTACGCAGCCTCATCGTACAGATCACCGACGGCGCCAGACATCGAGCCTCGGTAGATGCCACACGCGCTGTCGCGCTCGGCGCCACGAAATCCCGGGAGGACAAGGAGAACGAAGTCATCAAGAAGCGCCCCACGCCCAAGATCTGAGGTTCCGATGACAATGCTGTCTGCTCGGATCTCGTCGGGCTTGATGATGGTCGTCGCCGGCGTGGCCCTGATGCCGGCGATCGCCGTCGCGCAGGTCCCGCTGCAACTGAATGTTCCGTATCGCTGCCAGGACGGCGTGACACGGACGATCACGCGTTGCGAGCGCAATGCGCGCGCGGAAGTGTGTTTCTGGAGGGAACAAGAGAAGGGCGAGGTCACGGAGCGCTACAACGTGCGAAGCCAGATGGATGGCTGGTTGAGCACCTGCACAGCGGAGGCGCCGCAGACTCGAGCGGCCGCGCCTCCCGCGGCGGTTGCTTCAGGCCAGCCATCGCAAGGACTTAGTCCGGGCTATTTGTCCGGATTCCCTTCCGTGAACACCGTGAAACGCTCGATTCAGGGCAGCACGCCCGCCGATACACTCGCTCGGCAGATTGCCGTGTTGAACTATCTGCCGCGGATCATCCAGCGGATGCAGATGGTTCCGGGACGGCGCTACAACTCGACCACGCCGGATGAACAGCGGCTCATCGACGCCTACAGTCTCGCCTCGTACGAGCTGTCTCAGAGTTACGCGAAGTCTGCGGCGCCGCAGGACGCCAAGGCGTTTCAGCAGATGATCAATCGCTATGAGATGAACCCCGCGCTCAGCGATCAGATGTTCGGTCTGCTCTCGCCCGCGACTCTTGCCGAGTTCGGCAAGATCGATGCGGCTGCCAGCGCGCAAGCACAGGCGCGCGTCGACCAGCAGCGTCGCGAGAACGAACAGGCGCGCGCGGCGGTCTCACAATCGCCGACGGCCGGCGGGCGTTCGTTAGCCAACGACCCTGGAGCGGTGGCGATGCGGCGCTGCCTCGAGCTTGGCGGCAGCGAACTCGAATGCCTCGGTAAGGGCCTGACGACGGGCTTCACAAAAAGCATCCTGGGCGTGGATTCGATCATCCCGCAGTCCACCACGCGAGGCGTGCGCATCGGCGGCACGTTCAAGACGGCATCGGGCCTGGCTCTCGACTTCGACAACGAGAACGCAAACATCAGCGCGTGCGGCAAGCTCCAGGGCCCGGCACACGAGTACGCCGTGACGCGCCGCGGCGATCAGCTGCAGGTCGAGATCATGACCGAGCCCAAACCGCTCGTTGTCTTGCTGGGCGTGGACGGACGATTCACAGGACCTGCGGCGTTCGACCTATCCGGCGATGTCATCGTCGGCTACAACACCTACTGGGTCGAGTCGCGAACGAGCGACAACGTCGTCGTTCCCGGAAGCGGTCATCAGGAACGAGTGCCGGTGTGGGATAGAAAGATCGAGCGCTGCGGGTTTTCCGTACTGCGGCCAACGGGGCCGGCGAAGGCGGACGTCAGCGTCGTCAGAGAGCTCGAGAACGCCACGGCGGCCCTGGCTGGTCGGGGCGCTCCCGCACAAAAGTCCGAGACCGCTGAGGCACCCGCTGGACCGCGTTTCGCGGGCACGTATGTGGGCGCGGGCGGCTTGCGATTCGAGTTCCATGCAACAACGGTAATCGTCGACTGCGGAGAAGCGCATGCGGTGATGCCGTATGCGGTGCAGAACTTCGCCGATCGCCTCGTCATCACCGTTCGCAGCGGCACCACACCGGCACCGCTGGCCCTTCAGGCCGACGGCACGCTGAGAGGGTCGGGGAGCATCGATGTCAACGGACGCGTGGTGACCGGGACTGATGCGAATGGCGTGACGTTCGCGCCGCGCACGGCACATTGTGCAATCACGCAGCTGACCCCGCAGTAAGCGTTAGCGTTCCACGACGTTTACTGCTGTGGATGTCACACCGCAGCGCTCATAGCAGGCGTGACGATCCGGCAAGCGCGCGTCGGATCAGCGCATGCAGGTACCGTAGTTCCTCATCATCGAGCCCCGCGCCGAAGCTGACGAGCCCGCGGCGCGTCTTCAGCGTGATCCCCTTGCTGCGCGCGAACGCCACGATTCGCGTGAGCACGCGCTCCAGGCCAGGACTCACGGCCGTCGGGTGCGCCATCCCGTCCGACTCGCGCGCAGCCGCCAAGGCCGTGCGACGCGCGGATGCGATCATCGATTCCGTGGTGCTGTAATCGACATCGAACACATCAGCGGCCGAATACGCACCAGTGGTGGTCGTGCGCCACGCACCGCGATCGTCGATGCGAATGCCTTCTGTCGACACCGTGACGATCGTCGCGCCGCGCCGCGCGCGGACGAACGTGTTCACGACGCTCATGGCTGGAATCGCGGCGAACAGAAACGCGATCGATCCGAAGAAGATCACGGCGATGGGATCGGTCGTCTTCGTTTTCGAGAACCACCCCAGAATCGGACCGAACACCGCGACGATGATGACTATAGGGATCACTGTCGCGACGATCACGAACAGGTTCACGGGTCCCGCGGGAATCGTGATGCGAACACCGTTGCCCTCCGCCCGCAGCTCGCTTCGCATGTTCGACGGACGCGGCATCGATCCCTGATCTGGTCCATCGAGTCGCAGCCGCTCCGACAGCGACAGCCCGCCCTTGGTCGCTGCGACGCGAACGGCATGATCGCTCGTCGCGTCCTCGAGCTCGACGTTGAGCAGCCGCGCGATCAACGTCGCGCACGCTCTCGCGTCGGCGTAGCTGCTGGCACTGAAGATCTTTCGATGGCCGGCACTGGCCGACTTCAGCGTCAGCGGAAAGGAGTCCGCGCTGTCGGAGTCGCCAGGGGTGAAGCCGATGACGATCGCCTGGCAGTCGCCGAGGCGGGTCGTCGTGGTGTGCAGCGCGACGAGGAGGCCCCACTGCTGTTCAAGCGTACCTTCCGCGCGATCGATGGTGGTCCACACCCGGCCGAACACGAGCGTGGCGCCCACAGCCGTGAAGACGGTGGCCATCAACGGCAACACTACTCGTGCCAGCGCGGGAGAATCCAGGCCCTCCGAGCGAATGACGCCGGTGGCGGAAAGCCACATGAAGACGCCAGCGGCGAAGAACGGCAGCCCGAAGACAGACAGCCACCCGCCGCCCTGGCGAAGCTCGACGCGATAGGGTGTGACCTGACGCCACGAGGTCGACTTCACATTCCGAGTTATCGGCGGAAGTCGGCGCTCTGGGCAGGGCAGTGTTTCTCGACGGTTCGCCGTGGCGAACCGGCCTGCTGGTCGACGGTTCGCCTGTCGCGAACCGGCCTCGGCCGCGAGATTAGCGGCCGTAGAGATTCATCTGCTTGCCGTCGGCGAAGATGATGCGCTCGAGCCTCACGATTTTCTGGCCGTCGGCGAACTGATAGCCGATGCCGGTGATCACATCACCAGGCTTGACGGTGTCTTTCTTCCAGCCGTTCGCCTCCATCCGGGTGATGGCGGGGCCACCCACCTGCCACTTCTCGACTTTGCCGTCGTCGCTCTTCACCTCGAGCGTGATCATCGGATGGGGGTTCTCCCAGGCGAACTCCATCACCGTGCCCTTCACCGTGACGAGCTTGGAGTTGTCGATCGGCCAGGAGTGGTGCGCAGACAGCGGCACACTCGAGACCAAGAGGATCAGCAGAGCCGGCACGAGCAGAGCTTTCATGTGACGCGCCTCCTGTGAAGGATTGTAGGCCACGAAGAACGCAAAGATCACAGAGGATTATGCCGGAGGCAAATCTACGATGCGAACGACGGAAGTCAGCCCGGTTCTCGCTGTCCTCTTCTCCGAGCTCGTCGACGGGGCAGCGCCGACGGGTGCGTTCATTCTCAATACGGGAGACACAGGGCTGCTGCAGTCGCTCGACAAGATCACAGCGGCCGAGGCCTCGCGCTCGATCAACGACGGCGCCACAATCGCTGCGCACGCGCAGCACGTGCGCTACGGACTCTCACTGATGAATCAATGGGCGCGCGAAGGCGGCAATCCGTTCGCGAACGCGAAGTGGGACGAGGCCTGGAAGATTTCAGCGGTGGATGCTCCGACGTGGGAAGAGATTCGCACCGGACTCGCCCACGAGAGCCATCGCTGGCTCGACGTGCTCAAGTCGCCGCGCGAGGTCGCCGAAGTGGAGCTCACGGGAATGGCAGCCAGCGTTGCGCACCTTGCATATCACCTCGGCGCGATTCGACAGATCAACAAGACCGCACGCGGGCCGAGAGAAGGAACGTTCTAGCTCGACCCTGGTGTGGAATATTCGCTGCGCACTGCAGGTTAGGCCAGTAACAACTCCCCACTACCAGGCACGGCAGCCTTTCAGCAGTCGTGCCAGGAGGACCTGCATGCACATCGGACGATCCACAAGACCCCTTGCGCACTCGTTGCTGGCCGCACTCATGCTGGCCGCATCGCCGATGCACGGCAGCGCGCAGCATCACGACGATCACGCGGCCGGCGCCATCGCACAGCCGCACAAGCCGACCCGCGACGAGAGCGCGGTCATCGACGCCGTGCGGGATGCCACCGCTCGATTCAAGAACGTGAAATCGATCGACGGCCCCGGCGAAGGCTACGCGCTGAACTTTGGCTGCGTCAGCGGTGGCGATTTCGGCGCCATGGGTCTTCACTACGTCAACATGGCGCTCGTCGGCGATGGCGAGATCAAGGTCGGCGAACCCGAGATCATCCTGTTCGAGCCGACGCCAGACGGAGGCATTCGCATCACCGGCGCGGACTACCTCGTTCCAGTCGCGTTGTGGGAAGCCAATCCCGCTCATGTGGGCCCGCCCATGCTCATGGGTCAGCTCTTTCATTTCTTCGAGAGTCCGAATCGCTTCGGCCTCGATCCGTTCTACGCGCTGCACGTGTGGGCGTGGAAAGACAACCCCAACGGCGCGTTCGCCAACTGGAACCCTGACGTCTCGTGCAGTGCGTTCAGCCAGTAGCCACGAAGATCACGACGTTTTGCCACGAAGCACACGAAGGACACGAAGAGGAAGCCCCTGCTTCGTGACCTTCGTGTTCTTCGTGGCTCTTCGTGGCTCTTCGTGGCTAGCGGAGATGGTGTCGAGCAATACCGTACTCTTGCAGCGTCGCGGCCATGGCGCCTCGAAAGGCTTCGCGCGCGCGTGACAACCGCGACATCACGGTCCCCATCGGGAGGTGCATGACATCAGCGAGCTCGCGATAGGAGAGTCCCTCCATCTCGCGGAGCACGAGCAGGCGGCGCGTGCGATCGGGCACGTGCCGCATGGCGCGTTCGATCAACGCCGCCTCGTCGCTGTGATGCAGGCGCGTTTCGGGATCGAACTCGGATCGGACGCTGCTGTGGTGCTCCTCGTCGAAAGGATCGATCGCGTGGTCGAAGGGGCGCACACGCCAGCCCCGACAGGTGTTGCGAACGATGCTGAGGAACCAGGCGCGGCCATCGCCGCCGGAAAACGTCCGAAAGTAGCGAAGCGCGCGCAGCGATGCTTCTTGTACCACGTCCTCCGCATCGTCCTCGTTGCGCACCAGCCATCGTGCGAGGCGGCGGCCAGCGCCGAGATGCGGCAGCACAACCTCGTCAAAGCTCTTGTGAACATCCATGGTCTCATCTTGTCGGGCTCCTACTCCCCTGCCCACCGACAGCGCCCGTACAACCCTCGTACGACGCCCGTACGATCGCGAAGTAAGATCAGAGGTCTTGACGACTCGCGTTCCGGGATCATTCGGCGCGCAGCTGAAAGCGCTCCGTGAAACCGCGGGGTTCACGCAGGAAGAACTGGCCACTGTTGCCGGCCTGTCCGTTCACGCCATCAGCTCGCTCGAGCGCGGACAGCGGCGCCGGCCGCATATCGATACCGTGCGCGCCCTGGCGGCCGCCCTCGATCTCGCGGGCGAGGAGCGCGAGGCGCTCTTCGAGAGCGCACGAGCGGCGGCAGCCGACACCGGGGACGAAGCGAGCCAGGCACTTCTGCCGGCCGGTCCGACGGATCTCATCGGCCGGGACGAAGAAATCGCGAGACTGCAGCGCTGGCTGAGCCGGCCGCAGTATCGGCTGATCACCCTTACTGGCCCCGGAGGCTCAGGCAAGACCAGGCTGGCACTCGAGATCGCACGCGCGGCCGGCGCCGACGGGACGACACGCGTCGTGCATGTGCCGCTGGCGGCGATTCGCGATCGGTCATTCGTCGCGCTGGCGATCGCCGACGCCATCGGATTGACCGATGTCACGGCGACTGACCTGCCGGCGCGCGCGCGCATGGCGTGCGGCGATCGAGCCACGATGCTCGTCCTCGATAACTTCGAGCACCTGCTCGACGCAGCGCCACTCGCGTCCGAGCTGCTGACGGCGGTGCCATCGCTCCGACTGCTCGTCACCAGTCGCGCACCGCTGCGCGTGCGGGGAGAGCGTGAATTCGCGGTCGGTCCGCTGGCGCTCAGCACCCCGCCCGAGAGTGGACCCGATCGCATACCGGCGGTGCGACTCTTCCTCGAACGCGTTCGCGACGTCCAGCCCGACTTCCATCTCACACCTGAGAACGCTGCCGCGGTGAAAGCGATCTGCACCAAGCTCGATGCGCTGCCGCTCGCCTTGGAGCTCGCGGCGCCATGGATGAAGATCCTCACCGTCGACGATCTGCGTCGACGCCTCGAACGCAACGTCCTGCTGACACCGGCCGGCGCGCGCGACCTGCCCGAGCGGCAGCAGACGATGAGCGCGACGATCGCGTGGAGCTACGAGCTCCTCGGCCCGAACGAACAGCGCACGTTCCGTCGCCTCGGCGTCCTGCGCGGCCGCTTTCGCATCGAGGCGGCGGCAGCGGTGCTCGCCGATCTCCAGGGCTCGGCGCTGGCCAGCGCCGACACACTCATCGGCGTGGCCGATCTGATCGACAAGAGCCTGCTGCAGCGCGCACACACGGCGCCCTCCGCGCGCCCGCGGTATCAGATGCTCGAAACGGTGCGCGCCTACGCGGCGCTCGAGCTCAAGACCTCGGGCGAACAGGACGCCGCGCTTGCCGGACTCGCCGCCTACTGTGCTCGTGAAGCGTCAGGCGCGTGTGCCGGATTGACAGGACCGTCGCAGGTCGAGTGGCTCGATCGCGTACGCGACGATCTCGAGAACTACCGCACCACGCTCGACTGGCTGATCGAGGGCGAGCGTGCGGCCGACGCCGCCGACATCGTCTGGAATCTGTTGTTCTTCTGGCTGATTCGCGCGCGAGGCACCGAAGCGCTTCAGTGGTGCCGGCGCGTGCTGCATCTGCCGCACGTGCCTGCCGCCGCCGAAGCCAAAGCGCTCGTGGGCGGGTCGGTCATGTGCTACACGCAGGGACAAGTGGCACAGGCCCGCGAGTGGTTGACTCGCGCGCTGAACCTCGGTCCAGAGGTCGCCGCCAATGTCGTCGCGATGGCGGAACTCCTCTTCGGCCACGTCGAGCAGGCCAGTGGTCGTCAACAAGAAGCGCGAGAACGATTCACGCACGCCATCGATCGGTTCCGCGGCCTCTCGAGTGCATGGGGCACCGGCAATGCGCTCATGGGGATGGCCAGTGTCGCCCTCAACTCCGGCGACATCGTCACCGCCGAACGGCAGCTCGATGAGGCGACCGCGGTGCTGCGGCAGGCTGGCCCATGGTTTCTCAATCTGCCGCTGTATATCCGGGCCAATCTTGCGGTGCAGCGTGGAAACGCGGACGCGGCAATCGAGTTCGTGCGCGAAAGTCTCGCCTGCAGCCGCGAGCTCCGCGACAAGTTCGCATTCGTCTACGCGCTGACGCCGCTCGCGGCCGCCGCGGCTTTGAAGGGCGACGACGTGTGGGCCGCACGGGTGCTGGGCGCGCGCGATGCGGTCATCGAACAAACCGGCACCACGGCTGTCGACGCGTCGGTGCGTGAGCGTCGAGAACGGACCGAGCGCGACGTCCGCGAGCGGCTTGGCGACCAACGCTGGGCAGAGGCGTATGCAGACGGGCGCAGCGCCTCGCTCGATTCGCTGCTGAACGACATCGACGCCGCGCGCGCGTCACATATCGTGCGTACCTGAGCGCGCGCGATCGCACCGGCAATTCCCGCCGCGGAATATTCCGGCCAACCCGCAGGTTACACACTGCGGAGGCCATCATGTTTTCGATACGTTTTGCCCTGGCCGCAGCGCTGTGTGCGCTGGCGGTGGGCTGCGGCAGCAATTACTCGTCACCGTCTACACCTTCCCCGACTCCGGCACCCGCTCCGTCACCCACTCCGGCACCGACGCCGGGGAGTTCGTCATCGACGATCAGCATCCCGACGGGCGCGGAGGTGTTGGGCAACCGCGCATTCATGCCCGACGATCTCGAGATCGCGGCCGGAACGACGGTGACGTGGACGAACACCGACTCGGTCGCGCACACATCCACCTCAAACGCGAGCGGCTGGGATTCCGGGATCATCGCGCCCGGCCGGCAGTTCTCGTTCACCTATCAGACCCCGGGCACATTCCCCTACCACTGTGCGATTCACCCAGGGATGGTCGGCACGGTTGTCGTCCGCTGAATTCGTGAGGATGTGAGTCCAATGCGTGTGGGGAGGTTCGAGCTCGAGGTGAACACGCGCGAGCTGCACGATGGGGCGACGCGGATCCGGCTTCAGAGGCAGCCGTTCGAGATCCTGTGCGCGCTGCTCGAGCGGCCGGGAGATGTCGTCACGCGGCACGAGCTCCGGCATCGTTTGTGGCCCGACGGTACCTTCGTCGACTTCGAGCACAGTCTCAACACGGCGATCAAACGCCTGCGGGCCGCGCTCGGCCACGGGCGCGGCCGGCCGACGATCGTCGAGACCGTGCCGCGGCGTGGCTATCGCTACATCGCCGACCGATGCGAACCGCACGAGCCGACGCGCGCGCGCCTCGTCGTGCTGCCGTTCAACGCCGTCAGCAGCGGCATCCAGTGCGCGCAGTTCAGCGACGCTCTTACCGAGGAGGTGATCGTGCAGCTCGCGGCGGCGAACCGCGCGGTCGACATCGTGGCGCCGTGGTCGTCGACCGGCGTCCGGCCGTACTCGCGGGCCCGTGATATCGGCGAATCGCTCGATGCGTCGCGCCTCTTCGAAGGCAGCGCGCGGCTCGAGGGCACGCGCGCCCGGATCACTGCGCGTCTGATCGACACCAGGAGTGAAGTGCACCTGTGGTCGGCCACCTACGATCGCGTGCTCGAGAACCCGATGTCCGTGCAAGCGGACATCGGTGGCGCTGTCGCAAGTGCGATCTTGAACGAGCTGTCATCCATGGGGCTCGGGTGATATGGGGCAGCGATGACTCTACCGATCGTCCTGCTCGGCGTCGTGGCCGGTGTGATCGTCGCCGGCGCCGTGACCATCCGGCAGCTCGTGGATCGACTGCATACGCTCGAACAGCAGGCGATCACCGACGCGTTGACGGGTGCGTTCAACCGACGGCACTTCACCGCGTGTCTGCAGATGGCGATCGAGCGCCGTACACGGTTCGGCGAACCCGTGTGTCTCGTGTTGTTCGATGTCGATCGTTTCAAGGCGATCAACGACAGCCTCGGTCACCCCGCCGGCGACGCGGTGCTCAAGGGGCTGGTCGTCCTCGCGCGCCGGAGCATTCGCACGCTGGATCTGCTGTTTCGCACCGGCGGCGAAGAGTTCGCCTTGCTGCTTCCGGGTACCAGGGCTGATGGCGCACTCGAACTCGCCGAACAGCTCCGCGCGCTGGTGGCCGCGTGGCGACCGGTCGATGGACTGTCGATTTCGATCAGCGTCGGGGTCAGCGAGCTTCGGCGTGGGCAGTCGTCACCAGACTGGATCGGCGACGCCGATCGAGCGCTGTACGACGCGAAGCGAGCCGGACGCAATCGTGTGGCAGGAGCGGCACCAAGGACATCCTCAGCCAAGCAAGTCGCCGTCTGAGGCGCCAGCACGGCGGAACCATATGTCGCTCCGCAAACCGACTTGATCCGAATTGCCTCAGCTCCGCTGGTGACCAACCAGCTATGCCAAAACAGTGACTACGGTTCTGCTCCGGACATCACCGTGGCAATCCGGTCAGCGTTCCACACCAGCCTGTGGGTGAAGAACGCGAGCGGCCACAGCACGAGCGCCCACCCGCCGAACGTGAGCCCCCATAGCACGACCAGCACAGGCTCGAGAACAGCAACAGAAAACGTGACGTTGCGGGGACTGGCCACAGGAGAGAGCACGCCTATGCCAATCGCGAAACACGCGGCGGCCACGTACAGTGACCAAGCGCCCAGACGATCTGCGCCCGCCACGACCTGCCGGACAACGCCGACGACACACGTCCGACCCCAATCCCAATGAGCGGTGCGACGAGCACGCCTCCCAGATCCGAGCTCCCAAAGGGCGCTGTCCGATGAACACGGCCATCAGCCCCCATATCAGCCCCGACGCAGCACAGATGCCGACGGTCGCCGGTCTCGTGAACCAGTCTTGTGCCCGATCGATCCGCATGATTTAATAGTAAACGTGTTTACTCAAAAGAACAAGCGCGCGACACGCGGGCGACCACCGGGGCGGACCGCCGAGGGCGAAGCCACGCGCCTGCGCCTGTACGAAACCGCCATCGATTTGATCGGCGAGCGCGGCTACGAAGCCGCGACGCTCCGCGACGTTGCCGGGCGCGCCGGCGTCAGCCCCGCTCTCCTCTATCGCTACTTTCCCAACAAGCGATCCGTCGTTCTCGCGCTGTACGACGAGCTCTCGGAGGCGTTCGCGCGCCACGCCGTGGACATGCCTCGCGGCAAGTGGCGCGACCGGTTCGTCTATGCCTTGGAGGTCAGCCTGCGAACGCTCGGCCCTCATCGGGTGACGTTGCGAGCGCTGGCGCCGGTGATGGTTGGCGATGCCGATGAAGGCGTGTTCGCGCAGAACACCGCCTTCTCGCGTACGAAAGTTCAGAGCGTGTTTCAAGCGGCCGTGCTGGGCGCCACCGACCCGCCGAAGCAGCCGCTCGCCGACGCGCTGAGTCAGCTGCTCTATCTGGCCCACCTCGGGATCATCCTGTGGTGGCTGCTCGATCGCAGTCCGCATCAACGCGCAACGAAGCACCTGATGGCGCTGATACGGCAGCTGTTGCCATCGGCGGCGTTGAGCCTCCATGTGCGTCCGGTGCGAGGCTTCGTGCAGTCGGCGGCCGACCTCTTCCGCGAAGGACTGCTGGGAGTCGACTCGAGCACCTGACGTATGCTGCTCTTCACATGGCCAAGAAGAAGAAGAAAGCCGTCCGCAGGAAGAAGCAGGCCGCAGCCTCAATCGGGCTGTCACCCGCCGAGACACGCACGAACACCGGTGCGGCGGATGCGATGGCGCCGCTCGTCGAGCGCGATGGCGGCGCGGTGCTGGGCGCGTATCGCGATCCCTTCGGCAGCAAACCGGTGCTGATCGTCTCGCTGCCGATCGACAAAGTCGAGCCGACGCCGTATCAGCGCGATCCGTCGGATCCCCACGTGAAGCGCCTGATGACGGTGATCGAAACGCTCGACCGCTTTCTCGACCCGCTCATTGTGGTGCGCCACGACGATCGCTACTGGACACCGAACGGCAATCATCGCCTGCAGGCCATGCGGCGCCTCGGCGCCAAAGCCGTGATCGCGCTGCTCATCCCCGAAGCGGAGGTCGCGTATCAGATTCTCGCGCTCAACACCGAGAAGGCGCACAACCTGCGCGAGAAGTCGCTCGAGACGATCCGCATGGCCCGTGCGCTCGCCGACGAATCGCGCGAGCCGGAAGAGACGTTCGCGTTTCAATTCGAGGAGCCGGCATTTCTCACGCTTGGCGCGGCCTACGAATCACGTCCGCGTCTCAGCGGCGCCGTCTATCGATCCGTGCTGCGGCGTATCGACGAGTTTCTCGACCAGCCGCTGACGAAAGCCGTTGCCGAGCGCGAGCGGCGCGCACGTCTCGTTCTCGCCATCGACGATCGTGTGACGACGATCGTCGACAAGCTCAAGGCGCGCGGGCTGACCAGTCCCTACCTGCGTCCGTTCGTGATCGCGCGGATCAATCCGATCCGCTTTTCCAAGGCCACGAGCTTCGATTTTGACGAGGTGCTGGAGAAGATGTCGAACGCCGCCGGCAAGTTCAACATCGACCGCGTGAAGCCGGAAGAGGTGACGAAAGCGGCAGGGCCGCCCGCGGATGAAGACTGATCAGCCGATCGGCGGATGCTCGCCGAATCCGACCGCCTCCTCGACCTGATACGCGAGCTGAAGCACTGCGGCCTCGTCATCGGGTTTGCCGACGATCTGCAGGCCGACCGGAAGACCGCGACTGTCGAACCCGCAAGGCACGCTCACGGCCGGCAGGCCGTAGTAGTTAGCAAACATCGTCAGCTCCGCTGACAGCGCTTGCGCGCTGTGTACGGCATCCTTCACGGCGAGTGTCGCGGTCGGCGTCGTGGGTAGCACCAGCACATCGATGTTCGTGAATGCACGATCGCCAATCGTGCTCCGATCGCGCTCGATGTTCGCAATGCCTTTTCGGAAATCGGTCAGCGGCGCTGCCGCTTTGCTCACGGCGTGACCGAGCCTGCCGATTGCGCCGAGAGCCTGGTCGAGCGGTTTCTTGATATCAGCAGACGTGCTGGCATTGTCCACGATGCCGATGCGCAACCGGCGTGAGCCGGTCGCGGCTCCGCGCCACGTCTCTTGCGCTCTTTTCCCGGTGAGCACATCGAGCATCAACGCGGTATCGAGCACACTTCGTGTCGTGATGCCCGCATGCGCCAGCCATCGGATCGTGTCGTCCGGCGGCTGCTCGCCCTCGAGGATCCCGCGGATGTCGATGAGGCCGTACGACCCCTTGAAGCCCACCACACCGCAGCACGCCGCCGGCAATCGACACGATCCGATCGCGTCGGTGTCGAGCGTCGCGTAACACAACCCCGTCGCCACCGCGGCTGCCGATCCGCTCGACGATCCGCCCGGGATGTAGTCCGCATTCCAGGGATTCTTCACCGGGCCGAAGGCGCTATCCAATCCCGTCGTCCCCATGCCCAGCTTGTGCATGTTGGTCTTGCCGATCACGATCGCGCCGGCCTGCTTCAGCGCCTCGACCGCGACGGCGTCCTTTTTCGGAACGCGATTGGTGAAGTGCTCGAACGCCGCCGTCGTTCTGAGACCGGCGGTGTCGTAGAAATCCTTGATGGCTATCGGAATCCCGTGTAGTGGACCGAGCCATCGGCCCTGCTGAATGTCGCGCTCGGCCGCCTTCGCGCTGTCGAGCGCTGATTGTGCGGCCACGGTGATGAAGGCATTGAGTCGAGGCTGGAGCCGCTCGATTCGCTCGAGACACGAGTTCACCAACTCCACCGGCGAGATCTCGCGGCGACGGATCGACTCACAGGCCCCGTTCAACGTCGCCGATGAGGAGGATGCGTTCATGGCTGTGTTTGATCAACGTGCTGACGATCATGCTGACACACTATGACCCTTCCTTCGCCGGTCACATTCCCTCCTCGCGTTCCGTCTCTGTGATGTGGAACGAAATCGAGACCTCATGACGAACGAAGGAGAGGCATCATGCACGCGCGAATGAAGAACCCGGCTTTTGTCGTACCTGGAGCGATGCAGGCGTTGCAAGCCCTCGCCGCCTCGGCTGAGAAGGGCGGCGTACCCAAGCGCACGCTCAGCCTGATCCACCTGCGCATCAGTCAGATCAACGGCTGTGGCGTGTGCCTCGATCTGCACGCACGCGGATTCCACGAGGAGGAAACCGACGAGCGGCTGGTGACCGTGGCCGGATGGCGCGACGCGCCGTACTTCACGGACGCGGAGCGCGCCGCGTTGGCGCTCGCGGAGGCGGTCACGCGCCTTGCCGATCGCCCCGATCCGGTTCCCGATGTGATCTGGGAGGAAGCGGCCAAGCACTACGACGAGCGACAACTTGGCGCGCTGGTGGTTGGGATTGCTGCTGTCAATGTATGGAACCGGCTCAATGTCACCACACGTCAAGTGGCCGGCGAATGGGCCGCCGCGTCGGAAGGCCAGAAGCGGGCCGAGGCGACTGCGGCCGCGTCGCGGAGGTAAAGTCCGAGTGGGCGGCGATCAGCTCGTCAGGCGTTGTGCTCTGCAGCTTGGCGCTTCTGCAAAGCCGCCAGGGCATCGCTGGTCGCGAGCTGATCGTCACCGGCGAAAAAAGTCACCTGTCCGCCGAGCAGCAGCTGCACTCTTCGGAGAAGCGGAGTGCGGAGGAAATCCGAGATCGGGAGATCGTGCTTGCCGAAGTTGTCGTTGACGATCACGCGATCGGGCATGCTTGCATCCGGCGTCATCGACCAAGCACCTCGCTTCGGGTACCTCCGACGATCGTCAGCGCCTCGGCAATGAGCGGCTGAGCGACTCCCAGCTCCTCGAGTGTCGCCTCGAGGTGGCGTGCCACGGCATCGAAGTGCGCGTCGCCCAGTCCCCTTCGCACGAGTGAGCTATGAGCCGCCTTCAAGTCGCGTCCTTTGTACTCGGCGGGCCCGCCGAAGGCCCACGTCATGAACGCGACCTGTTTCCGCGACTGCGTGGCCATGTCCAGGCCGTTGAAGAAGGGGCGCGTCAGCTCGTCGGCCATCACCTTCCGATAGAACAGGTCGACCGCTGCGAGCACCGCATTCTCGCCACCGAGACGATCGTATAGGGATTCAGGCACGGACCGCTCCTTTCGAACCACACCGCAAGAACGAAACGCAGGCGTGGTGTGAGCCGCAACGACGGAGCTTGACCAGCCCAACGAGCTTTCGGCTCCAGAGGAAGAGTTCGATAGAGCTTGGCGATCGTCAGCCGCCGAAGCGCACGCTACGAGCTGAAAGGCAGGAGCGCGTGCAGACGGGTGTCGCGCAAGTAGAGGCCGAGCCAGGCGAGGACGCCGAGGGCAACGGGAAACAAGAACCACGGGTTCTGTGCTCGTACTTGCGCGACCGTTGCCCCGCCCAGATACGCGGTAACCAGAATGCAACCGAGGACCGCGGTTCGTGGGATCAGCATCAACATTGTGGAGACCAGCAGCGTCGCGCCGATTGGCACCGCGAGAGATGGCGAGAAGCCAAGCTTGGTCATCGCATCGACGTACGGTGCGACGCCCGCGACCCGTGCGCCACCATCCACGAGCAGAAACGCGCCAACCAGCCCCGTCACAATCCACCCTGTCCACACCATGCGATGCACCTCCTGCGAGGTGCATCGTAGGACTCAGGGGAGTGGGTCTGTCTTGTATAGAAACGACAGCTGCGGCGTCGCGCGTGCGACGTCGGCCGGCGTCTGGCCAATCAGACGCTTGAACGTTCGCGTCAGATGCGCCTGGTCGTAGTAGCCGATGCGGTGCACGACATCGAGGATCGAGACAC
>Ga0075423_10002468_pt1 | contig 16802 bp, 12 predicted proteins | sample SoiMethybrSBSTD2_FD_80114 | JGI IMG/M metagenome (GOLD analysis project Ga0075423, IMG submission 80114) | Bulk soil microbial communities from a Populus tree surrounding site in Tennessee, USA - Soil MetaG P. TD hybrid SBSTD2 | ecosystem: Environmental > Terrestrial > Soil > Tree plantation...
AAGCTGCATGCGTTGGGGCTCTTGCAGGCCTCCTTTCGACCCGATGCAGAAATCCGAACGCTGCGGACGCTGGTGCGCTATCGAGCCGAGTTGATCGAGCGACGCGCGCCGCACATCAACCATATGATCCAAGCGCTCAAGCACATGAATATCCAACTTAGTCTGGTGCTGACCGACATTACTGGCGTTACGGGTTTAGCCATGCTGCGGGCGATCATCGCTGGTGAGCGTGATCCGCAGCGCCTTGCCCAATTCCGGCAACCCGGCTGCAAACATTCGGTAGCCGAGATTGTCAAGGCCTTGACCGGCAACTGGGACGATGCGCAGCTGTTCGTGCTTGAGCAAGCCGTTGATCTGTTTGATTACTATACGGCCAAGCTTGCCGAATGCGATAGCAAATTGGAGCAGCAGTACCAAGCGATGGAATCGCGTGGCGAGCCGGATGCCGCGCTGCCGGACCTTCCTGCGGCCAAGCCGGACTCGAAGTCAAAGAATGCGCTGACCTTTAATGCACGGGCGCAAATCGCGCGAGTGATCGGGGTTGACTTGGTGGCGGTGATGGGCATATCGGCGATCACTGCCCAAACGATCATCAGCGAGATTGGCACGGATATGGAACGGTTTCCAACGGTCAAGCATTTTTGTTCGTGGCTTGGGCTGGCGCCGCACAACGACATTTCGGGCGGACGGGTGCTGCGGTCGCGGACGATGAAGGTGCGCAACCGTGCCAATCAAGCCTTCCGGCAGGCGGCGCAGTCTGTTGCGCAATCCGATTCCGCCTTTGGCGCGTACTATCGGGCGATGCGCGCACGGCTGGGACCCAAGCAAGCGATTGTGGCAACAGCGCATAAGATTGCGCGGACGGTGTACTATCTGTTGAAGACCGGCGAAGCGTATCAGGAAGAAAGTGCGGCGGAGTATGATCACAAACGCCGGGAGCGCGAATTCAAGCAGCTGGCCCGACGCGCACAGAAGTTGGGCTATACCCTGGCACCGGCACCAGCGACCACGCCCGCGTCGCCGCCCGAAGGTGCTAGCCCTGGCAGTTTCTGAGCAATGCCGGGTTGGGCCGCGAATCGTCGGATCAGACAGCATATACACAAGCCCCCAATCACACGATCAGGGGCTTGAAGTTGGTTTGTGGCTCAACGCTACGTCAGTGATACCTGAACAGTTAATGTGCTCCGAACGATGCACACATTATTATTTTTGGCAATTGTGCGCCAGCCTTCCACAAGATGACCATCTGCATCGGTGTAGCCATAGCTTCCGACCATACCACGAATCTCTATCCTCGCTCCTTGTGGATACCCGAATCCCCCACCCAATACCTTCTCACCAGCGAGGCAATTTGCATTGATATCGCTTTCCTCACCGGGAGCCAAATCACGTGTTACGCTGCGTGGAGTGATATTCAGCGCCACCCCGCCTTCTTTATTCCACTCCAGCCTAGTCTCATTTTTCTTACATGAAGTACCTGCCTCGACAATACGCAGGCGGCCATCCTCGGTTTTGACACACCCATGAATAAGTGGATCGGTGCTTGCTTGGGCGCTGACAAATACTCCACCCATAAACAACATTACCACTAAATTGGCAACCAAGAGATAATTCTTGAACTGAGCCATAACGCTACTCCTGATACATAAAGCCTAATGCGGATAGGATTAGATGGGCTAGTTTTGATTATACGTTTCGGTTGAAGGAAAGTCAAAGGACAATTTTTTAACCAAAATATCAGTGAAAATGACAGAAAATACATTATATAGAAACCGTCTGTTCTTTTTGGATATATCAATTACATCGATTAATGGCATTGTGTATTCAAAAGCGATACGTATATGACAAAACTGGTAGTGGTATCTAGTTTGCGCCATGCCTAGATTGTAAACAAAAGTTCTGGCACCAGATCGCATCCTAAAGTCGAACGCGCCTCTTGCGAAATCGTGTATAGGCGAAGTGGCGCAAAACTAATGAAACTACCACAAAACTTTGCGTTATATTACTTCAAGGGCTTGTATCAAATGACTGCCCAACGGCATGCCATTCAGCCGCGCCGCCCTGATAGATTGGGAAATCGGTCGAGCCGAAACCAGGTTTCAAAAAAGCTCCGATCTCGCTCGACGCGAAGCGGCGTCAGCTCCAGCGGCTTGTTCGGCCTCTCGATTTATCCTATTCTACGACACATCAAATTGTCTCCATCCATTCTATACTCCAGACCAGCTCGAAGCCATGCAAGTTGTAGAGGGTTTCGGGCCAATGGATTATGGAGGAATAGAAAATCGCTTCCTGCCTTATTTGGAATATTTGTTACATCAGTTTGTGTGTAGATTAATCCGCTAATCCCTGCATAATCCTCGCTCAAAAATAGATCTGTCGAGATTGTTACCCCCGATGACTTATCAATCGATGGCCGATACGTATAGAACGATTTTTCCACTTCTCCGGTATCGAAGTTAAAGATTATAGACGGCAGACCGAATGGGAGTACTGATTGGACAATATACGGAATCCCATCATCTGAGGAAAAGGGGACACCTTGTCCATTTATGGCGATGATGAATGGATCGTAATTTGAAACAAGCCCCTTTGAGAGATACTTCTGATATTTACCGTATTTCTCAGCTACCGCAGAAGTAAACCGCAGGACGATTTTATCTTCTGGTACCAAGAACGCCTCATTCCCATCCGGAATACTGATAGAGTCGGGACCATTCCCAGCGCTCGGTGCTATTGCCTCCACCCAAATTGACTGGCCTGCCTCGATGATATGAACGTCTGGACCTTCATGTCTATGCTTCTTCTTGATATCGAACCCGAAATCAAGTAGAGAGTAGGTAAGATACATCTCCCAGAAGCAGGCATGGAACTGCGATAAAATGCGGGGCCGGAAATCTCTATCTGCATACGGCTCATATCGCAGCCACATGCTCTCTAATCGTGCTCGTAGTTCTGCAAACTTTGGCTCCTGCCAAATACGTCTCAATACCCTATCGGTTGGTACAGTTTTTTCATCGAATAACATGTGCATACTCCAGGAAGAGGCCGAACGGCCTGGTTTAGCTGCCGCTTCGCGCCCCAGTGGTACAGGATTTCAAGTCGATTCCAGACGTTAAAAAAGTCCCGATCTTGGCGCGAAGCGGTCGGCTGCACGCCGGTGTTGGGCCGCCAGAAATTTAGGCCGGGACATAGCTAACCTGGACGGCGTCATTCATCCTAACAATTTCCACGAGTATTTCTTGACCAAGATCAAATCTGTTCAGCGGATCTTCGGGATAGTTGCCGCCGCGTGCGACAATCTGATAGTAGCGTCCCCATCCCGCCTCCGCATAGTATATTGTCCCTCTAACTGAACCAAAAGGACTGATGATTAACACATTGTCGCTCTCAAAGCCTAGCGCTTGTACTTGCTCGTAATAGGCCCGAGGTATGGTAATCGGATGGTGACCATAGCTCTTGAATGACTTGTTGATTGTGAATGGGAATAGAACCGTGGCGCTGCCCGTATCCAGCACAGCTGAGAATTGCTCTTTGGTTTCCTTTATTTCCGTCTTGCGGACTTCTTGAACTATCTCCTCACTAGCGCCGTATAGATCAAGTAATTGATAGAACTGTATAAGGTGAAACGAATTCCCACCGGAATGCCGTCTGAACTCATCGACCAACTCATATCTGGGGTAAAGGACCTGTTTGTCGATCTTGTATCGCCAGTCGATCTTTTCGTCACCAGAGACCAGGACAACGCTCTTATTATTCGCTTTCCCAATTTCGAGGATGGTTTTCCAGATAAGGAAGTCCCCGATCCCGCCATCATCTTTGGATGCATCCTTGTAGCCTGGCGGTATGCTATGTTGGTATCTCAAAGCGATTTCTTCTCGCACTTTCTCTTTGTCGAAAGTCGGGTCCACGATGATTTCGGGCGTGAATAGTTCGCTATACAGAGCGCTCACCGGGTCATCCCAGTTCCACGCTTGCACATGATCCAAAACTCTCCCCAATGCCCTCCTGTAATCCTGAATCTGTCTATTGATGGCATCCTCGAGTGCTACGACCTCCTGGTATTCTGGCACATTCTCAAGTAACGGATACCTGCCCATCTGCAACTCTTGCACAGAATTCTTCTTTTGGCTCAGTCTCTGATAAAGCTCAGTTAGCTTTAGTGCGCGATTTTTCGCAAATTCGCGTGCGACCTGTCCTGGTATTCGTAGTCGCTTCTGGGCAATCAGATGCTTGTAGGTCTTTTGGATTTGCTCGAGGCTGTCCTTGCCAATCAAATATGGAACGAATAATGTGTTGGTATCAAGCACTATAATGCAGTCGTCCTTCACTTCCGCGAGTTTTCGTGGTGGTGCAGCGAAGACGGCCCCAGCTTCTGGATAAACCAGGCTCGCAATGAAGATATCGTACTCGCTCTCAGTTGATTTCTTCTTGTCGTCTGGCATAGAAATACACCTCCAGCGCTATCACGACACGCAGGCGACCCAACATAGAAATAGACAAACCTGCTTGGTCCATCCTGTTGCTGCTCTCAACCACGCAACCCTATCAGAACCGCTCGATCACGCGCTCTCCCTTCGCCACTGCTCACCGCCCCACCTACGCTATCCGTAAACCATATCCCTGCCCGACCAGCGTGATGCCGTCGAAGCTCGTATCGGCTATCGCTATCGTCATGTGCGCTTGAGCACGACCAGCGTGATGTCGTCGAAGGGCGCGCGGCTGTCGGTGAACTGCGCCAGGCGCTCGGTGATCGCGTTGAGCACCTCGGCGGCGCTGGCCGCGCGTTGCGCCAGCACAGTCTCGACCAGCCGCGCCACGTCGAAGGGCTCGTCGTCCGCTGCGATCGCCTCGGTCACGCCGTCGGTGTAGCAGACCAGCAGATCGCCCGCTGCTAGCGTCACCGTGGCCTCGCCCAGCACGACCTCTTCGAGCACACCAAGCGCAATGCCGGGCGTCGTCAGCTCGATCACCGCATCGTCGGCGCGGCGGAAGAGCAACGGCGGGTTGTGCCCGGCGCAGGAATAGCGCAGCACACCGCTTTCGGGCTGGAGGATGCCATAAAACAGCGTCACGAACATCCCTGACTCGGAGTCGCGCGTGATCCAGCGGTTCGCACGCGTGAGCGCGAGCGCGGGCGACGAGCCATCCAGCGCCGCCGCGCGCACGAGGCTGCGCGAGAGCGCCATGAACATCGCAGCCGCCACGCCCTTGTCCGAGACATCGGCGATCACGAACCCCAGATCCGCCGTAGGCTCGTCGGACACGGCGACCGGGCGATCAGGCGACAAGGCGTGCAACGAAGCGACCGTTGGCTGCCTGGCAGCCTGGCTGCCTGGCTGCGTGTCGCCCGCGAGAATGGCCAGTGGCTGCTGCTCGCTCGCGCGTTGGAGTCGCCAGAAATCATAGAAGTCGCCGCCCACGAGCCGCGCCGAGCGCCAGTCGGCCGCTATGTCCCAGCCAACAATGTTGGGCACGGAAGCGGGCAGCAGCGCCGTCTGAATGTCGCGCGCAACCCGCAGATCGCCCTCTAATCGCGCGGCCTTATCGGCCTCCAGCGCCAGGAGCACGCTCTCGATCGCGACAGCCGATTGATTGGCGATCCCGCTGTATAGCGTCAGCTCGCGCGCGGTGAAGCGCTGCTCCGGATCGTCGTAGTCTGCCACCAGCAGCCCCAGCGCGGCACCGCGCGCAGTGAGCGGCAGCACCAGCAGCGCGCCGCCGCCGAACAGCTCCAGGATCGGCGGGCAGAGCGCGATCTGCAATTGGGCGTGATCCAGCGTTGCCGGTGCCATCGAGTGGAGCGTCTCGGCGAGCAGCGGTGCCTCGGCTTCGGCGAACGGATTGCCAACGAAATGCGCGCGCTGCGTCTGCGTCAGGCCATAGGCGGCCAGCGGCGTGAGGACCGCCCGCTCGCGATCCCAGAGCAGACAGTAACAGCGATCACAGCCAAGCAGCAGCGGCGGCAAGCGCACAACGCCGGGCAGCAGCTCGTCGAGCGAGTTGGCGCGCGCCGTGTTCTCGGCCACTTGCAGCAGCGCGTTGAGCGTCCACGCCTCCTCGCGCTGGGCGGTGAAGGCGCGCGCGCTCTCGATTGCGGTGGCGATCTGGTCGGCCAGCGTCTGAATGACCGAAAGATCGCGCTCGCTGAAGCGCCCAATCTCGGCGCTCTGGACATCGAGCACGCCCATGTTCTGGTCGCCGAAGCGCAGCGGCACCGCCAGCTCGGTGCGCGTGTGCGGGTCGTCGCTGATATGGCGCAGATCCTGGCGCACGTCATCGACCAGCACCAGCTGGCCCTGCGCAGCCGCCGTGCCGATGATGCTGCTGCCCTCGTGCAGTGTCAGTTGGCGCACCCGTTCGAGCACGGGACCCTCGGCGGTGCTGGCGCGAAACACCAGGGTATCGCCGTCCTCGATCGTAAAGATGTGGACCGGATGATAGCCGAAATGCTCCTGAATCAGCCTGACGACCGAGGGCAGCAGCTCGTCCAGGTCAAGGATTGCGGTGATGCGCTCGCTGACATCGTGGAGCGCCTGAAGCTCGATCGCGCGCTGGCGCGCTTCGTTGTAGACCCGCGCCTTGGCGATCGCCACTGCCGCCTGGTCGGCGATCAGCGACAGCATGCGCATGTCCTCGGCGTCGAAGGCGCGCGGTCGGTAGCTCTGGATGGAGATGCTGCCGATCACCGCATCGCCGGCGATCAACGGCACGTAGATGCCTGATCGCGGCGGGCGATCACTCTGGTAGCGCGGGCGCGCCGGCAGCCGGTTCATCTCGGTGGTGAAGTCTTCCACCAGCAGCGAGCGCCCGGTCTCGCGCATCCAGCCGACGATCCCATCGCCGGAGGGCAGCTCGACAGTCAGCGGCGGCAGCCGCACGCGATCCTGCACGCGCACGACCAACACATATTTATCGCTTAACGAATCGAACAGCCCCAGGTGAAATGAGGAGGTATCGACCAGCTTACTGGTCTCGCGGTAGATCAGCTCGCACAGCGCCTCGACATCCAGCTCCGAGCGGATGATCGCGCGGCTGACCTCATTGAGCCGCGCCAGCTCGCGAACCGAGCGGCGCTGATTTTGCAAGTTGAGCGCGGCTCGGCGCACCGTCAGGCTGGTCGCGAGCAGCGCCGCCCCTGCGAGCACGAAATAGGCCGTGCCGAGCTGCTCATAGACCGCAGCGGCCAGCGCCGCGATCGGCAGCGGCGCGACCTCGGCGCTCAACGCCGATCGCCAGGCTGAGCGCCACCATGTGATCACGCCGCTGCGACCGCCCTGCAAGAACTCGCGCAACACGCGACTCAACTGGGTGATCAGGGTGTAGCAGACCGCCGAGACGACCAGCAGCGTGAACTGATCGGGGCTGTGGCCACTGACCGCCCCGGCGATCAGGCTGCCCAGCAAGATCGCGATCGCGCGCACGCCGCTGCGCAACAGTGGTCGCGCGACCATGAGGTAGAAGGTCTGCGCGCGACCATAGATCCACGGCAGCATTGCGCCGAAGATCAGCCCGGAGAGCGCGGCGATCAGCGCGCCGTTCGCCGGCCCAAGCGCCAGCGCCGCCGTCAGCAAGACGATCCCGACCAGGCTATGCGAATCGGCGGGTGGAACGCGAAATCCGGCACCTTCGACCAGCAGCGCCAGCACCAGAAACAGCAGCAGCGTGGTCGGCGACACAGCGCCGGGGCCGCTCAGGAGCAACCATGTCCAACCGAGCAGGCCGACGATCAGACAATAGAGGATCAGCCACCGTTCGCGGCTCACACCTGCTCCTGCCCGAAGGCTGCCAGCGCTTCCGCACGGGTGCGGTGAATCGCGAATATCTGCGTGAAGCCGGTGAGCGTAAAGACGCCTTGAACCTGCGATTGGAGCGCGCAGAGCCGCAGTTGCCCGTCGCGCGCGAGCAGCTTTTTACGCACCATCAGCAGCGCGCGCAGCCCGCTGCTGCTGAGGAAACTGACCTGGGCCATGTCCAGCAAGATGAAGCGCGCGCCAGCGGCGATCGCCGCCTGGGCCGGCGCGATCGCCGCTGGCGTGCTGACCGCGTCCATCCGCCCGCTGATCTCGAAGATCTGCACGTCCTCGGTGTCCGACTTAAGCCGCTTGGTCATGATCAAGAGGTTGCCATGCTGATCGTCGAAGCCGAACTCGACCGAGTCCATCAGCCGGCCCATCAGGTAGATGCCCAGGCCACCCGCCTGGCGCTCGTCGAGCGGGGCGGTCAGGTCGGGTGCCATCACGCCGGTGGGATCAAAGCGCCGGCCGTGATCGCGCAACGTCACGACGAATGCGCCCGCTTCCACGCGCCAATTCAGCTCGATCTCCCCTGGATGCTGCTGATCGTAGCCGTGCTGGATGATGTTCGTCGCGGCCTCATCTACCGCAAGCTGAACCTGCCAAGAGGTGTGATCGTCCAATCCGGCCTGGCTGGCCGCATTGGTGATGAAATTGCTGATCGACTCAAGCGAGTCGAGTGTTGCGGGGACGGTAAGTGCTTCCATATGAACGCTGAACGGTAGGCACCGAACGATGAACTCCGAGCGCGGGTTGCCTCTCTGAGCGTTCAGCGCTCAGCGTTTAGAACGACCCTACGGCTTCGACGACATCGGGATAGATCTCGAACAGCGTCGTGAAACCGGTCAGATCGAAGACCTCTCTGACACGCGGCGGCAGGTTGGCGATGCGGATGTCGCCGCCCTCCAGGTCGCTAATCTTGCGGTCGCGCGCGCGCTTGCGTGCCTCGATCAGCACGCGCAACCCTGGGCTGGCGATATAGTCCAGGTCGCTGAGGTCGAGCACAATCCGGTAGCGTCCCTGGTCGAACAGGGCGTCGATCTGCTGCTTGAACGTCGGCGCGGTCGCCGCATCGAGTCGCCCCTTCAGCGTCAGTAGATCAACACGGTTCATTCGCTTGTGGGTGATCTCCATATGATCTGCTACCTTTCTGATGATCAGAAACGATCACACCAATCCAACAGCGTCCCAGCCACCAGGCCTTATCAACGGCGAGACCGTCAACGGGGCTGTGCGTACGGCAAGATAAGCCCTTTGCTCGGCCCTGAAGATGCTGACGGAGATCGCTCGGTACGCGTATTATAACATAGTTCCTTTTCTCATAGCGTTTCATAGCTGGTTCTTGCGTTTTATAGCGAACTATAGCGTCTTATAGATCACCACGCTCGAACAACCTCCACGCTTGGTACTCAGTGCGTTGGGGCACTCCCAACCGGGTGAACTACCACGCCCGCTTTCCCCTGCCCGAAGGCTCCAGGGATTGCTTTTCGGATAATGTTGTACGCGCCGTTCACATCGGCGTTGATGAGTCGTCCATCTGCGGCACGGAACAGGCCGCGCGCAATCCGCTTGCCCACGTATCGCTCGTGATGACAGATAGGCTCATCGTCCAGGAAGCTGCACTTGCTGGTGTGGCTCTCATTCGTCAGAATGACTTGAATGCCCACCAGTTCGGCCTTGTAAGTCAGCATCTGGATAAAGCGGGCGTGTGGCACCTGGACGAAGTTCTGGTTGTTTCGCTTCCCAATGCTGATCTCCTGCTTCCAGCCATCGTTCTTGCCGATCACCACGGTTCCAATGCCCTCAGCAACGAGCAGATCGATAATTCGCCGGCTGTGGGTGTGCAGGTAGTGGTTGATCTGGCGCGTTCGCCTGGTGGTCAGCCGTTCCATCCGCTTTGTGCGTCCCGGCTGGCCAAGTTTGGTCTGCAATTCGGCGCGACGCTTGTTGTAGCCCTGGTTGATGTACTTGAGCGGGCGACCGTTAATCAGAACGGGCACGAAGCCCGGTTTGTTTGATGTTATCGCTGCCAAGTTGTTCAACCCGACATCAATACCGGCGATGAGCGCCGCATCTACGGCGGCTGGCTGAATGTCCTGCTCGTACACGACCTCCACGACATAGAACTGACCCTTCGGAACAATCCGCACCTGTGCGATGCGGGTCTGCTTGGTTCGCAACTCAATCGCCAGTCCAGACGGAGCAATGACACCGCGCTTGAGGGCGGGTTTGGAGAGCGCCTGAATGGTGTAGACCAGCACGTAGCGCCCGTCCATCTTATCCAGGTAGCGCGGCAAGCCAGGCGGCTTGCGGAATTTGGAGGGATCTGCGCGGTAGGCTTTCATGGCCGCAAAGAAGCCCTGCCAGTTTTGATGAAGCATCCGCAGCACCTGCTGGCTGACCTTGCGCGGAAGCGCTTGGTATGCTTCGTGGGTCTTCATCTGGGCGTGAATATCGTAGTAGTTCAGGTACTCGCTCTGGAAGATGAACGACTGGCGCACTAGATACAGCGCCGCGTTGTAGAGATTCTTGGCCACGAATGCTGCGCGATCTACTGCCTCAAAACGTGAATCATTCCTGGTGAGGATGTGCTGTTCCGTCAGTTGCATAGTCTTGGCCTTTACCTTTGTCTCGGCCCTTCCGGGGGGCTGGTGAGATTATATCACCTGTCAATGAGGTGTATTGTCGCTATTGTCAACCTCTCGACATCCAGCCCACCTCTAGCCACCTTTCCGAAATAGATTAACTTTGTAACCGCACAATATGCGCCTTCCCACCTCCTTGCATGCCTGTGCTATAACATTATAATCGCCGCATCCGCGCCCGCCGCTACCCACAGAGCAGCATCTGTCCCCTCGCACGCTATTTCCATCCGAGCAGATGTGCTATAATGCCACTGATTGACCTATCCACAGCGGCTTCGGCCCTGCATTCGGAGAGCGACGATGGCCAAGCGAACGACGACCAGCCGCAAACCAACGGCGGCGCGCAGCCGCAAGCCGACTCAGCGCAAACGCCAAGCGGCTCAACCGGCATTCGCCCTCGCGCTGCGGCCCGAGCATCAGCGCGAACTCTTCGCCCTCGCGCTCATCACCATCGCCGTTGTGACGTTCGTCTTCTACCTGACCGGCAAATCAGGCGCGATCGGCCAGCCCTGGCTGATGCTCACGCTGCGGCTGCTCGGCTGGGGCTCGCTGCTGGTGCCGCTGGCGCTTGGGCTGCTTGGCGTGGCCATCCTCTGGCAGGAGCGCCGCGAGGATCTGCAACTGACCGGCGCTACGGTGCTCGGCACATTCATGGTGTTGAGCGCGCTGCTGACGCTGCTCGAGTTCAGCCTGGCCACCCCGCGCAAAGACTACGCCGACCAGATCGGCGCGGGCGGCGGGATGGTCGGGTACACGCTGTTGAGCCTGATGACCCAGGCGATCGGTCGCCCCGCGACCTTCGTGATCTTCTGCGTGGTCGGGCTTGCCGGCATCCTGCTGACGTTCAACATTACGCTGCGTGAGCTGACGATCGGCATGCGCGACAGCTTCGCGCGCTTCTGGGTGACGATCTGGAGCGCATCGCGCGCGCCCGAGCCGCGCAGCGACCAGCGCCCGGCACTGCCCAGCGCCGTGCCCGAGGCGCACCGCTTCGTTCCGCCGCCCGGCAGCGAGCCCGACGACATCGTCCCAACGCCGATCGCCGCGCGCCCAACCCGCGCCAGCCTGTTCAATCGGCCCGACGGCAAATCACAGCTCGCAGCCGCTGCCGCGCGGCCCGAAGCGCGATCGGCGCGCGAAAACGCCGCGCCCGCGAAACCCGGCCCGGCGACGCTGCTCACCAGCCTGCTCACCCAGCCGGCCGGTCAAACCAAGCCGCCGAATCAGGCGTCTCACCCGCCCGCCGAAATCGTCCAGGAGCCGCTCGACGGCTTCGAGGTGCCGGCGATCCATCGCGCGTGGCCGCTGCCCTCGCTCGATATGCTCGACCAATCGGTCGAGGGCGGCATCACCGACGAGGAACGGCGCATCAAGGCGCGGCTGATCGAGGAGACGCTGGCGAGCTTCAAGGTCGAGGCGCGCGTGGTCGAGGTCAACACCGGCCCGGCGGTGACGCAGTTCGGCCTTCAGCCCGCCGTCGGCGTCAAGGTCAACAAAATCACCACCTTAGAGAAGGACCTGGCGCTAGCACTGGCCGCGCCGTCGATTCGCATCGAAGCGCCGATCCCTGGCAAAGCCGTCGTCGGCATCGAGATCCCCAACTCGGCGATCTCGCTCGTGAGCACGCGCGAGGTGATCGAGGGCGACGATTTCGAGTCCGCCAAAGGCAAGCTGAAGCTCCCGCTCGGCAAAGATGTCTCCGGCTCGCCGGTGATCGCCGGCCTGGAGCGCATGCCGCACCTGCTGATCGCCGGCAGCACTGGCAGCGGGAAGTCGGTGGCGGTCAACGCCTTCATCTGCGCGCTGCTGCTCAAGCATACCCCGGAAGACCTCAAGTTCATCATGGTCGACCCCAAGATGGTCGAGCTGATCGTCTACAACCAGATTCCGCATTTGCTTTCGCCGGTGGTCACCGAGATCGAGCGGGTCGTGCCGACGCTCAAATGGGCCACGCGCGAGATGGAGCGGCGCTACAAGATTTTCGCCAAACACGGCTTCCGCAACATCGACAGCTACAAGCTCGCCGCGCGCCGCCGCGCCGATCTCGAACCGATGCCTTATATCGTGCTGATCATCGACGAGCTGGCCGACCTCATGATGATGGCGCCCGACGAGATCGAGACCTTGATCTGCCGCCTGGCGCAGATGGCGCGCGCCACCGGCATCCACCTGATTATCGCCACCCAGCGGCCCTCGGTCGATGTCGTCACCGGCCTGATCAAGGCGAACTTCCCGTCGCGCATCGCCTTCGCCGTCACCTCGCAGATCGACTCGCGCGTCATCCTCGACATGAACGGTGCCGAGCAACTGCTCGGTCGCGGCGATATGCTCTACATGGCCCCCGACGCCGCCAAACCGATCCGCATCCAGGGCACCTACGTGTCGGATGTCGAGATCGAGCGGATAGTGACGTTCTGGCGCGGCGCGCACCCGCCGGAGCAGGGGCCGGGGGCCGGGGGTCAGGGGTCAGGGGTCAGGGGTCAGGGAGACAAGCAGACAAGGAGACAAGGAGACAGGGAGACAGAAGGGCCGACTCAGTCCTCAACCCTGAAGGGGCCGGGCGAGTTCCTGAGCGTGGATGATCAGGACGAGCTGCTGCCCGCCGCGATCAAGCTGGTCATGCAGCACCAGCGCGCATCGGCCTCGCTCTTGCAGCGCCGGCTGCGCATTGGCTATAGCAAAGCCGCGCAGCTGATCGATCTTTTGGAGCAGCAGGGGATCGTCGGGCCAGCCGAAGATGGCCGCTCGCGCGAGGTGTTGAAGAGCGAAGAAGAGCTCTAGGAGATGCGAAACGTGAAGCGTGAAGCGTGAAACGTGATGGGGACGCGGTTCACGTTTCACGCTTCACGTTTCAGATTCCGTAGCGATCAGCTGTGCTCGATCGTATGCGGGTGCCATCCTGCGGCATCTGAGTCACACGGCAGCAGAAGCTCGATCTGGTGCAGAAACATGTCGATATCGAACGGCTTGGCGATCACCGCAGCGCAGCCTGCGGCGCGAGCGCGCTCGGCATCCCCCTCCAGCACATGCGCGGTGAACGCGATCACCGGAATATCGCGCGTGTCTGGATTCGCCTTGAGCCGCCGCGTCGCCTCCCAGCCATCCACCCATGGCAACGACAGGTCCATCAAGATCAGGTCGGGCAGCGCGGCGGACGCAGCGGTGATGCCGCTCTCGCCATCGACCGCGCTCAACACAGTGTAACCGGCATCGCGCAGGATCAGCTCGGCCACCTCGCGATTGTCATGCGTATCCTCGACAACTAAAATATGCGCCATCGCATCCCTCGCTGGGGAGCGTCTGCTATCGCGTCAACGTAGCCGCGTCGCCACGAACGGGTGGGCCGAGCGTGGGCCATGGCGGTGAATGTGCTCCCTCTACTCAATAAACGAAACGACCCCCCCTCGTAGATACGCGATCAAGGTTACAAAAATGTAAACGTGAAAACTCGCTACTCGATCTCGACCTCTTTCCCGAACGCCTTGCGGAACAGCCCGGAGCGCCGGTTCGCATCCCAGATCTCCACCGTCGCATCGCCGATCGAGCGCGTGATCACCCGAACGATGTCGCCCAGCTCGACATGCAGCCCTTGGATCACCTGGCTCTTGCTGCGCTCCAGATACTCCGCGATGCGCAACAGCGCTGCCAGCCGCGCCGTGCGCTCGCCATCGCTCGGCTGCAAGATGTCGCGATACTCGTCCACCACCACGTCGCCCTTGCGGTGATAGCGCACCAGCAACGCCAGCAGCACAATCTCGCGATGATTGAAGCCTTGCAGCGCCGAGTTGGCGATCAGATACGCGCCGTGCTTGTGGTGATCGTAGTAGCCGACGGCCACGCCGATATCGTGCAGCGTTGCGGCATAGCCCAGCAGCTCGCGCTCCCATTCGCCATAGCCGTGCAGCGGGCGCAGCTGATCGAACAGCGACAACGACAGCTCGCGCACCTTCGAGGCGTGGATCACCTCATAATTGTAGACCCGCGCCAGGTTTTGCACGCTGAAGCCGCGCTGGTCGGGGAACAGCGGTGGCGTCTCGCCGACCAGGAAGTGCTCGTAGAAGATGCCTTCGCGCAGCCCTTGCCCACTGACAACGAGATCGGCGAAGCGCCCCTGGCGCATCAGCTGGTGCAGGATGACGGCACCGGCGAGGATCAGGTCGGCGCGATCACGGCTGAGGCCGGGCAACTCTTCGCGCTGGCGTAGGGTCATGCCGCGCAGCAGCTCGATGATCTCCTCCAGGCGATCGCGGCTGAAGACATAGCCATGAACCCGATCAATCGGGTATTTGCACGCCTTTTGATCGATCTCGGCGAGCGTGCGAATCGTGCCGCCGATCCCGGCGAGCGTCGTGCCGCCGGTCTGATCGAGCCAGTCGAGCCTGTCGAAGCAATCGGCGGCGGCCGCCTCCAGCGCCTTGAAGTCCTTGTTACTGATCGGGTCGCTACGAACATAGCGCTCCGAGAAGCGCACGACGCCGGCCTGCTGGCTGAACGAGCGCAGGTAGCCGCGCCCGCGCACGGCGGTGACCTCGGTGCTGCCGCCGCCGATGTCGATCAAGAAGGCATCGCTGAGATTCAGGGCGTTCGTGGCACCCAGATAGCCGTAATACGCCTCCTCTTCGGTCGAGAGCACGCGCAGCTTCAGATCGGACTCGCGTGCGACGCGCGCCAGAAACTCGGCCTGGTTGGTCGCCTCGCGCACGGCGCTGGTCGCCACCGACACGATCCGCTCGACGCCGGTCGAGCGGCAGAAGCTGCGAAACAGCTTCATCGTTTCGACGCCGCGATCCATCGGCGCGGGCTTGAGCTGCCCGTCGGCCTCGACGCCCTCGGCCAGCCGGATCGTCTCGCGCACTTCGTCGAGCAGCTTGAATGAATGATGCGGCGTATAGCCCACCACGATCAGCCGCGTCGTGTTGGAGCCAAGGTCGATGATGCCGATGCGCTCTTGCATCAGTTAGTGCTCCTGGCCGCTGAGATCGACCACACGCCGATCTAATCGCGCCGCGATATCGCGGTACATGTTGGCACGCATGCGCGCGGCCTGTAGCCGACGCTGGAGGCTGACAATCCATACGACCATGCCCGCGATGACCGCGATCCACCAGAACAAACGCATATCAATCCTCCCAGCACGCGAGCGACCATTTTCATGCGGCATTCTAACACGAAAATAGCCGATAGCCGATAGTCGATAGCCGATACGAGCGCGCCGTCCATCGTCTATCGTCTATCGTCACGTTTACAAATCACATAGGATTGCTGTACACACACGGCAGCTTCAGGGCTACGTCAAAGTCGGGAGCGCGAGGGCGCAGCCCTCGCAGTTCCTCTTGTTGGCGCAGGTTCGAGCGGCTGCGCCGCTCGAACCTGCGCCAAAGAAATGATTTTGGGGAGGCTTCGCCTCCCCAACCCCCTCCATTATGGACTTTGACGTGGCCTTGCGGCAGCTTTCGCATAAGCGTAGAGACTGGTAGAATGATTAGCGATCGCGTAGGTTCTATAAGAGAGGTAGACTGTGTGGCTGATCGTCGGCCTGGGCAACCCAGGCGAGGAATACGCAAAGACGCGTCACAACCTCGGCTTTCGTTGTGTGAAGCTCCTGGCTGACCGGCATAACCTCAGCTTTAGCGGCAAGCGCGCCAAATCGCGCATCGCCGAGGGGGTAATAGCCGGGCAGCGGGTGGCGCTCGCGAAGCCGTTCACCTTCATGAACCTGGTCGGCCAAGCAGTGGTCGGCCTGTGCCAGTGGTACAAAATCACGCCAGCACAGGAGCTGCTGGTGATCTACGATGATCTCGATCTGCCGTTTGGCGTCTTGCGGCTGCGCGAGCGCGGCAGCGCCGGCACACACAACGGCATGAAGTCGCTGGTGGGGCAGCTCGGCACACAGGTGTTTCCACGGCTGCGCATCGGGATCGGTCAGGGGCCAGCGGGCCGCGATGCGGCGAAGTATGTGCTCGGTCGCTTCACGCGCGAGGAGGAGGCGCAGCTCCCCGACATCTGCGCCCGCGCCCTCGATGCGGTCGAGATCATCCTGCGCGATGGCTTCACGGCAGCGATGAATCGCTACAATAATAGCAAAGATCAGAGCGGTTGATTCAGGTGCTGGCTTGGCCCTCACCCCCCAACCCCCTCTCCCGCCAGCGGGAGAGGGGGAGTCGCCGCAGCGACGGCTATCGGCTATCGGCTATTTTCACATCAGGTTGACATGATCGGCTGCCGCGATGATAATCCAGCGAATGCATGATGAAGGAGGGCGCTATGAAAACGAGCGGTGCGGCGCAGGAAAAAGTAGGTGGCGAGCCGATCATGCGGCAGGTATCTGTTAGACGCGTGCTGGCAGCGAGTTTCATTGGCACTA
>Ga0075423_10002469_pt1 | contig 16792 bp, 16 predicted proteins | sample SoiMethybrSBSTD2_FD_80114 | JGI IMG/M metagenome (GOLD analysis project Ga0075423, IMG submission 80114) | Bulk soil microbial communities from a Populus tree surrounding site in Tennessee, USA - Soil MetaG P. TD hybrid SBSTD2 | ecosystem: Environmental > Terrestrial > Soil > Tree plantation...
AGGTTGTTGCCCGCGACCTCGAGGGACACGTCCTTCGGATCGATGCCCGGCAGCGGCACGTCAACGCGCCAGCCGTCATCCGTCTGGTTCACTTGGAACGAAGGCGAGGGACCGGCACCGGCGCGGGTCGGCAGATCGGTCCAGAACTGGTTGAAGAGACGATCCACTTCACGCTGGAAATTGAACACATCATCGAACGAATTCCAACGAGTACGACCAAACATCGCGAACCTCCTTCCTTAACAAAACCTCCGAAAAGTTATATACGACATGCCTGTTTGACTGTCAAGTATATTGAGTGTATGTTTATCAATATTAGATGAAGCGGAAGGCTCCAAGACGTAAGCTGAAGTCTTTCAATAAATTACAGACGTAGATTGGGCCTCGTGACGTTCGTCGAGGCTAGTGTCGGTCCAACGAACCGGCGATCGGTCATTTACCAGCGGCGGGGTGGTCGAACATCGAGAGAGGCGAAGAGCCTGGTCGAAGAGCGAGACCGCTTGACCGTCACCCAGGTTTCTGGGAACACCGAACGAAGAGCGACGTGAACTCAATGGCGGTTGGTCAAACGGGCGCGAGACGATCACCTGTCGGAACCACTACGGTCGGGCGCGAGCGTCTCGCCGTTGCCGGCGGTGCCGGCCCATCGCGCGGTTCGATTTCGTACCACGCACAGGCTTCGTTCGAATGCGCCCATTCACCGCTCTGTCGCTGGCCGGGGGGTGTAGATGGTGTGTCCGCTCGGTGGATCGCGAGGCACCGCCTGAGGTGGACGGCGAAAAGCAGCGGTCGAAATACGCCTGTGTCTGTGTCATCTAGCACACCGTCCCGCCAGGGAAACGGCCATGATCAGCCCGGTGGTCGGAGCGCGCCTCGCACGCGGACCTTCGAGGACATCCATGGCCGCCCTAACTGGAGAGAAGAATGAAGTTGACTATTTCGACGGTAGCGCTGGTGGCTCTTGCGACGGCGGTCAGCGCAGCCGCGGCTGGCGTGAGCCAGGACAGGATTCCCGACGCGCAGAGACCCGGCGCGATCGACGCACCTGGGATCACGCTCACGGGCTGTGTGGCGCGCGGAATCGCCACCGACACTTACACGCTGACTGAGGCGAAAAAGGACGCAACCGCTGCGCCTGCCACCGCCGCGCCGGCTACCGCCGCGCCGGCCGAGCTCGTCGCCCTCACCGGCACCAACGTGGATCTGAGCAAGCACGTGGGCCACAGTGTGACCGTGACCGGCTCTTACGCAGGCACCGACGGGGCCACCGGGACCTCCGGCACAGAGAAGCCGGCCGCCCCGGCCACGACCGAGGACACCAAGAAGCCGGCAAAGACCTTCACGGTCAAGTCGCTGAAGATGGTCGCAGCGACCTGCTAGCCCTCAGCGAGTAACAGGACGGGCCGCCGCACGACCCGCGGCGGCTCATTTTTCAGGATCGCGCCTCGACGGGCGAATCGACGTCACTTCGGGTGCGCGAGCACGGAGACACGCTATGAACGCCGCGTCCGATTCCAGCCAGCGAGGCAGAGGTGAGGCCGGTGAATACCGGCTGCTTTACGAATACCTGCGCGATCGATTCTCGGATCGGCTGGTGTTGACATTCGGACAGATCGAAGACCTCCTGGGGTTTGCACTGCCCGCTCCCGCGCGGGTTCAGCGCGACTGGTGGGGCAACAGCGATCTGGGCGCAGATCAATCGAGGCAATCCGATGCCTGGACGCTCGCCGGCCGGACCGCGACCGTCAATCTCCGCGCGCAATGCGTGACATTCGAGCGCGAGACCCGAGTGCCTTCGCGGATCTGACATCACCTGGCCACCGGCGTCCCCGCTGTGTCGCGGGAGAGATGTTCCCGGTCTCGGTACGTGAACTGCACGCCGCAGGAATCAACCGTCCCATCGAGGAGCAGAATGAAGCGACGTGTTCGCGCGGCAGCCATTTTCGTGCTTGTGCTTGCATTTTCGTCGGCAGCCGCAGCCGAGGAACAGGCCGACGGCCTTCCGACACGGTCGTTCAGCGGGCTGCACCCATGGCTGACCGAGGGGGAGCGACTGATCGTTCGCGATAGTTCGGGGAGAAAGACGCACTGGCGCTTTGTCTCGCTCTCCGGAGACCAGCTGGAGCTGAAACGCCGGCGCTGGAATTTTCGATCCGAACGCCGGACCTGGGCGGAAGGAACCGTCCAACGCATCGAACACGAGGACTCCAGGTTGGAGGGCGGAGTGATCGGTGCCGCCGTCGGCGTCGCCGCCGCCGTCATGATGGACAAATCGCCGAGATGCGGCCTGGAATGCCTGCCGTTCGTCGTCGCCGCCGTGCCCGTGGGCATGGTGATCGGAGAGGCCATCGACGGCTCGATCAATCTCACACTGTATGAATCACCCCTGGTGAGTCGATTCGGTATCGCACCGGCCCGCGGACTTCATTCGGGCGTCGTCGTCTCCTATCGATTGTCACTCGCTCGCTGAGTCTGCGCGAATCAACGGCGCGGACGGTTCTCCCTTCCCGCTGTCTAAGGGGGAACCAGCCGCTGGTCGAACCCCGCCCGTATCAGTTCCTCGTACGCGGCCCACACGCGATCGGGAATCTCCTGCGGGATCTGGAAGCCACGTTCCGCGTAGACGCGAATCCGCTGCAGGTCGCCGACCATGATGCTGACGACATCCTTTGGCGACAGCGAAGCATGCCGGTAGGCGTGGAGGTACTCGTCCATCGAGGCCGGTGGTGACGTGACCCGCACTTCGGCTTCCGGCCAGACCTTCCGGAACGTGGCGTAGCTGCGGCGTTCCATGTACGGCTTCTGGACGACGAGGAACGAGCGGAGATCGAGGCCGTGCGCCGCGATCAGCGCGCGCGTGAAGCGGACGTTGTCACCGGTGTTGGTCGATTGATTCTCGATCAACATCCGCTCGCGCGGCACGCCCATCCGTTCCGCCACATCGGCGAATTGATCCGCCTCCGGCCGCGTCATGAGCTGTCGCGTGATCGAGCCGAGGCCGCCGGAAAAGATCAGAAGGGGCGCCCAGCCTTCGAGGAAGAGCGACGCACCGCGCTCGGCGACGCGGAGATCGTGGCTGCAGAGCACCAGAATCGCATCGGAGCGCACGAGCTCGTGGCCAAGCTGGTGGTAGTCCCACAGCACCTGCGCCAGGCCTCGCTCGCGATCGTCGAGATCGCTCCCATTGGACGACGTCACGGCGTCTCCGACACGATCGGCCCGGACGCTCGTTGCCATTCGTCGCGCGGCGCGTGCTGAACCACCCGCCCCTGTTCCAGCATCACGACCTCGTCGGCGAACAGCGCGACGTCGGCGCGATCGTGGGTGACGTAGACGACCGGGATGCTCAGCTCGTCGCGCACCCGCGCGAGATACGGCAGGATGCGGCGCCGCAGCTCGACGTCGACGGCAGCGAGCGGTTCGTCGAGCAGCAGCAGCTCCGGACCCGACATCAGCGCCCGGGCGAGGGCGACCCGCTGGCGCTGCCCGCCGGAGAGCTCGCCGACGGCCCGATCGAGCAGGGATTCCATTTCGAGGATGCCCGAGACCGTGGCGAGGTCCGGCCGGGATCCGGCACGACGGCCGTAGAGCACGTTGCGGCGGACGTTCATGTGCGGGAACAGCGCGACGTCCTGAGGCACGTAGCCGACGTGGCGGCGGTGCACGGGCAGGTCTACCCCGCGTGCCGACGAGAACAGCAGCCGGTCGCCGACCGCAATGGTTCCCGACGCCGGCCGCCGCAGGCCGGCGATGGCGTCGAGGATCGTGGTCTTGCCGGCGCCGGACGGGCCGAACAGCGACGTCACGCGGCCGCCGAGCCGCACGTCGACGGTGAGCGCGAAATCTCCCTGGCGGAGGGTAAAGGCCAGCGCGATCACGCGCGCGATCCAATGGAAGCGGTCAGCCGCGTCGACAGCCACAACGCGGCGAACGCAATCGCGGCGGACACGATCAGCAGCACGGCCGCCTCCCGGTCGCGGCCGGTCTCGGCGAACGAGTAGATCGCGACCGCCAGCGTCCGCGTCGATCCGGGGATGCTGCCCGCGATCATGATGGTCGCGCCGAACTCGCCGAGCGCGCGCGCGAAGCCGAGCACCGTCGCGGCGGTCACCGCCGGCGCCGCCAGCGGCAGCGAGATGGTAAAGAACACGCGCAGCGGCGCGGCGCCGAGCGTCGCGGCCACGGACTCGTAACGGCGATCGACCTGCTCGAAGCCGGCCCGGGCGGTGCGCACGAACAGCGGCAGTCCCATCAGCGCCATCGCCAGAACGACCGCCTTCCACGTGAACACCACGTCGATCCCGATGCGGGTCAGGACGCCGCCGATCGGTCCACGCGGCGCGAACAGCATCAGCAGCAGGAGACCGGTGGCGACCGGCGGCATCACGAGCGGCAGCGAGACGATCGTGTCGAGGAGCACGCGTCCGCGAAAGCGGCCCCGGGCCAGCACCCAGGCGAGAAACAGCCCGGGCGGCGCCATCACCGCTGTCGCCGCGATGGCGGTCACGACCGTGAACCAGGTGATGCGCGCGAGATCCATCGGAGCGGCGCGATCAGTCGTCTTCGGGCGAGGACGGAAATCCGTGGCGGACGAAGATGGCACGGCCCGCCGGGCTCTGGAGGAACTGCAGGAAATGCGCGGCGGCGGCCGCCTGCCGCGCCGACTTCACCACGCATCCGGGATAGACGATGCGCGGCGCCTGGGCGCCGGCGATGGTGGCGGCGATGCGGAGCTGCGGCGCCAGCCGCGCGTCGGTCGCGTAGACGAATGCCGCGTCGACGCTGCCGTTCTGCACCGCGGTCAGCGCGGCCCGGACGTTCGCGGACGGTACGATCTTCTGCTCGAGGCGCGACCACGCTCCCACGCTCTCCAGATATCGGCGTGCGTAGACGCCAGCCGGCACCGCCGCCGGATCCCCGATCGCGACGCGGCGCACGTTCGCCGCGCCGAGATCGGCCAGTGACTTCACCGTGCTGCGCGCATCGACGATCAACACCAGCCGGTTCGACAGGAGGGGAACCCGGCTGCCGGCCGCCACCAGCCCCGCCCTCTCGACCACGTCCATCTGCTCGGCGTCCGCGCTGATGAAGACGTCGACCGGCGCGCCGTTCACGATCTGCCGGGCCAGCACGTTGGAGCCCGCGAAGTTGAACACCACCGGCCCGCCGCCCGCGGCGCGATAGGCCGCCGCCACCTCCTGGAGCGCGTCGGTCAGGCTGACGGCCGCGGAGACGGTAATCGGCGCGGGCGCGCCTTGCGCGAGCGCAACGATCGTGAGAACCAGCGGCAGCATCTGGGAAGCGTATATCAGGGACCCTCCCGTTGGGGGTTGGTCTACACGCGGTTGAGCGCCTTGGCGATCCGTGTCGCCAGGCGGCTCGTCTTCAACGTCTCGATCGGCTCCGGCAGCGCCAGACGCCAGTTCGGCCACTCGTCACTCGTGGCCGGCATGTTGGGCCGCTCCTCGACCGCCATCGCATCGTCGAGCGTCGCGGTGAGGATCCGCGACGGCGCCTTCGCCAGCGCCTCGTACGCGCGCGCGACGATCTCGCGCGGCGGCGTGACGGCCGTGCTGCCGGTCATGCGCCGGAGCCGGCTCTTGATGCCCCGCGTGCCGGCTTCGTTCGGCGAGAGCCCCAGCTCGTGCTGGACGTCGAGATCGCTGTCGTTCCAGAGACCGGCCACGGTGGGGAGATCGTGGGTCGTGATCGCGGCGAGCGCCTGTCCCGGATACTTCGCCGGCGGCGTCTTCTCGAACCAGAGCAACCGGTACGAGAGGATGTCGCGCGCGGCGAGCGCGGCGCGGGTGTCCTCTTCGACCGTTCCCAGATCCTCGCCGACGATGACCGCGTGCGCGCGCTGACTCTCGAGCGCGACGATCGCGAGGAGGTCGTCGGGGTGGCCGTGCACGTAGGCGCCGTCGCCAGGGTCGGCGCCGGCGGGAATCCAGAACAGGCGGAACAGCCCCATCACGTGATCGATCCGCAGCCCGCCGGCATGCCGCAGGCTGGCGCGGATCGTCTGGATGAATGGCTCGTAGCCGGCGGCGCGCAGCCGATCGGGCACGAACGGCGGCAAACCCCAGTTCTGTCCGCGGGTATTGAATTCATCCGGCGGAGCGCCGACGTTCATGCCGTCCGCGATCACGTCCTGGAACGACCAGGCATCGGCGCCGGCGGCGTCGAACCCGATCGGCAGGTCCTGCATGATCGGCATCGCCGCGGAAGCGCGGGCGAGTTGTCGATCGATCTGATACTGCAACCACTGATGAAAGCGGATGCGCTCGCGCATCTTCGGCGCGCGGGCGAGCCGCGCGACGGCGCCGCTGGCGGGATGCCGAAGATTCGACGGCCACTGCCGCCAGTCCGCACCGAACCGTTCGGCGAGCGCGCAGAAGGTCGCAAACTCCTCGAGCCCTGACTGCTCGCGGCGAAAGGCGTCGAAGCCGGAGTCCGCGCGGCGCCGGACGACGCGCCAGATCGCTTCCAGCGCCTGCGACTTCAGCGCGAACACCCGATCGCGATCGATGAGGCGATCCCGGTTCAGGCGCTTCGCGGACCGGGCGAGCTCGCCGATGCCATCGACCTCGCGGACGCCCTCCACTTCTTCGACGCGGAGATACAGCGGGCTGCGAAAGCGCCGGCTCGACGGAAAGTACGGGCTGGCCTGCTGCGGCAGCGTCGGCGCCGGCGCGGCGAGCGGGTTGACCAGCGCGAATCCCGCGCCTTGCCCGCGTGCCCACCGCCCCAGCCACCGCAGGTCCCCGAGATCGCCGATGCCCCAGCTGCGCTGCGACCGTGCGGCATAGAGCTGGATCGCCCATCCCCAGGTCGACAAGGCCGGCGGCAGGTGGCATTTCGCGGGCGCGACGATGAGCCGGGCGTTGGCGCGCCCGCGACAGACGATCTCGTGGTAACCGATCGGGACATCACGGGGCAGCGGGCCGGCAACGGCGATGGTGGTGCCGTCCTCCAGCCGGATCTCGGCAGGACCGACGGGCACTGGTTCTCCGGCCGTGACGATCAGGCTGTCGACGCTCGACTGCGCCGGCCCACCGATCGCGCGCTCGATGGCGCGGACGGCCTCCGGCGGCGGCGAGTGCCGCGTGCCGAGGGCGTCGCGATACGACTCCTGGATGCCGGACGGCCGGCGCGCTGCCGGCCGCCCTTCGTTACGCCGCGCCGTCACGTCGGGTCTCAGCTGGCGCGCCGAAGCAGGGCCATCGACCACGGCGGCACGGTGATCCGGCCGCGGGCCCGATGCTCGGCCCCGGTCTTCTCTTCGTCCATTTCCTCGCTGTTCTGATCGGTCTCGAGGAGCTCGACCCACCGCTGTCCCCACTTCGCCGGGGGCAGCGTGAACTCGACCGGCTCGTGGCTGGCGTTGAACATCGCGTAGAAGCTCTCATCGACGATGCTCTCGCCGCGCTCGTTGGGGGTCGGGATGCCGCGGCCGTTGAGGAAGACGCCCAGGGACTTGGCAAAGCCCGCTCCCCAGTCCTCGTCCGACATCTCGGTGCCCCCGGGCGTGAACCAGCCGATGTCGCTCACGTTGGTGCCGTGGATCGGCCGGCCCTGGAACCAGCGGCGGCGGCAGAACACCGGATGCCGGTGCCGCATGCGAATCAGCCGGCTCGTGAACTGCAGCAGCTCGTCGTCTGCCTTTTCCCAGTCGTACCAGGACAGCTCGTTGTCCTGGCAGTAGGCGTTGTTGTTGCCCTGCTGCGTGCGGCCGATCTCATCGCCGCCGAGCAGCATCGGCACGCCCTGCGACAGCATCAGCGTGGTCAGGAAGTTGCGGAGCTGCCGGTTGCGGAGCCCGACGACCGCCGGATCGTCCGACGGTCCCTCGACGCCGCAGTTCCACGATCGGTTGTGGCTCTCGCCGTCGCGGTTCTCCTCGCCGTTGGCCTCGTTGTGCTTGTCGTTGTACGACACGAGATCCCGCAGCGTGAACCCGTCGTGGGCCGTGATGAAGTTGACACTCGCGTAGGGTTTGCGCGCGGTTCCTTCATAAAGGTCGGAACTGCCGGTGAACCGGTAGGCGAACTCCGCGAGCGTCTGATCGGTGCCGCGCCAGAAGTCGCGCACGCTGTCCCGGTACTTGCCGTTCCACTCGGACCAGAGCGGCGGGAAGTTGCCGACCTGATAGCCGCCCTCGCCGACGTCCCACGGTTCGGCGATGAGCTTGACCTGGCTGATGACCGGATCCTGCTGGATGATGTCGAAGAAGGCCGACAGCCGGTCGACGTCGTGCAGCTCGCGGGCGAGCGTCGCCGCGAGGTCGAAGCGGAAGCCGTCGACGTGCATCTCGAGCACCCAGTAGCGGAGGCTGTCCATGATCAGCTGCAGGACGTGGGGATGCCGCATGTTCAGGGTGTTCCCCGTCCCGGTGTAGTCCATGTAGTAGCGCCGGTTGTCCGCGATCAGCCGGTAGTAGGCCGGGTTGTCGATCCCCTTGAACGAGAGCATCGGACCGAGGTGGTGCCCCTCGGCCGTATGGTTGTAGACCACGTCGAGAATGACCTCGATCCCCGCCTCGTGCATCGTCTTCACGAGTTGCTTGAATTCCGGCACCTGGTCGCCGCACTGGCCGCGCGCGTATTCGTTGTGCGGCGCCAGATAGCCGATTGAGTTGTAGCCCCAGTAGTTGCGGAGCCCCCGCTGCGACAGCGTCGAATCCTGCACGAACTGGTGGACGGGCAGCAGCTCCACGGCGGTGATGCCGAGCCGCTGCAGGTACTTGATGGCGACCGGATGCGCCATCCCCGAGTAGGTGCCGCGCAGCTCCTCCGGGATTTCCGGATGGCGCTTCGTGAAGCCCTTGACGTGCGTCTCGTAGACCACGGTCTTGTGCCACGGCGTGTTCGGCCGGCGATCGTGGCCCCAGTCGAAGTAGGGATTGACGACGACCGAGCGCGGGCAGAACGAGGCGCTGTCGAGATCGTTCTTCGATTGCTCGGGCTGATCGAAGTGATACGGGAACACCGCCTCGTTCCAGTCCCACATCCCTTCGATCGCCTTCGCGTAGGGATCCATGAGCAGCTTGGTCGGATTGCACCACAGCCCCTGTTCGGGCGCCCAGGGCCCATGTACGCGGTAGCCGTAGCGCTGACCCGGACGGACTTCGGGCAGGTATGCGTGCCAGCACAGCGCGGTCGCCTCGGGCAGCTCGATCCGCGTCTCGGCGCCGGCATCGTCGAAGAGACAGAGCTCGACGCGGTGGGCCGACTCCGAGAAGATCGAAAAATTGGTTCCCACCCCATCGAACGTCGCACCCAGGGGGTACGGCTGTCCCGGCCAGATCTGCATGTACGCTCCGACTGTTCACGCGCAGGCGCGGCGCCCGCGCGTCATCTCCCAGGAGGACGGTTCGCTACCTCATCGCTGGTCGGGGGTAAACTTACAATTCCTGTGCCGCGATCCGTCATCTGCCTTGGTCTTTCGGTCTTCTCCGCGCTGGCCATCACCGTTCACGCGCTCGAGGGACGCGATCCCGGCGTCGCGTCGACCGATGGCCTGGTCGTCTGCACGTCCGCCCCGGCCTGCGATGCCGGCGCCGCGATCCTCGCCCGCGGCGGCAATGCCGTCGACGCCGCGGTCGCGACCGGCTTCGCCCTCGCGGTGACCCACCCGTCCGCCGGCAACATCGGCGGCGGCGGCTTCATGCTCGTGCGCACTCCGTCCGGACGGACGACATCGTTCGACTTTCGCGAGAAGGCGCCCGGGAAGTCGACGCCCACGATGTATCTCGACCAGCACGGCAACATCGACCGGTCGCTCACCAACGCCGGCTATCTCGCGCCAGGCGTGCCCGGGACGGTCAGGGGATTCGAGGCGGCGCACCGGAAATTCGGCAAGCTGCCGTGGCGGGACGTGGTCATGCCGGGCGTCGAGCTGGCCGAGCGTGGGTTCGAGGTCTCCGCGGCGCTGGCGCGCAGTCTCAACACCGAATTGAAGCGCATGGCGCCGTTTCCGGCGTCGGTCGCGGCCTACGGCAAGCCGGGCGGCGGGGACTGGGCGGTGGGCGATCGGCTCGTGCTCACCGACCTCGGTCGAACGCTGCGGGCGATTGCGACCGAAGGACCGGATGCGTTCTACAAGGGCTGGATCGCCGATCGGATCGCCGCCGACATGGCGGCGAACGGCGGACTGATCACCAGAACGGACCTCGCCGCCTATCGCGCGAAGGAGCGCACGCCGGTGAAGGGACGCTATCGCGGGTTCGAGATCGTCTCGATGCCGCCACCGAGCTCCGGGGGCGTGGCCCTGATCGAGATGCTCAACGTGCTCGAGCCGATGAACCTGAAGAGTCTCGGGCTGCTGACGCCGCCCGCGCTGCACGCACAGGTCGAAGCGATGCGGCGGGCGTATCTCGATCGCGCGCGGTACCTGGGCGATCCGGATTTCTCGCGGATTCCGGTGTCACGGCTCACCGCGAAGTCGCATGCGCGCCAGGTCGCGGCTTCGATCGACTCCTCGCACGCGTCGCGCAGCGATGCGCTCGGCCAGGATCTGCTGACCCGGTCATCCACCGAGGAGCCGGACGAGACCACGCACTACTCGGTCACCGATCGCGGCGGCATGGCCGTCGCCACGACCTACACCCTCGAAGGCGGATTCGGATCGCACGTCGTCGTCGCGGGCGCCGGGTTCCTCCTGAACAACGAGATGGGGGACTTCAACAAGAAGCCGGGCACGACCAACGACACCGGCGATATCGGCACCGCGCCGAATGTCATCGCCCCCGGCAAGCGCATGCTCAGCTCGATGACGCCGACGCTCGTGTCTCGGGATGGACGGCTGGTGCTGGTCACCGGGTCGCCGGGCGGCCGGACGATCATCAATACCGTTCTGGCCGTCGTGCTCGGGGTCACGGAGTACGGCCTGACCGGACGCGAAGCCGTGGACCTTCCGCGGATCCATCACCAGTGGATGCCCGACCGCGTCGCGGTCGAGGAAGACCGGCTGCCCGCGGACACGCTCGACCGGTTGCGGGCGATGGGCCATGACGTGCAGACCGCGTCGCGGCAAGGGGACGCGCACTCGATCTGGATCGGGCCGGACGGCAGGGCTTACGGGGTGAACGATACCCGCACCCCCGACTCGAAGGCGTCGATTCCGGCCATGCCGGCGAATTTGACAGCGCGACCGGCCGGACGGTAATCTAGCCGGATGTTCCGGGCAGTGCACCATCCGCAGCACCATCACCACACCTGCACAGGCGGGGTCCGGCTGCGCATGCGCTGACGACAACATCTTCACGCAACGCACTCATCGAGGCCTCGCTGACACCAGCGAGGCTTTTTTGTTTTACACGGGTCGATATGGATTTCTCGAAGCTCGATGGCCTGATTCCCGCGGTCGTCCAGGACGATCGCACCGGCGAAGTGCTGATGGTCGGGTTCATGAACGACGAAGCGCTGACGAAGACGCGCGCGACCGGCTTCGCCACGTTCTTCAGCCGGACCCGCGGCGCGCTCTGGACGAAGGGTGAGACGTCCGGCAACCGGCTCGAGGTGAAGCGAATCCTCGTGGACTGCGACGAGGATACGGTGCTGTTGAGGGTCGTGCCGCTTGGCGACGGCGTGGCCTGCCACACGGGGGAACGGTCCTGTTTTTTCAGGGAGCTCACGCAGTGACGGCGTCAACTCCCAACCTCCAACTCCCAACTCCCAAAGGGAGCTGCTCGTACCTTCTGGATGAAAATCCTGCCGACTCAGCTGGTTGTGAGGCCTTTCGCCCCGCTCGTTCGAAGGTTCACCTTGGGAGTTGGGACTTGGGAGTTGGGAGTTGACGATGTCCGGTAGCGAAGCACAGGCGATGAAGAAGCTCAGATTAGGCATTCCCAAAGGCTCGCTCCAGGACGCGACGATTCAGCTGTTCGCGCGCGCCGGCTTCAACATCTACGCGTCGATGCGGTCGTATTTCCCGGCAATCGACGACCCGGAGATCGAGTGCATGCTGATCCGCGCGCAGGAGATGGCGCGCTACGTTGCCGACGGCGTGCTCGACGCCGGGCTCACCGGGCAGGACTGGATCGCCGAGCACCTCGCGAGCGGCGGGAATGCCAAGGGCGGCAACGGCGAGATCGTGCCGCTTGCCGATCTGGTCTACGCGAAACAGAGCTTCGGCAAGGTCCGCTGGGTGCTGGCGGTGCCCGAGGAGTCGCGGTATCAGAAGCCGCAGGATCTCGAAGGCGGGACGATAGCCACGGAGCTGGTCCGGGCCACGCAGGCGTATTTCGCGCGGCTCGGCGTCACGGTCAACGTGGAGTTCTCGTGGGGCGCGACCGAGGTCAAGCCGCCGATGCTCGCCGACGCCATCGTGGAGGTCACCGAGACCGGGTCGTCGCTGCGCGCGAACCGGCTCCGCATCATCGATACGGTGCTCGAGTCCAACACCCAGCTGATTGCCAACGCCAAGGCGCTGACCGACGAGTGGACCCGCACCAAGCTCTCGAACATCGCGCTGCTGCTGAAGGCGGCGATTGAAGCGCAGGGCCGGGTCGGCATCATGCTCAACGTCCGGGCCGAGCATCTGCAGGCGGTCCTGGGTCTGTTGCCGGCGCTCCAGCGGCCGACGATCTCGCCGCTCAGCGACAGCGACTGGGTGGCGGTGAACACCATCATCGAGGAGCGCACGGTGCGCGACCTGATTCCGCGCCTGAAGGCGGCGCACGCCCAGGGCATCGTCGAGTATCCGTTGAACAAGATCGTGTTGTGAGCACTGCACCCGTGGCCAAGGCTTCCCTCCACCAGCCGGCGATTCCGATCCTGCGAAGCACGGACGGCGCCGCCGTGTCGGCGCTGCTCGACCGGCGGCCGGCGCGGACGCCGGCCGTCGATCGAGCGGTCGCGGCGATCATCGAGCGCGTGCGCGGCGAGGGCGATCGGGCGGTGCTGGCCTTCGCGAAGCAGTTCGATCGGCTGGACGGCGAGATCGAGGTCACGCGCGCCGAGATGCGCCGGACCGCACGCGCAGTGCCGCCGGCGGTCCGACAGGCGATCCGCACCGCGGCCGCGCACATCCGGGCCATCGCCGCCCGTCAGGTGCCGCGCCCGTGGACGATCGCTCCCACGCCCGGGCTGCGGATCGCGCAGCGCGTCACACCGCTCGATCGGGTCGGATGCTACGTGCCGGGCGGGCGGTATCCGCTCCCCTCGTCGCTGCTCATGACCGCGATTCCCGCGGTCACGGCTGGCGTCGGCGAAGTGTTTGCGGTCTGCCCGCGCCCCGATGCGACGGTCATGTTCGCGGCGCTCGAGGCGCGGGTCACGCGGCTGTTCCGCCTCGGCGGCGCCCATGCCATTGCGGCGCTCGCCTATGGCACCGAGTCGATTCCGCGCGTCGACAAGATCGTCGGGCCGGGCAATGCCTACGTGGCCGCGGCCAAGGCGCAGGTCGCCGCCGACTGCGCGATCGACTTCTTCGCCGGGCCGAGCGAGATCGCCGTGGTCTCGTCGACCGGGCGCCCCGACTGGATTGCGGCCGACCTGATCGCCCAGGCCGAGCACGATCCCGATGCCCGCGCGATTCTGTTCACGCCGGTCATGAGTCTCGCGCTCGCCGTCGCGCACGAGATCGCGGCGCAGCTGCCGGCGACGGGCCCGGCCCCCGTCGCGCTCCGCAAGAACGGCGGCATCGTCGTGTCGGAGACGCTCGACGAATCGATCGCGCTGTCGCAGCGGATGGCGCCGGAGCACGTCGTCTGCGATTCGGACGCGGTGGCGCGGCGCCTGACCCGTGCCGGCACGGTCTTCGTCGGCCCGCTGAGCGCACAGGCCTGCGGCGACTACGTCACCGGCTCCAACCACGTGCTGCCGACCAGCGGCGCCGCCGCGGCCCGCGGCGGCCTGAGTGCCGCCGACTTCGTGCGCGTCTCGTCGGTCCAGCGACTCGACCGCCGCGCCCTGTAGCGCATCGGCCCGTCCGCCGTCGCCCTGGCCGAAGCCGAAGGCCTCGAAGCCCACGCCCAGTCGGTCCGCGTCCGTTTGGGGTCGGAGCGGGGCCGGAGCGGGGTCAGACCGGGGTCAGACCGGGGTCAGACCCCGAACCGTCCCCGAACCGACCCCGCTCCGACCCCACGGAGGCGGCGGTGAGTCACCAATACGAGCGGCCAGAGGCGCAGAACGGGGGACTCCGGCTGCACCTCAACGAGAACACGGCCGGGTGTTCGCCGCAGGTGCTGCGGGTGCTTCGCGACCTCCCGCGGGAACAGGCGGCTTTCTATCCCGACTACGACGCCGCTATCGCCGCCGCCGCCGCGCACTTCGGCCTCGACCCCGACCGCGTGGTCCTCACCAACGGTCTCGACGACGGGATCATGCTGGCGTCGCTGGTGAGCCTGCGTGGAGCGACCGCGACGGACCCGTACGAAGCCATCGTCGTTCAGCCTGCCTTCGACATGTACGCGGCGTGCGCAGACGCGATGGGCGCACGTATCGTCGACGTCCCGCCGCAGGCGGACTTCTTTTTTCCGCTGCAGCGTGTGATCGAGGCGATCACGCCCCGGACCCGCATCATCTTCCTGACGAACCCGAACAACCCGACCGGGCTGTCCATTCCGAAGGCCAGCATCGCGGCGGTGGCCGCGGCCGCGCCCGGGGCGCTGGTGTTCCTGGACGAGGCCTACGCGGACTTCGCCGGGCAGTCGATGATGCCCGAGGCGGCGTCCGGCGCGATCCCCAACCTGCTGGTCGGCCGGACCTTCGCCAAGGCATTTGGCCTGGCGGGCCTGCGCGCCGGCGCTCTGGTCGGGACGGCCGCGACGCTTGCGCCGATCCGCCGCGCGATCCTGCCCTACACGCTGAATGCGTACGCAACGGCCGCGCTGCCGGCAGCGCTCGCGGATCGCGACTACTTCGAGTGGTACCTCGCGGAGGTGCGCGACTCGAAGAAGCTGCTCTACGAGCTCCTGGCACGCGCCGGCGTGCGCTTCTGGCCGAGCGACGGCAATTTCGTCCTGGCGTGTTTCGGAGACGATCTCGCCCGCGTCATCGCCGGCGTGGCCAGCCGCGGCATCAACATCCGCGATCGATCGGGCGATCCCGGCTGCGAAGGGTGTGCGCGGATCACCGCCGGTGTGCTCGAGCACACCCGCCGCGTGGTCACCGCGCTCGAGGAGGTGCTGTGCGGCGCGCGGTAATCCATCGCCAGACGACCGAGACGCAGATCGCGCTGACGCTGAACCTCGATGGCCAGGGACGGTATGAGGTCTCCACCGGCATCAGGTTCTTCGATCACATGCTGGAACTGGTCGCCCGTCACGGCGGATTCGACTTGAAGCTGCGCGCCGCCGGCGACCTCGACGTCGATCAGCACCACACCGTCGAGGACGTCGGCATCGCCTTCGGCGAGGCGGTGTCGTCGGCGCTGGGCAACCGCCGCGGGATCAACCGGGCCGGCTATTTCGTGATGCCGATGGACGAAACGCTCGGCGTCGCCGCGATCGATCTGAGCGGCCGCATTCACGCGGTCACCGACCTGCGGCTGAAGGTGGCCCGCGTGGGCGACCTCCAGTCGGAGCTGGTCGGCGACTTCTTCGACGGCTTCGCCCAGGGCGCGCGCGCGAACGTGCACGTGAAGGTGCTGTACGGCCGCTCGAGTCATCACCAGATCGAGGCCCTGTTCAAGGCCTTCGCCCGCGCGCTGCGCTACGCCTGTTCGAAGGACCGGCGCCTCGCGAAGGTCCTGCCCAGCACCAAGGAGCTCCTATGATTGCGTTGATCGACTACGGCGCCGGCAATCTCACGTCGGTCAGGAAAGGCTTCGCGGCGGCCGGGGCCGAGCTCTACACGCCGCGCCTGCCTGGCGAGCTAGCCCGCGCGTCCGGCGTGGTGGTGCCGGGTGTCGGGCATTTCAGCGCCACCGCCGCGCTCGACCGGGAATGGCGCGAGGCGATCCGGGGCTCGCTCGATCGCGGTGTGCCGCTGTTCGGCATCTGTCTCGGCCAGCAATGGCTGTACGAAGGGAGCGACGAAGATCCGGACCTCGCCGGCCTCGGAGCGATCGCCGGGCGCTGCCGCCGGCTCCCGCCGACGTTGAAAGTGCCGCACGTCGGATGGAACTCGCTCGAGATCCTCCGGCCTTCGCGTCTGCTCGACGGCATCGAGCCGGGCACGCAGGCGTATTTCACGCACTCCTACGCGGCCGACATCACGCCTGAAGCGGTGGCCACCACCACTCACGCCGCGCCGTTCGCATCGGTGGTCGAGACCGACCGGCTCTTCGGCGTGCAGTTCCACCCCGAGAAGTCCGGCCATGCCGGCGTCCGGATGCTCAGGAATTTCGTCGCCGTATGCTCTCGAAACGCCTGATCGCCTGCCTCGACGTCAGGAACGGCTGCGTCGTCAAAGGCGTGCAGTTCGAGGGCTTGCGCAACGCCGGAGATCCCGCGGCGCTCGCCCGGCGCTACAACCACGAAGGGATCGACGAACTGGTCATCCTCGACGTCACCGCGACGCTCGAGTCCCGGCAGGCGCTCGCGGACACGATCCGTGCGGTCTCGAAAGAGCTGTTCATTCCGCTGGCGGTCGGCGGCGGCATCCGCTCTCTGGACGATGCGGAGGCGGCCATCGAGGCGGGCGCGGACAAGGTCAGCGTGAACAGCGCAGCACTGGCAGACCCGTCGCTCATCACGAGGCTCGCCGCGCGCTACGGCAGCCAGGGCATGGTCGTCGCGATCGACGCGAAACGGTCCGATGGGCGCTTCGCGGTCTTCTCGAGGAGCGGAAGCACCGCGGCCGATCGCGAAGCGGTCGAGTGGGCACGGGAAGCGGAACGCTGCGGC
>Ga0075423_10002474_pt1 | contig 16771 bp, 15 predicted proteins | sample SoiMethybrSBSTD2_FD_80114 | JGI IMG/M metagenome (GOLD analysis project Ga0075423, IMG submission 80114) | Bulk soil microbial communities from a Populus tree surrounding site in Tennessee, USA - Soil MetaG P. TD hybrid SBSTD2 | ecosystem: Environmental > Terrestrial > Soil > Tree plantation...
CAGATGATCGTCGCCGAGAACGAGGCGGACCGGCGCAAAGCGCTCGCGAAGCTCCTCCCGATGCAGCGCGAGGACTTCGTCGGCATCTTCCGGGAGATGGGCGAGCGGCCCGTCACGATCCGATTGCTCGACCCGCCGCTCCACGAATTTCTCCCTCACGAGGACGAGGCGGTCCAGGAGACCGCGAAAGAGCTCGGAGTCCCGGCCGAGAAGCTCCGCGAGCGCGTCCGGGCGCTGTCGGAGGCGAACCCGATGCTCGGCCACCGAGGCTGCCGGCTGGGAATCACGTACCCCGAGATCTATGAGATCCAGGTGCGCGCGATCTTCGAGGCGGCCGCGGAGGCGCGGCGCGCCGGCCAGAACCCGAACCCCGAGGTCATGATCCCCCTCGTCGGCACCAAGACGGAGTTCGAGCGCCTGCGCGTCCTGACCGACGAGACCGCGCGCCGGGTCTCCTCCGAGACCGGCATCGACGTCTCCTACCGCGTCGGCACGATGATCGAGATCCCGCGCGCCGCGCTCCGCGCCGCCGAGATCGCCGCCGCGAGCTGCGACTTCTTCTCTTTCGGCACGAACGACCTGACCCAGATGACGTACGGCTACTCGCGGGACGACGCGGCGTCGTTTCTTCCGACCTACATCGAGAGCGGGATCCTGCCGGACGACCCCTTCGCGACCATCGATCAGGAGGGCGTCGGCGAGCTCGTGTCCATCGCGACCAAACGCGGCCGCGAGGCGCGTCGGGACCTGAAGGTCGGAGTCTGCGGCGAGCACGGCGGCGATCCGCGCTCGATCCACTTCTTCCACGGCGTCGGCCTCGACTACGTGTCCTGCTCGCCCTTCCGAGTCGCGGTCGCCCGCCTGGCGGCGGCGCACGCGGCGCTGTCGGGTTCCGGCGGCGTCTCCTCGACCACCGCGTGAACCTTCTGGCTCTGCTGCTCGTGGCGCTCGCGCAGAGCCGCCGCCCGGCCGACCTGGTCCTTGTTTCCGCCCGGATCTGGACGGGAGATCCGTCTCGCCCGGAGGTGACGGCACTCGCCGTGCGCGACGGGCGGATCGCCGCCGTCGGGAACCTGTCGGAGATCGAGGCCTTGCATGGTCCGTCGACGGTCGTCGTCGACGGAAAAGGCCGGCGGGTCGTTCCCGGGTTCATCGACTGCCACACCCACATGTCGATGGGCGGGTTCAACCTCCTCGGCGTCGACCTGCGGCATACGAAGGATCCGGCCGACTTCACCGCCCGGTTGGCGGAGTTCGCGAAGACCCGTCCGGCGGGACTCTGGCTGACCGACGGCGCTTGGGACCACCAGGTCTGGGCGAACCCGGTCCTGCCCACGCGTGCGATGCTCGATCCGGCGACCGGAGACCGGCCGACGTGCCTCTCGCGAACCGACGGTCACATGGTGGTCTGCAACACCCGCGCGCTCGAGCTCGCGAAGGTGACTCGCGCGACGGCCGATCCGCCCGGCGGCGTAATCGTCCGCGACGCGTCGGGCGAGCCGACCGGCGTCTTGAAGGACGCGGCCATGGACCTCATCGCGGCGGTGCGGCCGCCGCGGACTCGGGCCGAAGTCGAAGAGGCTCTCGCCACCGCGGTCGGTCACGCCGCGCGGAACGGAGTCACGTCGGTCCAGGACCTGCCCGGCGACCCCCTCGACGTCGAGTCGTGGGACGCGCTGCGCCGCGCCGGTAAGTTGACGGTGCGCGTGAGCTATCGGCCGTCGCTCTCGACGTGGGAGAGGGCGCGTGATCTCCGAAAATCGATCAAGCCGGACGAGTGGCTCTCGATCGGGGGCGTGAAGGGCTATATGGACGGGTCGCTCGGCTCCGGAACGGCACTCTTCTTCCAGCCGTACAGCGACGACCCGAAGACCGCCGGCGTCTACGCGGCCGAGGCGATCCCGCTGTCGAAGCTCGAGGCGCGGGTCGCCGCCGCGGACGCCGCGGGCCTGCAGGTGGAGGTCCACGCGATCGGAGACCGCGCGAACGCCGAGATCCTCGACGTGTTCGAGCGCGTCGCGAAAAAGAACGGGCCGAGGGACCGGCGGTTCCGCGTCGAGCATGCGCAGCACCTCCGGCCCGGCGACATTCCGCGCTTCGCGCGCCTCTCCGTCATCGCTTCCATGCAGCCGTACCACGCAATCGACGACGGCCGGTGGGCGGAGAAACGTATCGGCCGGGAGCGCTGCCGGACCACGTACGCCTTCCGGTCGCTGCTGAAAGCGGGCGTGACCGTCGTCTTCGGCTCGGATTGGGACGTCGCTCCCCTCTCTCCGCTCGCGGGCATCGACGCCGCGGTCAATCGGCGGACTCTGGACGGCCGGCACCCGGAGGGATGGATCCCCGAGCAGAAGGTCGGCGTTCTCGACGCGCTGCGCGCGTACACGGCGCGCGCCGCGTGGGCCGCGTTCGAGGAGAACGACAAGGGGACGCTCGCGCCCGGCAAGCTCGCCGACTTCGTCGTCCTTTCCCGCGACCTCCTCTCGATCCCGGATCGCGAGCTCGACTCGGTCCGAGTCGATGCGACGATCGTCGGCGGGCGCGTCGTGTACTCCGCCTCGCGCTGAGCCGCGACCCCGCGCTGCGGCGTAAACTCCCAGCCCGACATGGCGAAGATCCACCGGCTGGCGAGTGAGGTCATCGACCGCATCGCGGCCGGGGAAGTCGTCGAGCGGCCGGCGTCGGTCGTCAAGGAGCTCGTCGAAAACGCGCTCGACGCCGGCGCGACCCGCATCGACGTGGAAATGGACGGCGGAGGGATCGCCCGGATCCTCGTCCGCGACGACGGCAGCGGCATGTCCGCCGAGGACGCGCGGCTGGCGCTCGAGCGGCATGCGACGTCGAAGATCTCTTCCGACGCCGACCTCGCGAGCGTCTCGAGCTACGGATTCCGCGGCGAGGCCCTGCCGTCGATCGCGTCGGTCTCGAAGCTCACGCTCACGACGTCGGACGGGTCCTCTCCGGAGGCGACCCGGCTCTCCGTCAACTACGGCCGCCCGGCGGCCGCGGAGCCGGCCGCGCGCCCGCGCGGGACCGACGTCCTCATCGAGGACCTCTTCGCGCGCACGCCGGCGCGCCGGAAATTCCTCGCCTCGCCGGAGGCGGAAGGCCGCGCGGCGGCCGCCGCCGTGACGCGCGCGGCCCTATCCAACCCCGCGGTCGCGTTCTCGCTGCGGTCGCGGGGCCGCGAGACGCTCGACGCGCCCTCCGCCGTCGACCGCGCCGCCCGCATCCTGCAGGTCTTCGGCCGAGACACGCTGGGCGAGCTCGAATCGTTCGAGGCGCGCGCCGGTGACTTGAAGCTCACGGGCTTCGCGACGCGCGGCTCCGTCACGTTTCCCAACCGGCGTCTCCAATACCTCTTCGTGAACGGCCGACCGGTGGAAGATCGTGCGCTCTTCCGCGCGATCCTGCAGGCGTCGCGGGACGCGATCCGCACCGACCGGCACCCCGCGGTCTTTCTCTACGTCACCGCGGGGCCCGGCGCCGTGGACGTCAACGTTTCCCCGGCGAAGACGCAGGTCAAGTTCTCGGACTCGGGCACGGCGTTCCGCCTCGTTTACCACGCGGTCCAGTCGGCGCTGCTCGCGGGAAAGGAAGAGCGTCGCCTGAGGTCGGTCCCGACGGAGACGCGGGTCGCGGAAGCGGGAGAGGGTTACGGAACCGCGACGATCCTCATGCCGGCGCCCGGGAGCCCCGTGGTGCTTCCTCCCGTTCCGAAGCCGGAGACGCCGCCCCCACCCGCCGAGAAGAAAGTTCCCGAGATCGTACCCATCGGGCAATATCGAGAGTCGTTCATCCTCGCGTCCGGTCCGGAAGGGTTGCTCGTCATCGACCAGCACGCCGCGCACGAGAGGATCCTCTACGAGCGGATCCGCGACCGGATCGCGTCGGGTCGCGTGCTCGGACAGCGGCTGCTGCTGCGCGCCCTCTTCGAGGCGAGCCCGGAGGAGGCCGAGACGCTGGCGGCGCGATACGAGGATCTCTCCGCGGCGGGCTTCGAGATCGAGCCGATGTCCGGCCGCTCGTATGCGATCGCCGCACTGCCGGCGGAAGCAACCGATCGCGAGCCGGGGGAGACTTTGCACGAAGTGCTCGCCGGTCTGGCCGACACGGCGGACTGGGACCCCGCGCGGCGCCGGGATCGTCTCGCCGCGTCGATCGCCTGCCGGTCGGCCGTGACGATCCACTATCACCTGGCGCCCGAAGAGATCCGGCGGCTCCTGTCCGACTGGATGAAGACCGGAGACCGTTTCACCTGCCCGCACGGGCGGCCGACGGTGCTCCTCACGAGCGACGAGGAGCTGGAGAAGTACTTCAAGAGGAGGTAGTCCGGTCCGTCGACTGTCGGAACGACGTTCTGGGAGGGCAAGAAGCTGAGTGGTGGGGTCTCCGTCGTCGTGCGGCCGCTCCAGCCGAGCGACGCGTCCGCGTGGTGCGATCTGCGCGGTCTGCTCTGGCCGGACGAGACCGGTGCGCACGAGGCAGACGTCGCGAGCTTCCTGGCGGGCCGACTCCCGGTGCCGCAGGCAGTTCTCGTGGCCGGGCGCGACGGCGGGGTCGTCGGCTTTGCCGAGCTCTCGCTGCGAGCCTACGCGGAGGGCTGTCAGACGTCGCCCGTCGCGTACCTGGAGGGCTGGTTCGTCCGGGCGGACCAGCGAGGCAAAGGCATCGGCCGCGCGCTGCTGCGTGCGGCCGAGGAGTGGGGTCGATCACAGGGTTGCTCCGAGTTCGCGTCCGACACCGAGCGCCAGAACGAGGTGAGCGGAGCGGTGCATCGCGCGTGTGAATTCGAAGAGGTCTCGTCGATCCGTTGCTTCCGGAAAGATCTCTAGTCGCGCGCGGACCCCGCAGCCCGATGGTCGGGAGGATGCTGCACGACGAGGACGGGGTTGCGGCGCTTCACGCGGGGCGGAGTGAGTCGAGAGAGATACATGGGTAAGCTGATCTACTCCATGCCCACCTCGTTGGATGGCTACAGGGAGTTGCTCGAGGAGCGCCGATTCGGAAGCGGCGTGCTCATCCTGAAATACGGCGTCCCCGGGGCTGCCCGAGGGCTCCATCCGGTCTGAAGCGAGCCGCCACCTGTCAGGCGAAGGAGAACGGGCTGTGTCCCTTCACAGCGTGTCGAAATGGGCGATCGTTCTCGCTGCCGCTGCGGCTCTGTGTTGTGGCGAGCGTGAGCGTGAACGTGAGCCTGACCCCCTCGTCATCGGCGACAACCCCAACACGAGCGGGAACAGCTTCAGCTGCGGCGTGTCCGCCGAGTTTGGCGAACCCGAGCTTCGTCAGTTGTACGCTGCTCTCAATGGCCCGAGGGTCAAAGCGAAGCTCCAGCGATACGTCTGCCCCCAGTCGTTGCCTCCGTTCAGAGTCACGGTGGTTCTCTGGCATGAGGGCCCATATCAGGAACGCCTCGTCCGCCTTCAAATGACGCCTCCACTCTACAAAGCAGATGGTCGGATTGAAGACGGCCTGGGGTATCAATTCGAGCAGACAGTGAGGGCCCTGGACAAGGGCCCGCCGATTGATTACGGATACCGGAACCCTCACGATGGCAGCCCCATCAGGATTACACCGTACGACGATTATCACGAGCCGGAGGAGAGTAACTGCGTCACGCCGCGGCCGGGGAGGCCGTAATTCTCCGGTGACGGCTCCCACGTGATGTTGCGGCGGACTTCCCGCCCTCGCCCTCGCTCGGCCGCTCGCTTCGCGTCACAAAGTACTTGACAACACCAGAAACTTTGCGAACATTCGAGCCATGAGCGAAGAATCTGAAGCTTCAAGCCCGCCGTCGGGTGCGGTGAAGGGCGAGCCCAGGCTGCTCTGGGAAACGGCGGCAGCGGTGGCGGGCTTCGGAAACTGGATGCTCTACGATGCCCTGCCCGGGATCAACTGGCTCCTGTGGACCGGCGTGGCCATGGCCGGACTGCTCGTATTTTCCCGACCGCGCGGCACGCGTCCACGGTCCGTCCTGATCATGGGCGGCGTGCCAATTGTGATTGCCGGAGGGGCGGCGGTGACCGCCAGTCCGCGGCTGTGGGCGCTGATCTGCCTGGCGATCGTCTTCTTCCTCGCGATGCAGATGTTGCTGACCGCCGGCCTTTCTCCCCGATCGATCACAGCCCTTTTCGCCGCGACCGCGCCGCTGGTGGCACTCCGGATCGCGGCGGCTCAGGCGCTGCGCCGTGGCGTCGAAGCTACAAACCTCATCCGGTCGGCCCGGGCTCGAGCGTGGGTCCGGGGCCTCGCCATCACCCTGCCGGTGCTCGTGGGCTTCGCGCTGCTGCTCGCGGGCGCGGATCCCGTCTTCGCGGCGTGGCGGGACGCGGTCGCAGACCTCGTCAAAAGCTGGGAATTCGTGCCGCGGGTGGTGTTCTTCATGGCCCTTCTCGTGATCGTGCTCGGTGCGTATGGATACGCGTCAATCGAGTCCGGAAGCTCCCCGGCGACAAAGGCCAAGGCCCCCGACCGATGGCTCGGATCGACCGAGCGCTTCATACTTCTCGCCGGCGTCACCGCGCTGTTCTGGGTGTTCCTGGCGGTTCAGCTGGGCTATCTCTTCGGCAACCTCCCTCGGTTCCCCGCCTCCGGGATGACTTTCGCCGAGTATGCTCGGCGTGGCTTCGGCGAGCTATCCATTGTCGCCTCAGCGAGCGCGCTGCTCATCGTTGTCTCGGAGCGATATGGGAATGACGATGGGCGCGAGCGCACGCTGCGCCTTCTGACCTTCGCCGTCATCACGGCGGTGCTGCTGCTTCTCGGCTCCGCCCTCCGGCGGGTGTGGCTGTACGAGGCAGCCTACGGGTTCACCACGGCGAGGCTGTACGCCCGGTTCTACATGTACGCGGTTGCCGTGGGTTTGGTAATGCTCTCAATCGAGGTCGCCGGGGACTTCGATGCCGGCCGTCTCTTTCGCCGCGCGGCTGCGGCGGCCACGATGCTCTTCATCGTGCTCATCTACTGGAACCACGAGGCCTGGATCGCGAGCCGGAACATGGACCGCTTCGCGAGCACGGGAAAGCTCGACGTCGCCTATCTGACGCGGGGTCTGTCGCCGGACGCCATCCCGGCGATCGCGGAGCGGCTTCCTTCGCTCCCCGAACCGATGCGGTCTGACATCCGTCGCGCTGTGCGGGAGCGGTATGCCGAGCGCAACGAACGTCGGCAACGAACGTGGTTCGAGTGGAATCTGGCCAGTAGCCGAGCGCGGCAGGCTTTGAACTCGACCTTCGCCTCTCCCTAGGCGACATGGAAGTAACACCGGAACAGCGAACTGCTTCATGGTTCGGACGTCCATCATTGGAGACAAGCGCCGTCGTCGAGACGGCGCCCATCTATCGTCGAATTGGCTGCCAGATCCCTCGCTTCGCTCGGGATGACAGAGTGAGGGACTGCCAGATCCCTCGCTTCGCTCGGGATGACAGAGTGAGAGACTGCCAGATCCCTCGCTTCGCTCGGGATGACGGGTCCGGCGCTACGACTGCGGCGGCCACACCTCGTTCGCATGGTGGCGGCGCTTCTTCGCCACGTAGCTCGCGATCAGCACGAGGCCGAGCACGATGAACGCGGCCGGGGCGAGCCAGTCTTCGACCGCGGCCCAGAAAGCGTCGAGATCGACGTACCGGTCGAGCAGCCACAGCACGCCGATGCCGACGAGGATCACGCCCCACGTGAGTCCCGCCATCGATTCGCGCATCGGGCGCACGACCGTGCTCTCGGACGGAGCGAAGCCACCCGTGCCGACGTAACCCGAGTTGATCGCCTTGGCCTGACGGACGGCGTCGATGATCCCGAAGAACCAGATGAACGCGATGCCCAGGCCGAACAGGGGCGCCATGTGGCCGCCCATGAAGCCCCCGCTGACCGCCCAGATACACAGCACGAACGCGCCCGCGACCTTGAACGCGCGCTGATAGAGACCCAGATACAGCTGGCCGAGTCCCGGAAAGATCGCGGAGAGAACTCCGGCAAGGCCGGGCGATTTCTTCTCCACGACGACCACGGGACCCGTCGCCGCGATCGGCGGAGCCGCGGGCGGCGGCGGGGGATAGCTCTCGGCCGCGGGTGTCACGGGCGGTGGCGCCGGGTAGCGGTTGTCTTCCATTTTCGTCTTCTCCTCTCGGCGGCTCACGCGCGCCAGGTAGTGATCGTCGTTTCTTTTTCTCTAAACGCACCGCGGCCGTCCCGGTTCCGCGGACGTTCGGGCGGACGCTGTTTCGAGCCGGATGATTTGAAGATCAGTGCAACCGCGTTCGAGAACGCCGCGCGGCCGTAACCACCGGCGCGGCCCTTCCACACCTGCACCGTCCGCGCGACCCTCTCCTGGATCGCGCCGATCCGGTCGGTGAGCGAGCTCTCCGCCACGTTGACCGCCGCGCGCGTGTTCGATCCGAGCTGGCTCGCGGAGACGCGCCGCGCGATGTCGGCGGGGTTGAACCCGAGGAGCATCACGACGACCGCGGCGGCATACGCGAGCGCGATCGCCGCCTTCGGCGTGGAGAGCAGCCTCCAGAAGGACTTCTCGCGCACCGGCCGGTTCGCGGTGAGCCGCGCCGCCAGCCACGGCGGGGCGACCGGCTCGGAGAGATCACGCGCCGCGGCGAGCGTCGCGGCGGCCTCGGAACACGCGGCGCAGCGCGAGAGGTGGTTCGAGAGACGGCGCTGTTCTTCGTCGGAGAGCTCGTTCTCCATCGCGACCGGCAGCAGCCGCTCCGCGCCTTCGCACGAGACGTTGTTCCGCGGGATCTCGTAGAGCGCGTTTCGCAGCGATGCGGGAAGCGAGGGGCCGACGAGCCCCGCGACCATTCCCTGGGCGGCGTCGACGTCGGCGCCGAGGGACCGGCAGGTCGCGCAGTCGCTCGCGTGACGGCGGGCTTCCTCGGGCGTCGCGCCGTCGAGGAACAGCCGTTCGAGCTCTCGGCAGCTCACAGGACACCTGCGGCCGCGAGAGCGACCGTCTGGAACGCGCCCGAGGCTCCACGCCGTTCGTGCCGCTCCCGAATGCGTCGCGCGACCTCGGCCCGTGCCCGGAAGAGACGGGACTTGACGGTCCCGTCGGGCAGGTCGAGGGCCTTGCCGATCTCGTCGTAGGCGAGACCGTCGAGGTCGCGCAGAACGAGAATCTCGGCGAGGTCTTCCGGGATTTCGGCGAGCGCCCAGAAGAGGAGCTTGGTGCGCTCCTTCTTCAGGGCTTCGGCCGCCGGGTCGTCGTCGGACTTCAAGAGCGGGAGGACCGCGTCGTCGCTGACGAAACGGAACGACTTCTCGCGCTTCTTGCGGCGATAGCGGTCGATGCACAGGTTGCGCGCGAGGGACAGCAGCCACGCGACGAGCGGGAAGCTCCCGTCGTAGCGGTGGAGGTTCTCGAAGGTCTTCAGGAAGATCTCCTGCGAGAGCTCCTCCGCGTCCTCGCGGTTCAGCGTGAAGTGGTAGGCCACCGAGTAGACCTTCTGGCCGAACCGGTCGATGAGCTCCCGCCAGGAGTCGTCGTCTCCCGTGCGGCACCGGTCGACCAGGGCTTTCTCTTCGGCGCTCAATCGTTTCCTCTCGCCCTAAGAAACGCAGGTCCCGGCGGAAAGTTCGGCGACCCGTGGGACGTGCACGATTGATCTAAAAGGACTTGGCCTCGGCGACCCCCAGAGAACGCACCTTTTCCGGGAAGAGGGAGTACCCGAGGAGCTTGTAGCAGAGCTTGGCTACGAGGAAGTCGGGCGCGCGATTGCCGGGCAGCGGCGCGTGCTCGACGACGTCCGCGCCGACGATCCGGCGCTCGGCGGCGACCCGGCGGAGGATCTCGAGGGCGTCCTCCCAGCTTCCGCCGCCCGGCTCGGGCGTTCCGGTCCCGGGCACGAGCGAGCCGTCGAAGAAGTCGACGTCGAACGTCACGTAGACCTCGTCGGTCAGGCGGGCCAGAGCCTCGGGGACCCAGTCGTCGAAGTCGGGGAGCCTTCGGTTCGACACGATCAGGAGACCCATCTGCCGCGCGTAGTCGACCTCCTCGCGCGATATGGACCGGATCCCGACGTGCACCGTCGGGATGCCGAGCTCGACGAACCGGCGCGCGGCGCACGCGTGGGAGTACTTGTCCCCCTCGTATTCGTCCCGCAGGTCGCCGTGAGCGTCGAAGTGGAGGACCGAGAGTTTCGGATAGCGCGCGAGGTGCGCCCGGATCGGGCCGGCCGCGATCGCGTGCTCGCCGCCGAGCGTCAGCACGAAGCGCGGCCGCGCGAGGAGCTCGGAAACGACGCCCTCGAGAGCGGCGACGGCGGCTTCGGGCTCCATCCGCTCGGGGAGCCACGGCGGCAGCGTGTGGATGCCGACGCGCGCGACTTCCTCGTCGAGCTCGTCGTCGTAGAGCTCGACGTAGTGAGACGCCTCCAGGATCGCGCCGGGCCCGTTGCGGGTGCCGACGCCGTAGGAGACGGTGCGCTCGTAGGGCACGGGGAGGACGACGACGCGGCTCTTTTCGAGGGTGTTGTCCTGTTCCGGAATCCCGAGGAAGTTGGTGGAGAGAAACATGAAGGGATCTTATCGTCGCTCTCGCTCGCTCGGGATCTGGCTTCGCCACCGGCGCTCGGCTCGGCAAGACAGCCTCGACCGAGCGCCTGATCTCTCGCTTGCTCACGCTCCCGCGGCGTGCGGCTCCTCCGCTCGGTTACTTCGCGGAGACTCCGCACGCCGCGAACCGGAGACTCCTCGTAAAGCGGGTCAGGGCGCGGCGCGGCCTCGCCCGCCGCGGCGCCGTCTCCTTCGCGGTCGCACCGGCGGAGCCGCAGCGGCGAACTTCTCCCTCGCACCTTTTGCCCTCTTCTCGACGTCCCTCCACTCCCGCACGAGATCCTCGCCGCGTCCCGTCGCCATCGCGTTCAGCTCGAAGAGGTCGAGCGCGACGGGGAACGCCTCCCGGAATGCGATCCGGCGGGTCCGGTTGTCGGGGCGGTGCGAAAGTCTCCCGACGGTCGCCAAGGCCTGCTTGATCCGGTGGGAGACGGCGTTCGGAAGCGCCATGCGGATCGCGACCGGCGTGACGGCGTCGTCGATCACCGTCAGGAGCCGCCCCGGCTCCGGATCCTCGGAAAGGCGCATCTCCTGCAGCCGCGAACGCACCACCGGCATGAAGAAGAGCGAGAACAGCACGGCGTCGTCGAAGGCGCGCCCGCGCCGCCGCTCCGCGTCGAGCACGTCGAGGAGGGCCCAGAAAAGGTGTCCGGTGCCGTGCGGGTGCTCGGGATCGATCTCGCGGAGAACATCCGCGAGCTCCGGCAGCAGCACGTCCATGAGGCCGACCTCGCGCAGCAGCAGAAACGTCGGAAGAGCGTGCCCTCCTCGAAGCGACTGCGAGATCTCCTCGGTGACGCGCGGCGGGGCGGACTTGGCGATCTCCTTGCGATGGTCGAGGATCGCCTCGTATGCGTCGGGCGTCATCGCGAAACCGAGGCGGCTCGCGAACTCGACGCCGCGCATCATGCGGACCGGGTCCTCGCGGAACCGGATGTCGGGGTCGCCGATCGTCCGGATCAGGCCCGCATCCAGGTCCTCGAGCCCGCCGACGTAGTCGATCACCGAAAAGTCGGCGATGTTGTAGAAGAGCCCGTTGATCGTGAAGTCGCGGCGGAGCGCGTCCTCGCGCGCCGTCCCGAAGACGTTGTCCGACGTCATCAGGAGCTCGGGCGCCTCCGGGTCGAGCGGCTCGGGCCGGCGTCGGAAGGTCGCGACCTCGACCACCTTTCCCTGAGGGAACAGGATGTGCGCCAGCCGGAAGCGCCGGCCGATCAACCGCGCGTTGCGGAAGAGGCGCCGCACCGCCTGGGGAGGCGCGTCCGTTCCGATGTCGAAGTCCTTCGGCGTCCGCCCGAGCAGGAGATCCCGAACGCTGCCTCCGACGAGGTAAGCCTTGAACCCCGCGGTCTTCAGGCGGTAGAGGACCTTCAGCGCGTCCGGATCGATGTCCTTCCGTGAGATCGAGTGCTCACTGCGCGGTCGGATTCGGGGAAGAAGTCGTTCGGATACGTCCGCCCCGCCTTCCGGCGCGGTCGACGTCATCCTGTGGGTGTCGGGATCCAGCGGTCAGCTCTCCAGGGACGCGCGGCTCATCGGCCCCACGCCCGGTTGGCGGCTGCAGACGACCCGGGGGCAAATGTGCTTGCCCGCCCGATGGCCCGTCCGCATCCGCCCACGATTCTATCTCAACTGTCTGATCGAATTGAGGTTTTGACTTTGTTCGCGCCTCGGGAAAGAATACGCACGCTTTTCTGGAGTCCGACGAGGAGGCTTTCAAGAATGAAATCGCGCGTGCTTCTGGCGGTCCTCCTGGCCGCCCTCATGGTGCCCGCCTGCCGCCGCGGTGGCGGCGACGAAATCCTCGTCGGCGAGTACGGCTCGCTGACCGGAACGACCGCGACCTTCGGCCAGTCCACGAACAACGCCATCCAGATGGCTTACGAGCAGATCAACGCGGCCGGCGGAGTCCTCGGCAAGAAAGTGCACGTGATCGTCGAGGACGATCAGTCGAAGCCCGAGGAGGCCGCGACCGCGGTCACGAAGCTGATCAACCAGAACCACGTCGTCGCGATGCTCGGCGAGGTCTCGTCTTCGCGGTCGCTCGCCGCGGCTCCGATCTGCCAGGCGAACGGCGTCCCGATGATCTCGCCCTCGTCCACGAACCCGCGCGTGACGCAGGTCGGCAACTACATCTTCCGCGTCTGCTTCATCGACCCCTTCCAGGCCGAAGTCGGGGCGCGGATCGCGTGGGAGATTCTGCACCTGAAGAAGGTGGCGATCCTCTCGGACGTCCGCAACGACTACAGCGTGGGGCTCCAGACGTTCTTCCGCCAGACGTTCAAGGGTTTCGGCGGCGAGATCGTCGCCGAGCAGTCGTACAGCGAAGGCGACTCGGACTTCCGCGCCCAGCTCACGCAGATCAAGTCGGCGAACCCGGAGGGCATCTACGTGCCCGGCTACTACACGGAGGTCGGCACGATCGCGCGCCAGGCGCGCGAGCTCGGGATTACGGTCCCTCTGATCGGCGGCGACGGGTGGGATTCACCGCGTCTCTGGGAGATCGGGGGAGAGGCCCTGAACGGCTGCCACTTCTCGAACCACTATTCGGTGGACGATCCGTCTCCGGCGGTCCAGAAGTTCGTCACGGACTACCGCACGAAGTACAACCAGACGCCGGACGCGCTCGCGGCGCTCGGTTACGACGCCGCCCGGATCCTCGCCGACGCGATGAAGAGGGCGGGTACGACCAAGGGCGACAAGGTCCGCGACGCGCTCGTGGCGACGAAGGACTTCCAGGGAGTCACCGGCTCGATCACGATCAACAAGGAGCGCAACGCCGTCAAGCCGGCGGTCGTCCTGAAGATCGAGAACGGGAAGTTCGTCTACGTAACGACGGTCAAGCCGACCGGGACATAGCGGGTCAGAGGGGACGGACCCCAATTTCCGCCTTCTCTTCCGCATCCGCCGGACAGTTCGGGAAATTGGGGTCTCTCCCCGGATGACCACCTTTCTCCAGCAGCTCGTCAACGGACTCTCGCTGGGGTCGATCTATGCGCTGATCGCCCTCGGCTACACGATGGTCTACGGCGTGCTGCGCCTGATCAACTTCGCGCACGGCGACGTCTACATGCTCGGCGCCTACACGGGGTACTACCTTTCGCGCAAGCTCAAGGGAAGCGAGCCGTCGCTTTCGGGAGCGCTCGTCGTGATGCTCGGCGCGATGCTCGTGTGCGCGGTCGTTGGCGTCGTCATCGAGCGCTTCGCCTACCGACCGGTGCGGCGCGCGGCGCGGATGGCTCTCCTCATCACCGCCATCGGCGTGTCGCTCTTCATCGAGAACGGCGCTCAGCTCGTGTTCGGGCCCGATCCGAAGTTCTTTCCGTCTCTCGCGCCGCGGGCGGACTTCCTGGTCGGCGGCGTGCGGCTCACGAGCGAGCAGCTCACGGTCATCGCGGTCTCCTTCATCCTGATGATCCTGCTGCGCCTCTTCATCCTGAAGACGCGCACGGGCAAAGCGATGCGCGCGGTCTCGTTCAACCTGGACGCGGCCAAGCTCATGGGGATCTCGACCGACGGAATCATCGCGATCACGTTCGCGCTCGGCTCGGCTCTCGCCGCCGCGGCCGGGGTCTTGATCGGCATGCAGATCCCGAAGATCGACCCGCTCATGGGGATCCTCTACGGCCTGAAGGCGTTCGTGGCCGCGGTGCTCGGCGGCATCGGAAACGTGCCGGGCGCGGTCCTCGGCGGCCTCCTGATCGGCACCTCCGAGGTCATGGTCGTGGGATACCTCTCGTCCACGTACCGCGACGCGATCGCTTTCGGAATCCTGATCCTCGTCCTGCTGCTGCGCCCGCAGGGGATCCTGGGGCGCGCCCAGAAGGAGAAGGTTTGAAGGCGCTCGTCCGGGCGGTCGTCGTCGTCGTGGTTCTCGTGCTCTTGAACGCCCTGTTCACCGGCGGCTTGATCCCCGACTTTTCGATCTCCCCTTACTTCCTCCAGATCCTTTCGCTCGCCGGGATCAACATCATCCTGGCCGTGAGCTTGAACCTGATCAACGGGTTCACCGGGCAATTCTCGATCGGACACGCGGGGTTCATGGCGATCGGCGCCTACGTGTCGTCGTTCATGTCGATCACGTTTGGAGACCGCATCCGGGCGTCGATGGCGTTCGCGCCGGAGTCGGTCCGCAACAGCGCTCTGTTGCTCGTCGTGCTCGCGGCGGGGGCCGCCTGCGCGGCGATCGCCGGATTTCTCGTCGGGGTCCCGTCTCTGCGCCTGCGCGGCGACTATCTCGCGATCGTGACTCTGGGGTTTGGCGAGATCATCCGCGTCTTCATCCTGAACATCGACGCGGTCGGCGGCGCTCGGGGGCTCGGAGGCATGCCGCGGCTCGCGAACTTCTTCTGGATCTACCTCTTCGCCGCCGCAACCATCGCCGTCGTGACCCGGATCGTGAACTCGTCCTTCGGCCGGACCCTGATCGCGATCCGGGAGGACGAGATCGCCGCGGAGGCGATGGGTGTCAACACGACGCGCCACAAGGTCATCTCGTTCGTCGTGTCTTCCGCGATGGCCGGCGTCGCCGGCGGCCTCTTCGCCCACTACCTCATGTACATCCACACGAACTCGTTCACGTTCATCCGGTCGTTCGAGATCATCATCATGATCGTCATCGGCGGGCTCGGCTCGATCACCGGGTCGGTGCTCGGGGCCGTCCTCTACATCACGCTGACCGAGGGCCTCCGCGGGTTCGCGCAGTATCGAATGCTCCTTTTCTCGCTGCTCCTGATCGTGATCATGATCGTGAGGCCGGGCGGGATCCTCGGCCACCGGGAGCTGCGCGACTTCTTCTCCCGCCGGCGCCGCGTCGCGGCCGCCACGCCGCCGGTCGTCTCCGGGTAGAGCGAGCGTGACCCTTCTCCAGCTCTCCGACGTCACGATGCGCTTCGGCGGCCTCGTCGCCGTCAACGAGCTCGACCTGACGCTCGAACCGGGTCAGCTCTACGGGCTGATCGGGCCCAATGGCGCGGGGAAGACGACGGTGTTCAACGTGATCACGGGCGTCTATCGGCCGACGTCGGGCGAGATCCGATTCAAGGATCACTCGATCGTCGGGGAGCGTTCCGGGAAGATCACGCGCCGCGGAATTGCGCGCACGTTCCAGAACATCCGGCTCTTCGGGGAGATGACGGTCCTCGAGAACGTGAAGGTCGCCTCGCACTGCCGGCAGACGGCGGACCTCGCGTCCGCGGTCTTCCGGACGCCGGCTCACCACACCGAGGAGGAGCGCGTGGATCGGCAGAGCCGCGAGCTTCTCGAGATCTTCCACCTCCAGGCGTTCGCCGACGAGAAGGCGAAGAACCTCCCCTACGGCAGCCAGCGGCGTCTCGAGATCGCTCGCGCGATGGCGACCCTTCCCCGGCTGCTGCTGCTCGACGAGCCGGCGGCCGGGATGAACCCGCACGAGGCGCATCAGCTCATGGACCTGATCCGCTGGGTGCGCGACCACTTCGAGATGGCGATTCTTCTCGTCGAGCACAACATGAAGGTCGTCATGGGAGTGTGCGAGACCGTGCACGTCCTCGACTACGGCGCGACGATCGCCGTCGGCCCGCCCGCCGAGATCCAGAAGAACCCGAAGGTCATCGAAGCTTACCTGGGGGGCGCGTGAGCGCGACCTCCGCTCCCGAGAAGGTACTCGAGGTCCGCGACCTCCGCGTCTCGTACGGCGCCATCGAGGCGCTGAAGGGAGTGTCGCTCGATCTCGCCGAGGGCGAGATCGTGACTTTGATCGGCGCCAACGGGGCCGGCAAGTCGACCACGCTGCGATCGATCATGGGGCTCGTGCCCCCGTCCGGCGGCGAGATCCTCTTCCACGGCAAGCCAACCGTGGACGTGCCGACCCACAAGCTGGTGCGCGACGGTTTGATCCTCGTGCCCGAAGGGCGCGCGATCTTCGCGAACCTCTCGGTCAAAGAGAACCTCGAGATGGGGGCTTATTCGCGCCGCGACGGGAAGGGGATCGGAGAGGATTTCGAGAAGGTCTACGCGATCTTTCCCCGGCTGAAAGAGCGCGAAAAACAAACGGGCGGGACGCTCTCCGGCGGCGAGCAGCAGATGCTGGCGATCGGCCGCGCGCTGATGTCGCGGCCGAAGGTGCTTCTGTTGGACGAGCCGTCGCTCGGCCTGGCCCCGGTCCTGGTGCACAAGATCTTCGAGGCGATCGAGGCGATCCACCGCGAAGGGACCCCGGTGCTTCTCG
>Ga0075423_10002475_pt1 | contig 16769 bp, 15 predicted proteins | sample SoiMethybrSBSTD2_FD_80114 | JGI IMG/M metagenome (GOLD analysis project Ga0075423, IMG submission 80114) | Bulk soil microbial communities from a Populus tree surrounding site in Tennessee, USA - Soil MetaG P. TD hybrid SBSTD2 | ecosystem: Environmental > Terrestrial > Soil > Tree plantation...
CGGCTCGATCACGAAGAAGCAGCTGCGCGCGCTGGCCGAGCAAAAGATGTCGGATCTCAACGCCACCACGATCGAGGGCGCGGAGAAGATCATGGCCGGCACTGCGCGCAGTATGGGGATCGCAATCAAGGATTAAGAGTAGCCGTGGGAGGGCTAACCGCCCGCTTGCACCACTAGGAGACAGCAATGCCAAAACAGCATGGTAAGAAATTCCGCGCGATGTTCAGCAAGGTCGATCGCTCGCGCTTCTATCCGCCCGAGGAGGCCGTTAAGCTGGTCAAAGAGACCTCGTATACGGCGTTCGACGCAACTGTCGAAGTACATATGCGCCTCGGTATCGACCCGCGCCACGCCGACCAGAACATCCGCACGACCGTCGCGCTGCCACACGGCACCGGCAAGAGCATTCGTGTGCTGGTCTTCGCGCAGGGCGAGGCGGCTCAGGCCGCGCGCGATGTCGGGGCCGATTATGTTGGGGCCGATGATCTAATCGCGCGGATCGACAAGGAAAACTTCTTCGACTTCGATGTCGCGATCGCAACGCCCGACATGATGGGCAAGGTTGGGCGGGTTGGTCGCAAGCTCGGCCCGCGCGGGCTTATGCCGAACCCGAAGAGCGGCACGATCGTTCAGCCCGATGACCTGCCGCGCACCATCCGCGAGATCCGCGGCGGGCGCGTCGAGTTCCGCAACGACCGCACCGGCCTGCTGCATGTCGCCGTCGGCAAGGTCAGCTTCAGCGAGCAGCAGATCTACGAGAATATCACCGCGCTGATCGATGCGATCAAGGCGGCCAAGCCGAGCGGTGCCAAGGGCACCTATATCAAGAGCGTGACCTTCACGAGCACGATGGGGCCGGGCATCCGTGTGGATACGGTGGCCGCACAGAATATGCAGGCTAGCGCGTCCTAGTGCAATTGCAGATTGCAGATTGCAGATTGCGGCTGGCGTATCTGGAAGCCATTAGCTCCACTGCCAAGCCCGAATAGGTCTCCTGGAAATGCACTAGCTGCTGCTTCGATAAACTGAATACTGCTCCAGACAGCGGGTACTCTGTTTAATGGCTTCCAGCCGCCCGCCGAGGCAGACCCATGGAACCGACGGATGTGAATCCGTTCGCGGGCTGCTGTGTCTGAAGACAGCAGCTTTTTTGTTGACACGAATATGGGGAGGGGGTGAAATGAATGCCTACACAGCGCAAAATAGAGCTGGTCGCTGATCTGACCGATAAGCTGTCGCGCACGCAGTTCATGGTGGTGGCCGACTATCGCGGCCTGAGTGTCGCAGAGGTCAACGATCTGCGGCGGCGGCTGCGCGAGATAGGTGCCGAGCTGATTGTCGCGAAAAATACGTTGGCGTTGCGCGCGGCTGAGGCCACCGGTCACACGGAGCTCGAACCGCTCCTGATTGGGCCGACGGTGATCGCTTTCGCCTATGACGATATCGCCAAGGCGGCTAAGGCGATCAACGATTTCAATCGCGGGCCTAAGAAGCTGGTGGTGCGCGGTGGCATGCTCGGCAAGAATGTGCTGGCCGCTAACGCGCTCGATCGAGTGGCGAGCTTGCCTTCGCGCGAGCAGGTGCTAGGACAGATCGTCGGCGGAGTCTCGGCACCGGTCGCTGGTGTGGTCGGCGTAATCAACGCGGCGATCACCAATGTTCTGTATGTGTTGCAGGCGCGAATCGATCAGCAGCAGCCTGCGGAGCAGGCCGCATAGTTGTGGATACCACAGATAGTTAGGAGGCATGTGATCATGGCTAGCGATAAGGTTAATGGCATCATCGAGAGCATCGAGACGCTGAATGTGCTCGAGCTGGTTGAGCTGAAGAAGACGATGGAGGAGAAGTGGGGCGTGACGGCGGCGGCACCGATGTTCGCCGGTGGCGGCATGGCGATGGCCGGTGCTGCAGCGGGCGGTGACGGCGTGGCGGAGGCCCCAGCCGAGGAGCAGACCGAGTTCGACGTCATTCTGACGGCGGCGGGCGCGAACAAGATCCAGGTGATCAAGGCGGTGCGCGAGCTGACCAGCCTGGGCCTCAAGGAGGCGAAGGATCTGGTTGAGGGCGCGCCCAAGGCGGTCAAGGAGGGTGTCAGCAAGGAGGAGGCCGAGGCGGCCAAGGCCAAGTTGGCCGAGGCCGGCGCGTCGGTGGATGTGAAGTAGCTTCCGACCACTCGGGGTTGTACCACCAAGACACCAAGCCAGGACGGCTTGGTGTCTTGGCCTTTGGAGGTGCGTATAGCCCGCGAAGGCGGGCTTCGTACCAGTAGCCGAGCGCTTCAGCGCGGCGGCGTTGGAGGATCGCGAATAACCGTCGTCGCACCCTGACTGCTTCAGCGCGGCGGCGTTGGAGATCGCGAATAATCGTCGTCGCACCCGGACCGCCTGGCGGCTGAAGCCGCAGGCTACCTATACGAAGCCCGCCTTCGCGGGCTAGGCTGCGAATAGCCCCGCAAAATGTGTGCCACACCTGCATCGGTGCAACGCTTGACCCGGCTGCTATACTAGTGAAGGGCGCAGCCGGCTTGAGCTGCATGCCGCGTGTGTGCATCAGATCGTGTCGAAACCCGCATGCGTCCGCTGCGTAGATCATCCTCGGAATGAGCATCCATAATCGATACAACGCGCGAGCACAAGGAAGGACAGACATGGTCAACGAACAGATCCTGAGCAAGTCGAAGGGCGGCAAACAAAAAGCCGACAAGCTGAAGGCGGTGCGCGCGAAGGAGCTGCAAATGGAGCAGCAGATCGACTCCAGCGTATCGGACTACCAGGCAACCATCGGCCGTCTGACTGACACCAAGCAGCGCGGCGCAGCCAACGTGGCCGAACTCAGCAAGCTCGATGTGGCGGTCCAGAGCGGCCGGCAGTATGCTGGCGATCTCCAGACGCTGATCGAGGATTTGACGAGCGAGCTCGACGATCTTGGCCGCAATGTTGCGACGATCAAGGATGCCACGGCGGTCGAACGCTTGGTTGGGCGCTTCAATAAGCGCTGGGCGCGCCAGATGGCCGTGCAGCGCATTCGTCAGCAGAACGTGGATGGCTCGATGAAGACCATTCTGGCCTACGCGCGCGGCACCGTCGAGTCACTCAACGCCGCGATCGCCAAAAATGCGCAGGTTTATGGCAAGCTGCAAGCGACCGACGCCGAGCTGTCGCAAAAACTCCTGGAAAATCAGCCGAAGTATGAGCACTGGCGCCAGGAAGTCAAGCGGCTTGAGGGCGAGGTCGCTGAGCTGGACCGGCGCATCCAGGTGGCCGACGAGACGGCCTATGCGACGCTCCAGGCTGAGCACTCGCGGCAGCAGGCGGCGCTGGACGAGGCCAAGATCAACGAGACTCAATACTTCGAGGTGCTGAAGAACGCCAAAGAGGCCCAGCCGATCGTCAGGGCGCACATGGAGGGCTTCAAGCAGGCCATCGCCGCGCTGACCCAGAACAAGGTCAAGACGCAGGAGAAGATTGCCAACCTGACCGTGGTGTTCGAGGGCATCTACCAGATCATGGAGACGGCACTTGAGATCAAGGGTTTTGCGACGATCGATAAGTCGCTCAACTACGCCGCCGACAGCACAACCCGCGTGATGTCCGAGCAGGTCGAGGGCATCTTGCAGGAGACGGCCGACCGCGCCGAGAAGAAGTTGATCGATGAGGCCAAGCTCAAGGAGTACACAGACCACCTGGAGGAGATCATCGGCGTCTTCGATCAGCGCATGGAGCAGCTCGAAAGCGAGTACGCGCAACAGCGCTAGCGGCTATGAAACGGCAGATACGTGATCGCGCCCGCCTGACCGGGCTAGTGGCGCTCCAAGGCATTGGGCTGCTGCTGGTGGCGGCATTCATCCTACCATATGTCGTCCAGTGGCATGCGCGCGATGTGCAGATCTACTACGAGGCGGCGGCGAAGCTGCTCCAGGGCCAGCTGCCCTATCGCGACTTTCCGTTGGAGTACCCGCCGCTGGCGCTGCTGGCCTTCGCATTGCCCTGGCTGTTGGCACCCGGTCGCGCGCTTGGCTATAGCGGCTACGCCTGGCACTTCCTGCTGCTGAATGTGCTGTGGAGCACGCTGCTGGCGCTGACGATCGCGCGATTCGCGGCGCTGCGCCGGCCTGCGATCAGCCCCACGCGAGCGGTTGGCGTGTATACGCTGCTGGTGATCGTGAGCGCTCCGCTGCTGCCCTGGCGCTACGATCTGTTCCCCGCGCTGCTGACGCTGCTCGCGCTGCTGTGTGTGCTGACTGGTCGCCCAACGCTGGCGGGCCTGTGGCTCGGCCTCGGCATCGCGGCCAAGCTCTACCCGATCATGCTGCTGCCAATCTGTGGTGCCTACTATTTGGCCGGGCGATCATACCGTTCGCTGTTCCGCCTGATGCTGGGTAGCGCGATCGCGATCATGGTCGTGCTGCTGCCGTATCTGCTGATCGATCCGGGCGGCTGGCTCACGTTCCTGCGCTATCATCAGCTGCGCGGCCTCCAGCTTGAGAGTCTGCCGGCTGGCGCGATCTTGCTGGCGCACACGCTGGGCCTCGCGCGGGTCGAGCTGGTCTTCAACTACGGCGCGCTCCAGCTGGTCTCGCCGCTCGCCGATGTCGCGGTGATCTGGCAGCCGATTGTGTTCAGCCTGGTGAGCGGCGTGGTGTTCGTGAGCTGTTGGGGCCGCTTCCGGCACGAGTACGCGACGAGCGGCGCGATCGCCGACGCGAGTCTGATCACATATATTGTCGTGGCGCTGCTGGCGTTTATTGTCACCAACAAAGTCTTCTCGGCGCAGTATATCGTCTGGCTGCTGCCGTTTGTGCCGCTGCTGCGACCGCGCCAGATCGTGGCGCTGACGATCCTGTGCGGGCTAACGATCCTGATCTTTCCGTTCCTATACGCCGATCTGCTCGCCGTGCAGATCGCCCCAGTCGTGTTGCTGAACCTGCGCAATGCGCTGGCGGTCGCGATGCTGTGCTGGTTGCTGGTCGAGCGGCTGCCCGCGCCTGTGCGTAGCGCGCTGACGCAACGCCGCCAGGCACTGTTGCGACGGTTTGCTCGCCAAGAGGAGCTATGATGATCAATCGCCACCCGTTGCAGGCCGCCGGTGCGGGGCAAGCCGAGCGCATGCTGCCGGACGCGGCGGTTGTGCCCTATTGCGACACTCTGGGCGACCGTCTCAACTGGCTCGGCGCGGCGCTGGACGCCGAGCAGAAGGAGGGTCGCATCAGCATCGTCGCGTGCAAAGCGGCGCGCGCATTCCTCCACGAGATCCGCGCAACGCTGATGGTGATGGCGCTCAAGCACGGGCGGCAGCTGCTTGATGTCGAGCCAGTGCCGTTGACGATCGATCCGACCGAGTCGGGCATGCCGACGTTCAAGGATTTCTGGACGCTGCGCGAGGATCGTGATCACGCCGAGGAGCAGCTGCGGCAGATCCCCACGCGCGCGGAGCTGCTCGCGCAGGCGACCGACGCGATCTTCGCGGGGCAGCGGCCGATCAAGCAGCAGATTCTTTGGCTCCAGCGCGCCTATATGGAGCGCCTCGCGGCAACGCCGGTCGTAGCCGATTTCCGCCAGGTGCCACCGGTGCCGCTGAGCGATAATCGCGGCGAGCGGCTTCACGCGGTCAGCTGGACCGGCGTGATCCATAGCCTCAATCTGTTTGAATGCACCACGATGCACTTCATCGTGCGCGGGCGCTGGCATGTCACCGGCGGCACACATGATCTGAGCGATCTGGTGAACGATCTGGCGGGGGGACGCCATTCGCTCGAAGAGATCATCGGGCTGACCAATCAGGTGTCGTGGATCGTGCCCAAGATGATCGAGCGCGTGACGATCGGTCCCTACCATCATCGCTGGACGCAGAACGACGAGCTGATCGAGCGTGCCTTCGCGGCGACCAACGGCACGGAGCCGTTCATGCTGCGCTGCCTGATCGAGCGCGCCAGCACGACACGCGCAACCAAGCGCAGCCAACTCGACGCGCTGTTCGGGCGTGAGCCGATGGAGGCCGAGGCGGCGGTGCGCTATTGTGTGCTGTTGGTTCCGCTCGCGATGAAGCAGCAGCTCGGCGATGCCGACGAGGATGGGCAGCCGTGCGCGGTCTACGGCGTGTCGAATGATGGCGATCTGGTGTGTTAGAACCGCTGAGGGCGCTGAACCGCTGAGGGCGCTGAGGGGTGAGAAGCGAGATGGCGCGTGCAATCTGCAATCTGCAATCTGCTGAGACGGGGCAGGGCACAATCTGGTATATCTACCGCAGAGGACGCAGAGTAACGCAGAGGGTTTGTACCAAAAGCCTTCCTCTGCGACCCTCTGCGCACTCTGCAGTGTAATCTGCAATCTGCCAGGCGTGGCGCTGATGTGCGCTTCTGGCACGCTGCCTGCTATAGCGAAAGCAGATAGAGCATTCGCTACAAGGAGCATGCTATGAATACCGAGACAGATAAGCGACGCGCGTATGTCGAGGGGCTGATGAACCGGCTACAGCGCCTGTATGTCGAACGGACGCCGCTACCCACGCGTGATGATGAGGAATCGCTCTCGCTGGAACTGCTTCAGCGGCTGTATCACCATATCATGAGCGAAGGCTACGGCGAGTAAGACAAGGTTTCAGTTAGAAATCCTGAGTCGGTTGAAGCTATGCCCGTACACGTCGCTCGCGCAGCCAGCGCCGCAGCGCGACGAGCGACCAGATGCCCTCAATCACCCCAAACGGCCACGTCCCCGCCAGAAAGCCATACACGGATGAGGCAGCGCACGCACACGCGAATACGAAAATCCACCAGGTAGAGCGGCGTTCAAGCGTATACGCGATCAGCATCAGGGCGACTGAAATCGCCCCATATACCGTTAAAATGTCGTGCATCCGTGCTCACTCGCTGCGGTTCAGCTCGCCTTGCAGGAATTCCTTCACCCGCGCATCGCCAGTGATCCGCAGCCAGATCGGCCCATTCGCTGGCGTCACCTCAAGCACAAACGTGAAGAAGGGGCAGCATAGCCGTTCGGTGGCGATGAACTGCGCAACCTGTGGATACTGCTCGGCGGCGTAGCGAAACGCGAGGCCATCGGGCAGCTCCTGCACCTCGGCTGCACCAGCGCGCAAGAGATATTCAGCAGATTCTAGATGGGTTGCCCGCACCTCGGCGTCGATCGCGGTCAGGTCGCAGGCGATCGGTATGTCGCGGTTTGTCTGCGTCTCCATTGATGATTTCCCTTTCATCCCGACTTTGAGGCGTAACCCTTTCTGACGACTCTGTTTATGAAGCTGTTGAGCCCTTGCCCGGCAGTTGCCAAGCTTTTCATCTGCTCAATATTGCTCTGTCCCGCACTCTCGTAGGTATAGGTATATATCGAGCCATCGCGAAACTGGACCTTTACCGAGTCGCTGCCGATTTCGTATGCGGCGACATTGGAGTCTCCTCCGAGATTCTTGTAGTTCTCCATCGATCTCCCCTTTCGTGCCTGATTTGAAAATAGCCGATAGCTGTCGCCATTTTCATGCATCAGTGTGCGGAATCCGCAGGAGGGCTAACGGGAAGCAGGCAGACATGCGCTATCGCTTCGCTCATGATACGCTGTATGTCAAGCGTGATACCAGTTTTGAGCAGAGATGAAATCCAGCACACGACGTGCAACGGTCAACGCTGCGATCACGCATATGATGTGCGCTGCGCCGCATACTGTGAAAATAGCGACGGCTATCGGCTATCGGCTATTTTTGTGTTAGGGCGCTCGGAAGCCTGGTCTCAAAGTCCAAGATCTTCGCCCACTCAGGCACAATCGTGATGCGCCCCTGCTGTTTGTAGGTTGCGCGCACCTGCTTTTCGAACTCTGGCCTTTGCTCTGCTGGGATATATTTCTTGGTTCCTTCGAGAAACTCAGGCACGACGCCATCAACAATCTCGACGCTGGCGGTGCCGCGAACCAGTAAGACATGCGGCGGAAATGTGTTCGTATCAATCGTTAGGGCTACCTTGGGATTTGCTCTCAGCGCCTCGACCTTCGGCGAATTCGTTGCGGTGCCCATGACGAACTGCTTACCATTCCACATGAACCCGATCGGTATCGCGCGTGGGCATTCATCTAGACCGATATAGGCCAGCCGGGCTGGGATATTCGAGTTCAATAGCTCCTGCGCGAGCGGATCGTTCATGATTTGGATAACGTTCTCTTGCTGCATGGTTGTCTCCTTCCTTTTGTATTCATAAGGAGAAGCCAGCATCACTTATGCCACGAGTTGACCGCCGCCGAGGTTGCGACGTACGCCGATTTTGAGCACTGATGAAATCCAGCACACGACGTGCAACGCTCAACGCTGTGATCGCGTATATAATGATAGTGAGCAAAAAACGTGCAGGGACTGCGTCCCGCCAAACCTCCTGACGGGCACATCCAGAAGGGAAGTCTGTCATGCCAGCGTTCATTGGTATCGGTGGCCTCATAATCTTCGCGGTAGTGGTGGGGATTATTCTTATCTCCGGCTTTCTGCGCTACATTCCCAACAACCGCGTCGGCATCGTCGAGAAGCTCGTGAGCGGTCGCGGCTCGATCAAGTCGGGGTTCATCGCTATGGAGGGCGAGGCTGGGTTCCAGCCCGATGTCCTGCGTGGCGGCTGGCACCTGTTTTTTCCGTTCCAGTACCGTATTCATAGCGTGTCGCTTGTGACAATCCCGCAGGGCAAGATCGGTTACATCTTCGCGCGCGACGGTCAGCCGCTTGGCCCAACCCAGACGCTGGCCTCGAACATCGCCGCAGACAATTTTCAGGACGTGCGCGCGTTCTTGCAAAATGGTGGCCAGCGCGGCCCGCAGCGCCAGATCCTGCGCGAGGGCACCTATGCGATCAACCTGGCCCAGTTCGTGGTGATCACCGATGATCGCGTGTATTATCTACAGCTCAACCGTGATGAGGATGCGACGTTCAAGCGTATGTCCGACGTGATCGCTGAACGCGGCGGCTTCCAGCCGGTGGTGATCAAGGGTGCCGACGATATGATGGGTATCGTCACGGTCCACGATGGCCCTTCGCTGCCACAGGGCGAGATCATCGCGCCGACGGTCGGCAACGACTCCCACGAGCAGGAGAATTATCACAACACCTTCCAAGACCCCGAACGCTTCCTAAAGGCCGGCGGTATGCGCGGTCGGCAGCTTCAGGTGCTGGTCGAGGGCACCTACTATATCAACCGGCTGTTTGCCACGGTCGAGATGACCCCGAAGACGGTCGTCGAGGTTGGTAACGTTGGCGTGGTTGTCTCATACACCGGCGATGTCGGCGCGGACCTGTCGGGCGAGGAGTATAAGCACGGCGAGATGGTCAGCAAGGGCAGTCGCGGCGTCTGGAACACACCGCTGTTGCCGGGCAAGTACGCCTTCAACAGCTACGCCGGCAAGGTGATCATGGTGCCGACGACGAATATCATTCTGAAGTGGAACCGGAGCGAGGTCGGCGCGCACCGCTACGACGAAAATCTGGCCGAGGTTTCGCTAATCACCAAGGATGCCTTCGAGCCGTCGCTGCCACTCTCGGTCGTCGTGCATATCGACTACCGCCAGGCACCGCTGGTGATCCAACGCTTCGGCGACATCAAGCGCCTGGTCGAGCAGACGCTCGACCCGATGGTCGCGGCCTACTTCAAGAATATTGGCCAGACGCGCACGCTGATCCAGCTGATCCAGGATCGCAGCGTGATTCAGAGTCTGTCGGGCGAGCAGATGCGCGAGAAGTTCGCGCACTATAATCTGGAGCTGGAGGAGGTGCTGATCGGCACGCCGACATCGGCGGGCGGCGATCAGAAGATCGAGCAGATCCTGACGCAGCTGCGCGCGCGCCAGATCGCCGAGGAGCAGATCGAGACGTATAATCGGCAGGAGAAAGCGGCGGTTAAGGAGCGCGAGCTGCGCGAGGCCGAGGCGCGCGCACGGCAGCAGCAGATGCTGACCGAGTCGGAGATCAGCATTACGGTGCAGAGCAACCAGGGCAAGGCCGAGTATCAGCGCTCGCTCCAGCAGGCCGCGACGATCCGCGCACTGGCCGAGGCTGAGGCCGAGAAGGCGGCGCGCGTCGGTATCGCCGAGGCGATCGCGATCGAGGAGAAGGTGCGCGCTTATGGTGGGCCGCAGTTCCAGGTCACGCAGCAGGTGATGAACCGCTTCGCCGAGGCGATCGAGCAGGCGCGCGTTGATGTGGTGCCGCGCATATCGATCAGCAACGGCGGCGGCGGCAACGGCGCGTCGGGCGGCAATAGCTTGATGGAGGGACTGCTCGCGATGCTGCTCTCCGAGCGTATGGGCGTGAGTCTCAATGGCAATGGCGATGGCGGTGGCGCTGCCCGACCCGAGGCCGAGGCGTTGCGCGAGCAGATTCGTCAGGGCCTTTCGACTAGCCGCCAGCCAGGTGCGGAGCCGAATACAGCGAGTGCTGCCGCGACGGGCCGCGAACCCGAGCGGATTACCTCACCGTTGAATGCTGCACAGCCGCCAGCGAAGAAGTAGGCGGCGCGAGCGAAGTAGTATTACAACTCACTTCAGCAGGGCGTGTTTGCACCACAAAGGCACAAAGGGCACAAAGTCCACAGCAGCTTTGTGTCCTTTGTGCCTTTGTGGTGAGCCGCTGAGGGTGGATATACAAATTTGCGTGCGAAGCCGGTCGGCTTGAGCGCCGTCGGAGCCATTTCGATCAGAATCGGTCCGGCTCCCAGCAACCCGCACAACAGCAGAGCAATGGTCACGCCGGTCGGGAAGACACGTTTTCCTCGTTCTGAAACGTGGCGCCCCATAACGCCACGCTTCAGGCGCGCCCAATAGCCTCTGCTCGTCGCTCGCTCCGGCTATTGGGCGTCGCTTGCAAGCGATTGTTAGGCCCTGTCCCCGGCCGCTCACCCGGTGCCTGGGGACCTAGGGAAACGGTTCCTGACACCTTTTCTTCTCCGGCAACGGTTCGCTGGCGCATCGAGAGGGAGAGCGGTCGGCATCCCACTCGCCAGACTATCGAACGAATCCCAATCCAACGCTGACAAAGAGAAACTCGGCCGGTCCGAGCGGCTGAGGGTCAAAATTGTCTGGATAGTTTGCATGTATTGAGACACCTAGGCCGAACCTAAATATCCTGTCTGGAGATAGCGGCAGAGTCAAGGTCTGCCAACCGGCTACGGGACCCACAGTCAAGCCTTCAAAGGAATGCACTAACTGTTCGCCATCGCGCAATCCGACTTTGTCAATGAGTCCGGCTCTGCCTCGGATGGTATATCGAAGCATAACAGCAGATATTCGCCAGCCTTCAGTGACATTTGGAGTTGGTATAGAAGCTAACAACCAATTGTCTTGAGTTTCGACCAGTGTCAGTTTTGAGTACAGAGTACTCCGTGAAAAAGTACCAACCTGTCGATTCTCTACGTGAAGTGCATGGCCGAAAATCCATCTTTCGTCAGTTGCCATCGGTTGCTCCCCCTGTCTGAGTTATATAGGAAATTCGAACGCTATTTTGCCAATGACCACTGTTGCTGGCGTACCTCCTTTCCACTCCTGTGGAACTCATGCCTAACGTGCCGCATAACCGGCTGCCAACTACGCTGCGCTTCGTTGGCAGTCCGAGTTGATGCGATTGTTAGGCAGTTATGGTGGATAACGCTTCCTCTGGCACACCCAGACTGTTAAGGCTGCTCCCTTCGCCGCGAACTGTTTGCGCGCGCCAGCGGTTCCTGACACTGCGGCAGCCAAGGCTTGATTCGGCAAATCGGCGGGAAGTCGTCATCCACATCCGCTGGCGTGACGTGGATCCGAACAATCAGTTCGGCGGAGTCGCTAAGACCGTCAACATCGACTACAACCACCGCGACGCGCCGGGTGATAACCTGGCCAGCTTGAGCGGCCCCGAGGTTGAAGCGAAAGCCGGTCGTCTCTCCGCTGGGACTGAGCGCAACACCATCCCCACTCCATGCGATCTTCGGCCTTGGCGCCGCGGGTCCTGGGATCCTGGCCGCAAAGTTGGGAGAGAGCACTTCATGGAAGGGAGGCCGAAGGTCTTCCGTGTGAAGGGTGTAACTCCGAGTCAACGATGTCGTACCCTCCACCACCGAGATCTGGCTGGGGCCCGTGATCGTGACTTCCGGGGTGCGAGCGATCACATCAAAACCGCCCCCCGCAACGATGGCTCCGGGGAAGACTTCCAGTCGATCATAGAAGGCAACCACCTTCAGACCAGCGGGGATAAGGATCTCCTGCGGGAGCAGCGCAGGCACGCCACAGCCGGCGCCAGCGTCGACGTCAGGCGCGTCTCTGGTTGCAATAATGATCCGCTGTACGAGAAATACAACGCCCAGAGGCGGCAGCGCTATCAGGAACAGCCCAGTGAGGAAGTTCAGCCAACTGGTATCTACATCGAGATCACGCTCGCTGTCACAACGGGCCTTGCCACCCGACACAGACAGTGTGTCTGTGATCGTGAGCAGAAAATCGACATCAGGCCAGGGACGTTCATCGAATCCTTCGACACGAGTAACAACCTTGTTTGGGCCTTCAAAGCTCACTGAGAATCCTGTTAAATGAACCGGACCATTCGGATCAGGGTCGCCGTCACCGTTGAGCCGTTTTGGTGCTGCGTTCCAGCCATCGAAAGCTTGACGGCGAATAACGGCAGAATTGATAAAGAACGCCAGAGCCTCGCCGGTGCCGATGAAATTGAGTCTTTCCAAACCCCGGTCCCTCGCCTGATTGTCCTGATTGCTGACAGACGGGCGAAGCCAGATGCCAAGTCGCTGGCTGTTGTTGATGCACGCAGTTCGCACGTCTGCATTCGGACCGATCGCCTGGCGAACGGCAGAGACGATGCCGGTGTTCATGTCGGCGTCCAAGCAAAACGAAATCTGGAGGGCCAGATCGGGAGTGGAAACTGGCGGTGGTGGCGGAGGTGGAGGGGGTTCGTCATCGGGGAGCGGGTCCCCATCATCATCGTCGCGGCGACGGAGAGGTCGTGCAACAGCCAAAATCTCCTGGTGGGAAGAATGACTCCCGCGCAATCGGACAAACGGTCGCGACGGGTTGGTAATTGAGGCCTCTTCTGGAATGCCGGTCTGTGCTGCTTCTTCAACTTTCTTCATCGCATCTCTCCTTTTCTGATTCAGTGAGTCCGGTACTCTCGGCTTTGTCACGAGGGCCTAACTAGAAATAGATGGACATTCATCCGCCTATACTCGTTTCATGGGATGTCCATCCGCCATTCCTTCGCCAATGATAGCACGGATATCCAGGAGAATCCAAGATTACCAGTGTATCATTGATACTAAGACAAAGTTTCTGGTAGTTTTACAATTGACAGGATTAACAGGATTACGGCAGGATGCTTTCAAATCCTGTCAATCCTGTCCATTCTGTCTCCATAAGATTGTAAAGTAGGATAGCCCATCCTGAAATCTTGAAGCCTCGGACAGCCCGATCTTTACGCGATCTTTACGCCGCGCACGCGATTCATTACGTTTCTTTGAGCGCAAGCTGACTACACTAGAACCTGGAGCATTTTGCGATAGTGGAGTTGGCAAGCTATGGACATCATATACCTGATACTAACGGTTGGCTTCTTTGCGCTTTCGTGGGGGCTGGTCAAGCTTTGTGAGCGGCTGTAGGAGGCACGAATGAATATCTTGTATCTCGTCGGCGCGATTGTCGCATTGGCGCTGCTGCTCTACCTGCTGATCGCGCTACTGAAACCGGAGCTGTTCTGATGACACTGAATGGCTATCTGCAACTGCTGCTCTATATCGTCGTGCTGATCGGCCTGGCCAAGCCGCTGGGCTGGTTTATGGCGCGCGTCTACCAGGGTCAGCCCGTCGGCATCGACCGCGTGCTTGGCCCGGCCGAGCGGCTGATCTACCGGCTGTGCGGCACACGCTCAGACGAGGAGATGAGCTGGAAGACCTATACGATCGCGATGCTGCTGTTCAATCTGGTCGGCTTCCTGTTCCTCTACGCATTGCAGCGGCTCCAGGCGGCGCTGCCACTCAACCCGCAGGGATTAGGCGCGGTCTCACCCGACTCGTCGTTCAACACCGCGGTCAGCTTCATGACCAACACCAACTGGCAGGGCTATGGCGGCGAGACGACAATGAGCTACCTGACACAGATGCTCGGCCTGGCGGTGCAGAACTTTGTCTCGGCTGCGACGGGCATGGCGATCATGGTCGCGCTGTTTCGCGGCATCGCGCGGCGCAGCGCGCAGACGATCGGCAACTTCTGGGTCGATCTGACGCGCACGACGCTGTACATCCTGCTGCCGCTCGCGCTCGTGCTGGCGCTGCTCCAGGTGTCGCAGGGCGTCCCGCAGACATTCAACGCCTACCAGAGCGTGCCGCTGGTCCAAGCGCAGAGCTACGAACAATCAAAGCTCGACGCCGATGGCAACCCAGTCAAGGATGCCGGCGGAAATGAGGTCAAGCAGACGGTGCAGGTGACGCAGCAGGTGCTGCCGCTCGGCCCGGTGGCCTCGCAGATCGCGATCAAGCAGCTCGGCACGAACGGCGGCGGCTTCTATAACACTAACTCGGCGCATCCGTACGAGAATCCGACGCCGCTGTCGAACTTCTTCGAGATGCTGGCGATCCTGCTGATCGCGGGCGCGGTGTGCTACACCTATGGCACGCTGGTACACGACAAGCGCCAGGGCTGGGCGATCCTGGCGGCGATGACGATTGTCTTCGTCGCGATGTTGATGATCGCTGTGTGGGCCGAGTACCGCGGTAATCCGCTCTACAATCAGCTCGGCGTGGACACCGTCGCCAGCGACATAAACCCCGGCGGCAATATGGAGGGCAAGGAAGTGCGCTTCGGTGTCGCTAACTCGGCGCTGTGGGCCACCACGACGACGCTGGCCTCGAACGGCTCGGTCAATTCGATGCTTGATAGCTATACGCCGCTCGGCGGGTTCGTGCCGCTGTTCGATATCCAGATGGGCGAGGTGATCTATGGCGGCGTCGGGTCGGGGCTGTATGGCATGCTGATCTTCGTGATCATCGCCGTGTTCATCGCCGGGCTGATGGTCGGACGCACGCCCGAATACCTCGGCAAGAAGATCGATTCGTACGAGATGAAGATGGCCTCGCTGGCGATATTAGTCATGCCGATCACCGTGCTGCTCGGCACCGCGATCGGCGTCATGACCAGCGGCGGCACGGCGACGATCTATAACACGACGCCGGCCCCGCATGGCTTTAGCGAGGTGCTGTATGCCTTCACGTCGGCTGGGAACAACAACGGTAGCGCGTTCGCCGGCATCGGCGTGAACACGCCATTCTACAACACGGCGCTGGGCATCGCCATGCTGCTCGGGCGCTACTGGATCGCGATCCCGGCGCTGGCGATCGCCGGGTCGCTGGCCGGCAAAAAGATCGTACCCGCCGGTCCTGGCACGCTGACGACGCACACGCCGCTGTTCATCGTGATGCTGATCGGTGTCATCCTGTTAGTCGGCGTGCTGACGTTCATTCCGGCGCTGGCGCTGGGGCCGTTCGTCGAGCATTTGCAGCTGTATCAGTGAAACGACTTACGCGGTGAAGGGGTTTGGGGAGGCGAAGCCTCCCCAAGATCCCCGCCTCTCCGCCCGACTGGGCGGCAGAGCCGCCCAGTCGGGCGGAGAAAAGCGGTTTTTGGAGGGCTTGCAGCCCTCCAAACCTCCCGCTAAAGAAGCGATTGCTTAACTCCTGTAACTGATCTGAGAGTATAGGATAAAAAATGACTATTCAAGCAAATAAAGCACGGCCGCTGTTCGAACAGCCGATTGTGCGGCGCGCGATCGCGGATTCGTTCAAGAAGCTCGACCCGCGCCACCAGGCCAAGAACCCAGTGATGTTCGTGGTCGAGGTCGGCAGCGTGCTGACGACCGCGCTCTGGGTGCAGGCGCTGTTCGGCCCGGGCGAGGCACCAGCGGGCTTCATCTTCGCGGTGTCGGTCTGGCTGTGGTTCACGGTAGTGTTCGCCAACTTCGCAGAGGCGATGGCCGAGGGGCGTGGCAAGGCGCAGGCCGACACGCTGCGCAAATCACGCCGCGACATCAGCGCCAAAAGGATTTTAGATTTTGGAAAGGGTTCTGATTCCTCAATCCAAAATCTAAAATCTAAAATCCAAAATGTGTCATCTGGCGATCTGCGCAAGGGCGATGTCGTGCTCGTCGAGGCGGGCGACTTCATCCCCGGCGATGGCGAGGTGATCGAGGGCGTCGCCTCGGTCGATGAGAGCGCGATCACCGGCGAGAGCGCGCCGGTGATCCGCGAGAGCGGTGGCGACCGTAGCGCGGTGACTGGCGGCACGCGCGTACTCTCGGATTGGCTGATCGTGCGGATCACCGCCAACCCTGGCGAGACCTTCTTGGATCGCATGATCGCCATGGTCGAGGGTGCCAAGCGCCAGAAGACGCCCAACGAGATCGCGCTGAACATCCTGCTGGCCGCGCTGACGATCATCTTCCTGCTGGCGACCGTCACGCTGCTGCCCTATTCGCTCTACAGCGTTCAGGCAGCCGGCCAGGGCACGCCGATCAGCGTGACGGTGCTGGTGGCGCTGCTGGTCTGCCTGATCCCAACGACTATTGGCGGGCTGCTCTCGGCGATCGGCATCGCGGGCATGGACCGCATGATTCAGGCGAATGTGATCGCGATGTCGGGTCGCGCGGTCGAGGCGGCCGGCGACGTGGACGTGCTACTGCTCGACAAGACCGGCACTATCACGCTGGGCAACCGCCAGGCGACTTCGTTCATCCCGGCCGATGGTACCGAGGCGCGAGCGCTGGCGGATGCA
>Ga0075423_10002476_pt1 | contig 16767 bp, 11 predicted proteins | sample SoiMethybrSBSTD2_FD_80114 | JGI IMG/M metagenome (GOLD analysis project Ga0075423, IMG submission 80114) | Bulk soil microbial communities from a Populus tree surrounding site in Tennessee, USA - Soil MetaG P. TD hybrid SBSTD2 | ecosystem: Environmental > Terrestrial > Soil > Tree plantation...
ATCGAGGTGTCGCACATCGCGATGTACAACGGGTTTCAGCACGATCTGAAAGCGGTGTGCGATCTCGCGCACGCGCATGGCGCGTACGTGTACGCCGACATCATCCAGGGCGTGGGCGCCGTGCCGATCGACGTGAAAGCAGCCGACCTCGACTTCGCGGCCGCGGCCACCTACAAGTGGCTGATGGGGGATTTCGGCCTTGGGTTCATGTACGTGAAACAGTCGCTGCTCGACTCCGTCATTCGACGTCCGCACTGGAGCTATGAGTCGGCGCCGGACACGAACTTCCACTTGTCGCCGTTCGATCCGGAGTCGCCGCGTGCGGTCACCTACACTCCGGGTCGGGACGCCGGCAGCTTCGTGCGCCTCGGCACCGTTGCGAGCAGCGTGGCCGCGGCCTTGTCGATCTCGCTTCCATACATTCAACGCCTGGGCGTCGAGGCGATCCAGCAGCACCGTATCCCGCTCATCAGACGTTTGCAGTCGGAGATGCCGCGGCTCGGCTTCCGCGCGCAGACACCGCCCGAGAGCACGTCGACGATCGTCACGTTCGCGCACAACGACGAGGCGGGCATCACGAAGAAGCTGGAGAAGGCGCGAGTGAACGTGCGCGTGGCGCCGTACTGGATGCGCATCTCGCCGTCGATTTACAACGACATGCACGACATCGATCGGCTGCTGGACGCGCTGTCATGACGCGCATCGCCGCTGCGCTGCTGACCGCTCTCGCGGCGGCGTCGCTGGCGCCGCATGCCAATCAGCCCGACGAATGGCCGTACTACGGTCACGACGCCGGCGGTGCGAGGCACTCGCCGCTCGCGGACATCAATCGATCGAACGTCGCGCAGCTGAAGGTGGCGTGGATCTTCCACACGGGCGACGTCAGGGACGAAGGCGGCAATCTTCGAACCGGATTCGAGAGCACACCGATCGTCGTCGATGGCACGTTGTTCGTCACGACTGGTTTGAACCGCATCATCGCGCTCGACCCCGAAACGGGTGCGCAGCGCTGGGCCTTCGATCCGAAGATCGATCCGTCGCTCGGATACGGCGACGGCCTCATCAACCGTGGCGTGGCCGCATGGCGCGACAGCTCGAGCAGTTCCGGCGCTCCGTGCGCCCGCCGTCTGTTCGAGGCGACGCTCGACGCGCGGCTCGTCGCGGTTGACGCAGCGAACGGGATGCCATGCGGCGAATTCGGCGAGCACGGACAGGTGAGCCTCGCCGACGTTCCGGGCTATCGGCCCGGCGTTTACCACATGTCGTCGCCGCCGGCTGTTGTCGACAACGTTGTCGTCGTTGGATCGGCCATCGACGACAACGGCCGCGTGGACATGCCGTCGGGCGTCGTGCGCGCGTTCGACGTCCGCAGCGGCGCGCCGCGATGGAAATGGGATCCGATTCCGCGCAGCGATCGCTCCGGCGCGGCGAACGCCTGGTCGATCATGAGCGTCGATCCCGAGCGTCATCTCGTCTTCGTGCCGACCGGAAGCGCGAGCCCTGATTATTTCGGCGGCCTGCGTCCGGGCGACGACAAGTGGGCCAACTCGATCGTCGCGCTTCACGCGGCAACAGGAAAGGTCGCGTGGGGATTCCAGCTCGTACACCACGATCTGTGGGACTACGACTCGGCCGCGGCGCCGCTCCTTGCCACGGTGAATCGAGGCGGACGGCAGGTACCGGTTGTCGTTCAGGGAAACAAGACCGGATTTCTCTACGTGCTCGACCGCGACACCGGCGCACCGGTGTTCGGCGTCGAGGAGCGGAGCGTTCCAAAGAGCGACGTGGACGGCGAGCGCGCGTCGCCCACGCAGCCGTTTCCGCTCGCGCCGCCGCCGGTCGCGCGACAGCGGCTCTCGGCTGACGATGCGTGGGGCGTCACGCCGCAGGATCGCGAAGCGTGCCGCGCGTCGATGGCCGCGCTCAGAAACGATGGTCTGTTCACGCCGCCAAGCCTGCGCGGAACGCTGGTGTTTCCCGGGAATCTCGGCGGCATGAACTGGAGCGGGTCGGCCTTCGATCCGGAGCGCAATCTGCTCATCGTCAACACGAACGATCTCGCAGCGAACGTCCGGCTGATCCGGCGCGAGGAGTTCGCGGACGCCGCTCGCGCGAACGACGGATTCGAGCTCGCACCACAAATCGGCGCGCCCGTCGCGCTCGCCCGACGGTTCCTGCAGGCGCCGTCCGGATTGCCGTGCACCCCTCCGCCATGGGGCCATCTCACGGCGGTCGATCTCGATCGCGGGACGATCCGATGGCATGTGCCGCTCGGATCGATGAGCGCGTTCACCGGCGGACGCGTCGCGCTGCCGGAAGGATCGATCAGTCTCGGCGGACCGATCACGACCGCCGGCGGATTGATCTTCGTCGGAGGCACGCTCGACGCGCGGCTGCACGCGTTCGACGTCGAGACCGGAAAGGAGCTGTGGTCGGGCGAGCTCCCGGTGACCGGCAATGCGACGCCGATGACTTACAAGGTGAAACCCGGCGGCCGCCAGTTTGTCGTCATCGCCGCGGGCGGCCACGCGAAGATCTCCGAGCTGAAACTTGGCGACGCGCTCGTCGCATTCGCGCTGCCGTCGAACGATGCGCAGGCGAACGACGGACCGCGCAACGATCTGCCGCAGCCCTATCGCACGACGCGCGACTGGGGCGAGCTGCCGCCGGGCGTGAAGTGGGCCGCGGTGACCGCGGTCGAACCTGCGCCGGACGGCACGATCTACGTCGTTCATCGCTGCTTCGCGAACTCGTGTGCCGGTCGTCCGGAAGCGCCCATCCTGAGGTACGACGCGAACGGCCGGCTGCTGAAGGCTTTCGGCGAAGGGCTGTTCGTTTTTCCACATGGGGCGACGGTCGACGGCGACGGCAATCTGTGGGTGACCGACGCGCGCGGCGAGAACGGCAAGGGCCATCAGGTATTCAAGTTCGCTCCCGACGGCAGAATTCTGATGACGCTCGGCCAGAAAGGCGTCAGCGGTTCGACGCCGGGCCTGTTCGATCAGCCGACGGACGTCGTCGTTTCACCCACGGGCGACATCTTCGTCACTGACAGTCATCGCAACGGCAAGAACAACCGCGTCGTCCGATTCACGAGAGACGGCAAGTACGTGAAGGAGTGGGGACGCAAGGGATCGGGACGCGGCGAGCTGAGCGAACCGCACACCATTGCGATGGATTCGCGCGGCCGGCTATTCGTCGGCGATCGCGAGAACAACCGGATTCAGATCTTCGATCAGGACGGCAATTACCTGGACGAATGGCGTCAATTCGGACGGCCGAGCGGCATCTTCATCACGAAGGACGACACGATTTACGTCGCCGATTCGGAATCGGGTCCCGACACCGGCGCTCACGAGCTGACGGGTATAAGGAAAGGCATCCGCATCGGCAGCGCCCGCGACGGCCGCGTGTTCGCGTTCATCGAAGATGCGGAATCGACGGCGCCCGATCATTCGGGCGCGGAGGGCGTCGGCGTCGACGCGCAGGGCAACGTGTACGGCGCCGTCGTGCGCCGTCAGATGCTCGAGCGTCACGTGCGGGTTGCCGCCGAGGACGTGACGCTCATCGCGCCCGGAGGCATCCGCGCGGCCATCGAGAAATTGATTCCCGCCTTCGAGCAGAAGACCGGCATTCACGTGAAGGCGACATTCGGATCCGGTGGCGGAACCAGACAGCAGGTCGTGCGCGGCGAGCCGTTCGACGTGCCGATCGTCCAGCCGCCCTATTCCGACGTGATCGCGTCGGGCCACGTCGTCACCGCATCGCAGACGCCGCTCGCGACCGTTGCCGTCGCGCTCGCGGTGCGCAAAGGCGCGGTGAAACCCGACATCTCGACAGCGGATGCGCTGCGGCGGACGCTCATCGCCGCGAAAACCGTGGCGTACCCGAACAGCGCGTCTGGTGCGGCAGCCGGCGTGAGCTTCGACAAGACGCTCGAGCGGCTCGGCATCGCGGCGCAGATGGAACCGAAGCTCCGGCGCGCGCAGGGCGGCGCCGGGGCGATGGCGCTCGTCGCGCGCGGGGAGGCCGACCTTGGCGTCACGTTTCTCAGCGAGATGACCGACGAAGGCGTCGAGGTCGTCGGCGCGCTGCCGGTAGATGTCTCGACGCCGACAGCGCTCGCAGGATTCGTATCAGCGCACGCAAGAGCGCCCGACCGGGCGAAGGCGCTGCTGCAGTTCTTGTCGTCGCCGGATGCGGCTGCCGTGTACAAAGCGTGCGGGATGGAACCCGCACGCTGACAGACCTCGGCGGCCCTGAAAGGGCCGCCCTCCGTCGATTTTGCAACGCGCTCTCAGTGAAGACGACGGCGTCGCCGCGCCTCGAGAACGAGAGCACCGGCACCGATTAGCAGGAGTGTTCCCGGTTCCGGCGTCGCCGACACATGGGAAAAGGTGTACTCCAGCTGGAAATCCGTGCCGGGCAGATCGACGGCATTGAACAACGGACCGCTGCTGTCCACGATTGGCACGAAGCGAGCCCTGGCCGTCCCGCTTCCGACGAGCGATGCCGTCAACACCGGATCGTTGAGTTCCTGCGATGCGAAGCCGGTGATCGTTCCTTTGAATGTGAACGGCACAGTGACGGTCGTCGGAGCGGACCCCGTCAACGTCACGGACGGCGTGGTAAACGTCCCCGAGCTGCCAGGACCGAAGAACAGTTCCGGAAAGCGCACGCCGTTCACCGTCGCGCTTCCGCCGTTGATGGATGTCGGGCGCCACGACGCGCCGAGGTTCACCGGCGCGTTCGGCTCGCATGGCACGCAGAACCGGAGGTCAGAAAAAAAATCCTCGGCTCCGGTCGACACCGCAAAGCGATCGCCTGCAAGCGAAATCCGGGCGAGCAGGAGACTCGTCTCTACCTGGACGTTCCCGCTCGTGACGGTGATCGGATCGGCGCGTAACGGCAGTGGCAGCGCGACGACGATCAGCAGGGCTAGTATCACTGCCCTGCGGAGGTGACTGGGCATGGCAGTCCTCTTAAAGGAGAAACTCGAGAACAGAAACCGGCCCAACGCCAGGTACTGATACCGAGTTCCTGAGGCCTAGCACACTGCATGCCGTGACGCGTCAACAGGTCGACTGAACCGTCCTTACCGTCCGTCGGACCTTCGCGAAAGGTAACCGTCGATCGCCTCGAGCACGTCGCGCAGCGTCGAGTCCACTTCGTTCCGTCCGCGAATCAACTCGGTCTCGAGAAATCCGAACTCGTTGCTGTCTTTCGGAATCGCGGCCAGATCCTTCACGCGAGCCAGCAGCGGCAGAATGGGAAGCGCTGCGGCGGGATCCTGATCGAATCGCCCCGACTTCGTGTAGAGCGTCGAGTTCAACCGGTGCGTCAGGCGCACGACCAGCGCGTTGAACGCGGCCATCGCGCTCTCCGTCTCAGGTTTTGCGGATCGATCGAACCGTGACGCGGCGTCCTCGAGGGTGGTCGCGAGCGTCAGCGTCGGTGTGAGGTCGAACGTGGAACCGGTGCTTGCCGCAAGCTCCTTCACCGACGCGACGTACGCGGCCGCGATCGGCGCGAGCCGGTGAGGCAGGACGCGCATGGTCGCAAGATCGTAGAGCTGCGCGACACGGTATCGCGTATCGAGCTCGAGCGCCTTCATATCAATCTTGTCCAGCGTGTCGTCGGCCGTGTGCCAGTAGACGACGCGGCCGGCGGCGTCCACGTCCGGGCTTCCTTTTTCCGGACCCGGCACGCCGATCGAGAACAGCGGAATTCCAAGACCCTGAAACGCTGAATCGCTGTCGCGCCCTGGACGGAACACGCGTCCTTCGCTTCTGCCCGCCGCCGGCGTCTTGCCGGTGAGCCGCACTGCCGATTCGCGCGCGTACTCCGCGAGTCCGGGCCAGCCGCCCGCGGTCACGGCATCGAGCCGCGAACCACGCCGTCCCTGTCCGTCGAGGTTCGTGTACGCGACACAGTGACGATCGAGATCGGTCCAGAATCGATCGGCGTACCAGCCCGAGCCGGCGTAGCGGCCGAACGAATGACCCGTCCACCACGCGAAGCGCACGCCTCGCTGTAATTCGCCCGCGTGCCGTTGAAGCACCCGCGCCATGTCGAGAATCGACGCGACCGTTCCGCCCGTGTCGGTCATGCCGTGATACCACGCGTCGAGGTGCGTCGCGACGAGCACGAAGTCGGGCGTGTGCCCCGGCACGTCGGCCACGACGATCGGGATCGTTCGCCAGCCGCGCGTCGCGTCGACTGTCAGCGTGACGGCGATCGGCCGTGCCGCCGCGGCGCGAGTCAGGCGCTCACCGTCTGATTTCGTGATGCAGATGTACGGAATCCTCGGCAGCCGGCCGGCGCTCTCCGGAGTCGGCGTTCCCCACGTTGTCGTGACGATGTCCTCGTGAAGGATATCGGTGTCGTCGATCTGAAGAACCGCGAGCGCGCCCGCCTGCTGGCCGGCGAGGACGAGCGCTTCGGTGTCGGCAAAGCCGTGGACGACGGCGATCTGATTGCGGACGTCGGAATCGAAGGTCAGCGTCTGATCGACGTGTCGCGTCAGCTTTGGTTCGAAGGCGAGCCGTCCCTGCACGCCGTCTTTCGGCGTCGCCGCGGAAAACGCTGCGGTCTTCCCGTGAATCGTGCCGAGCTCCGGCGCGGTTAAATCCGCGCGGCCCGGCCAGCTCAGATACACACGCGCGTCGTACGTCGTGTGGGCGACACCGGACTCCGCGAGCTTGCGTGCGAGATAGTCCGCGGCCTGACGTTCGCCTTCGCTTCCCGACGTTCGATCGACGTCGATCGCGTGCAACGTGCGTTCGATCTCTGCGATCGACACCTCCGACGCGACGCCGTTCGTGCGTTGCGCCGATGGAACTACACACGTAAAGAGAACGATCGAAACGGTGCACGTGGCGGCCGCTGTTCGACGCTTCACGACATTCCTTTCGGCTCGAATGCTCGAGGCGCGGTACGATACGCCGGCCGCGCGTGGCGCACAACCTTTCGTCACCGGTAGCCGTCTAATCGTGACGGCGGTTCCTGCGTCGCATGGCTGCGGAGGTCCGATGAACACCCTGTTGGGCGATATCCGCTACGGCGTTCGGATTCTTTTCAAACGTCCCGGCCTCAGTGCGCTTGCCATCATCGCGCTCGCCGTCGGCATCGGTCTGACGACCACGATGTTCAGCATCGTGTATGCGGCGGCGCTCAAAGGGTTGCCGTACGAGCGATCCGATCGCCTCGTCGCCATCTTCCGAAATCGGCCCGCGCAGGGCATTCAGTTCATGCAGGTGAGTATTCACGACTTCATGGATTGGCGCGAGCAGCAGAAGAGTTTCGAAGCCATCGCCGCGTTCTACGCGGAAACCGTCAACGTCAGCGGCAGCGAGGGACGGCCAATCCGGTACTTGGGCGCGTACGTCACCGCGAACCTGTTCGACATCCTGCGCGTCCGTCCGATTGTCGGCCGTTCGTTCCGGCCCGACGAGGAGAAGCCGTCCGAGCCGCCGGTCCTCATTCTCAGTTACCGCGCGTGGCAGGACCGCTTCAACGGCGATCCGCAAATCGTCGGCCGTCAGGTGCGAGCCAACGCCGAGATCTCGACCATCGTCGGCGTCATGCCGCCGCAGTTCGATTTTCCCGGACAACTCGACGCGTGGCTGCCGCTGCGGATCGATCCGCTGGCGTATCGCCGCGGCTTCGGTCCCGCGCTCGAGAGCACGCAGCTCAGCGCCGTGGGGCGGCTGAGAGACGGCGTGCCGTTCGAAGCCGCGCAGACGGAGATGTCGCTCATCGCGAATCGAATCGCGGCCGCGCATCCGGAATCGAACGAGGGAATCGGCGTCACGCTGATACCGGAGAACGACACGTGGATTGGCCCGGACGCGCGTGCGATGCTGCTCACGATGCTCGCGATCGTGTTCGGCGTGCTGCTCATCGCGTGCGCCAACGTCGCGAATCTGCTCCTGGCGCGAACGGCGCTCCGCACGAGGGAGATTGCAATCAGAATGGCGCTCGGCGCCGGCCGCGCGCGCACGATTTCACAGCTGCTCGCGGAAACGCTCGTGCTCGCGATCGCCGGCGGAGCGGCGGGTCTGCTCGTCGCAAAGGCCGGCATCGATCTCTTCGATGCGTCGACGACGAGTCTGGACCTTCCGCTCTGGCTCAGAGCGCAGTTCGATCCGGCGGTGGCGCTGTTCGTCGTCGGGGTGACGCTCGTCGCGGCGATTCTTGCCGGCACGCTGCCGGCACTGCGCGCGTCGAAGGGCGACGTCAGCGAGATCCTCAACGATGAGACGCGCGGATCGTCCGGCCTGCGTGTCGGCCGCGTCAGCCGGGTGCTCGTCGTGGCGCAGCTCTCGTTGTCGTGCGGACTTCTCGTGTGCGCCGGGCTGATGATCAGGACCATCGTCAACGTCGCGCGATTCGATTACGGGTTCAACACGGCAAACGTCTACACGGCAAGGCTCGGGCTCTTTGCGAAGGACTATCCGACGCCGGCCGCGGAGATGCAGTTCTACGATCGCGCGCGGCAGCGGATCGAGAGCCTGCCGGGCGTTCGAACGGTCGCGTACACGTCCGATATGCCGGCGCGTGGGTCGTCGCAGATGCAGCGGCTCTCCGTCGACGGCGCGGCCTATCCCGCGGACCAGGATCATGCGCGCGCCCGGCGCATCGTCATCACGCCGGCGTACTTCGACGTGTTCGATACGAAGCCAGTCGCCGGTCGAACCTTCACGGACGTCGATCGCGAGGGCGGCCTTCCGGTCGCGATCGTCACACAGCGCTTCGTGCAGCGATTCCTCGGCGGCGGCGATCCGCTCGGCAGGCGCATCCGGCTCGGAGACGATGCGGCGCCGTGGCGGACCATCGTCGGCGTAGTGCCCGACATGCACGTCGGCGGCGCGTTCAATCAGCTCGACGTCCACGACGAAGCCGTCTATCTGCCGCTCGCGCAGAACGTGATCAATTTCATGAGTCTCATCGTGCGAACCGAACGCGATCCGATGACGTACGCGACGGCGATTCAAAGCGAAGTGAACAAAATCGATCCGGCGCTGCCGCTCTACTGGGTGCGATCGCTCGAACAGCAGTACGGATACGACACGTGGTTCTTCCGCGCGTCGGGTACGCTGTTCATGACGTTCGGGTTCGCGGCGCTTGCGCTTGCTGTCGTCGGGCTGTACGGAGTGGTTTCGTTCTCCGTCACGCAACGGACGCGCGAGATCGGCGTCCGCATGGCGCTCGGTGCGCAGGCGCGGCGGATCCTGCAACTCGTGCTTGGTCAGGCCGGCCTGCAGCTCGGAATCGGCCTTCTGCTCGGCCTGGTCCTGGCAGCCATCCTCTCGCGCGCGCTGCAGGCCATGCTGTTCGGCGTGAACCCGTGGGATCCCGGCGTCTTCGCACTCGTCATCGCGACGCTGAGCCTGTCGGCGATCGCCGCGTGTCTCATTCCCGCCGCGCGCGCGACGCGGCTGGATCCGGTCGACGCCTTACGCTATGAATGACGGCTGAATGCCGGACCGCGCGGTCATCGTCGTCGATTACGACCGAAAGTAACAGGGAACGCGCACCCGCGCACGACAGCTACGAAAGAAACGCGGCCCTCGCGACACCGAACAGCAACAACAGAATTGGAATGACGAGACTCAGCGTGTTGGCGAATAAACCAGCGACAACGACCTTGCCGGCATGACTCGGATCGCTGTTCGCCCGGATGGCCGCGCGAATGCCAACAGTCGAGAGTCCGACAACGACAAGGCCGAAGAACGGCAGCGCCCAGATGATGTCGCTGCCTCCTTTGCCGAACGGAGGGAGCTCCATCAGCGACAGAAAGACCAGCGCTTCAGTGCCCAGCGCGAGAATTCCTGTCGCGAGCGAGAAATACTTCCTCAATCCGGAAATTGTTCTCTGGCGGTATTCAGCGGCCCTTTTCGCTCGCGCGAGCGCCCGCGAACATGTCGTGGAGGATTTCGTAATTGCCCTCGTGGCAGGCGTACTCGAACAGGCGCTCGGCGCTGCGCTTGAGCCGGATGACCGCCGTCCACGGCGCCGTCCACGTCGTCGGGTCGTCGATCGTGATTGCGTAATCGATTCGATCGGGCGAGACGGGCGTGAAGCGTTCGACGAGATGCAGGTGATCGGACGAGCCCATGAAGTCGTTCTTCGTCGAGAAGTTGGTTGTGTCGACGACGAGCGTCCGACCTTCCCAGTGTCCTCGAGAGTCGCCTTGCCACCCGCGAAGCGAGGCGGGCAGGTGCGGACGCCCGTCCAGATTGATGATGCGCGCTTCGTGCACCGCCTCGAGGAACAGCACGACGTACGACGGCGTCTGGATGATCTGGTAATAGCCGAGCGGTCCCGCGCCGGTGTTGGTGCTGCTCAGTCTTGGCACGCCGTACGTGAGGCAGCGCTCGACGTGATTGAGATCTTCGGGTCCTTCGGGCGGCCGCCGACGCTTCTCGGCCGCCGCCGCCCTTCGCTGCTGCCCTTCGGCGGTCAGTTGAGGAATGCGCCCGTCGGGCGGATCGACGATCAACGACGTGCGATTGTCGAATTCGCGTTCGATCATCTCGAAGGTCGTGCCCGTCGCGTTTGCGCTCTTGAAGTGATCGATGTTGGCAAGAGCGGCGAGAAAGACAGCATCCCCTGCGGCGAAGTCGGCGTTGGTATTCTTGAACAGGCGATCGGCCCGCTTCCGCAACTCGGCGACTTCGTCGTCGGTGAGAGACTGCCGTCCTTCGAGCGCCTTCGGACGTTCGACCGGCGTCGCGCTGTTGTTCAGCCAGACGCCTTGCAGATCGGGATGACCGTCAGGACCGAGCGGAGGCGTCCATTGAGCGGGCGCCTGTGCGGCAATGGATGCCGCGCACGCCACCACGGCGGCGGGAATCAGGAGCCACGCGAGAAATCGCCGGTTCATGCCGACCTCCGGTCATCAGCCCACCGAAAGGTTCGCCGCGCGCCCGATTTGGAGCTGTCGAAGAGATTCTAGCGCGAGGCAGGGACGAGTTGGGTGTCGGTGAAGCCGGCGCGCGCGAGGCGTTGTTTCGCGTCCTGCGCCTGCGCCGACGACGCGTATGGACCGGCAAGCACCTGCTGCCACCCTTCCACGGTGCGCTTGCGAACCGGCTGGCCGAGCGCAGCGACGTCAGCGGCGACGCTGTTCGCACGCGCAGTCGTTCGAAACGACGCCACGACGATCTCGAACGCACCGCCGGTCGTCTGAGGTACGGGCGCAGCGGCCGCCGCGGGTGCGACCGGCGTTGGCTGCGACGTCGCCTCGCTCTGCGCTGGAACAGGCGCCGCAGGTGGCGGTGTGGGCGCCGGTTGCTCTACCGCCTGCGGGGCGGTGGATTCGGCATGGCCGGCCCGATTTATCGCGCGTCCGACCAGCCAGAGACCGCCGACCACGAGTACAAGCGACGCCGCGGCGATGATCAGATTCCGGTTGATCGCGGTTGCCATCGGGAGCGGTTCGGCCGACGCGGGAACAGCCGTGCTCACGAGCTGCGGCCACACGAACGACGCGGCTGCGACCGGTTCGGGCGCGACGGCGAGCCCCAGGTGTTGCGCCGCACTGTGGATGGTCGACGGGTCGACGGATTTGAGTTGTCGCTCGTACGCGCCTTCGAGCGCGCGGTCGCAGAGCAGGTTCACCATGCGCGGAATCCCGCGCGACAGCTGCGCCACGGCGCGAACGGCGTCGGGAGTGAACGTCGGGTCCGAGTGCTGCCGGTCCCATTCCGCGAGCTCGTGCTCCAGCTCCTGCGCGCCTGGAATGTTCGACGCGGTCTGCCGCTCGCTCGCGATTGCCAGACGATGATCGATGTACTGCGCGACTTCCGCGGCGCTCAGCGCGTCGAGTTTCACGCGCCGCGTCACGCGCTGCTTCAACTGCTGCAGCTCCGGCCGCGATAACAGCGGCTCGAGATCCATCTGACCTACGAGGATGATCTGCAGCATCGTGCCGCGATCGTCCTGCACGTTGGAGACGAGGCGGATCTGTTCGAGCACCGCCGGCTGCAGGTGCTGCGCCTCGTCGATGATCACCACGGCGTGGGCCTGCAGCGGTACGAGCGAGGCGAGAAAATCCTGCAGCGCGCGAATCAGATCGTGGCGGCTCGTCGCCGTCAGCTTCGTCCGATCTTTCGAGATGACGCCGAAGTCCTGCAGCATCTGCTTGAGCAGATCGTCGCGACCGAGCAGCGGATCGTCGATGGTCGACAGAAACGTTTTGCGCTCCAGCCGCTCGACGACCGTCCGGCAGAGCAGCGTCTTGCCGGTGCCGATCTCGCCCGTCACGACAACGACCGGCTCGCGCCGCTGAAGGGCATACGTCACCTGGTCGAGGGCCGCCGCGTGCGACGCGCTCTGAAACCGAAAACGCGTGTTCGGCGCCAGGCTGAACGGCGGCTGATAGAACCCGAAGAACTCTTCGTAGCCGATCGCCTGCTCTGGAAGGGAGTCCTGATTCACGCGGCGATTGTACCGAACGTCAAGCCGAAGTACGAGCGGTTCATTCGACCGGGCGCCCGCGGGCGACGCTTATGGCTGAGCGCGCCTCGATCCTGGCCGTAACGTCCCGCCAGACTCTATCGGACTCGATCCGCTGTCCCACGTAATTCGCTCGGTCGTCTTTGGATGAGAGAAGAACAGATTCGGTGCGATCGTTCAGCCGCACGGGTCATCGTCCGAGCCTGCGCTCGGTGAATCGCGGGTGACCGTCGGTCTCGAGAAACTCGACGATCTCCGCCGCCGGCGCGGCCGGGGGAACGAGCGTTCCGCGCGCTGCGAAATCGCGGAACAATCCACCCCACGGATACTCCGCTAGCGGACGCGACCGTGCGGCCGCCTGCATCGCTGTATCGACCGTGCCCGGCTCGTAACTGAGAATGGCGGCGTCGCCGCGGGCAGGGGCGGTGCGCAGCGGCGAGTCGAGCTCCTCCGCGGTCACCATGCCGGTCATCCGCAGCGCCGCTTTGCTGCCGCAGTAATCGGCGAGGCCCGGAAAGGCGCGGACCGCGGCGCCCGACGAGACGTTGACGATGCGAAGAGACGCGTCGGGTTGCGTGCGCCCGAGCATGAATCCGATCAGCCACGTCGGCGCGACCCAGTTGACGGCGGCGAGATGGACCAGGTCGACCGGATCGATCGTTTCGATCGGGCCGAGCACGCCGCTGGCCGCCGCGTTGTTGACGAGCCCGATCCGCCGCCATCGCGTGTCCGATACGACCGACCCGAGTTCATGCTCGAGCGTGTCGGTAAGCGCCGCCCAATCTTCGAGATCGAAGACGAGATGACGATAGCGCGCGTCTTCGATCGAAGGCCGATGCCGCGCGATGCCAATCACGTCCCACCGCCGCGCGAGGAGCCGCTCCGCGACCGCTGCGCCAATCCCGCGGGAGGTTCCGGTGACGATCGCGAGCCGATTGCCGTCGGACGTGGCGTCCAGGTTCACCTCGCGATTGTGGCATACGCGAACATGAGCAACGATGACAACTGCTTGCTGCCGACCCGTCTCGCCATCGGCGCCTCAAGGGCACTGGGAAGGCGCTGCTGAAGAGTCGAGCACGCCGAGCCATTCAGGTTTGATCGCGATCCGGATCATCGTGAATCTGTCGTGGCGCGATTGTGATAGGCTCCGCGCGAGTTTCGTCCACGTCGCGCAAGAAGCAAGCGAGGTTCTATGAACATCCGACGTCGAGAGTTCATCGGCACGGCTTCAGCGTTCGTGGCGTCAATCACGACGCGAACCATCGCGCAGCAGGAAGGCGCGAAGACGCCCACCATTCCCACACGTCCTGCGAAAGTCGAGCGGCTGTTCAAAGCGCCCGACCTCCATCCGAACGCGCTCGAAGCGGCACCGGATGGTCTGTGGATTGGCGATCAGGTATCGGAGAAAGTGTTCAAGGTCGACTGGCAGACGGGCAAGGTGCTGCACGAGGTGCAGACCGAATCGCACAACACGAGCGGCCTGGCCGTCGGCGCGGGCTACCTGTGGCTCGGCGCGAACGGCGGCGTCAGCGACCGACGTCCGCCACGTCCCACCGACAAGCCGTACGGCGAGGTGATTCAAGCCGATCTGAACACCGGCAAGACGGTGAAGATCCATCAATTGATCTGGGGCGGCGGCGTGCACGGGATCACGTTCGTCCCGCAGACGCAGACGCTGTGGGTGACGGCCTTGAGCATCCAGGCCGTTGCCGAAGTGGATCCGAAGGACTTTCGCGTGTTGCGCATCCGTCCCGCGCGCGGCGATCGGCCGCACGGCCTCGACTGGGACAACGGCGCGCTGTGGGTGCTGATTGCAGGCGATCACCTTGTGCAGAAGATCGATCCCGATTCCGGCAAAGTGCTCGAGGTCGTCACGATCTCGCGGACGTCCGATCCGGATCCGCACGGCATGTGCATTCACGACGGCTACATGTATTACTGCGACGCCGGACTGACAGCGCCTGGTCCGGGCAGCGAACCGGCGCAAGTGTGCCGATTCAAGATGACATGATCGCACGGTGAATCCTTTCGTGCCTGCGCCGGTGAAACCGGCCGTCCCATTGTCGGTTCTCGAGTCCGTCGATATTCGACTCGGAACGATTACCGCGGTCGCCGACGTGACCGGTTCGCGAAAGCTGGTGACGTTGACCGTCGACTTCGGCGACCACTCACGTCGGATTGTCGTCGGGATGAAGCAGGAGCGGCCGAACGTCGCCGATATTGTCGGCCGTCAGACGCTGTTCGTCATCAATCTGGAGCCGAAACGGATTGCAGGCGCAGTATCCGAAGGGATGCTCCTGGATATCGGCTACGCCGACGGTCTTCTGCCGGCGCTCGCGATGCCTGAACGGCAGCTGCCCAACGGCGCACGCGCGGGATGAGTGAGCACGATCGACGCAGAATCCGCAGTGTACGCCGAGAATTGAAAGTGCTCTGCGCGTTCCGCGTCTGCGGCGTTGCGCGCGCGGAGGGCAGGCTGAAAAAAATACCGTCGTGAATCACGACGCGGGCGATCCGATGGCTCGAGTTTCATCGAAATTTGTCGAGCGCGGTGCGGATCCGGATTTGCTCTCGAGATCGAATCCATGGTCTGGCTGATTCCGCTGACGATTTTGTTCCTTGGTGCGGGTGCGCTCATGCGCGCACGCCGCCGCGGGAGCCGGTCCAGGTCGCTGACGAGCCAACCGGTCAGCGGCGAGTGGCTCGCGCAAGCCAGATCGCGCGACGAACATCATTGGTGAGTTCGACCACGCTCTCAGTCGGCCGACGATATATCAACTCGTGATATAGTCGCCGCCGTGAGCCTCCCGCTCCCGGTTCTCCACATCCTCGTCGCGCTCGCCGACGGCGACCGGCACGGCTACGCCATCATGCAGGAGGTCGCTGCGCGCACCGACGGTGCCGTGCGGCTGGGTCCCGGCACGCTCTACGGATCGATCAAGCGGATGCTGCACGACGGCTTGATCGAAGAGCTCGACGAGCGGCCCGACTCGGACGAGGACGATGTCCGGCGACGCTACTATCGGATCACGCCGCGCGGGCGGACGCTCGCGCGGGAAGAGATCGGACGTCTCGCCGCCCTGGTACGCCACGCGCGCGCCGCCGGCCTCACGCCAAAAACCGGTTGACGCGCGATGAATGCCTTCGATCGACTCTATCGAATCCTCCTGCGTTTGTATCCGGCTGAATTCCGCGACGAGTACGGCCGCGAGATGACGCAGCTGCTGCGCGACCGCAGCCTGCACGAGCCGCGTATGCGCGTCTACGCCGACGTCGCGCGCGATCTGATCGCCACGGTCCCCAAGGAGCAGAGCCGCGTGCTGCTGAACGATCTTCGATATGCCGTCCGCATGATCCGCAGGACGCCGGGCTTCTCGGCTGCCGTCGTCCTGACGGTCGCCCTGGCCATTGCCGCCAACACCGCGATGTTCAGCGTCGTCAACGCGGTGCTGCTGCGTCCGTTGCCGTTCGCCAATCCGGGCCGCCTCGTGCAGGTCGCCGAGAAGAACGACAGGCTCAACCTGCCGAACTTCGGTGCGTCGGTCCTGAACTTCGTGTCGTGGCGCGAGCAGACGCACGCGTTCGACCAGCTCGCGGCCATTGGATTCGCGAGCTTCAATCTGAGCGGCGACGGCGGAGAACCGGAGCAGTTGGTCGGCAACAGAATCAGCCCGGCGCTGTTGAACGTCCTCGGCATCGCACCGGTTGCGGGACGCAACTTTACCGACGCGGAGGAGAACCCCGGCGCTCCTGCAGTGGCGATGATCGGCGAACGTGTGTGGGCGCGGCGGTTCGGACGCGATCCGTCGATCGTCGGCCATTCCATCACGATCAACGGTGCGCGAACGACCGTTGTCGGCATCGCGCCCGCTGCGCTGAATCTGTTCTCCGGCGGCGACGTCTACATGCCGCTCACGATCGATCCCGCGAAGGAAATCCGCCTCAATCACGTCATCTTCGTGACCGGCCGGTTGAAGCCGGACGTCACGATTCAGGCGGCGCAAGCCGAATGCGACACCGTCGCCGCGGCGATGGGACGCACGTATCCCGAGATCCGGGACTGGGGCATCCGTCTCCTCAGCTTCTTCGACACGTTCGTCAGCGCGCAGCTCGAGACGTCGCTGCTCGTCCTGCTCGCGGCGGTCGGGTTCGTGCTGCTCATCGCGTGCGCGAACATCGCCAACCTGCTGCTCGCGCGCGCGACGGCACGCGAGAAAGAAATCGCCGTTCGCACGGCACTCGGCGCGTCGCGCACGCGGCTCCTTCACCAACTGCTCGTGGAGAGCGTCACGCTGTCCGCGATCG
>Ga0075423_10002478_pt1 | contig 16762 bp, 16 predicted proteins | sample SoiMethybrSBSTD2_FD_80114 | JGI IMG/M metagenome (GOLD analysis project Ga0075423, IMG submission 80114) | Bulk soil microbial communities from a Populus tree surrounding site in Tennessee, USA - Soil MetaG P. TD hybrid SBSTD2 | ecosystem: Environmental > Terrestrial > Soil > Tree plantation...
ACGAACGACAGCTGCAAACGCGACATCGAAGAGCTGCTCGAGAGCGACGAGATCACGGAGGACGATAAAAAGGCGATCCTCTACCGCAACGCGGAGCGGTTTTACAACCTGCCGATGTAGCGTTCGCAGGCGTAGAAAACTCTCCTAGATCACTAACTCGCGCCGCGTTTAACGCGCGCTCGGGCGTCACTTTGCTTGCGCGGGCGAGACATCTTCTATATCCTCTATGGATTCGCTTGAACCGTTCATCCCATGAAGATCACTTCCATCAAGGGCTTCGCCGACATTCTACCCGGCGAAGTGGAAATCTGGCAGTTCATCGAGGACAAGGCGCGCGAGGTCTTCGGCCTCTATAATTATTCCGAAATCCGCATTCCGATCGTCGAGCGAACCGAGCTGTTCAGCCGCTCGCTCGGCGAAACGACCGACATCGTCGAAAAAGAGATGTACACCTTCACGGATCAGGACGTGAAGGAATCCCGTCTGACGCTGCGCCCCGAGGGTACTGCCGGCGTCGTGCGCGCCTACGTCGAATCGGAGATGTATCAGGTCGAGCCGGTGCGAAAGCTTTTTTACTCCGGCCCGATGTTTCGGCGCGAGCGGCCGCAGAAGGGCAGGCAGCGGCAATTCTACCAGATCGGCGCCGAGGTCCTGGGCCGTGCCGACCCGCTGATCGACGCCGAGCTGCTTTTGCTTTTGAACGATTTTTTCACCCGCATCGGCCTCGAAGGCGTGACGCTCGAGCTGAACAGCCTGGGCTGCGTGCAATGCCGCCCGGCGTACCGCGAGAAGCTGCTCGCCTTCCTGAGAGAGCGGGCCGATCGGCTGTGCGAGAACTGCCGCCGGCGCATGGAGCGGAATCCGCTGCGCGTGCTCGATTGCAAAGAGCCCTCATGCATCGAGGCGACCCGCGACGCGCCGTCTATTCTCGATCATCTCTGCGAGGCGTGCAGGGAACATTTCGATACGGTTCAGAGATTGCTGCGGCAGAGCTCCGTGGGCTACAAGCTCAACCCGCGCATGGTGCGCGGCCTCGATTATTATTGCCGCACGACGTTCGAGTGGACGAGCGGCCAGCTGGGCGCGCAGAACGCCGTCGCCGCCGGCGGCCGGTACGACGGGCTCGTTGCCGATCTAGGCGGCCCGCCGACGCCCGGCGTCGGCTTCGCGATGGGTATGGAGCGTCTCGTGCTTCTGCTCTCTGCGCGCGAGGTGCGGCAGTCGCCGAGGCCGGCGCTGTTTCTCGTCTGGGTCGGCGATGCCGGGCGCGACTGGGCGTTTCCGGCGGCGCACAAGCTCCGCCGGCGCGGCATCAGCGTCGAGATGGATGGCGAGAAGAAGAGCCTTAAAAGCCAGATGCGGCGCGCGGACAAGCTCCGCGCCCGGCATGTCGTCATAGTCGGCGACGAGGAGCTCGGCAAAGGAACAGCCGTGCTGCGCGACATGGACAGCAAGGAGCAGAGCGAGCTGAGATTGGATGCATACGAAGAGGAGTTGGTGAAGAAGATAGAGTTGCGCGGCTGAGAGTCCTCCAAAATGGACAGAAACTTCACGGATCACCTGGGCGATTGGAAGCGGAGCTTCTACTGCGGCGAGGTGCGCGCCGACAGCGTCGGCCGCGAGCTGACTTTCCTCGGCTGGACGCAGCGGCGGCGCGATCACGGCGGTCTCATCTTCGTCGATTTAAGGGATCGCAGCGGTATCGTGCAGGTCGTCTTCAATCCCGAGGTCGATTCCGCCGCGCATGAAAAGGCGAAGCACATCCGCTCCGAAGACGTGATCGCCGTGCGCGGAACGCTCTCGCGCCGGCCGCCCGAGACGGTCAATCCCGATCTCGCGACCGGCGAGGTCGAGCTGCTGGTGCGCGAAGTAAGGCTGCTGAACGCCTCCGAGGTGCCGCCGTTTCCAGTCGAGGACGACAGCGACGCGACCGAAAACATGCGGCTCAAATACCGCTACCTGGATTTTCGCCGGCCGCGGGCGCTGGCGCCGATCGTGCTGCGCCATAAGATGACGAAGAAAATCCGCGACTACTTCGATAGCCTCGGCTTCATCGAAGTCGAGACGCCGGTGCTGACCAAGAGCACGCCCGAAGGCGCACGCGATTATCTTGTTCCGAGCCGGATGTATCACGGGAAATTCTATGCGCTGCCGCAGTCGCCGCAGCTCTTCAAGCAGATTCTGATGGTCGGCGGGCTCGACCGCTACTTCCAGATCGTGCGCTGCTTTCGCGACGAGGACTTGCGCGCCGATCGCCAGCCGGAGTTCACGCAGCTCGACGTGGAAATGTCTTTCATTCAGCCGGACGATATCATCGAAATCATCGAAGGGATGATGACGCTGCTGTTCAAGGAGCTGAAAGGCATCGACCTCCAGCGTCCGTTCCCGCGCATGACGTGGGCCGAGGCGCGTGCGCGCTACGGCACCGACAAGCCGGATATCCGCTTCGGCCTTGAGCTGACGGATTTCTCCGCGTGTTTCGCGAAATCGCAGGTGAAAGTCTTCGCCAACGTTCTAGCCGCGGGCGGCATCGTCAAAGGCATCGCGGTTCCCGGCGGCGCGAGTCTATCCCGCAAAGAGCTGGACGACATGACGGCGTTCGCGGCTAATTACGGCGCCAAAGGGATGGCGTGGATCAAGCTCACGGATGCAGAGTGGCAGTCGCCGATCGCTAAATTCCTCTCCGAGACGGAGCGGCAGGAAATCGTAAAACTCACCGGGGCGAAGAGCGGCGACCTGATCCTATTCATCGCCGACAACGACAAGGTCGTACACGATTCGTTGTCCAATCTGCGCCTGCTGCTGGGAGAGAAGCTCGGCCTCATCGACCAGAAGCGCTATGCGCTTGTCTGGGTCGTCGATTTTCCTCTGCTGGAATACGATCCGGACGAGAAGCGGTACGTCGCGGTGCATCATCCCTTTACGTCTCCGCTCGACGAAGATATGCCGCTGCTGGAGAGCGATCCGCTGAAAGTCAGGTCCAAGGCTTACGACTTGGCAATGAACGGCGTCGAGATCGGCGGCGGCAGCGTGCGTATCCATCAGGTCGAGCTGCAGAAGCGCATTCTGGCGCTGCTCGGCATTGGACCCGAAGAGGCCCAGGCGAAGTTCGGCTTCTTCCTCGAGGCGCTGGGTTTCGGCGCGCCGCCGCACGGCGGCATCGCCTTCGGCATTGATCGCCTCGCGATGCTCTTCAGCGGCGCAGGGTCGCTCCGCGACGTGATCGCATTTCCAAAGAGCCAGAAAGCTGTCTGTATGCTCACCGAAGCGCCGACGGCCGTCGATTCGCGCCAGCTGAGAGAGCTCGGGATCAAGGCGACCGGCGATTGAGCGCGCGACCGCGTATTCAGACAATCTTCTTTAACTTACACGACACTTTTGGTATCATCCGCCGCCATGTGGAAGCTCCTGCCGCTGCTGTTTTTCCTGGCCGCTTGCGGCTCGAGCAGTTTAAGCAGCAAATCGACTACCAGCGATCTCGACAACCGAAAAATCCGCCGCATCGCCATCTTTCCCCTCGAGTCGCTTTCCGGAAGAGATAAGAATCGCGTGCCATTCTCCGGCGCGACGGAAAACTCCGGCGCCGCAGTGATCAGCCGGCAACTTTATTCCACGATGAGTCAGTTGCCCGACTGGCAGATCGTTTCGGATCGCGAGGTACGCGAAATGGAGTCGCTCGTTCCGCCGGGCTCGCCTGAGGCGAGAGCCAGACGCCTGGGACAGCTCGTGTACGCCGACGCGGTGATCTCCGGCCGTTTGCTGCGTTTTCACGAGCGCGAGGGCGAGTCGATGGGAGCGATGAGCCCGGCATCGGTCGCCTTCGTTCTCGAAGTGTGGGATGTAAAACGCGGCGACCTCATCTGGACCGCCCGGTTCGACGAGACGCAAAAATCCTTGAGCGAAGATCTGCTGAGCCTTGGACAGGTCGCGAGTCGCGGGGTCCGCTGGCTAAAGGCGGAAGAGCTATCGCTCGAAGGCGTCAAGAAAGCGGTCGGCCAACTGCATCAGGCGCTGTCTCGGAAATCGTAAGCGGCGCCGCTCCAATCTTTCTTTCCAACGGCTTTTCGATCCAGGCAGCGAGACGCTGCGCCAGAATTTCCATTCTCTTCATCCCGCCGCGATCGAGCAGCACGGTCTCGTCATTCTTTAGGACCAGGCGCAGCGACGGCACCGCATAAGTCTCCGCCGCCGACGAACCCGCGAGGGCAAAACCGCTGTACACCTGATCCGCGGCGAGCCTGAGCGAGACAATTCGATTAAAGTCGATTTGCAGGCGAACGGAGCGAAACAGGCTGCGCCGCTCGAGCGTAACGCGCGTGAGACTTTTATCCACGGTGATCGTCCGCTTGATCGAGAGCAAAAACGCGGCGATGCCGAGCAGGACCGCGTTCATCAGCGGAAAGTACCAGAGCGAGGCGGCGGGTCCGACGAAGCCGCGCTGGCGCAGCGCCTCTACGATCGGCACCGAGATGAACGCCAGGGCGAGCGCGATGCCGAGGCAGAGAAAGGCGGGAAAGCGGGCGCCCTGCCAGACGAGCGCGATGCGCCCCTGATCTTCTTGCGCGACGCGAAAGCCCAGCCGGCTTCCGATCGCCTCGAAATGAGACGGATGACCTTCCATCGAATCTTGGGCGCGAATTTCAGCCGATTGAATTCGGGCGCGGCGTGGACATCATGCGATGGATTTTTTCTGACCCTGGTAGAAGTCGCGGAAGCGATACTCTTTGAGGCGAATAAGCTCCTGATAGGAGCCGAAGCGCTCCGCGGGATTGTCCACTTCATCGAGTAGATCGACGGGGTTCTCGTCGTCGTCGAAGGCTCGGATCTTTGTGTACGTCGTCGAGCGCTCCGCGGGGATTCTTCCCATCTCGCGAATGAGGCTGCGGAATTGGGTCGGCTTCATGAGTTGTCCGTGCGATGCTCCTGCGGCCGTCGAGATGCTTTCGTTGATGAGCGTGCCGCCGAAGTCGTTGGCGCCCGCGAGCAGCGCGATTTGCGAGAGCTTCGGACCTTCTTTTACCCAGGAGACTTGCAGGTTCGGAATCCACTTGTCGAGCATGATGCGCGAGACCGCGTACATCTTCAGGATCTCCGCGCCAGTGGCGCCGGTGCGAAGCTCCGTGAGGCGCTTTCGGTGATGCATCGGGGCCTCTTCGTAGACGAAGGAGAGCGGCACGAATTCGGTGATCCCCCCAGTGCGCTTTTGAATATCGCGGAGAATTCCGAGATGCAGCGCCTTGTGCCGCGGGCTCTCGATGTGGCCGTACATGATCGTCGAGGTCGTCGGAATCCCGAGCGCGTGCGCCGTCTCAATCAAGTCGATCCACACCGCCGTTGGAATCCGCCCCGGCGAGATGCGCTCGCGCACCTCGTCGACGAGAATTTCCGCGGAGGTGCCGGGCAGGCTGCCGACGCCGGCGTCCTTCAACGCCGCGAGGTAATCGCGCAGCGTCGCGCCGCTCAAAGTCGCGCCGTAGAGGACTTCTTCCGGGGAAAATCCATGGATATGCAAGTCCGGCAGCGCGTCTTTCAGCGCGCGGCAGAGCTTCACGTAATGCCAGCCGTCCATGCCCGGGGCGAGACCCGCCTGCACGCAGACTTCGGTCGCACCCAGCTCCCACGCCTCGCGCGCGCGCCGGATTATTTCCTCGATCGGAAGAAAATATCCTTCTTCCGCGAGGTGGCCGCGGCTGAAGGCGCAAAAGCCGCAGCCTTTGACGCAGACGTTGGTGAAATTGATGTTGCGGTTGACGACATAGCTCACCACGTCGCCGCGCGAGCGCTTCCGCAGGTGATCCGCGACCGCGACGATGACGGGCACGTCCGCGCCGGAGGCCTCGAAGAGCTCCGCCGCCTCGTCGACGGTGATATCGCTGCCCGCGAGAGCGCGGTCGAGAACGCGTCCAATCGACGGCGTCACGCTCGACAACGATGAGTCCAAAGCAACTTTCAAGTGACTGAAAACCATGAAGGCACCTTATCGAGTCGATGAAGGAAAGACAACCAACGAGCGTCAAAGCAAGACTGATTATTTCTCCGTCCAGTAGCGGATGTATTCCTGCAAGTGGGTGAGGGTCGAGAGATCGTTCATGCGGTCGAGATAGACTTTGCCATTCAAATGATCGAACTCGTGCTGGATGACGCGCGCGTGAAATCCCGACGCGACGAAATCGAGCTCCGCGCCGTCGTGGTCCAGCGCGCGCACGCGGATTTTCGCATACCGCGGGACGTTGCCTCTCATGTCGGGAACGCTGAGGCAGCCTTCCCAGTCCCCCTCGGTGTCTTCCGCGAGCGGCTCGATGCGCGGATTGATCAGCACCGAGAGCGGCACCGTCGGCTTCTCGGGATAGCGCGGGTTGTCGGCGACTTCGAGAACGGCGAGCTGCAGCGGCTCATGGACCTGAACGGCGGCGAGGCCGACGCCATTGTACTCGCGCATCGTCTCGACCATGTCGGCGATCAGCCGTTGAACATCCGCCGATCCAACCTCTCGCGCAGACAAAGGCCGCGCTCCGGCGCGTAGCACCGGATGACCCAGGCGGGCAACTTTAAGGATCGACATGGCGTGATTAAATTAGCACAACGACTACTGAAAGTGGACCACCGGGGCATGCGAAAGCGACTATTTGACAAAATAGACCTTGTAAGTCTATATTGAAGCATGGGAAGAAAAAAAGGCCGGGCGGAGCGGAGTTCGCTCATGAACGTGGGGCGCAGGGTGGACTATGCCGTGCGCGCATTGTCCTATATGGCGGGCCAGCAGGACGGACGGATTGTCAGCCGCGCCGAGATAGAAAAAAACCAAGGAGTTCCGGCATCTTATCTATCGAAAATCATGAAAGACTTAGTTGCGGGCGGCTTGGTGAATTCGCATATCGGCTCGAAGGGTGGCTTTACTCTGGCGCGTGCGCCTGAACAGATATCGCTGAAAGCGGTCTACGAAGCGGTCGAGCAGCCCCTGGTTCTGATGGATTGCCTCGAGCAGGGCGAGCAGTATTGCTCGTACTGCGGGGTCTGTACGCAGCGCTCCGTATGGGAGAACGTGCAAAACCTCGTCGCCGATTATCTCGGCAAAGTGTCGATTCACGACATCGCCGACCCGCTCGGCTTGAAATATCGGCTCGCGCTGCCGCACCAAAGCGCGCCGCCCCAAGGAGAGAGTCTGAATGCTCGTCATTAAAAATCTGCACGCCCGCGTCGAGGGCAGGGAAATCCTTCGCGGCATCGATCTGAGGGTCAACGCGGGCGAGGTCCATGCCGTCATGGGGCCGAACGGCTCCGGCAAGAGTACGCTCGCCCATATTCTCGCCGGGCGCGAGGGCTACGAGGTTACCGAGGGCGAGGTCCTTTACGAAGGCAAAGACCTCCTCAATATGGCGCCCGAGGAGCGCGCTCGCGAAGGCATCTTCCTCGCGTTTCAGTATCCGCTCGAGATCCCGGGCGTGAACACGATGTATTTTTTGAAAGCCGCGCTCAACTCGATCCGCAAGCACCGCGGTCTGTCCGAGCTCGACGCGATGGATTTTCTCACCCTGGTCAAGGAAAAAACCAAGCTCGTTGAGATGGACCAGGCGCTGCTCAACCGGCCGATCAACGAGGGGTTCTCCGGCGGCGAGAAGAAGCGCAACGAGATCTTTCAAATGGCGCTCCTCGATCCCAAGCTCGCGATTCTCGACGAGACCGACTCCGGCCTCGACATCGACGCGCTGCGCGTCGTCGCCGGCGGGGTCAATGCGCTCCGGAGCCCCGAGCGCGCCATGATCGTCATCACGCACTACCAGCGCCTGCTCAACTACATCGTTCCCGACCACGTCCACGTCCTCTCCGAGGGGCGCATCGTGAAGTCCGGGGACAAGCGGCTTGCGCTCGAACTGGAAGAGAAAGGCTACACCTGGGTGGAAGGACCGGCATGAACGCGGCCGAAGCCAAAGAATTATATCTCAAGCGTCCGGCGGCGCGCGCTCCGGATTGGGCCGGCGCGACGCGCCGGGCCGCGCGCGAGCGTTTCGCCGCGGTCGGCTTTCCGACCACGCGCGACGAAGAGTGGAAGTACACGAGCATCGAACCGATTTTGAAGGTTCCATTCGGCGCCGGCGATGGCCGCGACGAGGGCGTTGAGAAGCGCATCGCGGCGCTCGGCCTCGACGGCCTCGCGCGAAATCGTCTGGTCTTCGTCGACGGCCGCTTTTCACGGCGGTTCTCGCGCGTCGCCGCGCTGCCGCAAGGCGCCGTCGCGGGCAGCCTCGCGGACGCCATGAACGAGCAGCGCGAGCGTATCGAACCCGAGTGGGCACGCTACGCGGATTACGACGATCGGTCTTTCGTGGCTCTCAACACGGCTTTTGCGGAAGACGGCGCTTTCGTTTATGTGCCGGCGGGAGCGGTGGCGGAACCGATTCATCTGGTATTTATCGCCGGTACGTCCGACGAGCCGACCGTCGCGCATCCGCGTACCCTGATCGTTCTGGAGCGCGGCAGCCAGGCGACGGTGATCGAGACGTATGCCGGACGCGACGGTGAAATCTACTGGACCAACGCCGTGACCGAGATCGTTCTGCGTGACAACGCGGTCCTCGATGGGTATAAGATACAGATGGAAAGCGATCGCGCTTTTCATATTGCGACGCAACAGGCGCGGCTCGGGCGCGATGCCGTTTTCGTCTCCCATTCCTTCGCGCTTGGGGCCGCGCTGGCGCGCAATGACGTCAATGCGTCGTTCGCCGGCGAAGGGGCCGACTGCACGCTGAACGGCCTTTACGTCACGGCCGGCCGGCAGCACGTCGACAATCACACGCGGATCGATCACGAAAATCCGCGCTGCGTGAGCCGCGAGCTATACAAGGGGATCATGGGGGGGAAGTCGCGCGGCGTCTTCAACGGTAAAATCTACGTCCACGAGCATGCCGAGAAGACCGACGCGCGACAGACCAACCGGAACCTGCTGCTCTCCGAAGAGGCGTGGGTCGACACCAAGCCGCAGCTGGAGATTTACAACAACGACGTGAAGTGCAGCCACGGCTCGACGATCGGCCAGCTCGACGAGGCCGCGCTGTTTTTTCTGCGCGCGCGCGGCCTCGATGTCCAGATGGCGATCGGGCTGTTGACCCAGGGCTTCGCGAACGAGATCACCTCGCGGCTCAAGCACGTGGGCGTGGCGGCACTGATGGAAAACGTAATGGCAAAAAAGATCGCAGCGATGTCGGCCGAGGAGCGGCGATGGTGAAGGCCCTACAAGAAGTGAAGACGGTTGATTTTTCTCGCCCCGAGCTCGACGTGGCGCGCATCCGGCGCGATTTTCCCATCCTGCACCAGCGCGTCCACGGAAAGCCGCTCGTTTACCTCGACAACGCGGCCACCACGCAGAAGCCGCAGGCGGTGATAGACGCGATCACTCGCTATTACACGACCGACAACGCCAACGTTCACCGCGGCGTCCATACGCTGAGCCAGCGGGCGACGGAGGCGTACGAGGCCGCGCGCGTCACGGCTCAGCATTTTCTGAACGCCGCCGAGAGCTGCGAGATCATCTTCGTCCGCGGCGCGACCGAAGGCATCAACCTGGTGGCGCATTCCTACGGGCGGGATCATGTCGGCGCCGGGGACGAGATTGTCATCACCGCAATGGAGCACCATTCCAACATCGTGCCGTGGCAGATGCTCTGCGAGGAGAAGGGCGCGCGGCTCCGCGTCGCGCCGATCAACGACGCCGGCGAGCTCCTGCTCGACCAGTACGAGCGGCTCTTGAACCCGAAGACGAAGCTCGTGGCGGTTTCCCACATCTCGAATGCGCTCGGCACCATCAATCCGGTCCGGCGCTTAATCGAGCTCGCGCACGCTCGCGGTATCCCGGTCCTGGTCGACGGCGCTCAGGCGGCTCCGCACTTAAAGATCGATGTGCGCGCGCTCGACGCCGACTTTTATGTCTTTTCGAGCCACAAGCTGTTCGGTCCGACCGGTTTCGGCGTGCTCTACGGGAAAAGGGCGCTGCTGGAAGCGATGCCGCCTTACCAGGGCGGGGGAGACATGATCCTGGCGGTCACGTTCGAAAAAACCATCTATAATGCGCTGCCTTATAAGTTCGAGGCCGGCACGCCCCACATTTCCGGGGCGATCGGCATGGGTGCGGCGATCCAGTACTTGGCAGGAGTCGGATTGGACGCTATTATGTCCTATGAAGCCGACCTCCTGGCTTATGCGACGGCTCGGCTCGCCGCGATCCCGGGAGTAAAGATCATCGGTACGGCCAAAGAGAAGGCCGGCGTGGTCTCCTTTGTCATGGATAGCGCGCATGCCCACGACGTCGGCACGATTCTGGACCAGGAGGGGATCGCTATCCGAACCGGGCACCACTGCGCCATGCCGATTATGGAGCGCTTCGGCGTCCCGTCCACCGCCAGGGCATCGCTGGCGTTTTACAACACCAGAGAAGAGATCGACGCGCTGGCGAAGGGGGTTTTGAAAGTGCGGGAGGTGTTTGGCTGATGTCCGATCTGCGCGATCTGTACCAGGAAACGATCCTGGACCATAACAAACGGCCGCGGAACTTCAAAAAGCTGGAAGACGCGAACCGGACCGCCGACGGCTACAACCCGCTTTGCGGCGACAAGGTCAAGGTTTATCTCCGCGTCGAAGACGGCCGCGTTAAAGACCTGAGCTTCGAAGGCTCGGGCTGCGCGATATCCAAGGCCTCCGCGTCGGTGATGACTGAAAGCCTCAAGGGGAAGACGGTCGAGGAGGTCGAGGCGGTCTTCAAGCGCTTTCGCGACCTCGTGACGGGGAAAGCCGGAGAAGCCGAGGATCTCGGCAAGCTGGTGGTTTTTTCCGGCGTCTGCGAATTTCCCACGCGGGTCAAGTGCGCGACGCTCGCATGGCACGCGCTGTCGGCGGCGCTGCAGGACGATAAGCAACCCGTCTCTACGGAGTGAACGATGGCGGATGTCACACCCAATCCGGTCGTAATCGAGGCCGAGGTGATCGAGGCGCTGCGCAACGTCTTCGACCCCGAGATCCCAGTCAATATCTACGAGCTGGGACTCATCTATGAGATTAAGGTCGAGGAGTCCGGCGCCGTCATGGTCCGCATGACGCTCACGGCGCCGAGCTGCCCGGCGGCCCAGTCGTTGCCGGGCGAGGTTAACGAGCGGGTGAAGCAGATTCCGGGTGTGACCGATGTAAAGGTCGACGTCGTATGGGATCCGCCATGGGAGCCCAGCCGGATGAGCGAGGCTGCGAGATTGCAGCTCGGGATGCTATAATAGAAGTGGGGGTTTTAACGGGTGATTGAAGGGGGAGACATGGAGCGCGAGTTTCCATTCGAAGAAAAAGAAGAAAAAACGCCGTCCGACACGCTTTTGGACGAGGGCGCAGCGCTCGAGCCCGAGATTGAAGATCTCGAAGAGCCCGGCGATCTCCTCGTCACCGAGGACGCCGAGGCGGAAGAAAAAGAAGAAGATCCCGAGCTCGAACGCGTCCAGAAGAGCAGCGATCCGATCGCGCTTTATCTGCGCGAGATCGGCTCGGTGCCGCTGTTGACGCGCGAGCAGGAAGTATCGCTCGCCAAGGAGATCGAGGAAGGCGAGCAGCGCGTCCTTGCCGCGGTGCTTTCTGCGCCGGTCGCGTTTCGCACCGTTCTTCTCAAAGCGAAGCGGGTGCAGGCGGGCGATTTGAGCTTGGCCGAGCTGCTGAGCCACGACGAGTCCGGCGAAGGCGGCGCCGCGCCGGGCAGCCAGGCGGAGAAGCATTTCCTGAAGGCTGCGCAGCGTCTGCGTCCGATGGCGCGGAGCTATGACCGCATCGCCAAAGAGCTTTCGCGTCAGCGCATCGCCAAGAAGCGCCGGGAAAAGCTCGCTGGGCTCCTGGCGAAGAAGAGAGCCGAGATTCTCGCGGGGCTCAAGGAGATGCACCTCGGCAAAACCTTCGTGGAGGACTTGGCGGAAAAACTCCGCCAGACGCACAAGCGCCTCGCCGAGCTCGAATCGGGCATGGCGTCGGCGAAGCCGCACGAGAAGAAACACAGGCAGGCCGAGATCGCCAACATCGAGCGTGAAAACGAGATGTCAGCCGCCGAGCTGAAAGAGAAAGTCGCGGCGATCCGCGAAGGCGAGGCGAAGGCGAACCACGCCAAAAAGGTCCTCACCGAATCGAATCTGCGCCTCGTGATCACGATCGCGAAAAAATACGCGAACCGCGGCTTGCCCTTCCTCGACATGGTCCAGGAGGGTAACATCGGCCTCATGCGCGCGGTGGAGAAGTTCGATTACCGTCTCGGCTACCGCTTCTCGACCTATGCCACCTGGTGGATCCGCCAGTCGATCACGCGCGACATCCACAATTCCGCGCGCACGATCCGCCTGCCCGTCCACGTCATCGAAGACCGCAACCGCTTGCTTCGCACCGTCCACTATCTCCTGCGCAAGCTCGGCCGCGAGCCGCGCCCGGAGGAGATCGCCGGCGAGATGGGGCTCGAAGTAGACGAGGTGAAGCGCATGCTGGGCCTCGTCGGCGAGCCGGTGTCGCTAAGCACACCGATCGGCGACGACGGCGAGAGCCGGCTCGAAGATCTCGTCGAGGACCGCCACTCGCCCAAGCCGATGGACCAGGCGATGGACGCGCATCTCCACGCCCAGATCCGCAAGGCACTCGCGACCCTGCCGCCGCGCCAGGAGAAGGTCATCCGCATGCGCTTCGGCGTCGGCGAGCCGCGCGACTATACGCTCGAAGAGCTGGGCGACAAGTTCTCCGTCACGCGCGAGCGCATCCGCCAGATCGAGGCGACCGCGCTCAGGCGGCTGAGATCGCCGTTCCGGGCGCTGAAGAATTAGCGGCCGCGTTGTAAAAGACTCGATTCAGCGAAAGCGGAAATAGCTACAAGAGGGCAGTATCGATTTCGGTCGATGCTGCCCTTTTATTTCGTCATAAAGAACACGTCCGTAAGGCTATGCGATGAGGGTGTTGTGAGGAGCGCGCGAAGCTCGTCAAAAGTACGACGGCGCGACCGCGATCCGCGGCCTCCGCGCCGTTCAGGGCGCTAAAGAATTAGCGGATCCGCGCCGTCTTTGTGTTTACTGAATTGTAAAAGTCGCGTCGCTGGTGTCGCAGATTCCGGGGTAGTTGCCGCTGCAGACACGGATGAGGGCCGTGGTTGTCGCCGGTCCCGGCACTTTCCATGACAACGTTCCGGTGTTCGCAACGGTTTTGATCGTTTTAAACGTCGCGCCACCGTCGGTCGACAAGTCGATCCGCGCACTTCCGAAAGGAAATCCCCCCGGTATGACCGTACTCCATGTGATGGTTTGGGTGCTGCCGATCGTAAGCGGCGGACCGCCGCCGTTCGGCGAAATGACGGTGACGGAGACGCCCGACGGAAACGGCGTCTCGTTCTGTTGGACCGAGAACTTGCCGTTCGCGATCGCGATATCTGGCTTGCCGTCGCCGTCGAAATCGCCCGAGGCCAGCGCAAAGTTGCCGATGCCGCCCCCGGTCGATTTGAGCTGAGCCGGCCGCCCGAAGGTCGTGTCGCCGACGCCCGGAAACACGGCGCCGAGCTTACCGGGGAAGAATACGACGGCGAGATCGAGCGCGCTGTCGCCGTTGAAATCGTCGGCGATCATGTCGACCGGGATTCTGCCCACCTGCAGTTTCTTCCCGCCCTCCTCGAAGTGGCCCGCGCCGTTGCCAAAGAGGAACGTCACGGCTTTGGTTTGTTGATCGAGGACGGCCAGGTCCAGATTGGCGTCGCCGCCGAAGTTTCCGACGACGATGGCGATCGGCTGGGTCCCGACGCTGACGGTTTCCGGCGTCGGTCCCGTGAAACCCGTGAAGCCCCCGAGCCCGTCGCCTTTTAGCAGCGAGACATTGTCATCGAGACCATTCACAACGGCGAGGTCCAGTTTGCCGTCGCTATTGAAATGACCGGCGGCGAGTGAAACGGGTTTCTTGCCCACCGCGCACGCCGGCGCGCCGTTGCAGCCAGGCACCGTGAAGCCGCCGAAGCCGTCGCCGAGGAGAATCGAAACCGTGTCAGCTTCGCGGTTCGCCACGGCTATATCGAGATGGCCGCTGCTCGTGAACTGGCCGACGACGGCGCGAACCGCGCCGAGACCGACCTCCACAAATGTCGGGTCTTGGAAGGTGCCGTCGCCGTTGCTCAAGAAAATTCCGACCTTGCCGGGGACGGGAATACTGGCGGTGGGATTGCCGAAGTAGACGACCGCCAGGTCGTCGTTGCCGTCTCCGTTAAAATCCCCCTTGAAGAGGAAAGTTCCCCGGTCGCACACGATCAGGTTCTTGGTGTTCGACGGACAGAGGCCGCCGATCTCGCGCACGAACACGTCCTCGGGATCACCGAAGCCGCCAAGTCCATCGCCCAGCCGGACGGAGAGGTAAAACTTATACTGTAGTCCCACCTTGACCGGCAGGCCGTTGATCACCGCGAGGTCGAGTTTGCCGTCGTTATTGAAATCGCCTACCGCGATCGAGGAGGGGTTATTCAGCGTGAAGCATGATTTTAGCGGCACCGGGCATGGGTTTCCGGTGGTCGTGTTGATCGTGCCGGTTTCGTAGTTGACCGACGGGTCGAAAGTGATTTGAGCGAGCGCGACTTTCAAAGGAAAAAACAGCGAGAGCAATGCGACAAAAAAAGCATAGCGCGTGGTACTTTTCATTCTACCTCTCATGGGCGACTGCCGGGAAAGAGCAGGCACGGGCGGGACCGGTGGAGCTTCTCCGGCTTAAAAATTTGCCCCACTTTATACGAGAAGGAGCAGAGGGTCAATCGCGTTCGGCGTTAATTCCGCCCGACAACGTCAATCGAGAAAACTGTCCTTGCCGGCGTCCATAAAGAGCGGCGCAGGTTTAATTGAATTCCCCGCCTGCGCCGTGTATCGTGTGATTCCGAGGATTTACGCATGTCCGAGAGTCTTTTCGAGCAACTGGGCGGCGAGGCGAAGCTGCGCGAGATCATGGATATCTTCATCGACCGGGTCTTCGAGGACCGGATGATCGGCTTCTTTTTCCGCAACGCCGACCGCCGCCGGATCAAAGAGCTGGAATACCAGCTGACCGCGCAGTTTCTCGGCGCGCCGGTGGAATATCGCGGCCGGGCGCTCGACCAGGCGCACGGTAAGCATCCGATCATGGGCGGGCAGTTCGCGCGCCGGATGAAGATATTGAACGATACGCTCGAGGAGTTTCACGTCCCCGCGGCGGTGCGCGCGGCGTGGATCGCCCACAACGAGAAGCTCCGGGCGCAGATCACGGCTAACGCCGGCTCGGACTGCGATCCCGTCGAGGCGCGGAAGAAATCCGAGGCGCCGCCCAAAGGTCTTTGATAAACAACGGGCGCGGCGTTGAGAATGGTGCGGTGAAGCTTCGCGAAATATATGCCCGGCCGGGCAAGATTTTTTCCATCGAATTCTTTCCCCCGAAGAGCGAGAAAGGCGACGAGAGTCTCTTCCGGGAGATCGAGGCGCTTAAAAGTCTGAACCCGGCCTTCTGCTCCGTGACCTACGGGGCCGGCGGGAGCACGCGCGAGCGCACGGTCGATCTGGTCGAGCGCATTCACGCAGAGTGCTGTCTGGAAGTGATGTGTCATTTGACCGTGGTGGGGCAGTCGAAGGAGCAGGTACGCTTGGTCCTCGAGCGGCTGAGGGACAAAAAAATCGAGAACCTCATCGCCCTCAGCGGCGACCCGCCGCAAGGCGTCGCGGATTGGAAGCCCCATCCCGACGGCTTTCGCCATTCCATCGAGCTCGTCAAGGAGGCGGTCGCTTACGGCTGCTTCTCGATCGCGGTCGCGGGATTTCCCGAAGTTCATCCGCGCGCCAAAAGCCGCGACGAGGATTTGCGCTATTTGAAAGAAAAAGTCGATGCCGGCGCCGACGCGATCATCACCCAGCTTTTTTTCGACAACGAGCACTATTTCCGCTTTGTCGAGGATCTGCGCCGCCTCGGGATCGCCGTGCCGATCGTGCCCGGCGTGCTGCCGATTCTTTCGGCGGCGCAGGTGCGCCGCTTCACCGACCTCTGCGGCGCGAAGATCCCTTCGGGGCTGGAGCAGCGCCTGGCGCGGGTGGAGAACGACGACGAAGAGGCGGTAAAGCTGGGCGTCGATTACGCCACCGAGCAGTGCCGCGGGCTGCTCGCCTTCGGCGCGCCGGGCCTCCATTTTTATTCTCTCAACAAGGCGCGGTCGGTCAAGGCGATTTTTGACAACCTGGGCCTCGCCTCGGGATAAAAGACTTCCGCTGCGGCCGTCCTTCGAATTGAATTGGCCGCTCCCCGATAGTAAGGTAGAAAGATATTTTTGCGTCGCGAGCGTGTGCGGAAAGAGTCTATGGACGAGACGACGGAACAGACGGAGGTGCGGCGGCAGAAGCTCTTGAAGCTCAAGGACGCGGGCGCGCCGCTCTATCCCAACGATTTTAAGCCCGAGCATCTCTCCGCCGATCTTCTCGCGCGATACGGCGAGCTCCCCGACGACCGGCTCGCCGCGCTCACGGAGAAGTTCTCGCTCGCCGGGCGCATCATGGCGCTCCGGTCTTTTGGCAAGGCCTCCTTCTTCCATCTGCAGGATCGCAAGGGGAGGATTCAGGTCTACGTCCGGCGCGACCGCGTCGGCGACGAGACGTACAAGCTCTTCGAGCAGCTCGACTTGGGCGACATCGTCGGCGTTCGCGGCCGGCTGTTTCGCACGAAGACGAAAGAGGTCACGATCGAGGCCGAAACCGTCACGCTCCTCGCCAAGTGCCTGCGGCCCTTGCCG
>Ga0075423_10002483_pt1 | contig 16747 bp, 21 predicted proteins | sample SoiMethybrSBSTD2_FD_80114 | JGI IMG/M metagenome (GOLD analysis project Ga0075423, IMG submission 80114) | Bulk soil microbial communities from a Populus tree surrounding site in Tennessee, USA - Soil MetaG P. TD hybrid SBSTD2 | ecosystem: Environmental > Terrestrial > Soil > Tree plantation...
AGCGACGCGCCAGCTTCCGCTTCACGGAGGAGCAGGAGTGGCGCTTCGTCTGTTACTTCGACCTGGAGTGCGCGCGTGAGCTCGCAGACTTGAAGTTCGGCCGCTCGGAGGTCAAGGAGGACCGTGCCGACCGAGATCTGCAGGCGACCGCGCAGACCTTCATGCGCTGGGCGGAGCGGAATCCAGCGGAGTTCGCGTTCCACGCGGCGACGCTCGAGCGTTCCGACGAGGGGCCGCGGTGGCGGGTTGTCCCCGCCCCGCGGAGTGTCGCCCAGCTGGTCGCGTTCCAACGCCGCGTTGCTCGCGTCGCACGACTGATCTCTCACCTCGATCAGACCGAGCCCGCCGAGTGGCCGTTGTCCTCGGACCTCGGCTGGTGGTGCGCGCCGCGCATTGGCGGCGAGGGCTGCCCCCACTGGGAGCGCTGCCCGGTGGGCGCCACCGCAGCTGTCGCCTGAGACGGCCAATCACCCCCCGCTGTGTCCGCCCTCTGGCGGCCGCATCGACCTGAACCACGATTGAAGGGAGGAGTTAATGGGAGCTGCAACAGCAGCGCCACCATCGACCATTGCCTCAGCCGAGGCCCCGCAGCATTTGAGGGCCCTTGAAAGGGCCAACAAAGTGCGGCTCGCGCGGGCCGAGCTAAAGCGCGCGATCGCGCGAGGAGACACAGATGCCGCGGAGGTGGTTCGCCGCTGCCCGTGGGAGACCACGAGCATGACCATCGCCGAGCTGCTGACCAGCCAGCGGCGCTGGGGGCGGACCCGCGCTCGCAAGTTCCTGATGCCGCTGTCGATCAAGGAGAACAAGCAGCTCGGGACGCTGACCGAACGGCAGCGCCGCCTTGTTGCGAGAGAGCTCGCGAAATGCTCGGCAAGCGGTTCCACCGAAGCCTCAGCTCTCGAGCGGGACCACGATGAGCCCAGCCACGCTTGAGCGATGCGCGCAGGAGGTGGCGCTGAAGGAGGAGCGTCTCAGCGTTGTTCGCATCGACGGCGCTCGCCACAGCTTGATTTGGGCCTATGACCGCGAACGCTCGGTCAGCGTCTTGATCGACCGCCCCGAGCAAGGCTCGGAGAAGGTCGACCGGCTGGTCGGCGCCTTCTGGCCCGAGGAGGACTTCGACACGGTTGAGGCCCTCGCCGGCGACTACGAAGAGCACTACGTCAAGCGCCCGCGAGCGGAGCGGATCCGCCCGCGGCCGGTCGAGTCCACCGACCTGGCGCCTGCGGCGCCGAGGTCGTAAGTGCTACCTCTCACCGCACCCGCCGCGGTGCCTGGTGTGCCGTGAAGGTCCTTCGGCCCGCTGGCGCCGAGCTGGCGCGGCGGTTCGGCACCCATGTGGGGCTCATCCCGCTCACCGAGGTCCCCGCGGTAATCGCCCCGCGGCTGGCGGAACTGCGGCGCCTCTGCGCCCCGCAGGGCTCGCTGGCCCTCGCCGCTCGAGCTGACGGCGTGATCGTCGGGCTCTTCGACGGCGAGGAGGCGCTGCGACACCTGCGCTTCTCTGCCGCGGGCGAGGTCGCCCGCGGCACCGGGGAGCCGCCGCTCTACGTCTCCACCGTTGAAGAACTGTCGCCGTTTTGAGCGGCACACCCGGGCGCGCCTCTACGCGCCATCGGCGACCCGCGCCGACATCCATCCATCGCCCCCGGGCGCTTCGGCGCCGGCGCGGGGCTTACCTACAAGGAGGTGCACCTTGAGCGAGACGGCAACCGCTCCGGCGCCAAGCCTGCCGGGCATGCCGGCGCGCGGCCGCGCGATTGGCGAGCGCCGCCGCGAGCAGCGGGCCCGAGAAGCCGCCGCGGCGCAGCGCGAGCTGGCCGCGCGCTTCGGCAGTGCCCGCCCCCGGTATGAGGCGCCGCTTGGCTTTCGCTTCACCTTGCATGGAGTCGAGCGCTCCGCCCTCGGACCCGACCAGCTGCTGCGCCGCTCGGTCTTGGTCCGCCCCTACGTCCGCGAGGTCTTCGCCTTGGGGATCACGGCCCGCGAGGGCAGCTGGCGCAGCGAGCGCAGCTTCCAGATCCCCGGCGCCGACATCCGCGCCGTGCAAGCAGTTCTCGACCTGATCCCGGCCGAGATCCCCTACACCAAGGGAGCCTGGGAGGCGCAGAACCGTCGCGCCACCACCCGCCAGGAGAAGCTCGCCAGCGAGCTCGGCAAGCTCGGTTTCGCGAAGCCGCGGGTCGACGTCTGCGAGCACGACGACGAGGGCCCGCTGGCGCAGATGGCGGTCGTGCTGCGCGCCAACGACGCCGGCGGCCTCTTCGGGCGGATCCTCACCCGCCCGGTCGACTGGCTCTCAGAGGAGTGCCCGGCCAACGCCTGGCCATTTGAGACGCCGCGCCCGCCCGAAGCGCTGCTCGGCCATGAGGCCCTTGAACTCGCCCACCAGATGCGCGAGGCGGAGATCGAGCTCGACGATCGCGAAGCGATCCTCGAGCCGCTTGAGAAGCTCGCCCGCGAACACCTGGTCGCGCGCAGGGTCCCAGGCCTGCCCGGGCTCGCCGAAGTCGTCCACGGGCAAGCGAGCGATTGGCCGCTGGCGATCGCGCGGGAGGTGAGCGCCGAGGAGGCAAAGCGCGAGGTCACCGTCGCCAGGGAAGGGGGCGCCAAGGTCGTCCTTGACCCCGAAGTCGCCGACGTCTTGGCGATGGCGGCGGCGCGGCCGGCGCTCGACGGCGACCTACTGCCGCCCCAGCGCGACGCGGTCGCCCGTCATCGGGCTACCGAGGTCGGGATCCTCAACTTCTCGAAAGTCGGCACCGGCAAGACGGCGATGACGCTGATCGCCGGCCGCGGCAAGGCGGCCGAGCTCGAGGCCTACCGGATGTGCGTGACGCTGCCCCGCTACATGCGCACCGAATGGGTGGAAGAGCAGATCCCGAAGTTCTGGCCGGGGGTCGCCGTGCACGTCGCGTCCGAGCGACGGATCGCCGCAGGGCTGATTGGCTTCGATCGCGAGCTCGGCCCCGAGCCGGGGATCCTGATCGCGACCTTCGAGCAGGTCCGCACCGCGGTCGAGGACCTGCGCGTCCTCACCTACGACGATCTGGTCGTCGAGGAGGCTGACGAAGCGCTCGCGAACCCCGGCACGCAGCTCGCCCGGGCGCTTTGGCGCCTGCGCGAGCGGGCCAAGGTCGCGGTGCTGATGACCGGGACGCCGCGGGGCAAGTCAAACGACGAATACGACGCCCTGGAGGCGTTCGCCCGCAACGACCGAGAGGCGCTTCGAGTGAAGCCCCTCTCGAGCCGCTACGCGACCTTCGACGAGGTCTCCCAGCGGCGGCTGCGCCGGGCTATGGGCCCGACGATGGTCCGGCTCACGCGCGAGGACATGAAGGCCTACATGCCCGAGCTCGACGAGCCCGAGTTCAAGATCATCGACCCGACCCTCGCCGAGCTAGCGCTGCTCGACGCCGCCGAGGAACGGATCGCCTTGCTCTTCGGGAAGCTGCGCGAGCAGGTCGAGCGGGCCGCCGCCCTGGCGCCAGATGACTCTGAGCTGGTGGTCCTGCGAAAGCGCATGGCCTCCACGCGGGGTCTCTTGCTCTCGGCGACCGAGGTGGCGCTGCTTGCCGCCTCCGACGCGGAGGCCCTGCGTGCCTCCAAGGCGGTCGCCGCCGCGCTTCTCGAGTCCGAGGGCCTGATCGACGCGGTCGTGAGGACGGGCCCCAGCAAGCGGGCCTGGATCGCGGGGACCGCGGCCGCCGCTGCGGCCGACGGCGAGAAGACGCTGCTCTTCGCCGAGTCGGTCGAGCTCTTGCGGCTGCTGTCGCGCGAGCTGGCCGAGACCCATGGGGTGGAGGCGCCGCTCTTCATCGGCGGCATCGGGGAGCGCGAGGCGGCTCGCCTCAAGCGCTCCTTCCGGCTCGGCGAGTTCCCGGTGATGTTGATGAGCCCGATCGGCAAGCGGGGCCACAACCTGCCGGCCTCCCTGGTCGGCCACTACGACCTGCCCTGGACGCCCCGGCCATTCGAGCAGCGGATCGGGCGCGCGACGCGGACCGGCTCGGAGTACGACACGGTCGGGGTCTTGCTCGCACTCCTCAACTACCCCTGCGAGCTGCACCGCGCGGGCATCCTGATCCCCCGTGCCGCCGAGGTCGACGGTGTCCTCAACCGCGGCGAAGACGCCAGCGCTGCGCCCGGCGAGGGCGGCTCGGAGGAGTTCGCCCGCCAGTTCGCCGGCCTCGCCACCGAGCTCGCCGACCGTGAGGGGGCCTCGACCAAGATGAAGGTCGCCGCGCAGATTTTCGCCGCGCGGCGTGCGGCCGTCCCCTCACCGCCTGAGCGCGGCCCCACCTCCGGCGCCCGGCGCTAGCCGCCAGGGCGCAGACCGAGCGGGGCGCCCCTCAGAGGCGCCCCGCAACCACAGCTCTCAGAGAGGAGCACGATTTGCCTACTGCAACCGCAGCCCCGCCAGCCGGCGGGGTCGACCGCCTGCGCGAGATGGCCGCCGAAGCGGCCGGTGTCGACATCGACGCCACCACGCTGGAGGGCTCCGAGGAGTCCTCGGGCGCTCGCACCGTGACGCTCGCCGACGGCCGCGCCTATCTGGTGCGCCGCATCGCCGGCATGGACGACGTCGAGTTCATCCGCACCGCGATCGAGGCGGGCTTCAACGTCTGCCTCTACGGCCCGCCGGGAACCGGCAAGACGACGCTCGTCGAGGCCGCCCTCGGCGAGGGCCGGGTGATCACCCAGGAGTTCTCCGAGGGCACCCAGGTCGAGGACATCACCGGCAGCTTCTTCCCGGCCCCCGAGAAGGGCTGGGAGTGGGGCGACGGCTCGCTGACCCGCGCCCTTCGCGACGGCAAGCTCTGGTTCGGGGACGACATCACCCAGGGTGACCCCAGGGTGCAAAGCCGCGTCTTCCCAGCGCTTGACTCGCGCCGCCAGCTGACCCTGAACGAGTGCGGCGGCGAGGTGGTCGGAGCGCAGGAGGGCTTCGGCGCGATCATCGCCTACAACCCCAACCTCCCCGGCACGACGTTCTCCGAAGCGCTCGCCTCGCGCTGCGCGATCCACGTCTATGTCGGCTTCGACGCAGCCACCGCGCGGCGCCTCGGCGTGCCGGTCGACGCAGTCTCCGCGGCCGACAAGCTGAACCGTGAGTTCGAGGCCTCCGATCCGCTCGCCGGCGTCGCCCCGGCCGAGGCGGGCCCCGCGACCTGGGCCCCGCAGCTGCGCGAGCTGTTGGCCTTCAAGGCGGTCGCGGATGTCTTCGACCCGCTGACCGCGGCTCGCAACCTGCTCGGGCTCTGCCCCGAGGAGTCCCGCGGGGCGATGAGCGAGGCGCTTCAGGCCCACGTCACCGACGGCGTCGCGCTCGACCCCCTGCGGGTCGAATAGCGATGAGCTGGAAGGAGGCGTTTCGGCGGCTGCCCGCCGAACGCGTCCAGCCGTCGGCCCTGCCCGGCGGCTGGGGCAGGGCGAGCGCGGTGCTGACCAAGGCGGCGCTCTCGATCGTCGGCGGGGTCCTCGTCAAGTGCTTCCCGAAGGCCTCGGCGCCGGTCGCCGGGATGGTCAACAGGGTCACCAACGTGATCCTGATCGACGGCGAGCTGCTCGGCTGTACGCCCGAGGAGATCCCCGCCGAACCCCTCGGCGATGAGCTGAAGGCGCTGGTCGTTGTCATCGGCGTCCTCGATCACGAGTGCGGGCACGTCAAACACACCCCGACGCCGCGGGCGATGCAGGAGATCCCCGAAGAGCTGCTCGAACGCGCCAAGTGGCTCGAGGAGGGCCGCATGGAGGCGCGGCTGATCGAGGGGGTCCCGCGTGTAGCGCGCTATCTGCGCGCGGCGATCACGAAGATCCTCCTCGAGCACCGCCCCGAAGACCCCTTGGCACCGATGAGCCGCGCCCGGGCGGTTAAGGGCGCGGTCTTGATCTGCGCGCGCGTGCCAGCCGGCACCCTGCGCGCCGCCGACGTCACCGAAAGCGAAGCGCGCTTCGCCGCGGTTCTCGGCGAAGAAGACCTGGAGACGGTCAAGGAGATCGTTGCGGAAGTCTGCGCCGCGCCCGACACAGAAGCGATCGCGGCGCTGACCGAGGGCGCCCGGCGCCTGGCGGAGCTCGCCCCGACCGAGGAGGAGGAAGCAGGTGGAGGCAAAGGGGGCGAGGGCTCCGCGGGCGGCGAGGGCGAGGCCGATGGCGAAGCGCCGAGCTGGGAGGAGGCCAGCGGCCCGCTTGCCGCAGCGGAGCGCAGCGCCCGCGCCGAGGCGGTCGAGCTCGACCCCAGCGAAGGCGGCGTCGACCCTGAGCTGGAAGCGATCGCCCGCGAGATCGCAGAGGGGGGCGTGGCCGCGGCGAAGCGGCTCGCGCTCTTCGGCGGCGGGCATGGCTTCGGCCTCGGGCCGGGGATCCCCGAGACCGGCGGGCGTCCGCCGGTCTCGATCGAGCGGACCGCCGCTCGGCGCCTCGCCCACGCTCTGCAGGGGGCGCGCTCCAAGCGCCTGATCCGCGAGGGGCGGATCAACCCTCCCGGTCGCTTCTCGGGCCGCGGCGCGATGCGCCAGGCCTCAGAGCTCGAGCGCGGGGCGCCTGTGCGCGGCCTCGCCTTCGCGACCAAGCGAACGGTCCTCGCCGAGCTATGGCAGCCGGTGGTTGGGATCGCGGTCGACGTTTCGGGCTCGATGAGCCCCTTCGAGGGGCCGCTCGCCTCGGTCGCCTGGGTGACCCACTCGGCCGTCGAGCAGGTCGGTGGGCGTGCCGCGGTCTCGCTCTTCGGCGATGAGGCGGAGCTGCTCTGCCGCCCAGGCCATCGCCTCGGCGAAGTGCCGGAGGTCTCGGCGGTCGGCGGCTCGGAGGACGTCGGTGAGGGAATCGAACTGCTGCGCGCGGTGCTGCCGCTCTCCGATCGCCGACGCCCACGCCTGCTGTTCCTCATCGGCGACGGCTGTTGGACCTCTGCGCCCTGGGCAGAGGCAGGCGAGCGCAACATCGCCGAGCTGCGCGCGAGCGGCTGCGGGGTGATCTCGATCGGGATCGGCTCCGAGCCCCGGCCCCACGGCGAGAGCGCCCTGGTCGCCGTCGGCGAGGCCCTGGAGATCGCCGCGGTGATCGGCAGCGCTGCGGTCAAAGCGCTCGGTGCCCGCTGAGCGAGCAAGGCGGCGCTCCGCGCCGCAACTACGAGAAGAGAGGAGGTGGCGATGAGCACCGCCACTGTTGTCATGGAGGGGCAGGAGCAGATCGAGACCGGCATGGGGGAACTGGAGCGCCCGCTCCGCTACCTGCCGGTCGAGCAGATCAGGCCCGGAGATAACCCGCGCCGCAAGTTCACCGAGTCGGCCCTCGACCAGCTTTCGACCTCAACGGGGCGGATGGGGACCCTGCAGAACGTCCTCGTCCAGGAAGTGGGCGAGGAGGAGTTCGTACTGGTCGTCGGCGAGCGGCGCTGGCGAGCGGCTCGTCGCGCGGGTCGCCCGCGGGTGCCGGCGATGGTGCTCGGCTCCGGCGAGGAAATCGACGAGCCGACCCGGCTGATGATGGCCTACGCCGAGAACGCGGTGCGCGAGAACCTGACCCCGCTCGAGGAGGCAATGCTCCTGGCGGGCCTGATCTCCCGCCTCGGCTACAGCCTCGAGGGCGCGGCCGAGCAGATCGGGATGACGAGGGAACTCGCCGAGGCGCGGATGGCCCTGCTCGAGCTGCCCGAGCGGGTACGCGAGCACCTCGCCGACGGGAAACTGAACCTGCGAAACGCCGCCACCCTGGCGCCGATCGCCGCCAAGGCCCCCGGGGTAGCTGCGGCCCTAGCCGAGCGGGTCGCGAGCGGGGCTCAGAGCCAGAGCGCCCTCGACAGCGATCCCGCCGCGGCCCTGCGCCGCCTCGCCGATGAGGAGCGGACGCCCGAGCGGGCCTTCCTGATCCCCTTCGGGCCCCACGACACCGTCAATCTCGACGAGGTCACCGCGCGGATCGGCGCGGCGGCCGCGGAGGGTCTCGTCGCCGAGGCCCAGGTGCCCGACGTCGAGGAGGCGCTGAAGGCGATCGACGAATCGCTGGCCTCGGTCCCCGCCGAACTGCGGACCGCCCACATCGGCGAGGCCGACGCCGACCGGGCCCGCGCCTTCGAGGCCCTGATCGAGTACCGCGAGGGCGCATACCGGCGCTCCGGCGTCCTGATCGACGCCGCCTTCGCCGCCGACTGGGCGCGTGGCGCCGCGGCCGAGCTGGCCGAGAGCGGCGGCGAGATCGAGCGCGGAGAGCCGGTCGAGATGCCGGCCGAACGGGAGGACCCCAAAGTCGCGCGGGAACGCCGTAAGGAGGAAGCCCTGCGTGGCAAGTCCGCAAACGGCCACCTGGACCGCGAGCTGACCAATCGCTTCGACTACCAGAGTGAGGTCAGCCTCGACCAGGCGCGGGTGATCGCGGTGCTCTTCCTCGAGTTCCTCGGCCGGGAGATCGCCGGCGGGCATCGGGTGGTGCGCGAGGCCTGGCTCAAACGCGACTTCCGGCCGGGCCGTGGCGGCTCGCGGATGGTTGAGGAATACCCCTCGGTCGACGAGATCACCGGGCTGTTGGAGGCCGAGTGGCGCAAGGCGACCAGCGGCCCGGCCCTGATCGGTCGGATCTTCGCCGCCTGCGTCTCGGCGATCTTCGCCGACCAGAGTGTGCTCGGTGCCGCCGCGCGGCCGAACCTCGAGCTCCCCTACACCCTTGGCCGCGAGGAGCAACTGCAGGGCCTGGCGCCAGCGGCGCTGTGGCGGGAGGCCGAGGCCTGTCTTGGCGAAAAGCGTGCTGCTGAGCTGGCGCCGCTATTCACGGCCCCCGAGGCCAGCGCCGAGCCCGCTCGCGACCGGCTCGCCCGCAGCGCGGATGTCTCCGGCGAAGCGCTGGAGCTGATGCCCGAAGGGGATGGCGAGAAGGCGTCAGTGGGGGAGGAGCGCGAACCCGCATCGGCGGGCGGGGCGGTCTAAGTGGGCTACTGGAACCGCGACCTATCCGACCCCAAGCGAGAGGATGCCGAGGCTTTCCGCTGTTGGCATGACGACTGTTTCCCCGTCTACTGCCCGACCACTGCCGAGAAGTTCATGGGCGAGGGCATGACGAACGACGATTACGCCGTGCACGTATTCGGCGGTGGGTCCCTCGGCTCGCCCAAGCTGGGAATCGAGCACATGATCGAGTTGGCTATGACCGACTCGTATTACGCCGACGCAATCGAGCGCTACCTGACCGACTCGCACCGCTGGACGCCGCACGGATACGCCTGGGCCAACTGGTGCATGGGCGCCAACTGCGAGACGTGCGGGAAGCCCTGCTGACCGGCCGGCCGATTCCGACTCGCTTCCTGAGCGCGATCCAGGTGGTTGCCCACTGGCGCCGCGCGGCCGGCGCGCTCGACTGAGCGCGGCGGCAACCACAGCCCGAGGCAGGGCGCGGCCGCCGTGGTCGCGCCCTGCTCACCCCTACAACAAAGGAGCGCTTTCATGCACCACCACCACGCGCCCGCGGGCAGGCCCCGCGGCCCCCGGGCCTGCCGGTGAGCGAGCCCTTGATTGCGGCCCAACGGGTCGCCGAGGCGGCCGACCGCGCCTGGCACGGCGCGGGCGCCGGAACCGACGAGGGGGTCTGTGTCGGCGTCATCGCGGCGCTCGCCCTGCTCGGCCGTGCCGACCCCGAGGGTTCCGACCCTCGCGACCAGATCCTCGCCTTGGGCGATGACGAGGTCGCCCAGCTGCTCGGCGAGGTCTGGGCCATGTTCACGATCTCCCGCCCCGATCTCGCCTTCCGCTGCGGGCCCTTCGGAGAGTGGCTGAACGCCGAAGAGCCAGATCGCCATCTGCTCGCCGGCGCCGGCGCGGTCGCCCGCGCCGCGGTCAAGTCCGGCCTGCTCGAGTTGACGCTCGACCTCGACGTCGCTCGACAGATCGACCTCCTCGGCTGCGTCTACACGATGATGCGCAGCCACAGCGCGAAGGCGGCCCGCGGTGAGTTCTACACGCCGCCCGCAGTCGCGGAGATGATGGCCCAGATCAGCCTCGGCGGTCTCGGGCCCGGGCAGTCGATTTGTGACCCGACCGCAGGCACCGGCGGTCTCCTGCGTGCGGCGGCCTCGACGCTTCGCGCCGATGGTCGCGATCCCGGCGACTACGTCTGGTACGGGTGCGACATCTCGCCGGTCGCGGTCGCCGGGCTGGCCGTCAACGCCCACATCTGGGGCCTCGGGCGCCAGGTCGTGATCGGCTGCGCCAACACTCTCGCCGAGCCCGACTGGGAGGTACGGGCGCTGCGCGAGCAGCGCGAGGCGATCGAGGCCCAGCGCTCGCGGCTAAAGACGGCGCAGACGCTTAGCGCGATGAAGGTGCTACTGGCCGGAGAGTCGGTCTGAGCTCGCCCCGCCACAGCGACGCGGGGCGGCACGGCCGCCCCGCGTCTTCGCCCGAGAGCCCGGCGGCGCGCCGCCGTCAGCTGGAGCTGGTGCGGGCGGAGCTCGCCCGCGCCCGCTCCAAGGGCCCCGCGCGCCTGCGGGGCTCGAATCCAAGGGCGGCGGGCGCTGCCCGCAGCCGCGAGATGCGAGAAGAGGAGACCAATATGAGCGGTTCGATTGAGGAGGTGCGCCTGATCGCCCTTGGTGAGGAGGCGCACCGCACGATCTGCGGGCTGGTCCAGCCCACCGACGAGGTCGACCCCAGCGAGGTCTTTGCCTCCGATGAGGCCTGGTCGGAGATCCGCTCGGCCTTCCCGGCGGCAGAGGCGCGCCCCGGCGAGGAGGTGCCGGCGGCACCGGCCCCGGTTGCCGAGACCGAGCGGATCCTCGTCCTCAGCGATGGCGAGACCTTTTCGGAGCTCGAGGGCTGCCGGGTCTACGAGGTCCCTGCGGAATTGGGGACCGAGGAGATCGAAGGGGCGCTCGTCGAGGCACGTCCCTCGTGAGCAACGCGACGCGCCTGCGGATCCTGCGCGCCCTGATCGACGATGAGGGTCCGGTCGACGGGATCCACAACGACGATGTGCGGGGGCTGTATGGGAAGGGCGGCTCCTGCCCGCGCTACCTCGCCTGCACCTCGGAGGGAACGGGGGAGTCGACCTACCGCGATAACCCCGACTTCTTCGCCGGAGAGCGGAGCCAGGTGGCCCGCTGGCTTGCCTCGAGCTTCGACGAAGGCTGGGCAGCCAACTGGGTCTGCGACCTCGATCATCCCGGTGCGCCGGGGTGGCGGGCCCAGCTCGACTGGACGGTCTCGGTCGAGCTGCCGGCAACTTCGACGACGCCACTCGTGCTCGACTCCAAGACGCTGCTCCTCGCGGCCAACGAGGTCCTCGTCGAGCGAGAGGCAAGCCCGGCCCGCGCCGAGCTGGCCGATGCGGTGACCGAAGTTGTCAACCGCAGCCTCGGCCGTGCGCCCTCAGAACGGCGCCGGACCGAGGAGCTGATCGGCGTCCTTCGCGCCGGCGCCTGAGCGCCGCGAAGGCACGCACCGGGCGCTCGCCCCGAGCGAGCGCCCACGACTCAAAGGAGGTACATGCGTTTGGACACGCAGGAGAAGTTCACCGCGGCGATGAGGAGGCTGGCCGAGGAACGAGACCTCGAACTCATCGTCGAAGACACCTACCCGGGCTGCGGCTACTACTCGCTGCAGCCCCGCGCCAGCTTCGAGGCGGTGCTGCGCTTCCCCTTCGACTTCCGCACCGGCTACTCGTCGTTCGCGGTGGGGATCGGGGACCCCGGGCCGCTCGGCCTGTGCGAGGGCGGCACCCCCTACGGCTGCGTGCGCGGCGGCGAGCACGACGAGGTGCTCGCCCGCGTCGCCGAGCTCCTCGATGAGGACTCCCAGCGGCGGGCCGGCGTGGGCGAGCTGGCGGGGGCGGTGAGTTGATGGACGCCGCTACCGTCGCGCCCCCGGCGCCCTCGCTCGGCGCGCTTCAGATCGACACCGAGGCGCGCAGCGCCAGGGTCGAGGACGCCGAGCTCTACTTGAGCGAGCCTGAATTCAGGCTGCTCGCGGCCCTCGCCAAGGATCCACATCGAACCCTCACTTACGAGGAGCTCGAGTCCGACGTATTCGACCGTCGACCAGCGGGCGGGCGCCGCCTGCTCGACGCCGCCGCCGCTCGTTTGCGGCGAAAGCTCGAGCTGCGCGGAGCCGGGGCGTTGATTGCGTCCTGCCCGGGTGTCGGGTTCCGGCTCTTCGAGAGCGCTGAAGCCGAGCACGGCCCCGCAGATGGGCGAGGGGTCGTTGAGGTCGGAGGAGTCCGATGAGTGCTGAGCTGGTGCTCGCGGTCTTGGTGATCGATGAGATGCAAGCACCCGACTTCGCTGCGGCCCACCGCGCCGTCGAGGCGATCGAGTCAGCCGACGTGCTGGAACCCGACTTCTTCGACGAATGCGACCCCGACGAAGCTGCCGGGCTTCGCCGCATTCGCCACCGGCTCCACCTCGACCTACGAGAGCTGCAGAGGGCGCTGATGAGCTGGAGGGATGTGGCGGAGTTCATGGTCCGTGGCGCGCTCATCTACGCCAGCGGAGGAATGAGCTACGGCGATTCGCCGACGGAGACCTTCAGCCTGATCTCTCGCTTGCGCGCTGTGAGGGGGGTTCTCGCTGCCGCCTGCTTCGAGGAGATCGAGGCCGAGGCCATCTGAGCGACCGGCGAGGTGTCGCCGGCGCTGTGGGCCGGGGCGCAATCGCTCCGGCCCACACCCAACCGCGCAAGCCGCGAAAGGAGTTCAAATGCCTGAGAAAGCGCTCGCCGAGTGCGAGCACAATGACGTCAACTACCGCGTCCAGGTCGCCGACTGGCCGGTCTGGGAACACGGCTTCTGATGGGCGAGGAGTTTCACCTGAAGGGCGAGCCCACCGAGCTCGGGCGGCGGTTCGAAGAGGACTTTGGCTGTCTCGATGAGTTCTCGGGCGCCGATGACCTGAACCGCGTGCTTGACGAACTGCACCGGGCGGCGGTCCTTGAGTGCCCCAAGAGCCTCGAGATCCTCGTCTACCCGAGCGCGGTTGAAGAGAGCGACGTGGCGCTGATCACGGTCTTCTCGACCGCCAACCCGAACGCCCACGTCGTCGCCGCCTCCGAGGAGATGCGCAAGCTGGCGGACCGCGATCTCTGGGAAGGCTCGGACATCGCCGCGCTGACCATGTCGGTCGTCGAGGGGGCGATTGGGCTCGCCAACGGCGCGATCGCGGCGGTGCGCGAGCTCGAGGAGCGCGGCGCCGGTAGGGCGGTCAGCGCCCCGGCGCGCTGCCCAGGCTGCGGAGCGGAGGACAACCTGCGCTTCGAGTATCGCTACGACCTGCTCGGCATCTCGTGCGACGGGACGCCGGTGCTGGCCGAGGGCGGCGAGCTGACCGACATCTTCTGCCTCGCCTGCGGCGAGGAGGTCGACGACGTCCTCGGCCCCGAGGGTCCGGTCCTCGCTGGCGCTGGAGGTGAGCGGCGTGCCTGACTGGTGCTTCAACAATCTGGTGGCGCGCGGCGCCGCCGAGCAGCTCGAGGGGCTGCGCGAGGCGGTGGCGGGCCCGGGCATCGCGCTTGACTTCGAGCGCGTTGACCCGACCCCGCCTGAACTCTTCGGCAGCCGTCCCGATCCCGGCGCGGTGACGATCGCCGCGCTCTGCGGGGCGGCGGAGGCAGAGGACCCCTACTCCTGGCGCGGCGCCCACTGGGGCTGCACTCGCCCGCCCGACCCCGACTCGGTCCGCCTTGAGGACTCCGAAGCCGGGGTTCTCAGCTTCCGACTTTCGACGCCGTGGAGTCCGCCGGAGGGGATCGCGGCCACCCTAGCCACCCGCTTCCCAGCTCTTGAGATCGGGCTCGCCTTCTTCCATCCCGCGCGCGGCTTCGCCGGCGCGATCGCCTTCGAGGGCGGTGAGGAGGTCGGCCGCGAGGAATCCGAGGAGCCCTCGCAGGTCCGCGCGCTCCTTGAGCGCGAGTTCGGCGTGGCCGAGGCCTCCGAGCTGCTCGACCCCGAGGGCTGAGCGCGAGGGACGAGGGCGCCTTCACCACAGGCGCCCAGGCCGGGGTGGCGCAGACCGCGCCGCTCGGCCAGGAGCTTTTCCGATCGAAAGGAATCAGATGAAGGAGTTGAGGCGAAGGCTCGCGCTCGCGCGCGAGCTCTGGGCGACCAGCAAGCGGGGTCGCCGCGACGTAGCTCTGTACCGCAGCTTCAGCGACGATCGCCCCCTTGCCTCGGGCCGGCTGTGCGGGCTGGGCCCGCGCGCGGCGCGGGTCGGCTCGGCGCGGGTGCGCTGGTCAGAGCTTGGCCGCGTGGAGGCCTTCCCGTGCGCGCGCTGCCCGAACTGCCTGCGCGAGCACGGCCCGCTTGAGGCCTGCTTGATGGGGGTGATCGCCGGCGTTCTCGTCGAGCGCGAGACCCGCAAGGTCACCCCCGAGCTGCTGGCGCGGGTCCACGTCGACGAGATGTGGGATCGCTACGGTGGTCCCGCCGTCGACTGGCTCGAAAGCCACCTGCGCTGGCTGGAGGCCAACGATGAGGTGTGAACACTGCGGCTCGGAGGACCTGAGCTACGAGCGCGACGCACTGCTCGTCGCGACGCCACTGCGTGTCGATAACGACGTTCTCATCTTGGATACGGCACCGCGCCCAGCGCCACTTGATGACGTGCAGGTGTGCTGCCGGAAATGCGGCCAGGAGCAGTGCGAGATTCAGTGGGAAGAGTGGCGCCCCGAGCAAGCCCCGGCCGAGTCCGTCGTGGTCGAGGCCGAGGACGCCTTGGACATGATCGTCGGATACATCAACGAGCCAGGCGAATGCCAGGGCGCTGACTTCGTCGAATTCGTCTGCCAGCTGCTCCCGCGCACGGGCCGCGAGGTGGTGGACGACGATGTCTGAGGCGGGCGGCGGCGCAACCGAGCAGCCGCGCCGCACCCGAAAGAGTGGCGGCAAGGCTAGGTAGGAGTCAGGTGAAGCGAGGCGCCCAAGCGGCGTCTCGCTTCACGGCTTCCCGCTCGCTCACGGGGAGGACGCCAGATCCACCTCTCCCTTTTTTTGCCCAAAACCGGCTAAGAACTGGGAGCGCCGTCCCGAGCTTCACGAGGCATTCATGTACCCCGGCTCCTCCAACATCTGCCAGCGCTTCCTGTGCGCAGCATGACATTCTCAGCCGGTGCACATTCGCGCGGCCCAGGGCCCCGACGTCGTTGCGCTGCGTGAGATCGTCGAGCGCGCATACAGCATCTACATCGAGCGCATCGGTCGTCGCCCCGCCCCGATGGACGACGACTATGCCGAGAAACTCCGCGATGGCCACGTCTTCGTCGCCGATGCCGGGGGTGAGGTTGTTGGCCTCATCGTTCTTCTTACCGCACAAAGCCACCTGCTGATCGAGAACATCGCAGTCGATCCCGAGCACCAAGGCAAGGGCATGGGTCGCTCATTGATGGCCTATGCCGAGGTCTACGCCACCGAGCAGCGCATTCCAGAACTCAGGCTCTACACCAATGCTGCGATGACCGAGAATCTCGCCCTCTATCCCCGTTTGGGCTATCGCGAGGACGATCGCAGAACCGAGAACGGCCTCAAGCGCGTTTTCCTCTCCAAGCGTCTGGGGGACTCCCCGAGCGCCTCTGAAATAGGTTCTAAAAACTAGTGTGGACGGACTCCAAGATGTGCCGACACCCCAGGCGGCTCATCTGACCTCCATCTTGCGGGCACCGTAGACGATGTCCGCCGGGATCTGGCCAGCGGTCAGCCTGCCGTGGTGGACACGGTCGAAGTTGTAGAAGCGCAGGTAGCTGTCGAGCTCGCGGCGCAGACTGGTGAGGCGGGGGTGCAGGTAGCGAGCGAAGGCGGGCCGCCAGCACTCATCGAGGATCGTCTTGTGCAGGGCCTCGACGTTGCCGTTGGTCTGCGGGCGACCGGCGTGGATGCGGGTGTGGCGTGCCTTCAACCGCCCAGTCGTCTTGGTGAAGTCGCCCTTGAACTCGTTGCCGTTATCGGAGAGCAGCCGCTCTAGCCGCCAGCCCGCTTCGCGCAGATCCTTGGCGACGCGGCGGGCGAACTTGGAGGTCTGCTTGGCGCTGGGTGTACCGGGTGTCGCCTCCTTGCAGATCACCAGCTCTGCCCAGGCAAAGGAGGAGGCGATGTCGATTGCGGTGAGCTGCCAGATCGCTCCCTTGGTGCCCTTCAGGCGACCGACGAAGAAGCAGTCGATGCCGACCAGCTCGCCGGGACGGGAGACATCGATGTGCTGCTCCGGGCCGGGATCGCGGGGCGGCTCATAGGGGGCCGCATAGCCGGCGACGAGGGCAAGCCGCTTGCTTCTCGTGTTGAGGCCGTGGCGGCAGAGCACCTTCCAGACGCCGTTGGGTGAGACGACGATTCCGCCCCACCTCTCCCGCCGCAGCTCCGAGGAGACCCGCTTGGGGCCGAGGCCGGGATGGGCGATCGAGAAGGCGAGGACGCGCTCCTCGACCATCTTCGGCAGCTGGTTGGGCATCTTCGGCGAGCGCCGCTCGCGAGGGCGCAGCATCTCCAGGCCGCTGCGGTCGACTTCTCGCTTCCAGGCGTAGTAGGTCGAGCGGTGCACCCCGAAGCGCCGGCAGGCTTCGGAGACGTTGGTGCGGGCGGCCTCGGCGAAGAGAGCTTGGCGGTAGCCGAACAGCACGTCATCCTTGGTCATGCGACTCCTTTCTGAACTTCATTGGCGTGAAGCCAGAAGCCTGAGTCGCAGCGCGGACAGCCCCGACCCAGCTGGGTCGGGGCTGTCTCGCTTGAAGGGCTATCGATCTCCCGGGAAGTGTCGGGAGAACTTGGAGTCAGTTCA
>Ga0075423_10002484_pt1 | contig 16745 bp, 16 predicted proteins | sample SoiMethybrSBSTD2_FD_80114 | JGI IMG/M metagenome (GOLD analysis project Ga0075423, IMG submission 80114) | Bulk soil microbial communities from a Populus tree surrounding site in Tennessee, USA - Soil MetaG P. TD hybrid SBSTD2 | ecosystem: Environmental > Terrestrial > Soil > Tree plantation...
CCCGGTCGTCGGCTACCTCCACCGGTGCGCGGAGAAGATCGGCGAGAACCTCCGGTACGAGCAGTACGTCCCGTACACGGACCGGATGGATTACCTGAGTTCGATGAGCGACAACCTCGCCTTCTGCCTCGCCGTCGAAAAGCTCTTGAAGACCGAGATCCCGGACCGCGCGAAGTACATCCGGGTGATCATGGCGGAGCTGAACCGGATCGCGTCGCACCTCCTCGCCTTCGGCACGTTCGGCCTCGACGTCGGCGCCTTCACCCCCTTCCTCTACGCGTGGCGCGAGCGCGAGATGATCCTGAACATGTTCGAGTACGTCTGCGGCGCGCGCCTGACCTACAACTACATGAAGGTCGGCGGCGTCTGGAAGGACGTCGACAAGAAGTTCGCCGAGATGGTGAAGAACTTCCTCGCACTCTTCGACGAGAAGCTCAAGGAGTACAACGACCTCCTGACGTACAACCAGATCTTTATCACGCGGACGCGCGGGCTCGGCGTGATCTCCCGCGAGCTCGCCGTCGGCTGGGGCCTGAGCGGGCCCTGCGCGCGCGCCTCGGGGATCGACTGGGACATCCGGAAGTCGGAGCCCTACTCGGGGTACGAGAAGTTCCCCTTCCGGGTCTGCCTCGGCAACGACAAGGTGGGCGTCCTCGGCGACTGCTGGAACCGCTACTACGTCCGCATCGAGGAGATGGTGGAGTCGTGCCGGATCGTGCGCCAGGCGCTCGACGGCCTGCCCGCCGGGAAGATCTCCGCCGACGTGAAGCGCGGCTTCAAGGTCCCGAAGGGCGAGGCATACACGGCCATCGAGAACCCGCGCGGCGAGCTCGGCTTCTACATCGTCAGCGACGGCTCGGACACGCCGCTGCGCGTCAAGATCCGCGCCCCGAGCTTCGTCAACCTGAGCATCCTCCCCGAGGTGAGCCGGGGCGTCCTGATCGCCGACCTCGTCGCGATCCTCGGGTCGATCGACATCGTCCTGGGCGAAATCGACCGGTAGCTTTCAGCGCTCGGCATTCAGCGGTCAGCTTCGAATTGGACAACCCCGGAGGGATGTTCAATGGAAGACCGGCAGCCCCGCTCCATAGGAAGCTGGATGTTGGCCGTCGCCTCAAGGCCTTAGGCTGAACGCTGATTGCCGAAAGCTGACAGCTGACATATGGCCGACCGCGAAACCCTCGACGTCGACGTCCTGTTCGTCGGCGCCGGGCCCGCCGGGCTCGCGGGCGCCATCCGCCTCGGCCGGCGCGCGAAGGAGGCCGGCAAGCCCCTCTCGATCGCGGTGATCGAGAAGGCGCGCGAGATCGGCGCGCACGGGCTCTCCGGCGCCGTCGTCGACGAGCGGCCGCTCCGCGAGCTCTTCCCCGAGTACGAGAAGGAAGGCGCCCCGATCGAGGGGCGGGTCCGCGAGAACCTGCTCTGGTACCTCACCGAGTCCGAGGCGCTCCCCGCGCCCTTCATTCCCCCCGCGCTCGACGACACGGGCCATCCCATCCTCTCGCTCGCCCAGCTCACGCGGTGGATGGCGGGGCAGGCGGAGAAATCGGGCGTCGATCTCTTCCCGGGATTCCCCGGGGTCTCGCTCCTCATCGAGAAGGACGCCGTCGTGGGCGTCCGCACCGGCGACAAGGGAATCGACAAGCACGGGAACCGGAAACCGAACTATGAGCCCGGCGTCGACATCCGGGCGAAAATCACCGTCCTCGGCGAGGGGCCCCGCGGCCACCTGACCCGCGAGCTCGTCTCGAAATTCCGCCTCGACGCCGACCGCGCGCCGCAGGTTTACGCGACGGGGGTCAAGGAGATCTGGGAGCTGCCGGAGGGGCGGGTCCACGACGGGAGGGTCCTGCTCACGATGGGGTGGCCGCTGAAGTCGGAGGAATTCGGCGGATCGTTCATCTACTCCCTCGCGAACAACCGGCTCTGCGTCGGATTCGTCGTGGGACTCGACTACAAGGATCCCTTCCTCGATCCCCATCACCTCCTCCAGAAATTCAAAACCCATCCGAAGATCCGGACCCTCCTCGAGGGGGGGAAGATGATCGAGTACGGCGCGAAGACGATCCCCGAGGGCGGGTGGGACGCCGTGCCGAAACTCTACGCGCCCGGCGCGCTCCTGGTGGGGGACAGCGCGGGGTTGCTCGACGCGTTCCGGCTGAAGGGAATCCACCTCGCGATGAAGAGCGGACTCCTGGCCGCCGACACCGCGTGGGAGGCGCTCGAGGCGGGCGATTTCTCGGAGAAGACGCTCGCCGCGTACGCCCGGCGGGTGGACGAGTCCTACATCAAGGCGGAGCTCCACCGGGTGCGCGACTTCAAGAAGGGGTTCAAGCTCGGATTCATCCCCGGGATGATCGGCGCGGGCTTCCTGCAGTTCTTCGGCTTCAGCCCTTTCTCCTGGGTGAAGCTGCAGGAGGGCCACCGCCGGATGCGGAAGGTCGCGGAGTACCACGACCGCCCGGACGCCACGCCCGAGCGCATCCCCTTCGACGGCAAGCTCACGTTCTCGAAGGTGAACGACGTCTACTACTCGGGGACGATCCACGACGAGGACACGCCGTGCCACCTCAAGGTCCTCGAGCCCGACATCTGCGTCTCGCGCTGCGCCCGTGAATACGGCAATCCCTGCCAGCACTTCTGCCCTGCGGCGGTGTACGAGTGGATCAAGAAGGACGCGTCGGACGTGGGCAAGCTGCACATCAATTTCTCGAACTGCGTCCACTGCAAGACCTGCGATATCATGGATCCGTACGGGATCATCCGGTGGGTCCCGCCGGAGGGGGGCGGCGGGCCGGGGTGGAAGAATCTCTAGCCCGGAATCAGGAATCAGGAATCAGGAATTAAGAATCAGGCATCAGGGGATGCCGGATGCCGGATGCTGGATGCGATATTCGCTATGCGAAATGAGTTAATGTGTGTCGCAACAGTCTTTTGAAATTGAGATTCCACGGGAATCTCATGAACCTCCCGGCGGTTGTCCGGGAGGAGTCTCTATATGACTGGAGGAAGGCATGAAACGATTCGCGCTGGTCGCGGCGCTCGTGCTGGCGGCCCAGGTGGCCGAGGCGGCGCCCGAGGGGAAGTACACGGTCCAGGTCACGGTCTCCGGCATGAGCTGAGCGGTCAGCTGAGGGACCGCCGTTAAGAAAGGCCTCGCGGGCCTGGATGGCTCCGCCAAAGTGGAAGAAGTCAGCTTCAAGAACTCGACCGGCGTCTACACCGTCACCCTCCCCGACGCCTCCAAGTTCGATCCCGCGGCGCTGAAGAAGGCCGTCGGGAGCTTCAAGCTCGAACGCGTCGATCTCAAGATCGGCGGCGAGGTTTCGAAGGACGACAAGGGGGTCTGGCTCACCGCCCCCTCGGGGACGAAGCTCCTCCTCGCCAATCGTCCGAAGAAGGACGAGAAGGACGCCCCGCCCGACATCCTCGCGAAGATCGAGGAGGGTCTGAAGGCGGGCAAGACCACGTTCTCCGTCGCGGGCTCGGTGAAGGAGGGCAAGGACTCCACGACCGTCTATCTCGAGTCGGCGGAGGCGGTGGAGAAAAAGGAAGGGAAGTAGCGGGCATCAGGCATCAGGCATTTGGAATCAGGGGAGGAGTGGAAATGCGGTTCGTTCCACCCCTGATGCCTTATGCCTGATGCTTGATGCGGATCACCTCAGCAAGTCGGGCCAGTCGGACGCCCGCTCCGCTTTCACGGCGGGGTGGGGGAGCAGGTGCTCCCGCACCAGCCGGATCACGAACTCGTTCTCGAAGCAGACGTCCGGGATCGTCCTCAACTCGCCGGCCCGCTCGAGGATGTCGTTCATCGAATGAAGGGCCGCGTTGTAATCGCCCCGCACCAGGTGGAAGACGTGGACGACGTAGTCGGCGCTCGGGTCGTCGGGCTCGGGGCGGATCTTCGTCTCCATCGATTCGGTCCGGTCCGACCGGACCACGGGGAAGGGCTCCAGGCTCTCGTCGCCCGTGACGTCCCGGTCGAAGAAATTGAAGGCGACGTTCCGGTTGATCGTGATCGTGTGGGAGCCGAACCAGATTCGCTCGCGTCCGGCATGGCGGTCGATCGTGAAGCAGAACTCGCGCATCGCCGCGCGGACGAAATCCACGTAGTCCTTCCCCGCGAAGCGGGCGTGCAGCTCCTCGATCGTGGGGGACGCGGAGGGGTTCACAGGTCGACGCGCATCCTCTCCCCGTCGGTCACGGGAATCGCGGCGCTCCAGCGGCCGGGAATCTCCACGCCGCATTTCGGGCATTTGCCCCCCGCGAGCGTTCCCTGCAGGACCGCGAAATGGCGCCGCTTGATGAGGGTCGTCCCGCAGGCGTGGCAGTACGTGTCCTCCCCTGGGTGGCCCGGCGTGTTCCCCATGTAGACGTACTTGAGCCCCTCTTCCCGCCCGATCTCGCAGAAGCGCTCCATCGTCCGGATCGGCGTCGGCGGGAGGTGGGAAAGGTCGAGATACGGGAAGAACCGCGTGACGTGCCACGGCGTGAGGGGCCCCAGGCTCTCGCGGATCCAGGAGGCGATCCCGTGCGCGATCTCCTCGCCGTCGTTCACGGTGGGCGTCACGTTCGTCACGCATTCGACCCACATCCCGTACGCGTGTTTCGCGAGCTTCGTCATCTCGAGCGTGGGGTCGAATTTCGCGAGGCCCGAGATCTTCTTGTACGACTCCCGCGAGAACCCCTTGATGTCGACGCGCCAGGCCGTCAGGTAGGGTCCGATGAGCTCCATGTGCTCCTCGGTCGCGTAGCCGTTGGTCATGTAGCAGCTGTACAGGCCCAGGTTCTTGGCCTCGATCATCGACTCGAGCGTGTGCTCGATCCAGATCGTGGGGTCGTTGTACGTCCATCCGATCCCCCGGCAGCCGAGCCGCTTCGCGAGGCGCGCGCTCTCCGCGGGATCGATCTTCTCCATGTTTTTCCCGAACTCGTCGGGCGAGTCGTGGGAGATCTCCCAGTTCTGGCAGCCCGGGCAGCGGAAGTTGCAGCCGCGCGTCCCCATCGAGAGGATCTTCGAGCCGGGGTGGAAATGGAAGAGGGGCTTCTTCTCGATCGGGTCGACGCACGCGCCGCTCGTGAGGCCGTAGATGAGCGTGTAGAGCGTGCCGTCGCGGTTGAGACGCGTGTTGCACGCGCCGCGGGCGCCCCGGGCGATGACGCAGCGCACGCCGCAGACGTTGCATTTGACCCGGCCGTCCGGGCGCTTTTCGTAGAGGAGACTTTCCTTCACGGGACCATTCTAGCACCCCGTCCGGGGCCAAATTGACTTGGGCCGGGCGACCTGCTCTAATGGCTCGACTCGACGACTCCACGGGGAGTCGGTGCGCCTCAGGAAAGGGTGAAATCGGCCATGGAATGGGGCTCCGTAGCGCTGTACTTCGCGGTGGTGGTCGCGCTCGGCGGGGGGATCATCGCCGCCTCGCGCCTGCTGGGGCCGCGCCGTCCCGCGCCCGAAAAACTCGACGCCTACGAGTGCGGCGTCCCCGTGATCACCAGCCCGCGCCAGCGGCTCTCCGTCCATTTCTATCTCGTGGCCATCCTCTTCATCCTCTTCGACATCGAGACGGTCTTCCTGATCCCGTGGGCGGTCCTCTTCCGGAAGCTCGGGGTCCCGGGGCTGGTCGAGATGGGGATGTTCCTGGGCGTGGTGGGATTTGGACTGGTCTATGTCTGGCGCCGCGGCGCGTTGGAGTGGGATTAGCCAATGGGCCTTGAATCCTGGATGCCGGAAGGGGTGCTCACGACCTCCCTCGAGAAGGTGGTCAACTGGGCGCGCAAGTCGAGCCTCTGGCCGATGCCCTTCGGCACCGCCTGCTGCGCGATCGAGCTCATGGCGACGCTCGCCTCGCGCTACGACCTCGCACGCTTCGGCGCCGAGGTGATCCGCTTCTCGCCGCGCCAGAGCGACCTCATGATCGTCTCGGGCCGGATCTCCCTGAAGATGATGCCGGTCCTCTTCAAGATCTGGGAGCAGATGCCGGAACCGAAGTGGTGCATCTCGATGGGCGCCTGCGCATCGTGCGGCGGCATCTTCGACAACTACGCCATGATCCAGGGGGTGGACCGCTTCATCCCCGTCGACGTCTACGTCCCCGGCTGCCCGCCGCGGCCGGAGAGCGTCATCGACGCGATCATGAAGATCCAGGAGATCGTCGAGAAGGACCACCTGCGGCCTTCGACCTCCCGGGCTTCCTAGGTCCGATTCCACCGCCCCCGGTTTTCGCAGGAACGACATGGACGGATCGCAGATCGTCGAGAAGCTGAAGGCCGCGCTCCCCGACGCCGTCTCCGCGGCGGGGTCGCACGCCGGCCAGGTCTGGGTGGAGACCGACCGCGGCCGCATCCTCGACATCCTCCGCTTCCTCCGCGACGATCCCGAACTCGCCTTCGACAGCCTCACGGATCTCACGGCGGTGGACTGGCTCGACCAGGGCCGGCCCGAGCGCTTCTGCGTCGTCTACAACCTCTTCTCGTTCCGGAACAACGCCTACTTTCGCGTGAAGGCGTGGGTGCCCGAGGAGGATCCGGTCGTGGAGTCGGCGTCCGGCCTCTGGAAGGCCGCGCCGTGGGCGGAGCGCGAGGTCTACGACATGTACGGCATCGAGTTCGACGGCCACCCGGACCTGAAGCGCCTCATGCTCCCCGAATACTACACGGGCCACCCGCTCCGGAAGGACTATCCCCTCCAGGGCGCGGGAGAGCGCGACAACTTCCCGAAATACAATCGGGAGACGGGCGCCTGAGCGGCGCACCACCCATGGAACTCCCTCCCAACCGCCCGACGATGGAGGTCGAGCAGGAACTCGAGGGCGACCTCGGCTCCCGGCGGATGATCATCAACTTCGGGCCGCAGCACCCCGCGACCCACGGCACGCTCCGGACGCTCATCGAGCTCGACGGCGAGGTCGTCACCAAGATGACCCCGGAGATCGGCTACCTCCACAGCGGCTTCGAGAAGCTCGCCGAGTACCGGACGTACAACCAGATCGTGACGATCACGGACCGGATGAATTACCTCTCCCCGCTCTGCAACAACGTCGGGTTCTCCCTGGCGGTGGAGCAGATGATGGGGATCACCGTCACGCCGCGGTGCGCGGCGATCCGGGTCGTGCTGTACGAGCTCTCCCGCATCGCCGACCACATCCTCTCCGTCGGCCTGCAGGCCATGGATCTCGGCGCCTTCAGCGTGATGCTCTGGACCTTCATCGAGCGCGAGAAGCTGTACGACATCTTCGAGGCCGTGACGGGCGCCCGGCTCACGACGAGCTACACCCGCGTCGGCGGGCTCCTGCGCGACGTGCCCCCCGATTTCGACGAGATGTGCCGCGGGTTCATGACGAAGTGCGCGAAGACGATCGACGAGATCGAGTCGGTCCTCAACACGAACCGGATCTTCCTCGACCGGACGCAGGGCGTGGGAGTGATCTCGAAGGAGGACGCGATCAGCTTCGGCCTCTCGGGCCCGCTCCTGAGATCCTGCGGCGTGAAACGGGACCTCCGCAAGGACCGGCCCTACCTCGGGTACGAGCAGTACGAGTTCGACGTCATCACCGCCCAGGAGGGGGACGTCTGGACGCGGTACCAGGTGCGCGTGGCCGAGATGCGGCAATCGATCCGGATCATCGACCAGGCGCTCAAGAAGATGCCCCCGGGCCCCATCAACGTCGAGGATCCGCGCATCGCCATCCCCGCGAAGGACGCGTACAACAAGCCGCAGGGCGGGATGGAGGGGCTCATCTACCATTTCAAGAACTACATGTACGGCCACGGCGTGCGGCCGCCGAAGGGCGAGATCTACTCCTCCACCGAGGCGCCCAACGGCGAGCTGGGCTGGTACATCGTCAGCGACGGCACCGAGAAGCCGTGGCGGATGCGCGTGCGGCCGCCGAGCCTCTACAACTACCAGGCCTTTCCCCGGATGTGCGAGGGGCGCCTGCTCTCGGACATGGTCGCGTCGCTGTCGAGCCTGAACGTGATCGCGGGGGAACTGGACCGGTGATGACGGATTTCCGATTCCAGGTTGCCGATATCCGGAAATCTGAAATCCGGAATCCGAAATCATCGATTTGACCATGGAATTTACCAAGGCGGCTTTGGCCGAGTTGGAGAGCGTCTGCTCTCGATATCCCAAGCGTGAAGCGGCTCTCCTGCCCGCGCTCAGGCTCCTGGAGCGTGAGTTCGGGTCGATCAGCGAGGAGGGGATGGCCCTCGTCGCGAAGCTCATCGGCGTCTCCCCGGCCAAGGTGTTCGGCGTCGTAACGTTCTACACGCACTACAAGCGGGCGGGGGAGGGGAAGTACCAGCTCCAGGTCTGCGGCACGCTGCCGTGCGCGCTCCGGAGCGGAATCGATCTCTACCGTCACTTGAGCCGCTCGCTGGGCATTCGCGCCGGGGAGACGACTCCCGACGGACTCTTCACGCTGAAGAAGGTCGAGTGCCTCGCGAACTGCGACAAGGCGCCGTGCCTGCAGGTGAACGAGGACTATTTCGATCGCGTCTCGGGGGCGGACGCGGACCGGATGGTGGAGCGGATGCGCGCGGGAACGTGGACCGCGGAACTTCCGCCGTACACGGTTCCAAAGACGAAATATCCCCTGGTCCTTCTCCAGCACGTCCTCGAGAAGGGCTCGGAGACCCTCGCGCACTACGAGGCGCGCGGCGGGTACCAGCAGGCGAAGCGCGTCCTCACGACGATGAAGCCGCCGGAGATCATCGAGTTCGTGAAGAAATCGGGACTGCGCGGGCGCGGCGGCGCCGGATTCCCGACGGGGATGAAGTGGGGCTTCGTCCCCGCGGCCAACCCGAAGCCGAAGTACCTCGTCTGCAACGACGACGAGAGCGAGCCCGGCACGTTCAAGGACAAGATTCTCACCGAGCGCGATCCGCACCGCGTCCTCGAGGGGATCCAGGTCGCCTCGTTCGCCATCCAGGCGCACGACGCCTATATCTATATCCGCGGCGAGTTCGGCCAGGGCGCCCAGGTGATGCAGCGGGCCATCAACGAAGCGTACGCGAAGGGCCTCTTCGGCAAGGACCTCTACGGCACGGGGTACCGCCTCGACGTGACGCTCCACCGCGGGGCCGGCGCGTACATTTGCGGCGAGGAGACGGGCCTCCTGTCGTCGCTCGAGGGAGGCCGCGGCTACCCGAAGATCAAGCCGCCCTTCCCGGCCGTCGAGGGGCTCTTCCGGTCGCCCACGATCGTGAACAACGTCGAAACGCTGGCGATGGTCCCCGTCATCCTCGAGAAGGGGATCGAGTGGTTCCGCGGCTTCGGGACGGAGAAGAGCCCCGGCACGAAGGTCTTCTGCCTCTGCGGCCACGTGGAGCGGCCGGGCCTGTACGAAGTCCCGCTCGGGATTCCACTGCGCGAGATGATCTACGACCTGGGCGGGGGAATCCCCGGCGGTCGGAAGCTGAAGGCGGTCATCCCCGGCGGATCGAGCGCCGCCGTCCTCACCGCGGACGAGATCGACGTGAAGATGGATTTCGACTCGCTCGCCGCGGCGAAGACGATGCTCGGCTCGGGCGGCGTGATCGTGATGGACGACGCGACGTGCATGGTCGAGGCGCTCTGGAACATCCTGCGCTTCTACCACCACGAATCGTGCGGCCAGTGCACGCCGTGCCGCGAGGGGACGGGCTGGCTCGACAAGATCCTCGCCCGGCTCGAGACGGGCCGGGGGACGACCGAGGATCTCGGCGTGGTGCTCGAGATCTGCGACGAGATGGTCGGGCGCACCATCTGCGTGCTCGCCGACGCCGCCGCGATGCCCGCGAAGAGCATCGTGCAGAAATTCAAGGCGGAGTTTGAGGAGCACGTCGCGAAGAAAGGCTGCCCGCTGAAGGCGAACGGCCGGGCGCCGTCCGTACCCATGGCCATGTCGGCGGGAGGGCACTGAGCGCCATGGCCAAGATCAAGCTCAACGGCAAGGAGATGGACGTTCCCGCGGGGAAGCCGCTCCTCCAGTCGTGCATCGACGCGGGGGCGTACGTCCCGCACTACTGCTACCACCCCGGCCTCACGCCCGCCGGAAATTGCCGGATGTGCCTCGTGAAGGTCTCGAACAGCCGCAAGCTCGAGGCCTCCTGCATGTACCCCGCGTCGGACGGCCTCGAGGTGACCACCGAGGGGCCCGAGGTCGACAAGGCGCGCAAGGACGTCATGGAGTTTCTCCTCATCAACCACCCGCTCGACTGCCCGATCTGCGACAAGGCGGGGGAGTGCGCGCTCCAGGACTACACGTACACGTACCGCAAGGGGCTCTCGCGCTTCCAGGAGCCCAAGACGATCCGCCACACGAAGGACCTCGGCCCCAACATCAAGATCTGGGGCAACCGCTGCATCGTCTGCACCCGCTGCGTGCGGTTCACCGAGGAGATTTCCGGGACGGGCGAGCTGTGCGTCATCAACCGGGGCGATCACTCCGTCGTGGACGTCTTCCCCGGCGTCCCCATCGACAACCCGCTGTCGCTGAACGTCGTCGACATCTGCCCGGTGGGCGCGCTGATCGACAAGAACTTCCTGTACGCCGCGCGCGTCTGGTTCGCGAAGGAGACGGAGACCACGTGCGCGACCTGCTCGCGGGGATGCAACGCGAAGGTGACGTCGCTGGACGGCGACATCAAGCGGATCGTGGCGCGGCCCAACCCCGACGTGAACAAGTTCTGGATGTGCGATGAAGGACGCATGAACCACCGGTTCGTCCGGTCCGATCGCCGGCTCTCCGCGGCGCGGGGGACGTCGCGCGAGCTCGCGTCGGCGGCGAAGGCGGTCGTCGCGCGCCACGGGGCGGGCTCGGTCGGTGGAATCATCTCGACCTGGAACACGGTCGAGGAGATGTTCCTCTTCCGCAAGCTCATGGGCGCGCTCCAGGCGCCCGACCCCGGCATCCTCACGCTGACCCGGGGCGAGCGGCAGACGTTCCCCGGCGGCTTCGTGATCGAAAACGACAAGACGCCCAACCGCGCCGCCGCGTCGATCCTGTTCGGAGAATCGCCCGTGAAGGCCGGCATTTCCGACATTGCCGGGGTCGCGAAGGCGGGGGGATTCAGGGGCTTGATCGTGGTCAACGGCATTCCGGACTTCACCTTCCCCGCGGACCTGGTCGCGGCGCTGCCGAAGCTCGAGTTCCTCGCGGTGATCGACATCCTCTCGTCGCCCCTCTCCGACCGGGCGAACGTGCTCCTGCCGGGAGCGGCGTGGGCGGAGAAGGAAGGGACGATCGTCAACGTCGACCGGCGGATCCAGCGGATCCGTCGCGCCGTGACGGCGCCGGGCTCGGCGTCCCCGGAAATCGAACTGCTCCAGAACGCGCTCGTCGATCTCGGGGCGCGCCAGCGCGTCGTCTCCGCCGAGGGAGTCTTCCGCGAGGTCGCCAAAGAAGTCGCGGAATTCGCGGGCCTCGACTACGGCCGCATCGGCAACCAGGGCGCCCCGCTCGCGGGGAGCAAGGCGACGGTGAACGCATGAACGCGTGGGTGCTGGCGAAGATCGGATTCGTGCTCCTCCTGATCCTCCAGGGGGTGCCGATCCTGATCTGGCTGGAGCGCAAGATCAGCGCCTTCATCCAGGGGCGGCTCGGGCCCAACCGGACCGCCCTGTTCGGGATCCGCGCGGCCGGCTTTTTCCAGCCGGTGGCGGACGCCATCAAGCTCTTCTTCAAGGAAGACATCACGCCCTCGATGGTCGACCGGTTCCTGTACTTCGCCGCGCCCATCCTCGTCTTCGTGCCGCCGGTGCTCGCTTTCTGCGTGATCCCCTTCGGGAACCAGATCGGCGATGAGCATCTCCAGATCGCGAACCTTCCCATCGGCATCCTCTTCGTGATGTCCGTGCTCTCCGTCGGCGTCTACGGCATCGCGTTCGGCGGATGGGCGTCCCACAGCAAGTACTCGCTCCTCGGGGGCCTCCGGTCGTCGGCCCAGATGATCTCGTACGAGCTCTCCCTCGGCCTCTCGATCATGCTCGCGATCATGCTCTCCGGGACGGTCGACATGCGCGGGATCATCCGCCACCAGGTCGAGCACGGCTGGAACATCATCGGGGGCGGGAACCTCGCGCTGGCGCCCTTCGGGATCCTGGGCGCGATCCTCTTCTACGCGGCGTCGCTCGCCGAGAACAACCGGCTCCCCTTCGACCTCCCGGAATGCGAGGCGGAGCTCGTCGCCGGCTACCACACGGAGTACTCGAGCATGAAGTACGCGATGTTCATGCTCGCGGAGTACGCGGCGATGATCACGATGAGCGCGCTCCTGACGACGCTATTCCTCGGCGGCTGGCATTTTCCCGGGATCACCGACATCAACGACCACAGCCTGCTCGGCGGCCTCATCTCGCACGCGGTCTTCGCGGCGAAAGTGGGGACGATTCTCATGGTGTCGATGTGGATCCGGTGGACGCTTCCCCGGTACCGGTACGACCAGCTCATGAACCTCGGCTGGAAGGCCCTCGTCCCCGCGGCGCTCGCGAACCTCGCGGTCGTCGCCGTGATCGAGGTGCTTCGAGGCCCAACCTAGGAGTCCCGATGGCCAAGCGGAGCCTGCGCGTCGCGGTGTGGCTGCTCCTTCCCGCGGTGGTGAAGGGGATGCTCGTCACGCTCCGGCGGTTCTTCGCCCGGAAGACGACCCTCCGGTATCCCGAGGAGCGGCACGTGCCGCGCAAGGGGTACCGCGGGGAGCACCGCCTCAAGAAGGACGACCAGGGGCGCATGAAGTGCGTCGCCTGCTTCATGTGCCAGACGGCGTGCCCCGCGGAGTGCATCACGATCGTCGCGGGCCCGTCGCCGTGGGCCGACCGGGACAAGATCCCGGTGAAGTTCGACATCGACATGCTGAAGTGCATCTACTGCGGGATGTGCGAGGAGGCGTGCCCCTGCGACGCGATCGAGCTCACGCCCACCTACAACATCGTGGCGACGTCGCGGGCGGAGAAGCTGTACGACATCAACAAGCTGCTGAGCCGGTAGGGACCCCCGAGCCATGGCGGACGCGCTGAAGGCCGTCGCGGCGGATGTCCTCGCCGACCCCGTGTTCGCGGTCTGCGCCCTCGTCGCCGTGGGGGCGGCCGTGCTCATGGTCACCCGCCGCAACCCGGTCTACGGCGCGCTCTGGCTCATGCAGTGCTTTCTCGCCGTCGCCGTGATCTTCCTCAAGCTCCACGCCCCGTTCCTCGCGGCCATCCACGTCCTCGTCTACACGGGGGCGATCCTGGTCCTCTTCCTCTTCGTGATCATGCTCCTCAACCTCCAGCCGCGCGAGCTGGGACAAGAGCACTCCAGGCCCGCGAAGGGGCTCGCGATCGGCGTCTGCGCCGCGCTCCTGCTCCTTCTCGCCGGCTCCTTCCTGAAGGCGGCGCCGGACGGGGCGCCGTTCAAGGAGGTGGCGCCCGTCATGGTCGGGGTGGGGGACACCCGCCTGCCGATCCCCGCGGACGACTGGGGCGGCGTCGAGCACGTGGGTGCGGAACTCTTCGACCGTTTCATCGTCCCCTTCGAAATCGTCTCGGTCCTGATCGTCGTGGCGATCTTCGGCGCGGTCGTGCTGGCCAAGAGAAAACTATGACCAAGTACCTGCTCCTGAGCGCCATGCTCTTCTCGATCGGGGCGGTCGGCGTCCTGTCGCGGCGGAATCTCCTCGTCGTGCTCATGTCGATCGAGCTCATGCTGAACGGCGTGAACGTCGCCCTCGTGGCCTTCGCGAGGTTCCACCAGAACCTGGACGGCCACGTCTTCGTGATGATGGTGATGGGCGTCGCGGCGGCCGAGGTCGGCGTCGGGCTCGCGCTCCTCATCGCGCTCTTCCGGAACCGGCGCACCGTCGACGCGGGCGATCTCACCACCCTCAAAGGATGACCGTGACGAACGAGACGATGATCGCGCTGATCCCGGCGCTCCCGCTGGCGGGGTTCCTCGTCAACGGGCTCGCGGGGCGACGCCTGCCGCGCGTCGCCTCGGCGGTCATCGGCTGCGCCGGACCCGCCCTCGCCTTCCTCCTGTCGCTCCTGCTCTTCCTGGCGAGCCGCACCGCGCTCACGCCGCTGACGAACGTCCTCTGGAGCTGGATGGCCGCGGGGAACTTCACGATCGACATCGCGTTCCGCGTGGACGCGCTGACGGCCGTCATGCTCCTCGTGGTCACGGGCGTGGGATCGATCATCCATGTCTACTCGATCGAGTACATGAAGAAGGACCCGGGGTTCGCCCGGTACTTCGCCTACCTCAACCTCTTCATGTTCTCGATGCTCGTCCTGGTCCTCGCGGACAATCTCGTCGTGTTGTTCGTGGGGTGGGAGGGCGTGGGGCTCTGCTCCTACCTGCTCATCGGGTTCTGGTACGAGGACTTGAAGAACGCGGATGCGGGCAAGAAGGCCTTCATCGTGAACCGGGTCGGCGACTACGGCTTCCTGCTGGGGATCCTCTTCCTCCTCGCGATCTTCGGCACCGTGAGCTTCCCCGAATTCGAATCGCGCGCGGCCGAGAAGAGCGCGGCCCTACTCGCGGCGCCCGCCCTGCTCCTGTTCCTCGGCGCCTGCGGCAAGAGCGCGCAGATTCCGCTCCACATCTGGCTTCCCGACGCAATGGCGGGTCCGACGCCGGTGAGCGCGCTGATCCACGCGGCGACGATGGTGACGGCGGGCGTCTACATGATGGGCCGTCTCTGGCTCGTCTACCGGAGCGTCCCCTGGGTCTGCGACCTCATCGCGATCGTCGCCGCCTGCACGGCGCTCATGGCGGCGATCACGGCCTGCGCGCAGACGGACATCAAGAAGATCCTGGCCTGGTCGACGATCAGCCAGCTCGGCTTCATGTTCGCCGGCATGGCGAGCCTCCAGTTCCAGACGGGGATCTTCCACGTCGTGACCCACGCCTTCTTCAAGGCGCTGCTCTTCCTCGGCGCGGGCGCCGTCATCCACGCGCTCCACGGGGAGCAGGACATCCGGAAGATGGGGGGCTTGTGGCGCGATCTCAAGGTGATCTTCGTGACCGTCCTGGTCGGAGCCTTCGCGCTGTCGGGCTTCCCCTTCACCTCGGGGTTCTTCAGCAAGGACGCGATCCTGACCGCGGTCTACGAGCAGTTCGTGCAGAAGGAGGCGATGTTCTGGCCGCTGTGGGTCGTGCTCCTGGGCGCGGCGCTTCTCACGGCCTTCTACTCCGGACGCCTCATCGCCGTCGTCTTCCTCGGCAAGCCGCCGGAGACGCCGGAGGGACATGAGCGGGTGATTCACCGCCCTGGATGGCTGATCCTGGGGCCGCTCGTGGCCCTCGCGATTCTCGCGCTCTTCGGCGGATTCCTGCAGTCGGGCCTCGACGGATTCCTGCAGACGATGAACTGGACGGGCGCCGAGGAGCCGGGCCACGAGGCGGCGCATCTCCTGAACGCGGGGATTTCCGTCGTCATCTTCCTGGTCGGCTTCGGCTCCGCGATGCTCATCTACGGATTCCGGCGCGATCTCGTCGACAAGATTCTCGCGTGGGACCCGGCCCGGGGGCTCTACCAGCTCGCGGCGAACAAGTTCTACTTCGACGAGGTCTACCGGTGGACCGTCGTGACGTGGACGAAGACCGCCGCGGCCGTCCTCTGGTTCATCGTCGACCGCCTCCTCGTCGATCGCCTGCTCGTGGAGGGCGCGGGGTGGATCGCGTACCGGTCGGCCTCCGCCCTGAAGCGGGCGCACACCGGGGTCATCAGCCTCGCGGCGGGGGCGATGGCCGCGGGCGTGGCGTCCCTGCTCGGATATCTCCTCTTCCGGTTCCTGATCAATGCTTAGCGCGATCCCCTGGCTGACGATCCTGACCTTCCTCCCCGCGGCGGGGGCGGCGGGGTTGATCTTCGTCCGTTCCGAGGAGACCGCGCGCCGCGTCACGCTCGGGTTCGCGCTGGCCGCCGGCATCGTCGCGGCCTTCCTGACCGGCGCCTTCGATCCCGCCGCGGGCGCCACGATGCAGTTCGCGGAATCGGTGTCGTGGATCTCGGCGGGCGGGCTCGACGTCCGCTACTCGCTCGGGATGGACGGGATCGCGCTGTCGATGGTCGCCCTCACCGCGCTCCTCACGCCTCTCGTCATCCTCGCCTCGTGGAAATCGGTGACCGACCGGGTCCGGGGATTCCACGCCGCGCTCCTGCTCCTCGAGTCCGCGATGATCGGCGTCTTCCTCGCCCGCGACCTGTTCCTCTTCTACGTCTTCTGGGAGGCGATGCTCGTCCCGATGCTCCTCCTCATCGGGGTGTGGGGCGGGCCGCGGCGGATCTACGCCTCGGTGAAGTTCTTCCTCTACACGCTCGCGGGGAGCCTCCTCATGCTCGTTGCGATCCTGGCCGCCTACTTCCAGCAGGCGGAGCCGACGTTCGACATCGGCCGCCTCGGCGCGCTCCTCCCGGGGCTCCCGCAGGCGACGCAGGGTCTCCTCTTCCTCGCGTTTGCGCTGGCCTTCGCGATCAAGGTCCCGCTCTTCCCTTTTCACACGTGGCTCCCCGACGCGCACGTCGAGGCGCCCACGGCCGGGTCGGTGGTCCTCGCCGGCGTGCTCCTGAAGATGGGGACGTACGGCTTCCTCCGGTTCGCGATCCCGTTCTTCCCGGCGGCCGCCGTCTCGTTCGCCCCGACGATGATCGCGCTCGCGGTGATCAGCATCATCTTCGGCGCACTCATGTGCATGGTCCAGTCGGACATCAAGAAGCTCATCGCCTACTCGAGCGTGAGCCACCTCGGGTTCGTCGTCCTCGGCATCTTCTCGTTCACG
>Ga0075423_10002485_pt1 | contig 16744 bp, 14 predicted proteins | sample SoiMethybrSBSTD2_FD_80114 | JGI IMG/M metagenome (GOLD analysis project Ga0075423, IMG submission 80114) | Bulk soil microbial communities from a Populus tree surrounding site in Tennessee, USA - Soil MetaG P. TD hybrid SBSTD2 | ecosystem: Environmental > Terrestrial > Soil > Tree plantation...
AGCCGGCGAAGGTCTTCGTCGCGGTGCCGGTGGCCTCCCCTCGCGCGATCGACACGATCCGCGATCTCGCCGACGACGTCTTCTGCCTCTGGACACCGTTGCGGCTGGAGTCGATCGAGCTCTGCTACGAGTACTACGCGCCGACCTCGGACGGAGAGGTGCGGGAGCTGCTGGCTCTGGCGAGGGAGAAAGAGCCTCGTTTCCGCGCGCCGTTCTCTGCGGAGGACGCCGTTACGACTCCGTAGCGATCGCGTCCGAAAGCGGCGATCCGCATCGCGTGTGCGCGTCTAGAATGCGCCCATGAAGATCGCACGCTTCGCCGCCGTCCTGCTCACCGCATCGGCGGCGCTCGCCTCCGACGTGAAGCCCTGGAAGCCGGAGGGCATATCGAGCCCGCAGTTCGAATCCCACGCGGCCTTCGACCCCATCACCGGAGATCTCTATTTCGTCCGCAGCTCACCCAAGTTCGAAGGCTGGCGGATCTTCGTCAGCCACTGCGGGCCCGAGGGCTGGACGAAGCCCGAGGAGCCGAGCTTCGCCGGCGGTGGCGTCGAGGCCGATCCGTACTTCACCAGCGACGGGAAGAGCCTCTACTTCATCTCCAGCCGTCCGGTCGAGGGCATCAAGAACAAAAAGGACCTCGACATCTATCGCGTGGACCGGATGCCGTCCGGAGCGTGGGGGACCCCGGTGCGGCTCCCCGGACCCGTGAACTCCTTCAGCCAGGAATGGTTCCCGCGTCCGGGCCCGGAGGGATGGCTCTATTTCGGCTCGAACCGTCCGGGCGGGCTCGGTAAGACCGACATCTGGCGGGCGCGCTCCAACGGGCGCGGGCAGTGGGAGCTCGAGAACCTCGGCCCCGCGATCAACACTCCCGGCGACGAGTACGAGGCGCTCATCTCCCCCGACGGAGGGCGCATGATCATGATGGGAGACGGCGGCCTCTACGAGTCGAAGCTCGGGGCCGACGGCCAGTGGCAGCCGCGCACGAAGCTCCCGCCCGACGTCAACGTCAACGGCTCCGAGATCGGTGCACTCTTCTCTCCGAGCGGAAAGTCGCTGCTCTTTTCGCGCGACACCAAGGGACCCGACTCGGGCGAGTTCTTCGTTCTGCGGGAAGACGGCGACGAGAACTGGCCGCCGCCCTGCCCGGCCAAGCCCAGGGAAAAGTAGGCCTCACCCCGAAGAGCGGTTTTCCCGGCTACCAGGCGACGCCGTAGTCCTCGCCGTAGTCGCTGGAGCCGCCCCACATGGTGCCGTGCTCGCGATCGAAGAAGATCGCGTTGATCGGCCCCGAAGTTTTCTTCTCGGTCTCGATCGTGTAGCCCATCTTGCGCAACTCCGCGCGCACCCAGTCCGGCACCGACGCGTTCAGCGTGATCGCGCCGGGGCGCGACTCGTGATCGCCGAAGGAGCTGCGCATCTGGTAGCTCGTGATGTTCGGGGCCTCGACCGCCTCCTGGACGGTCATCCCGAACTCGACGACGTTCAGGAAGAACTGGAGGAGGTTCTGGTCCTGCGTGTCCCCTCCCTGCACGGCGAAGGCGAGATAGGGCTTGCCGTCCTTGAGGGCCATGCTCGGCGTCAGCGTGACGCGCGGGCGCTTGCCGGGCTCGAGCACGTTGAAGGGGTTCTCCGAAGGATCGAGCACGAAGCTCTGCATCCGCTGACTCATCCCGACTCCGGTCCGGCCCGCGATGCAGACGGGGTTCCAGCCGCCCGAGGGCGTCACCGAGACGACCCAGCCCTCCTCGTCGGCGGCTTCGATCGACGTCGTGCCGGCGAGAAAGCCGCGACGGAAATCCTCGAGGGACGCGGCCTTCTCCGGTTTGGCCGGAGCGCTTTGCCACTTCTCGAGGAGTCCGAGGTACGGGTTCGTCTCGTTCTGGAACGGATAGGGGTCCCCGGGCTTGGCGTGGGCGTCGTTCTTCTGCCAGTCGATGGTCTTCGCGCGCGCCGCCGCATATTCCTTGGAGAGAAGCCCCCGCCGCGGCTCGGCCGGCGGAAAGTCGGGGTCCCCGTAATAGAAGTCGCGGTCGGCGAACGCCAGGTTCATCACCTGGTACAGGGCGTGGATGTAGCGCGCGCTGTTGTATCCCATCCCTTTCAGGTCCATCGGCTCGAGCAGGTTGAGCGCCTGGAGCATCGCCGGTCCCTGCGTCCAGACATCCAGCTTGTACACGTCGATCCCCTTGTAGCTCGTACGGACCGGTTCCTCGAACCGCGGCTTCCACTTCGCGAGGTCCTCCGCCGTGATCAGGCCTCCCTGCTCGCGGACGCCGCGCGAGAACTCCTGCGCGATGTCGCCCTTGTAGAAACGGTCGTAGGCCGCCTGGATCGCTTCCTTCCGGCTCGTTCCCGAAGCCAGAGCCTTCTGCTCCGCTTCGACCAGCTTCGAAAGCGTCGCGTACAGATCGGCCTGCCGGAAGACTTCGCCCGCGCGCGGCGCCTCGCGCGCCTCTCCCGGATGCGTCAGGAAAAGCTTCGCCGAGTACGGCCACTGCTGGATGTAGGACTTCTCGCGCTCGATTCCGTTGGCGAGCTCCGCTTCGATCGGGTAGCCCTCTGCCAGCTGCATCGCCGGAGCGAGGACGTCTTTGAGCGAGAGCTTGCCGTACTCCGCGAGCATCAGCAGGAGTCCGCCGGGGGTTCCCGGCGTGACGGCGGCCAGAGGCCCGTACTCCGGCGGATAGGGCATGTTCCGGCTCTTGAAGAACTCCGGCGTCGCTCCCGTCGGCGCGACGCCGAGCCCGTTGACGGCGATGACCTTGCCGGTCTTCGGATTGAAAATCAACGCCTGCGTCTCTCCTCCCCACGCCAGGCTGTCGAACATCGTGGTCGTCGCCGCGAGCATCGCGCAGGCCGCGTCCACGGCATTGCCGCCCTTCTGGAAGGTCATCGCACCGGCGGTCGCGGCCAGAGGCTTGCCCGTGATCGCGACCCAGTGCTTGCCGTGGAGGACCGGCTTGTTCGTGGATGCGGGCGCAAGGGCCGCTGCGGTGGCGCACACACAGACGACAAGGGTACGGAAGGCTCGTCGCATGGCTCGACCGCTACTTCAGCTGCGTCTCGAGGAACACGCCCGCGCGGCTGAAGAACGCGACCTGATTCTCCTTCCGGGAGAGCGAGTGTCCTTCGTTTTCGGCCACCATGTACTCGACGGGGACCTTGTGCGTCCGAAGCGCCTGGACGATCTGGTCGGACTCCGGGCGCGGGACACGCGGGTCGTTGGCGCCGGCATAGACGAACAGAGGCGCCTGGATCTTGTCGACCTCCTCGATCGGCGAGATCGTCTTCAGGAATGCGCCGTCCTTCTCGAGGTCGCCGAACTCGACCTTGAAAATCTCGCGGATGACGCCGGTGGTCGACTGGAGGAACGTCGTCATGTTCGCGACGCCGAAGAGATCCACTCCCGCCTTCCACACGCTCGGCCAGCGCTCGAGGGCGATGAGAACGGTATAGCCCCCGTAGCTGCCGCCGTACACGACCATCCGGTCCTTGTCCGCCCAGGGCTGCGAGGCCGCCCAGCGCGCCGTGGTCTCGATGTCCTTGAACGCGTCGAGACGTTTGGGGCCGTTGTCGGCCATCTCGAAGGCGCGGCCGAACCCGGAAGAGCCGCGGACGTTGGGTTCGACGAATGCGTAGCCAATGCTGGTCCAGTAGCGCACGGCCGGTGACCAGCGAATCTGGGAAGAACCGGCGGGTCCGCCGTGGTAGGAGACGATGACCGGCCGTTTCTGCCCGTTCCCGCCGGCCGGCAGGTACACGTTCGTCGGCAGTTTCAGTCCGTCGAAGGCCGGCACCTCCACGATCGAAGCTTCGACACGTGGAAGGCCTTCCAGAGTCGGACGCGGCTCCTTGCGCAACGGCAGCGCCTTCCCGGTCGCGGCGTCGATCGCATAGATCGATCCGGGCGAATCCGGCGTCGACCAGGTCGCCGTCACGAGCTTTCCGTCTTCCGAGAAGTAGCCCACGCTTCCGGTTCCCAGCGGAAGAGTCACCTCGACCGCCGGCTTCAGGGTCGCCGCGTCGAGGATCCGCACGTCGTTGCGGTTGCCGGCGCCGAGGCTCAAACCGACGCGGTCGCCCTTCTTCGAGACGACGAGGGACTCGACGTCGGCGCCCGGGAACCGCGTCTCCGCGTAGCGCGCAACTTCCTTGCCGCTGGTGTCGAGGGCCAGGACGAGACACTGCTCGCCGCCGGCGTCGGTCGCGACGAGGATCCGCTTGCCGTCGGCGGAGAAGGACGCGTTGCTGATCGCGGCCTTCGGCGCTCCCTCGGGCGGATAAGTCGTGCGTCCGGTGCCTTTGGTGAGGTCGACCAGCACGAGGTGCATGTCGCTGGCGCTCGGGAACTGGAGCCAGATGGCCTGCTTGCCGTCGCGCGTGACGTCGGCAAGCCCTCCCGGCAGCTTGTCTTCGTAGATCTTCTGCTCCCGGGAGCCCGGCGTCAGCGATAGCGAATAGATGCTCGACGCGGGGCTCGACAGGGCGCGCGCGCTGTAGAAAGCCGTTTGCGGCGCGCCGTCCGGTACGAGGGGAACGTTGCGCTGCATTCGGGTTTCGGGAGTCCGTTCCGTCAGGCCGTTCCCGTCCAGACCGCACGTGAACACGGACCAGTTCTCGTCGGCGCCACGGTCCGACGTGAAGATGAGCGTCTTCCCGTCCGGAAGCGGCAATACGGCGTTGATCCGCTCCGTCGTCTTGACCACGCGCGTCGCCGGCGCTTCGGGCCGGTCGACGTCCGCGACGTAGATTTGCGGCAGGCCGTCCCGGTTGGAAAGGAAGACGACACGCTTGCCGTCCCGGGTAAAGACGGGTTCGTTGTCGGAGAAGGCGTCGACGATGGCGGATGCCCGCTTTGCCAGCTCCGCCTCGCGCGGAGATCCCTTCGGCGCATCCGGCGCGACTTTCGAGGGTTCCTGGGGGCTCGCGGCGGCGAGGCCGCACGACAGGATGGCGAGAGCGAACCATTTCCGCATGCTCATGCGCCGACGCTACACCCAATTCCCGGTTGCGGGCGGGCCTGGACTGCGATTAGCCTCTCGCCCAATGTTCGTCGGACACTACGGGGTGTCCTTCGCCGGCAAGAAGCCCGCGCCGCGCGTCTCGCTGGCCGTGTTGTTTCTGGCCGTTCAGCTCCTCGACATCCTGTTCGCCCTGTTCGTGCTCCTGGGCATCGAAAAGCTCCGGATCGTGCACGGGTACACCGCCTACAACCCCTATGACCTCTACTGGATGCCGTACACCCACAGTCTCCTGGGCGCGCTCTTGTGGTCGGCGGCGACGGCTCTCGTCACGCTGGTGGCCGCGCGACACCTGCGTTCGCGCGACCGGCGAATCGCGGCGGCCGTTCTGGGAGGAGCGGTCTTCTCCCATTTCCTCCTCGACGTGCCGATGCACACACGCGATCTGCCGCTCGGACTGGATCCGTCGTCGCCGAAAGTCGGGCTCGGGTTGTGGAACCATCCGGCTGCCGGCGTCGCCCTCGAGCTCGCCGTTCTCGTCGCGGGCGCCGCCGTTTACATGCGGGCGACACGGGCGAAGAGCGCTCGCTGGGCCGTGGCCTCGGGCGTTTTCGTCCTGCTGCTCGCAGCGATCACCGTCGCGACGCCCCTCATGCCGGATCCCGCGAGCGACCGCGCGTTCGCCGTCCAGGCCCTGGCGCTCTATGGCGTTTTGGCCCTCGCGGCGTGGGCCGTGGATCGGGGACGGGTACTCAGGACGTAACAAGTTCGGGATCCCTCGTCGCTGCGCTCCTCGGGATGACACCCGAACCCTGTCATCCCGAGCGCAGCGAGGGATCCCGTCCTTGATTAGACTGCGGCTTCCTTCAGCTCCCGGACCTCGGCCTCGACTTCCACACCCTCGTCCTTCTTGTGCGTCTTGGCCACGAGCACGTAGATCGACGGCACGACGAACAGCGTGAACGCGGTGCCGATGATCATGCCGGTGACGAGCATGAAGCCGATCGAGTTTCGCGCTCCGGCTCCCGGACCGCGGGCGAAGACCAGGGGCATGTGCCCCATGACCGTCGCGGCTGTCGTCATCAAGATCGGCCGGAGGCGCGTCTCGGCCGCCTCGACCACCGCCTTGAGCTTCGGCAGGCCGGTCTCCTGGAGCTTGTTGGCGAATTCGACGATCAGGATTCCGTTCTTCGCGATCAGTCCGACGAGCGTGATGAGACCGACCTGGCTGTAGATGTTGAGCGTCGTCACGCCGAGGAACGAGAAGAGCAGCGCGCCCGACAGCGCGAGGGGCACGGATCCCGCGAGAACGATGAACGGATCACGGAAGCTCTCGAACTGAGCGGCCAGGACCAGGTAGATCAGGATGGCCGACAGGAGGAACGTGAAGAGGAACTTGCTGCCCTCGGTGCGCAGCTGCCGAGACTCTCCGGCGTAGTCCACCGTGAATCCCTTAGGCAGGATCCGGGCCGATTCCGTCTCCAGCACCTTCAATGCCGAGTCCAGAGGCACACCCGGCGGGATGACGCCCTGGATGCGCACGGCGTTCAGCTGCTGGAAACGCTTCAGGTCGCGCGGCTGCGTCGAGGTCTTCAGCGTCGCGAACGTCGAGAGCGGAACAAGCTTTCCGCCGGCGCCCGAAACGTAGATGTCGGAGAGCTGGTCGGGCGTCAGGCGCTCGGCGCGCTTGACCTGCGGAATCACCTTGTAGCTGCGGCCCTGGATCGAGAACCGGTTGACGTAGTTGCCGCCGAGCATCGTCGAGAGATCGCGGCCGACCTGGCCCAGATCCACACCCTGGGCGCGCAGCTTGTCGCGGTCGAAGACCACCTCGGCCTGCGGCTGGTCGAACTTCAGGTCCGAGTCGGCGTACATGAAAAGGCCGCTCTGATAGGCCTTCATGACGAGCTGGTTGGCGAACTCGGTCAGCCGCTCGGGCTCCGCCGTCGAGGCGACGACGAAATCGACCGGGAAGCTGCCGCCTCCGGGCAGTGCCGGCGGCACGAGAGTGATCACGCGGATGCCCGGAATCTTCGTCATTCCCATGGTCGCCTCGACCTGGAGCTGCTGCGTGCTCTTCTTGCGTTCGCTCCAGGGCTTGGTCACCATGCCCCCGAAGCCGCCATTCGGCGACGTGATCTGGAAAACGGCCTTCTTTTCGGGGAAGGCGTTGTAGACGTTGAAGACCTCCTGGGCGAAGAGGCTCGTCTGGTCGAGCGTCGCGTTGGGCGCGGCCTGGATCACGCCGAAGACGACCGCCTGATCCTCAGTGGGGGCGAGCTCCTTGGCCGAGAACATGTAGAAGATCGGGATCAGAGCCACGACGATGACCCACAGAACGAACACGACCGGGCGATAGTTCAAGGTGCCCGTCAGGACTCGGCCGTACGTTTGACGGACGCGCTCGAACCTCCGGTTGATGAAACCCGCGAAGCCCTTCTCGGCGGCGCCCTCGCGCAGGAGCCTCGAGCCCATCATGGGCGACAGCGTCAGGGCCACGATTCCGGACACGATGACGGCGCCGGCCAGCGTGAAAGCGAACTCCCGGAACAGGGCGCCCGTCAGGCCGCCCTGGATGCCGATCGGCGCGTAGACCGCCGCCAGCGTGATCGTCATGGCGATGATCGGTCCGACGAGCTCCCGCGCCGCCTTCATCGCGGCCGGGAAGGGTTTCTCGCCGAGCGCGAGGTGGCGTTCCACGTTCTCGACCATGACGATCGCGTCGTCGACGACGAGACCGACGGAGAGCACGATTGCGAGCAGCGTCAGCAGGTTGATCGTGAAGCCGAACGCGAGCATCAGGAACACGGCGCCGATCAGAGAGATCGGAATGGCGACGATCGGGATGAGCACCGCGCGGAACGACCCGAGGAACAGGAAGATGACGATGATGACGATCAAGAGCGTCTCGGTCAGCGTCGAGAGCACCTCGTTGATCGCGTCCTGAATGTACTCCGTCGCGTCGTAGGGAATGCCCAGCTTCATGCCGGCCGGCAGCTGCGCCTGGATGTCCGGCAGCTCTTTGCGCACGCGCTTGATCACGTCGAGCGAGTTCGCGTTCGGCAGCACCCAGATGCCCATGAAGGTAGCGGTCTGGCCGTTGAACCGGACCTCGGAGTTGTAGTTCTCGGCGCCGAGGACGACGTCCGCGATCTCGCCCAGCCGCACCACGACGCCGTCTTTCTCCTTGACGACGAGCTGGCGGAACTCCTGCGCGGTCCTCAGGTCCGTGTTGGCCACCAGGTTGACCGAGGTCATCGAGCCCTTGGTCTGGCCGATGGCCGAGAGATAGTTGTTCTCGGACAGCGCGGTGCGGACGTCGTTGGGCGCGATGCCGAGGGCCGCCATCTTTTCGGGCTTGAGCCAGACCCGCATGGCGAACGTGCGGCTGCCGAGAATGTCCGCGCGCTGGACGCCCGAGACGGCCGACAGCTTCGGCTGGACGACGCGGACGAGATAGTCGGTGATCTGGTTCTGGTCGAGCTCGTCGGAAGAAAACCCGATGTACATCGACGCGAACTCGGTGTCGGCCGTCGCGAGCTCGATGACCGGCGCTTCGGCCTCCGGCGGCAGGTTGTTGCGGACCTGCGCGACCTTGGCCTGGACCTGCGTGAGCGCGGCGTTGGTGTCGTAGTTGAGCTTGAGGTGGACCGTGATCGTCGAGACGCCCTGTGCGCTCGAGGACTCCATGTAGTCGATGCCGTCGGCGCTGGCGATGACGCGCTCGAGCGGCGTCGTGATGAAGCCGCGGACGAGGTCCGCGTTGGCGCCGACGTAGGCCGTCGTCACCGTCACGACCGAAATGTCGCTGCGCGGGTACTGGCGGACCGAGAGCGTGCGGATCGACTGCAGTCCGGCGATCAAGATGACCAGGTTGACGACGATCGCGAGGACCGGTCGCCGGACGAAGATGTCCGTGAACTTCATGTCTTAGCTGTCCTCGGGCTTGGGAGCCGGATTGTTGCCGGGAACTGTCGAGTTGTTGACCTGGACCGCGGCGCCCTGCCGCAGCTTGAAGACGCCGGACGTGACGATCTCCTCGCCGGGCTTGACGCCCGAGAGGATCGCGACCTGGTCGCCCTTGCCCGGCCCGAGCTTGACGAACTGCTGCCGCACGCCCTTGTATTCGGGGCCGCCCTTGGGATCCTTCATCGTCTCGACGACGTAGACCGAATCCCCGTACGGCGCGTAGTTGACCGCGGAGGCCGGCACCGGGATGACATGGGACGCGGAACCGAGGGCGACGGATGCCGTCACGAACATCCCGGGCTTCAGCCAACCGTCCGGATTGGCAAAGGTCGCCTGGATCTGGACGTTTCGGGTTGCCGTGTCGATGAGCGAGTCGGTCGCGGTCACCTTGCCCGTCGCCTCGCGCTTGGCGCCCTCCGCCGTCACACGGACCGTGTTGCCGGTCGTCATGAGCGCCGCCTCCTGCTGCGGCACCGAGAAGTTGACGTAGATCGGGTCGAGCGCCTGCAGCGGAACGATCGGACTGCCGCTCTGCAGGTACTGACCGAGGTTCACCTGACGGATTCCGAGGACCCCCGAGAACGGCGCGCGGATGGTCTTGCGCGCGATCGTCGCCTGGATCTCGCCGATCCGCGCCTCGGCCTGCTTCCGGACGGCGTCGGCGTTGTCCCATTCCGCCTGGGCTGCGATGCCCTTCTGACGCAGGCCCGTGAGGCGGTCGAGGCTGACCTTGGCCAGATCGTTCTGCGCCCGCGCGGCCGCCAGCTGCGCCTGCTCCTGCCGTGTGTCGAGCTGGACGAGCAGGTCGCCTTCGCGCACCGCTTTCCCCGACTCGAACGCGATCTTCTCGACGATGCCCGGGAGGTCCGAGCTCACGACGACGCCGCGGACGGCGGCCACGGAGCCGATCGAAGACAGGCTCGCCGGCCAGTCGACCGGCTTCGCGATGACGGTCGTAACGGCCTCGGGCGGCATCTTGAACGCCGCCTGCTGGGCCATGCCCTTCTTGATCTGCCCGTACTTGACCGCGCCGATGGCCCCGAGGAACACCAGGGCGCCGGCCAGCATCAGGAACATCCGCTTTTTCATGCCCGAAAATCCTCCCACGCCGGAAAACGGGAAAAGGGGAAACCCCTCATTTCGCTAAATAAGCCGCCAAACGCCTCTCGGATTCCGGGTTTCCGCGAGGGGACGGCCGGAGAGACCCAAAGTTTGTCACATCGGCGCGTCTCTTTAAACCCGTACGGCGGCGCGACGTTCCGGTTTCCAATGACTTTTTTACCTCCACTTAAGAAGTCGAACGGCCGCGTCGGGAATCGACATCCGAGTATTGGAAACCGATCGGCCCGGGATCGTGGTCTAGGCGCCGGAAGACGCCTTCCGGGCCCCTTCGTCCACCTGCTCCCCAGAGTTCTGGCCGGCCGTCTCGTCGGGCAGCAGTCGCCACACGAGGACGGCGAGCGCGGCCGACACGAAGGCGCTGATCCAGGCCACGCGCTGGAACCCGAGCGTGAAGGCTTCCCGCGCGGCGGCGAGAAGCGGCCCGGCGACTGACTCGGGAAGCTTCGCGGCCGCGGACATGGCGCCGCCGAGAGTGCTTCGCGCCGCTTCGGCGGCTTCGGGTGGCACGCCGGGGGAAACGGCCAGGGCCATCACGCCGCGATATGTCGCGACCCCGACGCTTCCGAGGATCGCGATCCCGAGGGCGCCTCCGAGCTCGGCGCTCGTCTCCGAGAGCGCCGACGCCGCCCCCGCTCGCTCGGGAGGAGCGGCGCCCAGCACGATGTCCGTCACGAGGGTGATCGAAGGGGCCAGTCCCACCGAGAAGAGAATCGACGACGTCACAAGGGGAACGAGGCCCGAGCCCGCGCCCACTCTCGTCAACACGACGAATCCAGCGGCGGCGAGGGCCAGGCCGGCCGCCATCACGAGCTCTCGGGGATACCGGCGCACCAGCGCCGGCGTCCACAGCGACCCGACGACGAAGCCCAGCGACCACGGCAGAGTCCAGAGACCCGCTTGGAGCGGTGTCAGCCCGAGCACCAACTGGAGGTACTGGGCGATGAAGACGTATGCGCCGAAGGCCACGAGCAACGAGAGCGTGTAAGTCACCAGCGCGCCGCTGAAGGCCGGCGAGCGGAAGAGATCCAGATCGATCAGCGGATCCGCGAGCCGCCGCTGCCGCCGTATGAACAAGGCGCCGAGGATAGAGCCGGCGACGATTGTCGCGGCTGCCGGCCAGGAAAGCCCATGCTCGGCGATCCGCTTCAAGCCGTAGATCACCAGCAGCACGCTCGCGAGCGACATTGCGGCGCTGATGAGGTCGAGCCGGCCCGCGCGGGCGTCGCGGAACTCGGGCAGGAGCTTCGGAGCGACGGCGAGAAGCAGGATCATCACCGGAACCGCCAGGAGGAATACAGAGCCCCACCAGAAGTGCTGGAGCATCACGCCTCCGAGCAGCGGGCCGATTGCGCCGCCGACGGAGTAGCTGGTGATCCACACCGAGATCGCGACGGTGCGTTCGCGCGGATCGTGGAACATGTTGCGAATGAGTGAAAGGGTCGAGGGCGCGAGCGTGGCCCCGGCCAGACCCAGCAGGGCGCGTGCGGCGATCAGCATCCCGGCGCTCCGCGAAAACGCCGCCATGACGGACGTCGCGCCGAACGCCGCCGCACCGATCATGAGGAGCTTGCGACGGCCGATCCGATCGCCCAGCGTGCCCATCGTGATCAGCGATCCGGCCACCAGGAAGCCGTAGATGTCGATGATCCAGAGCAGCTGCGACGCGCTCGGACGCAGATCCCGGCTCAGGGCCGGAACGGCCAGGTTCAGGACGGAGAGGTCCATCGCGTAGAGAAGGCACGGGAACGCGATCACGCCCAGGCCGATCCACTCGCGCCGCGTCGCCTTCGGTTGCTCGTTCACCGCGAGAACTCTCCTTCGAGCCGCCGCCGATCAGGCATTCACGAACACGCGGAAACCGCCGTAGGCCATCCGCTTCACGTCGAACGGCATGTCCTTCGGCTCCATCATTGCGGCGAGGCGTTCGTCCTTCATCACTTTCCGGTTGACGCGATCCCGGTGCGCCTTCGACTTGAACACGATCCAGGAAAGCACCACCGCCTCGCCGGGTTTCGTTCGCGCGCGACTCGGGAAGGTCGCCCCCCACTTGTTCCGCAGGTCGTCCCCCACGCACTCGCGGTACTCCAGAGCGCCGTGCTCTCGCCAGATTTTCCCGGCCTTCGCCGACATGCGGCGGTAGGACTCCAGCTTTTTCTTCGGGACCGGAACCAGAAAACCATCCACGTAACGGGCCATGGAGGAACCTCCTCGAGGTAGCGAACCCAACTTCGGACGGGACCATTCCGCCGGCATTACGTGATCTGCGGCCTGCGGTCTGCCGTCTGCGGTCTACGACCCCCCGCACGCCGCGGCGCGCCCCGCGAGCAGCTCGCGTTCGCGCGTGTTGCGCGTCATCGCGGCGGCGCGCTCGAACTCGGCGCGGGCTTCCTCGAGGCGGCCGAGCTTCTCGAGGAAGTCGCCGCGCACGGCGGGGAGCAGGTGATACGACTCCAGCCACGGTTCCGAGAGCAGTCCGTCGGCGAGCGCGAGACCCGCGGCCGGTCCGGACGCCATTCCCACGGCGACCGCGCGATTGAGCGCCACGACCGGGGACGGAGCCTCGCGGAAAAGCTCCTCGTAAAGCTCGGCGATGCGCGACCAGTCGGTTTCGTCGGCAGTAAGCGCCCGAGCGTGGCAGGCCGCGATCGCGGCCTGGAGAACGTACGGACCGCGTTTGCGGCTGAGCGCCTCGGCGCGTTCGAGAGCCGCGAGCCCGCGGCGGATGAGCACGTGGTCCCAGCGCGCGCGGTCCTGGTCCAGCAACAGCACCGGCACTCCCGAGGGCCCGGTGCGCGCGTTCGCGCGCGAAGCCTGGATCTCCATCAGGGCCACGAGACCGTGGACCTCGGCCTCTTTCGGAGCGAGCTCCGCCAGGATGCGGCCGAGTCGAAGCGCGTCCTCGCAGAGCGCCGGCCGCATCAGGTCCTCGCCGGCCGTCGCGACATACCCCTCGTTGAAGATCAGATAGATCACTTCCAGGACCGAAGCCACGCGCGCCGCGAGATCGGACCCGCGCGGCACCTCGAACGGGATGCGCGCGTCCGCGAGCGTCCGCTTGGCGCGGACGATTCGCTGGGCGATCGTGGGCTCCGGAACGAGGAAGGCGCGCGCGATCTCCTGCGTCGTCAGGCCGCCCAGCAGGCGCAGCGTCAGCGCGGCGCGCGCCTCGGCCGAGAGCACCGGGTGGCAGGCCACGAAGATCAGACGCAACAGATCGTCGCCCACGGCGTCGTCGATCGCGGCGTCGAGCTCGTCGACGGCCGTGTCGCGCTGGACCTCGATCTCCCGGCCGAGCTCGTCTTGCTTGCGTTCCAGCAGCGCGCGCCGCCGGAGCTGATCGATGGCCCGGTGCTTCGCGGTCGCCATGAGCCAGGCGCCGGGGTTGTCGGGAATGCCCGACGCGGGCCACTTCTCCAGCGCGGCCACCAGAGCGTCCTGCGCGAGGTCCTCGGCCAGGCCCACGTCGCGAACCATGCGCGCGAGCCCCGCGATCAGGCGCGGCGATTCGATTCTCCAGACCGCGTCGATCGCGCGGTGCGTCTCGGAAGCCGGCACGGCCCCCGATTAGAACACTGGCCCGCACGGTACGACCTCAGCCTTTGCGCCTTGCCGACTTCTGCATCTCCTCGAAGCCCGCCGCGGCCTTCTGGACCTCCGGTGGAAAGTCCGACATCTCCTGGACCTGGCGAAGCTCGATCGTCTCGTTCTCCCCCGCCGGGCACCGTTTCGCCCACTCGATCGCCTCTTCCTTGGACCGGACCTGGATGATCCAGTAGCCGCCGAGAACTTCCTTGGCCTCTGCGAAGGGTCCGTCGGTAACCTTGGGCTTTCCACCACGAAAAGTGACGCGCGCTCCCTCCGACGGCGGACGAAGACCGTCGAGCGCGAGCAGGATGCCCGCCTTCTGGAGCGACTCGTTGTACTTCATCATCTTCGCCACCGCATCCGGATCGGGCATCGTGCCCGGTGCGGCCTTCTCGTATCCCCCGGGGATCATCAGCATCATGAAGCGCATCGTTTGGTCTCCTTGTTATTCGTTCAGGCCTGCTGGCGCGCGACCGGCAAGAGCGCGCGCAGGCGGTCGTTGCGCAACCAGAGTCCGCCCCACAGAAACAGAGCGACGTAGGACGGGAAGAGAATGTGGCTGAAGAGCGGCTCGCCGATGCGAACCTGGCTCGCTGTGGCTCCGCCGAGGAACGCCGTCCACAGCAGCGCGCCCAGGACGGATGTCCGGGGAATCAGATAGAGGACGAGGCACGGAATCTCGAGCAGTGCGATCACTGGCGCCATCCGGATCGGATATCCCAAACGCTCCATCGCTTCGATGACGGGCGTTGAGCCGGTGAATTTGATGACGATGTCGAAGACCAGAAATGCCACCCCAAGTCCGCTGAGAATTCGGCCTGCCCAGATTCGTTTCTTCATGACGTTCTCCTCGGCCGCTCGTTCATCGCTTCGAGGGGGCCGTGAACTCCGGCACCACAAACATCGGCCGCACCTCGGTCTCGCCCTCCCACTCCGGCCAGTGGTCCTTGTGGAGCTGCATGAACTTCACGGTCTCTTCGATCGCTTCCTTCTTCGAGGGAACTTCGAAGATCGCGTAGCCGCCGACGACCTCCTTGGCCTCGGTGAACGGCCCGTCCGTGACCGTGATCTTTCCGTCCTGAAGGCGCACTTTCGCGCCCATCTGAGTCGGCAAGAGGCCGCCGGTCTCGACCATCTTCCCGGACTGGAACGACTCGGCCCCGAGCTTGGCGATCGCATCCATCAGAGCTTGGGGCGGCTGGCCGCAGGGCTCCTTCGACTTGACCATGGTGAGGAATCGCATCGACGTATCTCCTTTCGTTTCTGAGGGGGACGCCGGCTCGAATCCACCGCCGATCCCTGCCTCTACACACACGACGAACCTGGGGTCCCGAAATCGACACGGGCCCGGAAGAAAGCTCTCCCGAGCAAGGCCTCGGCTCAATGACCACTTTCGTTGGCAACCATGAGACCACTTCGCGCGCCGGGCCGTCCGATATCTTCGGCCGCGCATGATCGTCCACCTGATCGACGGCACTTACGAGCTCTTCCGCCAGTTCTACGGGATCCGGCGCTTCCGTGAGACCGACCCTCCCTTCGGAGCCGTGGCCGGAGTTCTGCACACGGTCGCGCAGATGCTCGAGGGCGGAGCGACGCACATCGGCGTGGCGACCGATCACGTCATCGAGTCCTTCCGCAACGACCTCTGGGCGGATTACAAGACCGGCGAAGGCATCGATCGGGCGCTCTGGGCGCAGTTCCATCCTCTCGAGGAGGCCCTATCCGCGATGGGCGTCGTCGTCTGGGCCATGGTCGAGCTCGAAGCCGACGACGCGCTCGCCTCTGCGGCGCGGCTGGCGTCGGAAGACCAGCGCGTCGAGAAGGTCTGCATCTGGACGCCCGACAAGGATCTCGCGCAGTGTGTGGTCGGCGACCGCGTCGTCCAGGTGGACCGGAAGAGCGGGCAGATCCGAAACGCCGAGGCGGTGAAAGCAAAGTACGGCGTGCCACCGGAGGCGATCCCCGACTATCTCGCGCTGGTGGGAGACACCGCCGACGGGTATCCGGGCCTCGACGGCTACGGCCCGAAGACAGCGGCGCGTTTCATCGAGCGCTGGAGCCGTATCGAGAACTCCCCTCCCGAGGTCCTGGGTCCGCGCCGCGATGAGGCGCTGCTGTTTAAACACCTCGCGACGCTGCGCACCGATGCGCCTCTGTTCGACGACGTCGAGACGCTGCGCTGGCGCGGAACGCGCTCCGACTTCGCGGCGACCGCCGAACGAATCGGCGACGCGAAGCTGCTGCCCCGCGTCGCCGCCCTCCAGGATCGCACCGCGTAGGGAAGGCCGTGCATGGCACGGCGGTGACCCCTCTACGCCTTCTTCTGATTCTGCCGGTGGAAGTTCTCGTACCTCTCGCGGTGCTCGGGCGTGATGTTCTCGCCGAAGTCTTCGACCTCGCCCACCTGCCGGATCTCGACCTCCGTATCCTCGAACGGGGCCCGCTTCAGCCACTCGACCGCCTCTTCCATCGACTTCACCTGCCACAACCAGAAGCCCGCCACGAGCTCCTTCGTCTCGCCGAAGGGGCCGTCGATGACGGTCTTCTTGCCGCCCGCGAAGCGCACGCGCTTGCCCTTGGAGCTCGCCCGGAGCCCCTCCGCCGCCAACATGACCCCGGCCTTCAGCAGCTGCTCGTTGAAGTTGCCCATCTCGGAAAGGAGCTTCGGGTCCGGCAGGACGCCCGCCTCCGAGTCCTTGCTCGCCTTCACCAGCACCATCACTCTCATCGGACTGTCTCCTTTTCTATACGTCCCGAGCCGGGCCCCGGGCGGATTCGACCGGTTCGAACCCTGGCTCTACCCGGGCGACGAACGGCTTGCCTCGGGATCGACAACGAAATCGAGCCTATACCCCCCGCCTCGGACGGCGTCCTCAATTCCCCAGGAGGGAGCGGGAAGTGGGAGAAAGCCGCAGGGTCTCGGGAGCCCGCTTGAGCCGGCTCGACAGAGCCTTCGGCGTGCCACCGGAACGCTCCAGCCCGGCGAGATACCGATCGCAGGCGGCCCCGTCGCTGAAGGAGGAAAAGATAACCATGACGTGCTCCCCCTCTCGAACCGGAAGGGCCGGAAAGGTGTTGGGGCTCTCTTCGGTCACGAACCA
>Ga0075423_10002486_pt1 | contig 16741 bp, 11 predicted proteins | sample SoiMethybrSBSTD2_FD_80114 | JGI IMG/M metagenome (GOLD analysis project Ga0075423, IMG submission 80114) | Bulk soil microbial communities from a Populus tree surrounding site in Tennessee, USA - Soil MetaG P. TD hybrid SBSTD2 | ecosystem: Environmental > Terrestrial > Soil > Tree plantation...
CGCGCGGACCCGGCGTTGAGATCGCGCAAGCTGAAGACGTTCATCGCCGTGGCGTCGGACAGAGCGATCGGCAGCGGCGTGATCTGCGCGCCCAGATCGTTGAGGACGATGTTGGCGCACAGAGAGTCGACGGTGGCGTAGTTGGCTTCGAACGCGATCACGCGCGCGCCGCCGCCCGGCTGCTTCGCCGCCACAAGCGAATACACCCCGACGTTGGCGCCGATGTCGTAGAGCACATCGCCGCCGCGAATGCGACTGTGAATCCACTCGATCGTGAACGGCTCCTTGGCGCACCCGCGCAGCCGCACCAGCTCGCCCTTCGTGGTCACGCGCATGAGGATGTCGGCGCGGTCGTAGTCGAGTGTGCGCGGCTTGGCATCGCGAACGAGCTCGATGATCGAATCGGGCGGAAACGTGTCGACCGTGGCACGAAGAAACTCCCGCCGTTCGACCTCGCCGAGATCGCGGAAGCGCTTCACCATCCGTTCGAGCCCCTCGCGCCTGGTGATGCGCTCCGACTCGGCGCGCTGGGTGCGTGCCTGCTCCTCCACCGTGGCTTTCCTCTCCGCGCGCGCGTGCCGCTCGGCGTCTTTCAGGGCACGCCTCGTCTCGCGCCCCTGCTTCGCTGCCCGTCGCGCGGCCCTCGACTCGCGCTCGGTCTGTGCCTGACGATCGAGCTCCGCCACACGAGCAGCCAGCCGCCAGCGGATGATCGGCGCCCACATCGATTCGGTGACGGGTCGCGCCGGCGATGCGGCGAGCGACTCGAGCGCCTCGACGAGCTTTGGCGTCGCGGGCACGTCGATGCCATGCGGCCGCACGAACGCCTCGACAAACCGTCGACATCGCGGATCGTTGGCGTGCGGCTCGCGAAGCGCTGCCTCGAGATGCGAGAGGTGCTCGTCGAAGTCGCGCGCCACGTGGAGCAGACCGCCATTGACTTCGCGCAGATGGTGAAAGTGCAGCGTTCCTTCCTGCGTGTCGCGAAACTCCGGCGCGAGGACGGTGTAGACCGGCCGCCCGAGAATGGCGCTCTCGATTTCCGCGGTGGTATTGATGCCCACCACGGCGGCGCTGTGATACATCGACTCGAAGTAGTCGCTCCGGCTCTCGATGTCGACCGGAGCGGCGCCGGCAGGCGGCCACACGATGGCGCCGAGATCACGAGCATCGATCCCCTGCCACTGCTCCGCGTGCTGCGGGTGCGGACGCACCAGAATCCCAGCGTCGCGAAGCACTGGCGATTGCGATTCGCGGATGCGCGCGATCCAGTGCCGTACGAACGGCGTCTCATCGGGCGCGACGAATTTCGATGAACACAGATACAGGATGTAGGGGCGGTTCGCGGGCAGGCCGACGCGCGCGCAGAACGAATCGCGCGTCGTGCGTGGACGCCATTCAAACCAGTGATCGAACGCCGCCGCTCCGGTCACCACGACGCGATCGGCCGGCACGCCGTGCAGCTCGACCGCCTCGCGCTTCATCGCCTCGTTCCACACCGCGACGAGATCGACGTCGCCGTGAATCAGCCCTTTGTTGGTGAGGTTGTCCCAGCTGGCCACGCAGAACGCCGTCCGCACGCCGAGTGCCCGCGCGCTCCGGACGTACTCCGCTTGGGGTGAGCCAGGCTCGATGAGCGGCGTCACTGCGAGCACATCGGGTTGCATCGACCGAATGACGTCATCGATCTGCGGATCAACGGGTATCGCGCCGTTCACGCTGCGCAGCCACCGCTCCATCACCGCGCGGCCGGAGCCGCTGCTCGTGATCCCGTTCTCCGATCGCGCGAGCACGGAGGAAGGCGCCTCGCGTCGCGCGCGTTCGCGCAGCTTGGGCGCGTGCTCGTACGCCGGCCGCAGATAGCGCAGGTAGTCGAGGCCGAGTCGCACCTCGCGGCCGAGCAGCCCCCATCCATCGTCGCGCAGCGGGATCTCGCCGTGCGAGAAGTTGCGATACTGACGCGAGAGCTGGCCGGCGATGTCGATCGGATCGAGCGCGGCGTACTTGACCTTGCCCTGAAATGCGACGTGCACGCGATGACCGCGGTCGCAAAGCATCCGCAACGTCGACTCGAAGTTGCGGACGTAGCCCGAATGGCGCATGACCCACAGGACCCTCATGGCCTGCTCGCCCCATGGCAGTGCCCACTTGCAGTCGATGTCTGCGTCATCGACGCCGCAAGCCGAGAATGCTGGCGAAGAAGCTGGCCAGCACGATCTGAACGCCAAGGGCCATCGCCGTGGCGCCAGGAATCGCCCATCGCATCGTTCGTGCGTAGTCGAGCGGTCCAAAGCCGACGCTCCACCACTCGATCGCCGTGCTGGCGAGAAGCACCAGACCGACGAGCGCAAACGCGACGCCGAGCACCAGGCCGCGTTCGAGTGTGGCGACTTGAAAGAAGCGAGCTGTGCGGGGATCCACCGGCAGCAGGCCCTCGCCGACGGCGAACGCCTTCGTCAGCAGCGCAAACGAAATCGCCTGTTGGCCGACGAGAATCAGAAGACTGGCGTAGAGCAACGTGTGCACGCCGACGGTTGCCCGCCCGATCGTCAATCCGGGCAAAGCGATCCCATACCCAACGAGACCGAGCAGAACAAGGACGGCTCCCGGCAGCAGGAAGAGCCAGCGCGGCGTCAGCAACAGGTAGAGGCGCAGCGTGCGCCATCCGTCGCGAAACGTCCTGAGATGCGGCGGGTGATCGATACGGCCGTCAGGGTGCAGCGTGATCGGAACTTCCGCCAGGCGTTCGCGATAGAGACTGGCCTTGATGATCATCTCGGTGGCGAATTCCATCCCGGTGCAGCGCAGGTCCAGGCGCCGATAGAGATCAACCGTCAAACCGCGCATACCGCAGTTGATGTCGTGCACCCCGGTGCGAAACCACAGCCGCGCCAGTACCGAGAACAGCGGATTGCCGAACCACCGGTGCAGCGGAGGCATGGCATTCGGCAACACGTGTCCACCGCCGCTGGGCAGGCGGCATCCCTGCACGAGGGCATAGCCCGTGCGAAGTTTGGCGATGAACTTCGTGATCTCGCCGAAGTCGTAGCTCTCGTCGGCATCGGCCATGATCACGTAGCGGCCTCGCGCCGCCTCGATGCCTCCCATCAACGCATTGCCGTACCCGCGCTCCGGCACTGCCACGACACGTGCCCCGACCGCCTTGGCGATCGCCGGAGATCCATCAGTGCTGCCGTTGTCGGCGACGATGACTTCGCCGGCCACGCCGGCACCGCGCAGCGTGTCCTGTGCTTTCTTGATGCATGCCGCCACCGTGCTCGCCTCGTTGAGGCAGGGCATCACGATCGAGACTTCAATCTCGCCGGCCATCGATGCAGAGGCGGTCGTCACGGCCGGTTGGAGATCCTCAAAGGCGGGCATTGCTCTCGATGCGAAAGTTCACTGCTGTGGCTGGGCCACGGCCTCGTTGCTCGGCCGCACGGCATCGGACCGCAGCATCAACATCTTGGCGTCGGGAACGCCGTTCTCGCGAAGCAGCTTCATCGTGCCGGCCGGCCGCTCCAGCACGGCCACGATCAGCACGTCGTAGGTCACCGTCGTGTGTTCGGCGATCGCGCGAACCGGAAATCCGAGGAACGGTCGGTCTATTTCTGGTCCGAACACGGCGGTCAATTCGAGCCCCATCTCACGGAGGAGCAGGAACACGAGCTCGGCGGCGTCGCCGGTACCGTAAATGGCCACGCGGCGCTGTCGCGGGACGGCGAGCTGGAGACTCTGTCGCAGGTGCTGCCGGGCATCGCGGTAGAAGTCCAGCGAGTACTTCATGAACTCGTACGTCAGGCGCGCCTTCCGGGCCACACCCTTCGGCGTCAGTGAGTACACCAACCGATTGGGCGAGACGGTGACGCACTTCACGTACCCTTTGCGGATCAACCGCTTCAGGTACAAGTTCGTCAGCCCGAGTGCGATCCCAAGCCGCGAGGCCAGGGTTCGCTGCGTGATGGTCGACTCCTGCTCGAGCGCTTCGAGCAGCTGCAGATCGCGACGAGACTCTACGTCCATGATAGGTACGCCTGGTGAGACGGGTAAATGGACCTCCGGCCTGTCGGTTACAGGCGCGACCGGAGGCTCGAGGGGCTGTTGTTCAATCGATGAACGACTTGTTCACTGATTGAACAGCAAGAATAGTCAATGATTTGGTGAGATCTGTCAACCGCGCCGCCGCCGACGTGTTGTACCCTTCGTGAGTGCCGCACCGAAAACGGTTCATGGACGCGACCCTGCTGGCCCGCCGGCTCTACCATTCCCCGGCCATCCGGCGGCTCGTCTACCTCCCATCCGATCTGGCGCTGCATGTGCGCCGACGACGAACCGGCGCGCTCACCCCACCCAAGGGACTGGTGGCCGTCGGCCCGGGCGACTACGAGTCGATCGGCGCCGAATTCCTCGATTACTTCGTTCGCCTCGGGCAGCTGGCCCCCGACCATCGCCTGTTGGATGTCGGATGCGGGGTCGGTCGAATGGCAGCGACGCTGACCACGTACTTGTCGTCATCCGGTTCGTACGAAGGATTCGATGTCGTGCCGTCCGGGATAGAGTGGTGCCAAGCCAATATCACGCCGCGTCATCGAAACTTTCACTTCCGGACGGTCGACATCTTCAACAAGACCTACAACCCGCATGGACGCGTGCGCGCGGAAGACTTCGAGTTTCCTTATCCATCCGATTCGTTCGATTTCGTGTTCATGACGTCCGTCTTCACCCACATGATGGCGGACGCCGTCGAGCGCTATTTGCATGAGACCGTCCGAGTGTTACGGCGCGGTCGCCGCGCGCTGATCACCTGGTTCATCCTGAACCCTGAGTCCAAGGCCCTGATTCACGACGGCAGCAGCCGGATGTCGTTTCCGCATGCACGCGGCGTTCTGAGCTTGATGGACGAGAAACTTCCCGAAATGAATGTCGCGTTCGAAGAGTCGTTCGTTCGCGATGCCTATGCCCGCGCCGGCATGCGCATCTCAGAGCCGATTTGGTGGGGAGGGTGGTGTGGGCGGCACGACCATCTCAGCTTCCAGGACGTCGTCATCGGCGAGAAGCGTTGAACGCTCACATGGGGCGGCTCCTGCTGGTCGCCGTGCTCACATCGCTCGTGCTCGTTCTCTCGTCGGGCAATCAGGTCTACGACACGAATTACGATGCGTTATGGGAGGCCAGCGCACTGCTTGCAGGGGATCGGCCGTATCGAGACTTCTACGACTGGGGTGCGCCGCTCACCGGCTATCTCTCGACCGTCGCGCAGCTCGCGGTGGGCTATCGGCTGATCGGGGAGTTCGGCCTGCAATGGCTGCTGATCGTCGCCGGTCAGGTGGTCTCCTTTCACCTTGCCTACCGGTTGTCGCGCTCACTCGTCGCGTCGTGTGCGACGTTCCTTCTCTCGCTGCTGCTGCTCGTCGCGACGCCGACCTACAACTACCCGAAGTTGCTGGTGTACCCGCTGGCGGTTTGGTTGGCGTGGCGGTATTTGGATCGCCCCAATGCCGGCCGCGCGGCGATGCTCGGGCTCCTGACGACGATTGCGTTTCTGTTGAGACACGACCACGGCGTGCACGTGGCTGGGCTCACGGCGTTGGCGTTTGCTGTCACCAGGCTCGTCCGGCCTTCGTCGCGCAGCGTGCGGGCGTTGCTCGTTGAGGGCGTCGCGTACGGTGTGACGGCGCTCGTCTCGATTACCCCGTGGTTGCTGCTCGTGCATCTGAATGAAGGCCTGCCGGAATACATGCGGGAACGCGCCGCGTTGTACGAGAACTGGTCGGTCAAGAGTTCTCCGTTCGGGTCGCTCCTTGCGCTGAACTCCCCCATTCCAACCGACGCGAACGCTCTCAAGTGGCTGCACCAGCTCACGCTGCTCGTGCCGATCCTGTTGATCGGCTCTGTGGCGATCGACTTCCTTCGAAGCTGGTACGAGAAACGACCGCTGGACGCCAAGACATGGCCGACTCTTCTCGCCGCAGCGCTTCTCGTGGTCGTCGACGACTCGGTGCTGCGCCAGTCGTCGTATTTCGTCGCTGTCGCGCCGCTGACGGCCGCGCTCGCTGCACAATTCTTGACGCGGGCCCCCGGCGCGGCAATCACCACGCCCGCACCAAACATCGGCGTCGTGTGGAGCCGAATCCGCGCGGCCCTCGGTGGCGGAATCCTCTTGTTCACGATCGTGATGAGCATCGTCTTCTCGCGAATCCTCCTCGACGCCCGCGATGTGATCCGCAGCGTCCGCCCAACCTTCGTCCAGCTTCTGGCCTCGCCGCCAATCGACGGGCAGCTGACGGCCGATGCGGTGATGCGCGTGACGCCCGACACGTGGCACATGTGGGATCGACGAGACAACGACAAACAATCGGTGATGCTTCGTTATCTTCACGACTGCACTGCGCCAGGAGATCGCGTGCTCACCACCGGATCGACTCCCAGCCAAGTGAACTATCTGGCGGAGCGCCCCTTTGCCGGCGGCCACATTCTGTGGCATCACGGATGGCGGGCGGACAAGGTTCACGAGGCGCAGTCGCTCGCCCAGCTCCAACGCCAGTCTGTTCCGTTCGCGTTCTCCACCACCGATCCGGTCCTGGACGACTTCAAGAGCTATCCGAGCATCCGCGAGTATCTCGTTCAGCACTACATGGAGCTCGAAGGCTCTGGCGGAATGCTTCTCATCGATACGCGCCGCACGCCGACCGGATCGTTCGCGGCGCTTGGATTCCCGTGCTTTCGATGATTGCTCGATGAGTCCGTGGCTGTCAGTGATCGTCCCGACGTTCAACGGAGAGGCGTATCTCGGCCAGGCACTGGAGAGCATCGCCATCCAGCGCGACCCGGACATCGAGGTCATCGCCATCGACGACGGCTCGAGCGATGCGACGGTGGCGATCCTGCAGCAATACCAATCGAAACTGCCGCTGCAAGTCATCGAACGCGGGAGAGTCGGCAGTTGGGTCGCCAACTCCGATTACGGCGTGCGCCAGGCCGGCGGCGAATATGTGTGCTTCCTGCATCAGGACGATTTCTGGTATCCGGAACGACTCACCACACTCCGCGAATGTGTGCGTCATGCCCCCGCGATCGATCTGTGGCTGCACCCCGTGTGGTACGTGGACGCACGCGGTCAGCGCGTGGGACGCTGGACGTGCCCCCTCCCATCGGGCACGACGGCGCTCGGTGCCGATGTCGTTCTGGAGCAACTGCTGGTGCAGAACTTCATTGGGATGCCGGCGCCGCTCTTCCGTCGCGAGGCCTTCCTTGCCACGCAGGGGATGGATGCGCGGCTCTGGTATCTCGCGGACTGGGATCTGTGGATGAGCCTTGCCCAGCGAGGGGCGACGGCGTATGTGCCTCACGCGCTTGCGGCGTTTCGTATTCATGCCGCATCGCAGACGCTGCGGCGCGGCCGGGATCTCGAGGACTTGCGCGACCAGCATTGCCGCGTGTTCACCAGACATTTCTCGCAGTGGACCAGTCACAATCAACGTCTTCGCGACGAGGTGCGTGAGGCGTTCGAGGCGTCGACTGATCTCAATATCTGGCTCATGAGCCGCGTGCAGGGGCGAGCATCGGATCAGCGGCAGCTCCTGTGGCGTCTGGCGAGGCTGGGTCCATTCGGCTGGCGACGGCTGTGGCGCGACTCGCGGATCGGCGAACGATCGATCGCGCGCCTGAAGTGTCGTTGGCGTGGCGCCCTCTGACCGACGCCGTGATCGACGCTGTGACCGGCGTGGCGGTCCGCTACTCAGCTCGCTTGAATGGCCGCAAGGCCTCGGCGACCCGGCGCGCGTAGGCAGCATGGGCCACGGCGCTCGGGTGCCGGTCCGCAAACTCCTTCGTCGGTACTTTCTCCTGACTCAATGCTTCGTTGCCGTCGATGAGCGTGACGTCAGGATGCTTTGCCAGGACCTGAATGAGCTTTGGGTTGACGGCCTCTACCTCATGGTGAGGCATCCAGAGTATCGCGAGCCGCGCGTGGTATTTGCCCGCGATCGTGGCGAGCTCGTTCACGACGAACTCGTAGATGGCTTCATCTTTCAGGGTCGACTGGCTCCCCGGGTCGGGCATCGTGCGACTGTAGACTCTCGCGAACCAGGCGCGCGGGACCAGCATGCCGTATCCCGCCCCGCTGTCGATCGCTGCGAGGGCGTGGCCTGCGGCGATGAATGAAGGACCGCTCGCGACGACTGCCCTGTCGTCTTGTGACCGCAGATACGAGTACGTAAACGGCAACGAGGCGGTCGGATAGAACGGGCTGCGCGAGCGATCCTCGAGCCAGCTGCCAGCCCCGAGCACGAGAAACTGCGGCGCCAGCCTGGCCAGCGTTCCGTCGCGTTCGAGCTGCTTCACGAGCAGCACCGCGGTCGCGTACGAGTAGGCGCAGACACCGAAGTTGTAGGACGGAATCTCGAGCACCTGTCCGATCACGTACGGAAAGGCCTGGTCGGCCTCTACGCCATAGCCGTACGTAAACGAACATCCCACAGCGAGAAGGCCATTCCGTTCGACGACATCCGGTCGGCTGCCGGTCGGAATACGGCTGCCGAGCTCGTCGGTCCGCACATGAAAACTGTTGTCGAGCATCGTTCCCGTGAAATTGCGTGCCGGACGGAAACCCAGCTCCCCATCCGGCAAGTACGCACCGTGAGGCCACGCGTCTCGATCGATCGAAGCCCGAATCGATCGCATCTCGATGAACCAGGCAACACCGGTCGCGCAACCGGCGAGAACAACCGTGACCACCAGCACCGCGACAATCCGAAGCCGGAGTGACAGCGTTCGCGGTGGCGCAACCGACGAGTCGGCGGGCGTGCTCATGCCACGAGATCTTATTCCGCGTCGTGAGGGGCAGCCATCGTGAACAGCAGGACGTCGGTGCGGCCATCCGAGCCGCCCGTCACATAGCTCAGTGCGTCCGGCAGTTCGCCGACCGGCCGTACTCGCGGCGTTGTGAGGCGGCCGTTCAGATCGATGAAGTGCGTGAAATGCTGCTGCATCAGTGCGAACAGGACCGCCGGCGACTGTCCGCGCTTCGCAAGGATCGTGAGATCGACCTCAATCTGCCAGGCGATGTGCGTCCTCGCCAGGACGCCGGGTGCGCCCTGCAGGACATCGATTTCCGAGCCTTGGACATCGACCTTCACGAAGCGCACCAGATCGAGATCGATCCCGGCGAGATCGACCCACGTGTCGAGCCGCAGCGACCGGACTTCCACGACAGTACGCTTCGATGTCTCGTCCGCCCCGATCACTCGATGGCCGCCGGTGCTCTTCGTCCGCTCGAGGCGCACCGTCCCATCCACCGCGCCGATCGCAAGGTGGTCGGGAAGCACGAGCCCGTTCAGATGGTTGTCGGCGACGTTGCCGACCAGGCACGCGTAGTTCAGCGGCTCGGGCTCGGCGCAATACGCCAGCGCCGCATCGCCGAGGATCACGCGTGGGATCGACATGCGACCGGTATTCGCGCCGATATCGATCATCGTCCCGCCAAGCGCCACCTCGCGTGTTTGCGTGATCACTCGATACGGAAAATGCTGGTGCGTGAGCGCGTGCTCCACGGCCTCGGCATTGTCTGGCGACGCCAGCGGCACCCACCAGCGCATGCCATCGAACGAGATGTCGCGCGCGTCGCGTCTCTGCCACGCGCGCCCGGCCATCGTCGTCCCGTATGCGGGCGAGACATCGAGAAACCGACGCTCGCGCTCGCGCGCGTCGGATCGCGCCGAGGCGAGACGAATGGCTTGCGCTCGAATCGGAAGGAGACCGCGCAAGACGGACGGATCGAGAATCCGCCGGCGAAACTGCTTGCCGCGCTGGACGATCTCGTCGATGCGGGCGCGCGATTCCTTGGTCATACCCGAGGCCCCCACGGCCCACGCATGGGCCGTAAGGTGGAGGAGATGATTTGCCCTCTGGCAAAACACGGCCAGCCGAGAGGCTCCCATGTGCCCTCTGGCTTGAGCTCACGGCGCGCGAGCAGCGTGACGCCGAATCGCGTGTCGAAGATCCGTGTGGCCGCGACGTCGTAGTGCTGATCGATGTAGGCGGTCACCAGCGGGAACGACTTGCGAAATTCACCCAGAGAGTCGCCGGTCTCGAGCAGGATGATCGGCACCGATTGCGTCTGCAAGCGCTGGATGACGAGCCGCTGTGCCTCCTCGGTTTTGAAAAAACCTGGCCGCAGATCGGCGTGGCCTCCGGCGAAGGCACGTCGCGCCAGCGCCAGCACCTGCGGCATGTACGCTTGCACGAGCACGCGGTCGGTCGGCGCGGTGCAGGCGTTGACGTAGAGCGATAACGTGACCAGATCGGGCCGGTCTGAGCGAGTCATCCACGACAGCAGGCTCCATTCCTCACGCTTCTGGCGCGCGATGTAACCGACCCGTTCGAAGGCCTTGCCGAAGCGATCCGTCATTCCCGCGCTGTCGAGACGGTCGTACAAGTCCGCGCTCACCGAGAGATAGATCACGACGACGATCAACGCGGTCACCGGCAGCGCAACGACCCGCAGTACGTAGTGTCCGGCTTTAGCCGGACCAACACTGGCTGCGTTAACCGGACCGCCTCGACTGAACCCCACTGCAATCGCGACAACCAACCACGCCAGGACGATCACGATCGGCACCGACGGATCGGCAAGCCGCGCCGCGAGCGAGCTGCGCAGAAATCCCGCGTCGAGCACCGCCGCAAGCGCGGCCACCGTGACGAGCTTCGACCGCGCGTGTGGCCACGTGGGCCTGAAGGCGTCGCTCGACACCGCCAGAAGCAGAAGGGCAACGAGCGGCAGCGCGATCTCGATGTAATAGATCCACGCCACGCGGTTGTCGCGAACGGTGGCCACGGCGCGCGTGATCGGCCCGCCTTGACGCGCCGCATCCGAGACGCCGTCGGGATTGTCGAACAACCCCGGCCACACCACCGGTTCGCGAACGCGATCGCGCTCGGCCCACGCCGAGGCCTGGCGGAAATACACGCCCACTCCACCGTTCCGTTGGATGAACAGCAGGTACGGCGTCGCCAGAGCCAACACCAGCGCGCCGTAGATCGCCGCGTGACGAAAGCGCTGTCGCCACGTCAGGTCGCGCATCGACAGCAGCGCCACGGCCATCGTCGCCGCGACGAACGCACCGTGATCGTGGCGAAGAAGGAATCCGATCACCGTGACCAGCGCGATCCAAAAGCGCGTGCTCGTGCGCGGTCGATCGATGAACGACCAGATCAGCGGAATCGCGACGACGTAGACGAGTACCTTGGGATAGTTGTAAAAGCGCGGCGCCAGCCAGATGTGAAACATGGCGGCGAGGAGCCCGACGGGAATCCACCCCGATGCCACCGTGGCGAGCCAGAACGTTCCCACCGCCGCCGCTGACAGGATCGTCGTGCTGAACACGATCTCCGACAGCGTGCCGCGGCCGAAGATCTCCTGCACGGCGTAGGCGACGTAATAGTAAAGCGGCGCGCCGTGATCGACGAAGTCGCGCACAGGCAGATCACCAAACAGGATCTGCCATCCCCGGACGAGGTAGAAGAAATGATCGTCGGTCAAACCCGCGAACGAGCCGCTTGGATCATTGAAGCGGTACAGCCAGGAGAACACGAATACAGCCGCGCCGACGACGCCCATGACGTATGGACGCACATGAGGCGGAAGGCTCAGACGCATCGAGATGACGTCCGCCGCCGGCTGGCGATTGCGGTGTTAATGAGCGAACGCAAGCAGCGGCGCTCCTGTGGACAGACGTGCATCCGGGCACGTCATGGTCGCGGCCGCCGGGCCGCCGTCGTGCGCAATGACCTCAGCGATCGTCTTGTCGCCGAGACGATCGGCGAGGCACAGGGCGTAGCGATTACCGGGCGCATCGATCTTGACGCCGGCGCTCATGAGCATTCTGACGGTGTTGTCCACGTGAGTGGCCACCGCAATGAGCAGCGGCGTCACCATGATGTCTTGATTGCCGGTGAGTTCGGCATCGCGAAACGGGATCGGCCTGTTGGGATCCGAGCCTGTCTCGCGAAGGTACTCGGCCGCCTGCTCGTAGTCGCCCGACCGAAGGGCCCCCGCAAACGAACTTATATCAGCGTCAGGGCGCACGCGTTGCTCTATGAAGCGATTGGCTTCGAGCGCCAGCAGTAGACAGGCCGCCAGCACGGCCGGCGCCGCGACGACGAGCGGCACCACGAGATCCCTTCGAGAGAGCGGCGAAGGCGGTCCCGTTGCGCCAGCAGAACCGGTCGCCATCATCACGGCTCACCGAGAACGGGCTGCACCCAATCGGGATACAAGGATGCGGCGGCGGGTTCGAATCCCTGTTGCGCCATGCCTTCCAAGATGCGCAGATACTGTGTGTGGCCAGAGTAGTCGACACGCCGCTGCTGCAGGTCGGTCAGCCATTCCCGGTGCACCTTCTCGCCGCGTAGACGTACCGAATCGATCGTGCCCATCGCTCGGATTTGCCAAGCACTCGCCAGCAACATCAGGCAGATCGAAGCGCCGATCATGCGTGCGCGCGACGTCTGCAGCGCGATGCGCTCGCTTGCCGAACGCACAGCGAAGTAGGCAGCGATCGCCAGAAACACCACGGCCATGCCGCCCATGCGGTCGCGCGAGTAATTGAAGCCCAGCGCTCCGGATGCGCCGATGCTGAGCACGGTGGCGACGATCAGCCGCGTCTCCAGCGACCAGGGCTGCCCCGCCTCGCGGATCCACGTGCGAATGCCCCACCAGATCACCAGGGCGGTCAGGGCCGCAGACGACGAGAGCTCGTTGATCTCCCAGCTCGCCAGCTTCGACTGCGTGAAGTCGCGGACGATCCGAAACGTTCCCGCTGTCGGCTCCGAAAACAGAATGTTCAAGACCGTGGACGAGGCGTTGTACAGGTACATCCAGTACGGAAACGCACCGAAGCGCGACGAGGCTTCGCCTGCCGACAACCCGCCAAAGCCGAGTCCGACGTCTTGTTCGAACGGCTTCCACGCACCCGTCGTGCTGAATCGAAACGCGAGATACGCCAGCACCACGACGCCAACCGCTGCCGTGGTCATTCGACTCGCACCAGGAGCGCGCGTCCACCATGCGCCGACGATGACCGGAAGCAGAACGAGGCCCTGCTCTTTGTAACCGATCGCGAGGATGGTGAGGACGACGATGATGATCCCGTGCCACGCGCGATGAGGACGTTCGAGCAGCAGCCAGATGATCATCACCATCGGCATGGCGACGAGCGTCATCAACATCGGCAGCTCGAGGTTTTCGCGCAATCCCGGTGTGCCGAGGAGCACCGCCGCTGCGAACGTGGCGGCGGCGTAGTCGAGGAACGTGCGCGGCCGCAGCCACCAGAGCAACAGAAGGACAAGCGAGGCAACCGACGCGACTTCGAGCAGCCTCCACAGCAGCAGCGTGGCTGTCAGCGATCCAGTAGCGTGCCAGAACAGGTACCACGTCATGTGAAAGAACGGCCGATACCACGACCGCGCCGTCGTCGAGAAGATGTTGCGCAGAGCGGGATCGATGCCGTCGGCTGGTGCGGGATGTGGATCCGGCATGACGCCAGCCAGCTCCATCAAGCCTACGGTCTCGCTGATCGGGTAGGGCGTGGTCCACAACGCCCAGGAGAGAGACAGGAGCAACGGGGCCGTCGTGATCAGCGCGGCAATCGACCAGAACCGCCCGCGATGGACGGACTCAGCATCCATCGTCTATCGACTCCGCGCCTTCACCGCGGCGCGGGTCTCACGATCGATTTCTCGGCGGCGGATCGTCTCGCGCTTGTCGTGCGCCTGCTTGCCCTTGACGAGCGCGATCTGTACTTTGACGCGCCCCTTCTTGAAGTACATCTGCAGGGGCACGACGGTGAGGCCCTTCTCGCGTACTTGACCGGCCAACTTGTTCAGCTCGTGACGATGCAGCAGCAGCTTGCGCTCGCGCTTCTCGGCGTGACCCGCGTAGTCGGTGTGGCTGTAGGGGCTGATGTGGACGTTGAGCAGCCACATCTCGCCGCGCTCGATGCGTGCGAAGCTGTCGCGCAGGTTGACGCGCCCTTCGCGGATCGCCTTCACCTCGCTGCCCAGCAGCGCGACGCCCGCTTCCCAGCTCTCGAGGACGTGATAGTCGTGGAAGGCCTTGCGATTGTCGGCGATGATGCGCTGCGCTTTTTCCCGCTCGGTTTTCTCGGCCACGAGAGACCTTAGAGGCGCGCGCGACTACGCGTGCGACGTTCGTCGTTCGACACCGAGTCCATCATAGCGTGATCGCCGTGAGTGCCTGCGATGCCGAGTAACGCCCCGAGCGCAGCCATCCAGCTTCCTGCAGGCAACAGTGACGATGACCCGAGAAGACACAGGATCAGTGCCGCGAGAAGGGCACCACACGCACCAGCCGGAACTCGGTCGCCGCGACGTCCGCGCCACGTGACGGCGATGGCGTACACCCACAGCACCATCAGGAGCGCCGTCGCCACGAAGCCGAGCCGATCGGACAGCCCTGTCAAGGATCGGCTGACCACGCTGACATCAATGGCCGGATAGGCCTCATCGAAGTTCGGAAGGTTCGGAAGCACACTCGCAGTTGCCGTCGCGGCTCCGGCCAGGACCGACGCCATCACCGCGATCGCCGGCCAGCGTCTGGAGAACAGCGCCAGCGCAACGAGGATGACCGACACGATGCCCCAGAACAGCGGATCGTGCAGTGCCTCGGCCGCGCGGCTGCCATTGATCCCGACGCGGACGAGAGCCACGGCGAGAAGCGCCACACCGATCCCATTGCGAAGCCACTGCCATCGTGCGGCGCGCGCGACAGCGATCGTCATGATCGGCAGGAGCAGCGCGCTGAGAAGGCTCGTTTCATCCGCACGCTGCGGTCGCCACGGCACTCGCGCGATCACCGCCGCACTATAAGCCAGGCACAGCAGTGTTACTGGATCTCGCAACAGCGGACGCGCCACTGCCACTGCGCGAACCATCACGTTACTCGCCCGTCGTCGCCACTCACCAACGAAGTCTGCGATCACGTGTTCGCGCGCGCGGAGCGTCGCATCGCGACTGTCCGCAGGCCGGACGCTCGCCAGTCCGAGGATTCCGGCGACGGCGAGCAGTTGCGCGATCGTCATCCCGAGTGCGAGCAGTATGGCAATGGCGTCGGGCGCGAATCTGAGCGTGACACGAGGCTGATCGACGTTCACCACCGCAAGCAGGCCGCCGATGCTTCGTACTTGCCCACTCGATGTCGTCCATGCCGAGTCGTAGGCCACCGGCAAGACAATCGCCCGATCTGTCGATCGCGTCACGTCGTCTTGCTGCATGACGATGTCGCGCGGTCCGACGCGTAGTGATGTGCCCTTTAGCGGAACGAGCGTAGCGATCAACGACGACCGCGCCGACAACGCTGGCTCACGCGCGATCGTATCAGTGAGCTGTGCCACTGGGATCGCGCGGACCTCGTCGTCCAGTGCTGACTCTCGAACCTCGAGCCAGCCATCGACGCGCGAATCTGGAACGGACCGCCACGGCGGGCACATGACGCCAGATGGAGTCAGCAGCACGCGAAGCTGCAGAAACGAGGCCGCACGCGCATCGCACAAGATCTCCGACGACAGATCCGTCGACTGGTTGAACAGCAGGTCATTCGGCTCGATGAGCCGCCTCATCGTCCGATCCTTCACAGCGGCGGTGACGAGCTCGTAGCCGCCATCGGCGAAATCGGCGAGGTTCTCGCGATTGCCGCGCATGCGGCCGCGTATCTCCGGCCACAGCGCGATCCTCGATCCCGGCGACACACGATCGCGGGGCAGACCGCGCGCGCCGATGCGCGAGTCGGCCGACCTCAAATCACGAGTCCAGCCCGGATCGCCTCCGCTCGCCATCTCGTGAGCGGCAACCCGGCGCGCATACAGCGGACCTTGCACAGCGGCGAGCGCCAGCATCAGCAGCAGCGGACCACCCATGAACGCATGACGTGCGGGTCTTCGCATCACCGCGCCCGCCGCGCATGCACCGCTGAGGACGGCGAATGCTCCGGCATAGTCTCTGATCGCCCACGTATTCGACGGCGCGTATGCCGCCGAGCCTGGCGTCAGCGTCGAGGCGGCGATGCCCAACGCCATCGACACGATCGCGCTTCCCACGATCAGCCATCGATCGCGCGTGTCGGTCGCCCGAAGTCCGATCGCGATCGAGACAACGGCCAGAATCAGATTCGTGAACGGCATGCGCGGGCCGACCTGACCGAACGGAAACAGGTTCGCGAGCATGACATTGCCGGTCGGGCCTTGTACAAACCGTCGGATGCCTTGCGTGCCGGCAAGACTCAACTCGCGAAGGATGTCCGGCGCCTGCAGCGCGACCGGGCCGACGGAGGCGAGCGCAAGCGTGGCCACTGCGGCGATTCGCGCACGCACCGGATGATCCCATCTGCACAGCGCGAGCATCGCCGAGCACACGAGCGTGGCGGCGATGTGCGGCCAGTATCCCGAGTGCGCCACAGCGACGAGACTCCAGACCACACCTGCACTCGATAGCCACATGACGCGACGTGCGGTCGACGATGCGTCCAGATCTCGCGTCGCGAGCAGCGCGTGAGGCGCGAACACGCATGCGACGATGGCGATGTAGGCGACGACGATCTCGGGCCAATCGGCGGCGATGGTGTAGGTGACGATGGGGAGCGAGAGAAAGAGATGGCCGATGGCCAGCCACGCGACCAGACGTCCACACATCGGTTGAAGCGCATGCTTCACGATCAGAACGGCGGAAG
>Ga0075423_10002488_pt1 | contig 16736 bp, 9 predicted proteins | sample SoiMethybrSBSTD2_FD_80114 | JGI IMG/M metagenome (GOLD analysis project Ga0075423, IMG submission 80114) | Bulk soil microbial communities from a Populus tree surrounding site in Tennessee, USA - Soil MetaG P. TD hybrid SBSTD2 | ecosystem: Environmental > Terrestrial > Soil > Tree plantation...
ACGCTGGCCGACACGGCCACGATCACGGTCGCCCCTGAGCCGGTGGCGTCGGTAGATGTCGCGCCCGCCTCCGCCAGTATCGCGATCGGCCAAACGGTGCAGCTGACCGGGACACCGCGCGACGCCCACGGCACCGCGCTGGCCGGCCGCACGGTCACGTGGACAAGCAGCAACTCGTCTGTGGCGTCGGTGAACTTCATGGGCCTCGTGTCGGGGGCCACGGCGGGCACGGCCACGATCACTGCCACCAGTGAGGGGCAGACTGGTACGTCCGCGATCACGGTCACGGCATCGACCGCGCCCGTGGCTTCGGTGACCGTAACGCCCGCGTCCACCAGCGTCTCCGTCGGCGGCGTGGCGCAGCTCACGGCGATCCCGAAGGACGCCAGCGGCAATCCGCTCGTCGGGCGGGTTGTGACCTGGCAGAGCAGCAGCGCCGGCGTCGCCACGGTGAATTCGACCGGTCTCGTCACCGGCGTCGCACAGGGCTCGGCGACCGTCACGGCGACCAGTGAAGGGCAGAGTGGGACATCCGCGATCACGGTCACGGTTACGGTCACCCCCGTGGCGTCGGTCACCGTGACGCCCGCGTCGGCCAGCGTGTTGGTCGGCGGCACGGCGCAGCTCACGGCGACCCCGAAGGACGCCAGCGGCAATCCGCTGCTTGGGCGGGTCGTGACCTGGCAGAGCAGCAGCGCCGGCATCGCGACGGTGAATTCGACCGGTCTCGTCACCGGCGTCGCACAGGGTTCGGCGACTGTTACGGCGACCAGTGAAGGGCAAAGTGGTACGTCCGCGATCACGGTCACGGTCCCCCCCGTGGCGTCGGTGGCGGTAACGCCCGCGTCCGCCAACGTGTTCGTCGGCGGCACGGCGCAGCTCACGGCGACCCCGAAGGACGCCAGCGGCAATCCGCTGGCTGGGCGGGTCGTGACCTGGCAGAGCAGCAACACCGGCATCGCGACGGTGAATTCGACCGGTCTCGTCACCGGCGTCGCACAGGGTTCGGCGACCGTTACGGCGACCAGTGAAGGGCAAAGTGGTACGTCCGCGATCACGGTCACGACATCGACCGCGCCCGTGGCGTCGGTCACCGTGGCCCCCGCGTCGACCGACGTGTTTGTCGGCGCCGTGGCGCAGCTTACGGCGACCCCCAAGGACGCCAGCGGCAATCCGCTCGTCGGGCGGGTCGTGACCTGGCAGAGCAGCAACCCCGGCATCGCGACGGTGAACGCGACCGGTCTCGTGACCGGTATCGCGCAAGGCTCGGCGACCGTTACGGCGACGAGCGAGGGCAAGAACGGTCAATCGTCGATCACCGTGAATCCGCTGCCGACCGGTCAATGTGGTGTCTGGCCAGCCGGGATCGCGCAGTGGGTCCAGCCGTTGCCGCTCTCGACCGGCCAATCGTTCTACGCGTCGCCCAACGGCTCCGACGCCAACCCGGGCACGCTGGCCGCGCCGTGGCAGTCTTTGAGCAAGGCCGCTTCCCTGCAGCCGGGCCAGACGCTGTTCCTGCGCGCCGGCACGTATGGCGCGCGCGGTACGGTGTGGACCTTCGGCAACAACGGAACGGCTTCGGGGACCATCACCGTTGCCGGCTATCCCGGTGATGTGCGCCCGGTACTGCTGGGCGCGGTGCGCATGACGGGTCAGTACATTCGCTTGTCGGGCGTCGTGCTCGATGGCCCGACCGGCGATGTGGCTGGCCCGGGTCCCAGCGGTGAGGCGATCCTCCTCATCATGAGCGGCTCCCATACGGAGTTCTCGAACTCCGAAGTCCGCTACGACTACTGGCACGCGGGCATCGGCGGGGACGGTGGCTTCGATTACCGCGTGATCGGGAACTACGTGCACGACAACGGTGGCTATCTCGGGGACTACAACGACGCGCAGAACAACACGTCGCACGGTATGTACGCGAGTCCGTCGTCGTACGGTCTCATCGCGAACAACATCTTCGAGCACAACGACGCGAAGGGGTGGATGGCGCGTCATGATGCCAACCATCTGCTGATCGTCAACAACACGATCGTCGGCAACGGCCGCTTCGGTATCGATCTCGCAGAGCTGAGCAACAACATCATCGCTGCCAACAATGTCGTGCAGAACAACGGCGTGATGGGCAAGGGTGGTGGCGGAATCCAGATGGCCGGTCTCGGCCCGTATTGGCAGATCAACAACGTGTACTGGAACAACAACGGCTCGGACGTGATCGGGGGAACGGTGACGAATCCGCTCATCGCCAACCCCTTGCTGGTGACGGCCTCGACCGGGACCGTAACGAATCAGATCGTCGGTGATCCAGGGACGGATAATCACCTGCGTGTGGGGAGCCCGGCGATCGCTTACGCCGATCCCGCGTACGCGGTACCGTTCGATATCGTCGGGAGGTGCCGTGGCGCCTCGCCTGATGCCGGTGCATATCAGCACTAGGTAGCCACGCGTTTGTATGAGGCAGCGGCCCGAGTGCCCCACTGGGTGCTCGGGCCGTTGCGCTATGAGGCGTGGGCCGTTGACAGGGCGGCTGGGTGGAGTCTCATTTGTGGCCAACCCGGGCAGGAGAGCTGGAGGTTCATGTCGGCAGGCAAGAGCGTTGCGGTCGTCCTGTTGTGTGTGACGGTCGCGGGCCACAACTCCCCACGTGACAGATCGCCGAACCACTACGTCGCCCCGACGGCATCCGGCGCCGGTGACGGGACGCGCGACCGCCCCTGGGACCTCGCCACCGCGCTGGGCGGCGCAGGCGGCGCCATTCAGCCCGGCGACACCGTCTGGCTGCTCGGCGGCACGTATCGCGGCGCGTTCCGAACCACGCTGGCGGGTGGACCGAATCGCTACATCGTCTTTCGCCAACTCCCGGGCGCGCGCGCGACCATCGATGGCACATTGCGGGCAGACGGATCGTATCTCGCGTTCTGGGGCTTCGAGATTCGGCAATCCGACCCGGTGGGCGCCGGCACGTACGGGCTTCAGGCGAATACCAACGCGGGCCGGTTCATCAACCTGATCATTCACGACGTCGGGACCCAGGGCGTCAGCTTCTGGACGCCGGGGGTCGACGGCGAACTGTACGGCTGCATCGTCTACAACAACGGAAGCCACGCCAACCTGGATCACGGCGTGTACGCACACAATGAGATCGGGACGAAGCGGCTGACCGACAACGTGTTCTTCAACAACTTCGCCCGCGGCATCCAGATCTACGCGAGCCCAAAAAATCCGGCGCTCAACAACTTTGTGGTCGACGGGAACGTGTCGTTCAACAACGGCACGATCGCGGGCACGGCCGGCAGGTACAACCTGCTCATCAGCGCGGAGGTGCCGACCGCGGGGATGGTGGCGACGAACAACATGCTGTACTACTCGCCGGGTGCCGCAGGCGTGAACATCAGGCTGGGGCATTACGCGGCCGCCAACAATCGCGACATCGTGCTGCGCGGCAATTACGCCGGGGGTGGACGGCTCGCGCTCGAGATGGACCAGCCCTGGAACCAGGCGGCCGTGGAGCAGAACGTCTTCATCGGTGATGGTGAGATGGTGCGCGTCGCCGCCACGGGCAGCAAGCGGTATCGCTGGAGCGACAACCGCTACTATCGCGATCCGGGGGCGGAGGCATGGCGGTACGGCGGAACGGCGGCGACCTTCGCCGATTGGCGGCGCGTCACGGGCCTGGGCGGCGCAGGCGACGCCCTCGCTGCCGCACCGGAGTCGCGAGTTTTCGTGCGACCCAACCAATACGAGGCTGGCCGCGCGACGATCATCGTCTACAACTGGCGCCGAGCGGCCACGGTGTCCGTGGATGTCGCGTCCGTGCTCCGCCCCGGGGACGAGTTCGAGCTGCACAACGTCCAGGCGCTGTTCGACACGCCGGTGTTGAGCGGCACGTATCGCGGGGACTCGCTCGTGATTCCCATGACGGGTGTGGCGCCGCCTCCACCGACCGGCCGGCCGGCTGCGCGCCCTCCGCGTACCGCTCCCCTGTTCGACGCCTTCCTGCTTACGACCCGCCCGCGCTGACCGGGATGCGCGCCGGGGGTTCGGGCGAGGTGCGGGACGTCGTCTCGAGCCACGCCTGAAACATCAGGACCGTCCACAGGTCGTAGTCCCAGCTGGTACGGCCGGAGATATGGGCGGTCCACTTCTCCCGGATCGGTTTTGGATCAAAGAACCCTTCCGCGCGCAGGCGCCGCTCGTCGAGCAACGCTTCGGCCCAGGGGCGCAACGGCCCGCGCAGCCAGGCGGCGAGCGGAACGGCGAACCCCTGCTTGCGGCGCTCGACCAACTGCCTCGGCACGTGGCGGTGCAGCACCTCCCGCAGGATCCACTTGCCGGTGCCGCCGCGGACCTTGTACGCGGGGGGCAGCCGCCACGCGAACTCGATGATGCGGTGATCGAGCAGCGGGATGCGTGACTCCAGGCTCACCGCCATGCTGGCGCGATCCACTTTGACCAGGATGTCGTCCGGTAGGTAGGTCACGAGGTCGAGATACATGAACTGCTCTCGTACATCGGCGTCGACGTCCGGCGAGAGCGGGCGTTGTGTGACTGCCCGAGCCGCCCGGGCGCCCCGGACCACACGGTCCGGTTGCTTCCAGAACGACATCATGTAGCGGTACAGGTCGGTCGCCGTGCGGAGGCCAAGGATCTCTTGCGCTTGCCGGCAGCGCTCGGTGAAGCTCCGCTTCCCGGTCCAGCGCGCGAGCAACGGGTCGATGCCCTGCACAAGCGCGCTGTGCCGCAGGGACAGCGCCCGCGACACCATGGCCCGCAGGGGCATGGGGGCCCAGCGGATGCCGTTCCACAGCGCCGGCCCGCGGATGTAGCGCCGGTATCCGCCGAGCAGCTCGTCGCCCGCGTCGCCTGAGAGACTGACGGTGACGTGCTGGCGAGTCAGCGCCGACACCAGATACGTCGGGATCTGCGAGTTGTCCGCGAACGGCTCGTCGTACAGCATGGGCAGGCGCGGGATGACGGCGAGCGCTTCGGCGGGCGTCGCATAAAGCTCGACATGCTCGGTGCCGAGGTGCCGCGCGACGGCAGCCGCGTGGTGCGCCTCGTTGTAACGCGACTCCTCGAAGCCGATGGTAAACGTCTTCACCGGGCGCGTGCTTTGCGCCTGCATCAGCGCCACGATGGTGGAGGAGTCGACGCCACCGGACAGGAACGCTCCGAGCGGAACGTCCGATTCCATGCGAATCTTGACGGCGTCGCGTAGCAGGGCTTCGAACTCGTCCACCAGCTCACCGGCGGGTCGGGTGAGCGGGTGCGCGAGACCTTCCCCCGCGACGTCGCGCGCGGACCAATACGTGATCGGAGCGATCTCGCGCCCGTCCGCGGCACGCACGCTGAGGATGGTGCCGGGGGGCAGTTTGGCCACACCCCGGTAAATAGTCAGCGGGGCAGGGATGTATCCGAGACGGAGGAACGACCCCAGCGCCTCGCGATCGATCTCGGCCGCGAATTGGGGATAGGCGCGCAGTGCCTTAAGCTCGGAGGCAAACACGAGCGTGCCGCCCACCCAGCCATAGTACAACGGCTTTTCGCCGGGCCGGTCGCGCACCAGATGCAGGATGCGGTGCTCGCGGTCCCACAGGGCGAACGCGAACATGCCGTTGAACCGCTCCACCGCGCCCCGCACGCCCCACTGGCTCACGGCCCCGAGCAGGATCTCGGTGTCGGAGTGTCCGCGAAACGAATGGCCGAGGGCCGCAAGCTCGCCGCGCAGCGCGCGAAAGTTGTAAATCTCGCCGTTGAAGGTGATCACGTAGCGGCCGTCTGCCGAGTGCATGGGTTGATGGCCGAGCGGCGACAGGTCCAGGATCGAGAGACGTCGATGGCCCAGCGCGATTCCCGCGGCGGGATCGATCCAGGCCCCGGCGTCGTCGGGTCCCCGGTGCCGCAGCGCATCGGTCATCCCCGTCACAATGGACCGCGCAACGCCGTCCGCGATGCCAGTGGGATCGAATAAGCCGGCAATGCCGCACATGCTCAGGACCTCCCGGCGTCTTGCGGCGCCGCGGCGTCGCCCGCGGTGACGTGGCTGATGTAGCGCCGGTAGAGACCAGGGAGTAGGCGTCGCGCGCCGGCCTTCACGCGCCGCACTAGCATCGCCTGCCCCCATCCCCGCAGTCGGGCCAGCTCCCCCACGCGCGCCGCGGAGGTCGAGCGCTTCACCACGAAGCGTCCCAGAATCGCACATCCGCTGACGCGGCCCGGCGTCACGCTGGGCTCGGACGTGAAGAGGTACGTGAACCCCGCTTCGGCAGCGGAATCCATGACTCGCTCGGAGATGTCGCCTCCCGGCACTGATGCCGTGATGACGGGCTCGCCCAGCAGTTGCTCGAGCCAGTCGCGGCTGCCGCGCCATTCCTGCAGCAAGCGCTGCGACGTGAGCTCGCGGAACAGGCTGGGATGGTTGTGCGAATGGCTGCCGATGACGTGACCGCCGCGTCTGAGCTGTTGAATCTCCGCGGAACCCAGGAACGGTTGCTGGCCGATACGGGCAGTAATAATGAAGAAGTGTCCCTTCCACCCGCGTCGCGCGAGCTCGTCGGCCACTTGCAGCGCGCTCTTGCCGCCGTCGTCGAAGGTCAAAAGGACGTGGTGACCCGGTTGCGTGAGGTCCACGGTCTCGATCAGCTCGGGAGCGCGATGCGCGGACGCAATACGATCGAGATGCGCCGTGAACATCGCGGGCGTGAGCTTGAAGGGCAGCGCGGCCGGTCGCTGGAAACCCGACGAGGTGGGATCGTCAGTGACGTCGTGGTACCCGAAGCTCGCGAGCGTCAGTGGCTGTGTCACACGCTCTCCTAACGCGACAACGGCAGCTCGGCGATCGCGCGGGTGTGCGGACGCCGGAATGAAATGAGCTCGAGCGCCCGGCGGATGAAGCCGAAGCCGTAGCTCAGGTGGAGGACCGGGAACACGGCGGCAAGCGCCAGCGCGCACCGGAGGCCATGGCGGCGGATGGCGAGGGCGCTGAACGTCAACACGGCGGCGGCGTACGCGCCGGCAATCCCGCCGAACAGCCAGGCGGCTGCAGAGACCCAGGGCGCGAGCAGTGCCGACCCGAGCAGGCTGAGCACGAACGCGGGCGGAATCAGCTGGCGCCCGCTCATGAAGCGGCCCAGCTTACGCGCGACCACGGGCTTGAAATAGCCGTACTGGAAGTACATGCGCGCGACCTGGCGGACTGATCCGCGCGCGTAGTAATACGATGTCACGTCGGGGATCAGCAGGATGCGCCCGCCCTGCTTGATCAACCGGCCGTTGAACTCACCGTCTTGATGGCGGACGAGCTCCTCATCGAACATCCCGACTCGATCGAACAGCTCCCGGCGACAGCAGAAAAACGCGATCGTGTCCACCCAGCGCGGAGTGCGCACGCCGATCCGGAAGTAGGAATTTCCGACGCCGAACGAGTGCGACAGAGCGACCGCAATAGCCTTGGCCATCGTGCCGGGGCCCGCGGGGCGGGTGACCAACACGCCTCCGACATTGTCCGCGCCCATCTCCTCGAGCGCTGCCACCAGCCGCGGGATGTAGTTGGGCGGATAGAACACGTGAGCGTCCATTCGCAGCACGATGTCTCCGCGAGCCGCCCGGATCCCCGTGTTCAGGGCGACCGGCGTGATCCGCTGGGGATTGTCAATCAGCCGGATCGGCCGTCCCGGATGCTCCGCGCTGTAACGTTCGATGATCTCACGCGTGCCGTCGTCGCTGCGGCCGTCGACGAGCAGCACCTCGAGTCGCTCGGGCGGATAGTCGGTCGCAAAGATCGAGTCGAGGCATGCCGCGATGTAGGGCCGTTCGTTGCGGCACGGCACCAGTACCGAGACGAGCGGGCGGGGGCGGAGCGAGGGGCTCTCAGCTGACATGGGGCACGGCGCCGGTGAAGGAGCGCATCGACTCAGCGTAGACACCCTTCGGCGTCCGCTGCAGCACAGCGTGGTACAACTCGATCACTTGTCTGGTGAGCGCGGTCTCGTCGAGCTGCACCACCCTCTCGCGGCCGGCGATACGCTGCCCGCGCGCCAGCACCCGCTCGAGCGCTGCCGCGATCGTCTCGACTCGATCGTCGGCGCACAGCTCGCAGCCGTCGATGTCGCGGAGCCGCTCCGGCACGTCGCCGACGGCCACGGAAACCACGGGCAGGTTGCACGCGAGCGCTTCCTTCACGACGTTGGGCGATCCCTCCTGCATCGATGTGAACACCAGCGCGTCGCAGGCGCTCATCAGGTAGGGCATGTCGGCGTGCGGGACTGCCCACGCCACGATCAGCTCGGCGGCGGGCATGCCGCCGACCAGCTCGACCGCGCGCCGGGCGAGCTCATAGCGTTTGCGGGGTAACGCCGGATTGCCGGCGAACAGCACGAGGCGGCGGTCCGGCGCCAGGCCGAGGTGGGTGCGGGCGACGTCTTGCGGGATCGGGCGGAACAGCGTGAGGTCGAGACCGGACGGCAGCACCGTCGCCGGTACCCCCGCCGGCAGATGGTGCTTCATGTGCTCCGACACCACGATCACCGCGTCCGCCCGCTTCGCAACCCGCCGGGTCATCCACTGCAGGAAGCGGCCCGCGCGCGTGTGTTTGCCTCCCTGACCGACGATCCCGAGCAGGTCGGTGCCGCGATACGTGACGACCAGGGGCATTGTCTTGGGCAGGGCCAATAGACCGCTCTGCCCGAACTGGGCGTGAACCAGATCGTAGCGCCCGAGCGCGAGACGGCGGCGCGCGCGGAACCACGCGAGCACGTAGTTCCACGGCCGTCGCTCGCCCTTGAAGTGAAACACGTCGACGTGCACACCCGCGGCGCGCAGGAACTCCGCCTGCCGCTTGATGAAATGCGTGGTCTGCGGCTGCCCCGGCTGCGGCCAGCCGCTCGTGATCATGAATACGCGCAGCGGCCGCGTCCGGCCGCCGTTGGTGGACGCCGTCTCCACGCTGGCACCTGTCGTCCCGTGGTGACCGTTGCGACTGACCAGCTGCCCGATCCCCTGGACCCATTCGCCGACCGCGGGCCAGCGGTCGTCCGCGTTCCAGGTCTCGCTGCGCGTCCCGGGCGGCTGTGGTCCGACCACCTCGCGCAATCCTTCCAGCACCGTCGGGTAGGTCCCGGTATAACCACGTGGCCGGCCCCGGACGATGTGCAGCATGCGCTTGACGTCGCCCCAGAGCCAACGGAGGGTCACGCCGGTCGCATACTCCGCCTGTGGCTCGACGCGTTCTCCGCGCAGCAGCCTCACCCACAGGTTGGGGAAGTCGATTCCGGACGCGATGGCTAACTCGAGCGATCCCCAGAAACGTCCGTTGACCTCGAGGACGCAGGGCTCGCTCGTGCCGTCGTCGCGGAATTCCACCATCGCCGGCCCATGCCAGCCCAATTCCGCGAGCAGTCGGGCGGCGGGGCGGTGCAACCGCGGATCGAGCGGGACCGACCGCCGCAGGCTGCTTCCCGATCCCGACGGCCGCACGTCGCGGAGCCGCTCGTGCGCAAACCAGGCAAGTGGCCGGCCGTGATCGCACAGCGCGAACACACCCTTACCACTGCCCGGCACGAACCCCTGGATCAGGGGCCAGAACGTGTCCTGCCGGCACTCGAGCATCCTCGCTTCGAGCTCTGCGGCGTCGCGCGCGTAGCGCGACCCCGTACCCGAGGCGAATCGACCGCCGTGCCAGAAATGGCTGAAGCGCGGCTTGACGACGACAGGGTAGCCGATTGCCTGCGCGGCGGCGCGGCCGTCCTCGAGCGACTCCGGCACGTGCTGCGGCGGCACGCGCACGCCGCAGCCCTCCGCCAGCTGCAGGGTGCGGGCCTTGTCGAATGCGCCCCAGACGAGGTCCTCGGGGCCGCAGCCCACGACGATGCCCAGCTCCTCCCATGCCTCGCGCTCCAGGTTGCACAGCATGCAGGAGCGCTCGGTTTGGGGGAGCACGACCTGGACCCCGTTCGCGCGCGCCCAGGCGCGCAGCCGGCCGAATGCGCCGAGCGTCTCGTCGTCGAGGCGGAACCGTTCGCGACAGTAACGCGACCAGGCCGCGAGCGGCCGATGCCCCACACCCGCGACAAACACCGTGTGCCCGACCCGGCCCAGTGCGCGCACACACGCCAGCGCCTGGGTCGTTTCGCCATCCAGGACCAGAATGCGGCTGTGGGTCATGAACCGGTTCCGGCGAGCCAGCGGTTACGCCGGCCCAGTGGACCCGGCATCCGCGCAGCAACCACGCGCCACAACATGCGCCGCGCTAACGTCGGCTCGCTGTTGGGGATCCGTACGCCTCCCGGGACCCGGCTGAACACGGACTGATAGAACGGCCAGCGCTCGCTCAGGTAGGCGAGCGAGTACTCGGCCTTTCGCAGCGCGGCCGTCTCGGGTGGCACGTCGACCAGCGCCGCAACATCGGGGACGGGCGTGAGCGCCTCGAGCAGGCGATTCCCCCGCTCGGAGCCGCGGGAGAGGTCGACGAGCGTGTCGTAGAAGTAGCGGTCCATCACGAGCACACGTTTCCTCAGCTTCTCGACGTAGGTCCGATACAGCGCGAAGATCAGCAAATCGACGGGATAGATGCACCAGCGCAGTGTTCGGCCCCAGATGATGGCGCGTCGCAACCGGTCACGGCCGGTGCGGAGTCGGCGCGGCTGGGGACGACCCGATGAGCGCATCAATCTGTCACGCAGCCGGCGCAAGTATGCGTATACGCCGACATCGTGGTTCATGTGCAGGACGGTGACGTGATGGCCGTTGGTCTCGAGCGCGTCTCGCAACCACTCGATGAGCGTCGACTTGCCGGCGCCGTCCAGGCCTGAGAGGGTGATCAGCATGTGGGCGACCTGGTCACGCGCTTTCGCGGACGGAGGCAGGGTTGCGCCGCAGATCGGGCAGCCGGGCTAACAGCATGCGGGCCCGCTCGTCCGCCGACCCCTGCTCGGTCTCGAACGTCCAGAGCGCTGGCCCGGCGGGTACGCAGAGCAGTTCCAACACGCGCTCGAACGCGTCGCGATAGGCGCGGAAAAACGTGGTGAAGGTGGCATCGTACTGGCCCTGCAAGGGATGCTGCTGGCTGCGCGTACGAATCCGCGACGCGAGCACAGCGTCGGGGGCCTCGAGCCACACGACGGCATCGAGCTTCGATCGCCACTGGGTGATCGCGGCTCGCCACCACCGCTCGAACGCGCGAGTGCGCGTGGCCGCTTCCCCGAACACCAGCATCCGGGCCAGCATGTACACGGGCCCTTCGTCGAACACCACGGGGCCCTCACCCCTGGTGTGTTGGGCGAAGCCGTACAGCGCGCGGACCCGCAGCATGCGTTTCATTTCCTTCGTCAGCATGCCATGAAACGGCCAGTGGAGATCGAAGAACGTCGGCGCCAGCGCGGGGACGCTCGTGACGTAGCGCCACGCGGAGATGTGGGGGCGCGCGCGGATGGTCGGGTCGCGCTGGCTCAGCGCCCGGGCCAGCGCACTCTTGCCGGCCCCGGCAAGGCCCGCGAGCTCGATCACGAGAGGGGCGGTCACAGGATCGTCCATAGCGCGCGCTTGACTTCGAGCAGGACGCGATTGAGCGGCTGACTGGCGTCGATGTCCACGATGCGGCCCGCCCCGCGATACTCGAGCGCCGCGATTTCCGACGCTTTCCGCGCAAGCTGCTCCGTCGGGACGTTGGGCCGCCGCTGCTGCGCGATGGGTGTCGGGACGTGCAACTTCACGACGAGATCGGGCGCCTGGATCGCCCCCAGCTGTATGGCTGCCAGCTCGCGACGGGCGGCGGCCCGGCGGAGCGGGGATGGGTGCTCCAGCCAATGGCCGAGCCAGGGACCGTCGTTCAGTCCGGGGAATTGCGCCTGTGGGAACCGGTCGCAGACAACAATCATGCCCCGGTTCCGAGCGCGGCACGCGTCCCGGAAGCGTCGCCGCCGCTCGCGGGCCAGCGCCAACACCCACAACAGGTCACCCCAATCGCGGATCCGGGACTTGCCGGCCGCGCGCCGGAACGACGGAAGGCGGGCTGGCTCGCCCGAGGGAGCGCGACGTCCGGTCACGCGGTGCACCACGGACGCGCCGAACTCGAGCAGCCGGCGCCCCAACGAAATCTTTCCCTTGCCGTTGCCGAAATAGAGATGCACGGCGTCGAGCTCGGGGGAGAGCCAGCGCACGATTTCGGCGGCCACCGTCGACTTCCCCGAGCCATCCGAGCCGACGAACGCCACGAGTACACCGCCGTGCGGCACGACGCGGCGAACATTGACGTGCCTGCCGAGACGGCGCTCGAGCTTCGCCAGCTGAACGCGCCAGCGCCGCAGCCCGCGCAGCCACCAGGCGGCGACCGCCCCGTAGGTGCGGTACGTCGCCAGGGACGGGCGTATCGCCTGCCCGAACGCGTGCAGCTGCCGCGCGGTGGGTTCCTGGTCGCTGGCCATCGCGACGAGCAGCGTCGCGGCTTCCGCGCCAACCAGCGTTCCGGCGATTTCGCTCAGACTCGCGCGCTGGACCCGGGCCGTGAGCCAGCGGAACTCGCGCAGCGCGCCGGGCGGAACGTAGGGCCGTCCCAAGGCGCCGAATAGCCGATCGCGCAGCCGCAGCTGCATGGCAAGCCGCACGATCAGGAGGATGAGTTCGACATGCGGATCGGTGACATACACGCCGCTCGCCTCGTCCCACATCCGCGTGGCGAGGACGGTCTCTTCCCATGGCAGCCGGTATCCCTTGAGATGACGCTCGCCGAGGGTGAGGCGATAATGAAGGTGCAGATGGAGCAAGCGGCCTGTGTCCGGGTCGAGCCCCAGATAACTCTCGATCGCCGGATAGCTACGACGCGCAATCGTTTCGAATCGCTTGAACGTCGTGTCGGTGAGAAGGCGCACGAGGTCTTGTGCCGCCGTCCGATCCACCAGCACATCGATGTCCGTAATCCCCGCCATCGTCGCGCGGAGGTGCTCGTTGCTCTTCCAATGACAGTAGCGGATGCCGGCGGCATGGAGCCGATCGAACAGGTCGACGACGGCCTGGACCAGCCGCGGCGCGACGGCGGGCTCACGACCGGGCGTCTGCAGGCCGAGCGTCATGGTTGTGCCTCTGGTTGCGGCAGCGGTACTCTGCGTCGCCTCACGCCGGGCAACAGACCGCGCAATGCCTCGAGGACCCACAGGCCGTCCCGACCGAGAAACAGCTGCGGCGCCACGATCCATGGGATCACCATGCTCGCTCCGCAGACGAGCGCACCGGCGGCCAACACTACAAGCGAAGGCAGGCTCCAGGACCGCAGCACCGCGGTCGTGGCCCAGACGAATGGAAACGACACCAGAGTGAGCCGCACCGCGGGGACGTGCGCTTCCCAGAAGTTCGCCCACGTCATGCTCGTGACCCGTACGCTGAGCTCAGCCATCACGAAGAAGTTGACGGTCAAGGCGAGCAGGGCACCCCAGGCGACGCCAACGATCCCCCAGAACTGTCCGATGCCGGCGCCGAGCAACACGAGCCCTGCGTACAGGACTTGGCGCCACGCGCGCTGATACACGACCCCCGTCGAGCGCGCGAGCGAATCGCTCATCTTGTAGCTGGTCCGGAAGAGCATGCCGAGAGCGAGAACCTGGAACGAAGGGACCGCCAGCGCCCAGCGATGGCCGAGCACGACCCCAATGAATTCCGGTCCGAGCAGAATCAGGGCGGCACTGGGCGCGAGCACCAGCAACGCGATCAGCGACACTCCGCGGCGGTACGCCATGGCGAGGCGCTGCGGCTCGTGCTGCACTTTGGCCATCGCGGGGAACAGGACCTGATCCAGCACAGTCCCGAACGCGTACGCCGGCGCCGACATGAGACTGTAGGCGCGACCGTAAAAGCCGAGTGCCTGCGGTCCGAGGAACCGGCCGACGACCATGTTGTCACCCTGGACGGCGACGTAGTTCGCGGCCTTCGCGAGGGTGAAGCCACCGCCGAAGTAGAGCAGCTCGCGGAACGCCCGCCCTTCCAAGGACGGCGGCAGGCGGGGCGGGCGCCGGATCAGGAGAGCGCCGTTGCGCACCACGCTCTGGGAGATCTGACCGGCGACCAGAGCCCACACGCCCCAACCGGCGAGCGCGAGCGCGATGCCGACTGCACCATACCCAAGGGCGTACGACACGACATCGAGATTCGCGAGCCACCGAAACCGCAGGTCGCGGCGCAACAACGACTCGGACGCCACGCCCAGCCCTTGGAGCACGAACACGCAGGCGAGCGCGCGTAACACGGGTCGGACGTCGGGGATTCTGAGGAACTCGGCGGCAACGGGTGCGCCGAGCCAGATGATTGTACCGAGCAGCAGGCCGAACAGCACCGACGCGCTAAAGGCGGTGTCGAGGTGGCGCTGCTCGAGCTCCCCGCGTTGCACGAGCGCCGGCCCGAGGCCCAGTTGTGAGAACACCGCCGAGAACCCGATGACCACAATGGCCGCGCTGACGACGCCGAACTGGGCCGGCGTGATGAGTCGCGCCATGACGGCCAATACGCCCAGTTGCAGGACGGTGTAGGCCCCTTTGCCCCAGGACGTCCATAACATCCCGGTGATCGTGCGCTGAGTTAGACTGCGGCTGGATCGCTTGTCGTCGGACACGCTGTCGCCTCATGCACAAGCCATGCACCCGGACGCAGCGGCGAAGCGACTGCGGGAGTTGCGGTTAGCGTGCCAGTGCAAGTCCCCACCCAGCCCGCTGTTACACCCGTGATACAAAGTCGCGAGCGCGGTGCCACGGGCAATGAGGCTGAAGTGGACCGTAACGCTCGGTGACGTCCCGACATGCGACTGGTGCAACAGTGTTAGCAATTGCTGGCAACCCGCTCCGTTGGCCCCCTCCCCTAGGGGTGCAAGCGCTGCCATCGCTGAAAGTTGAGGTCTCCGCTCGTTCGGGCACGGCTCTTGTAGGAGGGACGCTCCGTCCTACGTGAACGTCTCACTTCCTAGCTGCGCTCTCGCGCGAGATGGAGATCACATGGTGGGTAGACGGCCCGGCCCGGTTCGCTTCCGAATTCCTGCCAGCTGCACGCCGGGTGTCGTCGCCCTCCTCACGCTGCTCACTACGTGCACCAGGGATCGCTCGCCGCTCGGACCGCGGGAAACTCCGGCCGCCACCGTGCTCACCGGCGACGAGCCGCCGGCGATCCTCGTCGGCGCCGGTGACATCGCCGAATGCGCCACGACGGACGATGAGGCCACGGCAACACTCCTGGACGGCATCCCCGGCACCGTCTTCACCGCCGGGGATAACGCCTACCCCAACGGCTCCGTCAGCGATTACCAGAACTGTTACGGTCCCAGCTGGGGACGCCATAAGGCGCGCACGCGGCCGGCGCCCGGGAACCACGAGTACAACACGCCCGGGGCGTCCGGTTACTTCAACTACTTCGGTTCCGCCGCCGGCCCGGCCGGTGAGGGCTTCTACAGCTACGATCTCGGCGCCTGGCACATCATCGTCCTGAACAACTATATCCCGATGGAGACGGGGTCCGAGCAGGAACAGTGGTTGCGCGGGGATCTCGCCGCCACGACGCAGCCCTGCAAGCTCGCCTACTATCACGAGCCGTTGTATTCCTCCACCACGGGCGCCGGCTCCGGCGGCACCTCCACTCCCTCGATCCTACCGATCTTCACGACGTTGTACGATGGTGGCGTGGATGTCGTTGTAAACGGCCACCGGCACTTCTACGAGCGTCTCGCTCCGATCAACCCGAGCGGGCAGGCAGACAACGCCCGGGGCATTCGCGAGTTCGTGGTCGGCACCGGCGGATCCGAGACCGAGGATCCGACCAATGCGTTTCCCCGGAGTGAGGTGCGGTTCGGCAGTGACAACTTCGGCGTCCTGCAGTTCTACCTCTATTCCGACAGTTACGCGTGGCGGTTCGTCCCGATCCCGGGGAAGACGCTCAGCGACACGGGATCGACCGCCTGCCACGGAGTGCCCGAGGGGATCTCCGGGACCCGCTCCACGTTGGTCGCGTCCCCCACGGTGATCACGCCAGGAGGCGCTACTTCCACCATCACGGTCGCAGTGAAGGACGCGGGCGGTAATCCGATCTCGGGAGCGACTGTCGAGCTGGCGGCGACGGGCAGTGGCAACACACTCGTTCAGCCTGCCGCGGTCACGGACGCGGATGGTGTGGCGACGGGCACGCTCAGCTCCAGCGTAGAAGAGCAAAAAGTCGTCTCGGCCACCGCCACGCTCGCTGGAACGACAACCGCGATCCGACAGACCGCGACCGTGACCGTGATTACGCTGGGTGGGGGAGGCATCAGTCACCTCCTCTTGACGGCCGGGAACAACACCGTCAACCAGAGAGTCTACACGACGGCGCCGATCGCCCCGGCGCCGAATACCCTCGTTACCGTGGCCGTACTGGCGCATCGATCGACGGGGGCGCCGGCCAGCCCCACCTTGTCTGGTGGGGGCATGACGGGCTGGACGGAGGTCGCGTCCACCACGTTCGACACTGGCGCTCTGCCGTTGCGGCGCTTGACGATCTTCCGGGCGCTGAGCGCCGCGCCGGGAAATGGACCGCTCACCATCACGTACAGCGCCACGGTGTCCAACTGCCAGTGGATCGTGTCGCAGTGGGATGGGGTGGACTTGAACGGCGTCAACGGCGCGGGGGCCATCGTGCAAACCGGCACGCGCCAGGCCGACGCGGTGCAGGGGCTCACGGTGTCGCTCGCCCAGTTCGAGAAGGCGAACAACGTGGCCTATGGGGCGTTCGGGGTTGCC
>Ga0075423_10002490_pt1 | contig 16731 bp, 18 predicted proteins | sample SoiMethybrSBSTD2_FD_80114 | JGI IMG/M metagenome (GOLD analysis project Ga0075423, IMG submission 80114) | Bulk soil microbial communities from a Populus tree surrounding site in Tennessee, USA - Soil MetaG P. TD hybrid SBSTD2 | ecosystem: Environmental > Terrestrial > Soil > Tree plantation...
CAGAGATCGCGGAGATCGCAGAGAAGATCTCACGCAGAGACTGCCGAGGAGCGGAGCGCGCAAAGCATTTGCTGCGATTGATCGCGTCGCGGGTGGGGCCGCGCGCTCGCGCGCGGATGGGTCCATGCGGCGGCCGCAGGCCGCCGCCCCCACTCGCCCATAGACTGATCCGATAGCAGATAACTCCGTCCGGTCTCCGTTTCTCCGTGTTCCGTGTCGAAAACTCTCCGCGATCCCCGCGATCCCCGCGTTCAAATCTTTTTTTGCGCGCCACTCTAAGACTTTGCCCGCTACGACCCGAGAAGTACCCGGGGGACGTCCGCGATGTGGAATCAAGAGACTGATCAGAAGAAAAGTGCCAGCGTGGCCACGCTCGGCAACTCGGTGTTCGTCAAGGGCGAGATTAAAGGGTCGGAAGACCTGACCATCGACGGCCAGGTGGAAGGGCGCATCGATCTGCCGGAGCACACGCTCACGGTTGGACCGAACGCGACGCTGGTGGCCGACATCAATGCCAAGAACGTGATCGTGTTCGGCTCGGTGGTCGGAACCATTACCGCACGTGAGAAGGTCGAGCTGCGCAGCAGCGCATCCGCCGAAGGGGCGATCACCTGCGGCCGCATCGCCGTGCAGGAAGGCGCCAAACTCAGCGGCAAGCTCGAAACGAAGGAACAGCGCAAGGCCACAAACAAGAAGGAATTAAAGGAAGTACTCGCGCCGGTCGCGTAGTCGCCAATACGCGACGACTCGTTCGAAAAACTGTTCACGAAGACGAGGATCGGACAGCCGACCCTCGTCTTCCACCGGCAAATCGGGAAAGCGCTCCAACAGCGCCGCCGCAAATCGACCCCGGCCCGATCGCTCGGGACTGCCGGACGGGTCGTACACCTTCACACCCTCGAGGCCACAACTCGGCGAGTCTTTCTTGAGCACGTAGCCTGAGAGATCCTCGAAGGCGAGCTCCGATACGCGCCTTCTCGCGTAGGCGTCGAGCCGCTCCGTCACGTCGCGCTGGGTATCGACAGCGATCAGTCGCACGCCGCCTTCCGTTCGCACCAGATTCATCGCTTCTCGCGGCGTGCCGAAGCCGGCCTCGACCTCGGGGCAGACCGGCACCCACTCGACCAGCCGTCCAAGCGTCTCGATGAGCACCCGATCGCGCTTGTGGCCACCGTCATAGCGCACCGCGTCACCCAGCAGGCACGCCGAGATGCCCACGCGAATCGAGCGGGATCGATCGTGGTCAGCTCCCATCACTTGTGAACTATTGTTATGCCATGACGCACACGAGGCTATGGGCTCTCGGCGTGGTATCGGCTCTGGCTCTGACGGGAGTGGTTCGCGCTCAAGACTGGACCCAATGGCGAGGACCGGCGCGCGACGGCCACATCGAGGGGTTTCGCGAGCCCGCGTCATGGCCCAAGGCACTGACCAAACGCTGGAGTATCGACGTCGGCGCCGGCTACGCCACGCCGATTCTGGTCGGCAATACGGTCTACCTCTTCACGCGTGTCGGCGATGACGAGGTGATGCGCGCCCTCGATGCGGGGACCGGCAAGGAGCTATGGCGCAAGGGCTATCCCGCACCGTTCAAGATGAATCCAGCAACCGCGCCGCACGGACCCGGACCGAAGTCGACGCCGGCGTTCGCGAACAATCGACTGTTCACGCTCGGGATCAGCGGAATCGTCACCGCATGGGATGCGAAGACGGGGACGCGAATCTGGCAACGACCTGCGGGGGCCGTCGAGCCGCTGTATCACACCGGCATGTCGCCAATCGTCGCCGGCGATCTCGTGGTGTTTCACATCGGCGGTCACGACAACGGGGCGCTCACGGCGTTCGATGCCGCCACGGGAAAGGAGCGATGGAGCTGGAACGGAGACGGACCCGCGTACTCGTCGCCCCTGCTGTTCAACCTCTCCGGCACACCACAAATCGTCACCTTCACGCAGAAGTACTTCGTCGGCGTCTCGGCCTCGGATGGAAAGCTGCTCTGGCGTCGTCCGTTCACCACGCCGAGCACGACGACGAGCCAGACGCCGATCCTCTACAAAGACACGGTCATCGAGATGGGGCGCAACAACGGCGTCACCGCATTTCGCGCCACACCCGCGTCAGGGAGCGAATGGACGACGACCAACGTGTGGCACACGGACGACGTATCGATGCATTTGAGCGATGCCGTGGCGATCGACGGCGTGCTCTTCGGTCTCTCGCATCTGAATAGCGGCCAGTACTTCGCGCTCGATCTCGAGAACGGCCGCGTGTTGTGGAAGAGCGAGCCGCGTCAAGCGAACCATGCCGCGATCGCGCGCGCCGGCAACACGATCTTCTCGCTCGAGGACGACAGCGAACTGGTCGTCCTGCGCAACAGCCGCGACCGCTTCGATCCGATCGCGCGATACAAGGTCGCTGACACTGACACATGGACGCAGCCGATCGTGTCTGGCAATCGGATCTTCGTCAAAGACGTGTCGTCGCTGACCCTCTGGACGATCGGTACGTAGGCGCCGCCTTTAGGCCGGTACGTAGGGGCCGCCTTTAGGCGGCCCTGAACTGCACACCATTTCCTGCTGAGCCCGCTCAACACAACCGCAGAAGTACAATCCTTCGTCACGAACAGACGGGTTTCAGTCCCTCATCAGCCCGCGCTCGTCACTCGAGCGCGCGGGGTCAATCGGGGCCACAAGGGAGACACACTCATGCGACGCACGGTCATGCTCACGTTGGTGGCGGTATTTGGTCTGATCTTCGCTCGCACGCAGGCGATCACGGACGGGAAACTCGATGGAAACGCACACCCGGCCGTGGTGTTGCTGCTGATGGAAATCGGGGGCCAGCCGGCGTTCCGGTGCAGCGCGACGCTGCTGTCGCCCACAGTCGTACTGACGGCCGGTCACTGCACCAACGACTTTCCCGATGCACCGTATTCGGGGATGCGAGTGTTCACCGAATCCGACGTAGAGGCGGGCCGCGGCGTCACCAACAACTATCCGTTCGCGGGACCACACGCCGTGGAGGCCGTCTCGTGGGCAGCGCACCCGCTCTACGAAACCGCCCCCTTCTTCGTGCACGACGTTGGCGTCGTGGTGCTATCGGCGCCGATCAATCTGCCGTCGTCTCAGTACGGCAAGCTCCCAACTGTGAATCAATTCGATGCCCTGAAGACGCAGCGTGGGCAGAAGGACCTCACGTTCACGGCTGTGGGCTATGGTCTTCAGGAGAGTTTTCCGGATCCGGCGATGTTCAACGCGACCAACACTCGCACTCGATTCTCGGCGACGCCTCGCTTGATTCAGATCAACGTGCCTGGTCAGACCGGTCCGTTCTCGATGCTGCTGTCGAATAACGCCAGCACCGGCGGCACGTGCTTCGGCGATTCAGGCGGGCCGAACTTCTACGGGTCGGGCGCGAGCGAAACGAAGATCGTGGCCGGTGTCACCTCGTTCGGCAAGAACGGCAACTGCGCCGGCACCGGCGGCGTGTTCCGCATGGATCGCCAGGACGTGCTCGATTTTGTGAAGAGTTACCTGCCATAGATCCAATCACCGTCAACTCCCAATTCCCAACTCCCAATTCCCAACGAACGAGCTGCATTGGGGAGTTGGGAGTTGGGCTTTGGCAGTTTGTATAGCAGAGCTGACGAAAAGTTTCGTTGCGCCGCGAGGGCTCCTTGGAGGATAGATCTGAGGCTCCCTGGCGGCGCGTTGCGGGGCGCGCCTCAAGCTCTTCGTATGAGGTGACGCATGGTTCGAACCTACAAGCTGTCGATCGTCTTTGCCGTCCTGTTCACGCTCGCTCTCGCGCCTCTGGTTGCGCAGTCGAACAACGGCAACCGGAAAGGCCACGCCGATCTCGTCGGATACCAGGAGGTGCCGACGCTGTCATCACCGGCGGCCGGCACACTCGACGTCGAGATCAGCAAGGACGGCCAGTCGCTCGACTACACTCTGACCTACTCCGGGCTTCCAACCAACGTCCGGTTCGCACACATCCACATCGGCAGACCGGCGATCAATGGCGGCGTGATGGTCTTCTTGTGCACGAACGAGGCGCCGCCGGCGGGTGTGCCAAGTCCGCCTCCGTGCCCGCAAGGAGGCGGCACTGTCTCTGGCACGCTGACGGCGGCTGACGTGCTCGCCGTCGCAGCGCAGGCGATCGCGGTCGGTGAATTCGACGAGGTCATTCAAGCGCTGCGTGCGGAAGCGGCTTACGGCAACGTCCACACAACGCAGTTTGGAGGGGGCGAGATTCGCGGGCAGGTGACGTTCCACCGCGCCGATTCCATCAACGACGATTAGGAAGGCCTCAGGGCCCAGGCCTCAGGCCTCAGTCTGTCTGAGGTCTGAAGCCTGCTGAGGCCTGGGGCCGTGAGCCCTGGGCCCTGTTCTTATCTGAGCAACTTCTCCAACTCGGGCAGCGGCACGCCGCTCTCTCGCAGCGCGCGATCGTGGAAATCGCGCAGTGAAAACGCACCGCCCTTCGCCTGCTTGTCGTGCTCTCGCGCCTGCAGCCATCCCATCAGCCCTGCGTAATACGTCGGCAGCTGGCACGACGACAACTGCGCGCGCTGCAGCTTTGCGGTGGCCTCCTCGCGCTCTTGGAACGTGTCGTTGATCATCAGGTCGAGCGCCTGCTGATCGGTCATCCCCATCGTCTGCAGACGCACGTCGAGGATCGCGTTGGCGAGACCGCGCATCTTCTGCTTCAGCCACGTGAGGCGCAGCTCTTTGCTGTTGTTCAAGTAGCCCTCTTCCGACATGAGCTGCTGCGTGTACATGCCCCATCCCTCCACGTAAGGCACGTTCGCAAACACGCTGCGGAGCACTCGGCGCGAGGCCGGCTGCAGTTCGTTGGCCCACTCCTGCTGCACGTAGTGGCCCGGCATCGCTTCGTGGATCGTCAGCTGTTGCATGCCGTACTGGTTGTACTCGCGCAGCTTCGACTCGACGCGCGCTTTGGGCCATGTCTTCGGAATCGGCGTGACCCAGTAGAAGGCACCCAGCTCGGGCTGGAGCGGCGGCGCGGAATTGAAACCGCCCACGCCGTAGATGCCGCGCATGAACTCCGGTGTATCGATGACTTGCAGGTTCGAACGCGGCGGCAGCGTGACAAGCCCCTTCTCTTTCACGAACATCGTCGCCTGGTCGAGAGTCTTGCGGGCTTCGGCCATGTAGGTTTCGGGCGTGGCGTGATGCGTGGCGATCTCGTCGAGCGTCTGCTTGACGGTGCGCGGCGCAGACAGCTTGGCCATCTCCATGCGTGTGGCCAGCAGATCTATCTCCGCTTCCGCCAGTAGTTGTTCGGGAGTCTTGTCGGTCGCCAGCATGTACGCAAACTTCTGCGCGTACTTCTCTTTGCCGAGCCGCCAGTCGCTGGTCTTCTTCGACAGCGTGTCGGCGAGAAACGCGTTTAGATCTTTCAGCGCCACCAGCGCACGGCCGGCCGCAGTGTCGTACGGCGCCTTGAGTGCGGCGGGCACCACCTTCCACAGCGTCTGGTCGATCAAGCCGATGTTGCCCTCGTTCTCCTCGCGCGCCATGCGGTTCCAGACGTCGGGCGAATCAACGAGATTGGTTTTTGCCTGCTCGACCAGCGTGGGAATCTTCTCGAGCCGCTTGATGATGTGCTGGAAGCGGGCATCGAGCGGTGCGTAATTCAACAGGTATGGCGTGTAGATGGCGTTGCCCGTCAACTCGACATACACCGTTGGGTTGTGACGGAAGTTCTGAATCGTGTCGAGCTCGAGCAGCGAGACGCCGATGTTGTTGCGCAGGATCTGCAGATCCGCTTGCTGCTCGCGATCGAGCGAGGCGGTGTTCAGCGACCCGAGGCGACTTTGGATGTCTTTGTAGAATCGCCGCTGGGCTTCGATGCCGGCGGCGCTGAAATCGTCGATCGCTTCATCGAGTTTGGTGCCGTTGTGCTCGTGATAGCCGGCTTGTGTCGCGGCCACGGGCGACAGCGCCAGCACTCCGCGTGTGAACTCGTCGGTCAGCTTGTCGAAGTCCGCAGCGGGTGCGGCCGCGCGCGTCTCGGGAGAGGGCGCCGGCTGACTGCATCCCGCCGCAAGACACAGAATGAAGACGAGAGTCGTCGTGCGCGTCATGGGCGAAGTATGGCGTGCGGCCAGTGGAGATCATCGCGTCGGTACGCCTTCTGCACTCGCGGTCGGCTTCACCGACAATCTGGGCGGATGCATGAGTGCACACGAGCATCAGAGCGACGAGTACGACAGCCAACCGCTGAAGCAGATCTCAATCGAGCGATTGTCGTGCTTGCTGCGCCATTGGGGGTGGGCCGACGAGGCCAAGTCGCGATTCGAGCGCGAGCTCGCGTCGTTTCCCGACGAACACGCGCGGACGGCCGCCGATTCCGGAAACCACGCGCTCGGGGCGTATTACCACTGGTGCGCCATGTTGTGTGCGATCGGCGACGCAGCAGTGGGCCACTCACTGCTGCATCATGCACCGCTCGATATGATTCACGAGGATCTCGAGGCGACGCTCCCGTGGCTGCGCGTGTGCCGCAAGCGTCTCGTCGACGTTCCCGTGAGCCCGGAGCCGTATCCGAGAATCGCCGACCTGCTTCGTGACAGCGGAACGCTGATGCGTCTTCGCCGCATGCATCGCGCCTTTGGCGAGGCGTTCCGCAACGAGCAGGTGTCACGCGAGCTCGACGCGCTCGATCATTAGCGACTCAATGCGTCGCGCCGATCTTGTGGCGAAGACGCTCTTCTTGCGCTCGCAACTCGGGTGTGAGCTCCTTGCCGAAATCCTCCATCTCGAAGATTGGCCTGATCTCGACTTCGGTGCCGCCGTCGAACGGTGCGCGCTTCAGCCAGTTGACAGCCTCGTCTATGGAGGCCACTTTCCAAATCCAGAACCCGGCAACCAGCTCCTTGGTTTCGGCGAACGGACCGTCGGTAACCGTGCGATCGCGTCCGGAGAACTTCACCCGCTTGCCTTTCGAACTGGGTTGAAGACCCTCGCCCAGCTGCATCACGCCGGCGTTGACCAGTTGCTCGTTGAATTTCCCCATCTCGGCCAGTAGCGCCTCGGTCGGCATGTGCCCGGCTTCCGATTCCTTGCTGGCCTTGACAATCACCAATACGCGCATCGCATTCTCCTTTGTGTCGGGGAGGTTTGCCTCCCTCTACACTAACGTCGAACGAGGGTCCTCGGGATCGACACGGTCGAGCGTCGTGTCCGGCTCACTGCTTCCATTCAGCCAGCGGCTTTTCAGCCGGGCCCGAGATGACATCCCCATCCGGCGTGAACCGCGAGCCGTGACATGGACAGTCCCACGTCCGCTCCGATGGATTCCAGGCGACGATGCAGCCCAGGTGTGTGCAGGTGGCGGACAGCGCGCTCAAGGAGCCGTCGGGATGGCGATAGGCCGCGACTTTCGTCCCATGGTCTTCGATGATCTTCCCTTCGCCGGCCTTCACCGCCCGGAACGACTTTCCCTCCGCCCCGGCAAACCGAGCGCGCATCAGGTAATAGGGATAGTCGGCGTTCTCCTTGATGTAGTCCCACACGCCTCGACGTATCGCGGTTCGATGGGCATCAAACAGCTCCGCCCATGGATTCCCGCGTTTGGTGATTGCGTCGGCGATGATCATGGCCGCCAGCGTGCCGAACGTCATCCCGTTGCCGCCAAACCCTGTGGCCACGTACTGATGGTCCGTAGTGCGCCCGATGTACGGGAGACCGTCCGGCGTCTCGATAACCTGCCCTGACCATCGATAGGCAAACGACACGCCCGGCACTTTGTCGACGAGCGCCTTCTCGAGACGCGCGTAGCACGCATCGGTGTTCGATTCCTGGCCGGTCTTGTGATCTTCGCCACCCAGCATCACGAGGTCGTGATCGCGGCTCGGATCGAGTCGCAGGTATCGATACGGCTCCGCGGTATCCCAGAACAACGCGTCGGGTACGGTTCCCTTCGCGACCCGGCCGGCAACGACGTAGCTCGAATAGAGCGCCAGCTTGGTCTGGAACAGCGTCGCCCCGGCAATGCTCTCGATGCCGGCTCGCGGATTGTGGGTCGCAATGACGATGTCCCTGCATCGCACCCAATGGCCGTTTGCTTTGACACCGAGCGGGTCGTCGCTGAACTCTTCGACGTCGCTGTGCTCGAAGATTGTCGTCCCCTCGAGTCGAGCGGCGATCGCCAGCGCGGCGAGATACCTTCGCGGGTGAAAGCGCGCCTGATTCTCGAAGCGGATGCCAGCCCCACCGACGAACGGCACATCGTTTACGAGCGACGCGTCGAAGCCCAGCTCGTCGGCGAGGGCAGCCTCCTTCTCGTAATCCTCTGCATCCCTGCGGCTGGCGTTGCCGTCAGGCGCGTGCAGATAGCCGGGAACCCACTCGAAGGAACACGCGATTTCATGCTCGCGTACGATCGACTCGATCTGCGCTGCGGCAGCGAGGCCTGCATCCCACACCGCCTGCGCGTGCGTCCTGCCGAACCGATCGACGAGATCGCGGAGGCGGGCGTCGGTGACCATCGTGATGTGTGCGGTTGTGTGTCCGGTGTCGATGCGTCCGCACCGGCCGCGTTCGAGGATGACGACCGACTTGCCACTCTCGGCGAGCAGATATGCCGTCGTCAATCCCGTGATGCCGCCGCCAACCACAACGACGTCGGCGTCGAGATCGCGATCGATGCATCGCGATGTGGGGATCGACGCTGAGTCGATCCAGTAGGGCTCGGTGCCGGTGTGCACGCTCGTGAGTTGTGCCATACAGCCGTGCCTCCGTGTTTGGCCGTAGTGTCCGGCTTGAGCCGGGCCTCCGTTCCTCGTCGAGCAAATGCGCGGCCACATACGCTCTTGGCCACATGATCGCTCCACGCCCGCCACAGCGCTTCCCCGCCGTTGCACGCGCGACTGATAGAGAGGCGCAGGGAAGAAGATCTTCACGCTCGTCCTTGGCGTGGTTACGCGCATTTGTCGAGGCAGAATCGAACTCAACCGGCGCGCTTCGGAGCGGGGTCCGCGATCGTCGCGTCCGCGCGGTACGCTAGGACCGACCATGTCCACCGATCTGTCTGGCCAGGTGACGGCGTTCTTTCTGTACGATGTCGCCGATGCGATCGATCTGTCCGCCGTTGCCACGCTCGTTGGACCAACGGCTCGCGTCCGGCTCACGCCGAAAGCGACGACCCCGTCTTACGTTCAGTATCAGCAGCCGCCGCTGACGATCGACGGAGCGGCGATCGGTCTTCACGACGCGTGCGGCTTCACCGTCCGCTTCAAGCTGTTCGATTACGGCGTGATCTCGGTTGCCTTGACGCGGCCGCTTCCCGGGACGTGGACCGAGTTCGTCGACGCCTCGATCGCGTGGCAGGACGATCCACGGCTGGGCGCAACGTGCGAGTCGCTGTGCCGAGATCTCGTTGGCCGGCTACAGCCGGCGATGACCTCGTCACGCGACGATCTCCTGGCGGAGGACTACTTCCTCTTCGCGATCACCGATCTGGCGGAGCGATGGTCGGCTCCAGCCCTGGTCGACGCCCGCGGCGACGATATCGTCCGCATCCTGCGTGGCGAGCGCGAGGCGTTGAGCCGTCAGGAGCGCGATGAGGTGCTGCGGCATCGCATCTCGTATTTCGAGCACGATCTGCTCGTCCCGACCTGGAACGCAGCGTTCGTCTACGACTCGGAGAGCGGCGCACTGGCGGCATCGGAGATCGTCGAATTCGTCAACTCGCAGCTGCTGGAGTTCCGTTACTACGACCAGCTGCTGGCGCGTGAGCTGGCGCGCCTCTACGCCGAGCTGCAGAAGCCAAGCTGGTTCAAGGGCTGGGGCGGCCGTCGCTACACGCGGGCGGCGCAGCAGGTGCACGCACTCTTCATCGACGTCAACGATCTCACCGATCGCGCCGAAAACGCACTGCGCGTCGCCGGCGACATCTACACCGCGCGTGTCCTCACGCTGACCGGCTCGCGCCTCGGCCTCGAGCAGTGGAAGGCCAACGTCCGCGAGAAGCTGAACACGCTCGACGCCATCTACCGATTCGCCGTCGAACAAACGGGTATGGCTCGTGGCGAAGCGCTGGAGCTGCTGGTCGTCCTGATTCTCGTCGTCGAACTCGTGTTGTTCTTCATGGGACTGATGAAGTAGCCAGAACCTCGAACCTGGATCCATCCGAACCTCGAACATCGAACCTCGAACCTGGAACCGTACAGCCCCCTTGACACATATTTTAGTTTCAACTAAAGTATTGACATGAACGCCGTGCTGGCCGCCGTCGCGTCGCCCCGCCGCCGCGAAATCCTGCGCCTGCTCTGGGATCAGGAGCTGCAGGCCGGGGCCATTCATGCCGCCATGCCCGACGTCACCTTCGGTGCGGTGTCGCTGCATCTGCGGACCCTGGCACAAGCAGGGCTCGTCGACCTGCGGGCCGACGGCCGGCAGCGGTTCTATCGCGCGCGCCAAGATCAGTTGGGGCCGGTGGGTCAGGTCCTCGAAGGCATGTGGAGCGACGCGCTGTGGCGCCTCAAGCTCCACGCCGAGCTCGAACAAAGCCGCCGCGGCCCACGACGCCGGCGGCGTACACGCGGATCACACTCATGACGCTTCCCGATACGCTGCCCCACGTCCTCGACCGCACGCTGCGGATCGAGGCCGAGCCCGAAACGGTCTTTCGCTTCTTCACCGATTCCACTCGGTGGGCCGCATGGTGGGGGGCGGGGTCGACCATCGACGGCAGACGCGGGGGCCGGTTCCTCATTCGCATGCCGGGCGGCGTCGAGGCTTCCGGTACGGTGCTCGACATCGACCCACCTCGGACGCTCGTGCTGTCTTACGGCTACGTGAGCGGCACGCCGATTCCGCCTGAGGCGTCACGCATCACGATCCGACTTGTGCCCGAGGGCGACGCCACGCGCTTGCACCTCGTGCACGAGTTCGCCGACTCCGCGGCGCGCGATGAGCACGTCCAGGGGTGGCGCTTCCAGCTGTCACTCTTCGGCAACGCCGTCGCCGACGAACTGTACGCGCGCTCAAGCGAGCACATCGACGCGTGGTTCGAGGCGTGGTCCAACCCCGATGCTGACGCCCGCGCCGCCACCCTCGCGCGCATCGCCGCGTCGCACGTGTGCTTCCGCGATCGCTTCAGCGCCATCGAAGGACGTGCCGATCTGCTGGCGCACCTCGCCGCCGCGCAGCGCTTCATGCCCGGACTGCGCATGCTGCGCGAGAGCGAGATCCGCCACTGCCAGGGCATGGTGCTCGCCGATTGGATCGCCCGTGCGTCCGATGGCGCCGAGCGCGGTCGCGGCACCAACGTCTTCGTCTTTGCCAAGGGAAAGATCGAATCGGTCACTGGATTCTGGGCCGCATCAACGCCGCGGTCCGCATCATGAAACAAGGAGCATCGTCATGAAGGGCAACGTCATCGTCGGCACGCTCGTCGCTCTGCTCGGGACGGCAATCACACCGCACGCCGCCCAATCCGCTGCGAACAGCGGCGTGCGCGCAACCCGTCTGATTCTTCGCGTGAGCGATCTCGATCGCAGCACCGCGTTCTACCGGGATCGTGTGGGCCTCACGCTTCAGAGCCTCAACGAGGAATTCGCGGTGTTCGATGCCGGCGGCATGGTGCTGATGCTCGAACACCTGCCGAAACCTCCGTCATCGCCCTCGGCGGGATTGGCTGCCTTTACGGAGATCGTTCTGGAGAGTGAAGACGTGCTCGCCACGCACGCCGCTATGCAGGCTCGCGGCGTCCCGTTCCGCACGGCACCTCGCCTCGTCACCGCCGATGATTCGCGCCAGATGTACGCGGCAGATTTTCGCGATCCCGACGGACATGTGCTTTCGATCGCGGGTTGGGTGGCGCGCCGCGGCGCGAAGTGATTGGTCCTTGGTACTTGGTCCTTGGTCCGTCCTTGGTCCTTGGTCCGTCGTCCTCAGAGGACCAAGCACCAAGAACCAAGCACCAAGGACCGACAGGTCTTTATCTCATATTGCCGGTGTGGCCGAGAGAGTAGCGGCCGGGCTGCGGGTAGACGCACAAGCCGTGCGGCCCTTTGCCGACCTTGATGCGCGCGATCAGATGGCCGTCGGTCGTATCGAGCGCGTAGACCTCGGCGTTGTAGCGGCCCGAGAGCCAGAGCACTTTCCCATCGGCCGACACTCCGCCCATGTCGGGACTGCCGCCGTTTGGGATCTTCCACGTCGTCGACACCGTGCGCGTTTTGGGATCGAGCAGCGAGATGGTGCCTTCGCCGCGGTTCGACACGTAGAACCACTTCGAATCGCGGCTCGGATACAGACCGTGAGCGCCCTTCCCGGTGGGAACGAGCGTCGGCGTCGTGAATGCGTCGCCATCGAGCACCCACACGCCGTCGGACATCATGTCGGCGACGAAGAACACGCTGCCATCGGGCGAGAGGCGCACGTCCTGCGGCATCGGCATGCGGCCCGGCAGCTTCACCTTTCCCAGCACCTTGTGCGCGGCCACGTCTACCTTGATCAGCTCGCCTGAGAACTCGCAGCTCGCAATCAGGTAGCGCCCGTTCGGCGAGAAGTCCATGTGATCCACGCCGCGGCAGTTGACCGGCACCGACTCCACCAGCTTCATCGTCGTCGCGTCGCGGAAATCGAGCCGCTTCAAGCGCTCGGCGACGACGATCGCGAACTTGCCGTCGGGCGTGTAATACATGTTGTAGGGATCGTCCACGTGCATCGTCATCCCCTTCTTGCCGGTGGACGGATCGATGTGCGTGACGCTGTCGCCGAGGTCGCTCAGCACCCACAGGCTCTTCAGGTCGTACGACGGCGTAACGTGCTGCGGCTCGCGGCCGACAGCAAAGTGGTCGATGATCTTGAAGGTCTTCGGATCGATGACGTCGACGGTGTTGTCGCCGCTGTTCGGCACGTACACGAGGGACGGGAAATCTTTCACGGCAGCAGGCAGCGGACCGGGGCGGATGCCGGCGTAGACATCGCGCTGATCGAGCAGCGGAGGCATCCCCGGCAGCGCGTCGGACTGGGTGTTCGTGGCGACAGGCATCGCCAGCAACGCGAGCACGATGATCAGTCGGACCGCAAGGATCGCGCGGGTGTCACTCGATAGCAGCACGGTTTCACTCCTGAATGGCTATTTCCCGATCGTGACGAACCGCTCGAGCCGCGCCACTTCCTCTTTGCTCACGTATTTCCCGATCTCGCGCCGGAATCGCTCGATGCCGTCGTAGGGCCGGTACTCCTTGAACTCACGCAGCATGCGGTTGCCGAGCCCCGGAATCGTCATGATGTCGGCATCGCTCGCTTTGTTGAGGTCGATCGGCACGTACACGTATTGCTCGAGCCTGGCGAGCTCCGCGTCGTCGACATATTTATCGATCTCGCGATGGAAGACCGACAGGGCCGCGTACGGTCTGTACTCGAGGAATTCGCGCAGCATTCGATTGCCAACACCGGGAATCAGCAGGATTTCTTCCCGCGCGCCTGCATTGAGGTTGATGTGCACGAACATCCGACCGTAGAGGGCGGTAATCTGCTCGCGCGACAGGCCGGCCGACGTGAGGAACTGATCGAGCGCAGTGACCGACGAAAACGGCCGCTTCGACACCAGATTCTTGGCAATCGCGGGCGTCATGCCGGGCAGCATCGCGAGATCGGCTTCGGGAATGAGATTGGCGTCGGCGATCGTCACCGCCTTGCCGACCTGCGCGCTCACCGTGCCGGCGCTCCCGAGTAGAACCAACGCGATGGCGAGGAGACTCAACAAACGCGACATAACAGACCTCATGAAGAAGGGGTTTCCGCGGTCGAACGAAGAAGAGGATGACGGTACGTCAGCGCCAGACCAACCGCGCCAAGCAGCGACATCGAGCCGGGCGCGAGCAACGGCGTCGCGCCAGTGACGACCTTCGAGAAGAGAGGATAGCCGGCGGCAGTTGGCTGTCGCTCGAGCTCGAACTCCTGATTGCCGCGATAGTGGAGGCCAACACCAATCAGCCCGCTCACCAGAAAAGCCACCATCAGCCCCTGCAAGGCTCTGAGGCCGATGACCGACGGAGCGACATGGGCGGTGAGGCCGATGACAATGCCGCCACTGAGCAGCACGAGCGGCACGAACTGCGCGGGCGATTCGTCGTGTCCGATGAGCAGGAGCTCAACGAGCGTGCCGGCGCAGCCCAACACCAAAGTCCAAAGCAGGACGATGCGAATCGTCGACAGTTCTGCTGGCTCGTCAGCGGATGTGTGGGGCTTCATACGTAGCGTCCGGCTTTAGCCGGACCGTAAGACGTAGGGTCTGGCCTCAGCCGGACCCTTGTCCACTGACACGACAGTAGCATACGGAAGCCGACTGGACAGCGCCCGGACCAGCGTCTCGAGCGTGCAGTAGATCGCTCCCACCCACACCGGCGGATTGGTTGTCGTGAGGCCAAACCAGGGCTCGATGGTGAAGTAACGCCAGCCTCCCAGCCGCGTGCCATACACCTCAATCGCGAGCGCAAACACGAACAGCATCGCGCAGAGACGACGGTTGGCGCTGAAGATGACGTATGCGACGAAGGCCGCAAACCAGATGAGACCAAACGTGTCGAAGCCGCGAAGCGCCGCGTAACTGACGTAGCCCCCGAACACCGTTACCACGACGACGGGCAGCCAGTGCGGCATCGATCGGCTCATTCTCACAGACGCCGCGTAGACGATGGCGTGGCCTGGTGGAATGAAGAGCGGAAGGTTACCGAGCCGGTACGAGTAGAGGCCCCAGACGTCCTTGAGAAACAGCTCGCCGAGAGTGGCCAGCACCACGCACACCGCGAGCTCACGGCGAGACGCGGGACTGCTGCGCGACACGATCCACGCGAGAACGATCCACGTTGCCGCCGACACACCGGGCTGTGCCCACCACGCGGCACTGGCATCGACGGCAATGCCGATCGCAAGCGTCGCGATCACAAGCAACACGATGGCGGGGTCAGTGGCGCGCCCGAGCGCGCGAGGAACGATGAATTGGCGCACCGGATGTGCGCGATTCTACGACAATCGATGCGCCAGTGCGGACGCTACGCGAGCGATCGCGTTGTTGGCGCGTCTATGGAAATCGGCTGTCGGAGTTCAATGCGTCGGCGGCTGCGGCGCGTCTTGAACCGAATCGACGAAATGACGCCACAGTGCGAGCGTCTTCGGGTTGCCTTCCGAAAGCTCAGCGCCGCACGAGAGCGATCCGGCCGAGGTGTATTGCGTCCAGATTGGGCGAGCTCGCACGACCATGTCGAATCGCGGGATGGTCATCTGGAACCGCGAAGGAATTCTCCCCGAGGGCTGCAGCTCGAGCCGCATGCCGCCATAGCTCAGCTCGACGACGCGCGCCGGCCGGCGCGCCACGCGCGCGTCGAGTCCTTCCAACAGCTGCTTGCGCGGCCATCGTCGCTGCGGAGTGCTCTCGGCCAGCAGCCGTGCAATGTAGGCGATCAGCTCTTCGCCGGTGGGCTGCACCAGGTACACCGCGCCTTCACGAATCGCATCGACCTCGGTGACGGGGTCGTGCGCGCGGTCGACCAGGATCGAACGCATCTTCGGGTGCGTGCGATGGCTGCGAATGACCAGATGAAGGGCGTTGTACGAGCCAAGGCGGACTTCCGACACGAGCAGGTCGGGTCCCATGCGTTCGAGCATGCGGACGGCGGCATCGAACCCGTTGGCAAATTGAATGTCGTAGCCGCTGCGCCACAGCTGCGACATCGGGTCGAGCGCTTCCGGATTGGTAGCGACAACGAGTATCTGGGCCATCGCAGTAGACACGTACCGCTGTTCCTGGGGTTCTGGGTTGCGGGTGAGGCAAGCGATGTACCGCGTGAAAACGCACGTGATTTGTCGTGATTGTGCGCATCACGCGGGCATGGCGATTTCAGATCTGATCGGCCAACCACAGAATTGGGTAGTGAAGATGGGGTGATAATTTGCCGGTGACCCCTCGCGTTCGATTTGCTCCATCGCCCACCGGGTATCTGCACGTCGGCGGCGCGCGAACCGCGTTGTTCAATTGGCTGTACGCGCAGCGTCACCGCGGCACGTTCGTGCTCCGCATCGAAGACACGGACGTAGAGCGGTCGTCGGCCGACATGGTGAGCGGAATTCTCGACGGGTTGCGGTGGCTCGGGCTCACCTGGGATGAGGGGCCCGATGTCGGTGGCCCCCACGCACCGTACTTTCAATCAGAGCGGCTCGAGCGCTATCGCGCCGCTGCCGATCGCCTGCTTCGCGACGGCCATGCGTACTACTGCTACTGCTCGGCCGAGCGGCTGCGAGACGAGCGGGAACGCGCCGAAGCACGCGGCGAGGCCTGGCAATACGACCGCGCCTGTCTGGCGCTGTCACCCGACCGCATGCGCGAGCTCGATGCGGCTGGCGCGCCGCGCGCGCTGCGATTCAAAGTGCCCGCGCACGGCGCTGCTTTCGACGACGCGGTGCACGGCCGCATTGTGTTCGACGGCGCGAGCCTCGAGGACTTCGTCATCCTGAGGTCCGATCGCTATCCGACGTATCACCTTTCCGTGGCGGTCGACGACATCGATATGGGCATCACCGATGTGATTCGCGGCGACGATCACATCTCGAACACGCCGAAGCACGTGCTGCTCTTCGATGCGTTGGGCGCCCCGGTGCCGCGTTTCGCGCACGTGCCGTTGATTCTCGGCGCCGACAAGAAGCGTCTCAGCAAACGGCACGGCGCCACGTCGGTGATGGAGTATCA
>Ga0075423_10002491_pt1 | contig 16731 bp, 19 predicted proteins | sample SoiMethybrSBSTD2_FD_80114 | JGI IMG/M metagenome (GOLD analysis project Ga0075423, IMG submission 80114) | Bulk soil microbial communities from a Populus tree surrounding site in Tennessee, USA - Soil MetaG P. TD hybrid SBSTD2 | ecosystem: Environmental > Terrestrial > Soil > Tree plantation...
GACGTCGTCGACCACTACGCCGAGCTGGGAGTGGCGCCCAACGCCTCGCCGGCCGACATTGCGTCGGCCTATCGCGCGCTCGCGAAGGCCCTGCACCCGGATGCAAGGCCGACGGACCCCGCCGCCGCCGAGCGCTTCAAGCGGGTGTCGGCCGCATACCGGGTCCTCGCCGACGTCGGGCGCCGCCGCGACTACGACGAACGACGCGCGCACGGGCTCGCGCCCGTCTCGGCGCAGGAGCGGCCGACCGGGACGACGGCGCCCGCGTCACCACCGAGCCGCCGCAGCGCGCGCTGGGCCATCGCCGGCGGCATCGCGTGCCTGCTGCTCGGCGTGGCCGCGACGGTGCTGATCGTGTCGCTGCAGCGACACGACGCCGATCTCCGCAGCCGGGGGAAGAGCGCCACCGCCACCGTCGTGCTGGAAGGCACCGAGCGGCGGCTCGAGTTCACGACCGCGACCGGTCAGACGATCCGCGCGCCCGAGCCGCTGCGGACGGGCACCGGGCAGGAGCCGGTGGGCTCACGGGTCCAGATCCGCTACGACCCCGAGCATCCGACGCAGGTGATCACTAACGACGACAAGCTCGCGCGCGACATCACCCTCTGGATCGTCGCCGTGAAGCTGATCGTCGTCGGCGGGTTCTTCGTCTGGTGGGGCGCGCGCCGCCTGCGCCGCGCTGCTCCGACCGCATGAAGCGTTGCCGCCGAATCAGATGCCGCCGCCCGGCTGTTGGTAGAACCCACAGCCCTGGGCCGCGTAGCGGTTCACGTTCTCGACGGCCCGCTTGACCTTCGCGTTGTCCTTGACGGACGGGTCGGTCTCGACGCGCCGCAACGCGTCCACGAACGTCTGCGTGTCGGCCTTGATCTTGGCGGGCGCCGTGTCGACCATGCGCTGCACGAGCCGAATCTGCTCGTCGATCTTCGCGTTCCTCGACACCCGGTCGTCGTAGTTCGCGGCGGCGTCGCAGAAGGCGCGAGGAGGCTTCGGCCCGCTGCTCTCTTCGGAGCTGCACGAGCCGGCAACCAGCGCTACGGCGAGGAGGACGGCCGCCATGGCGAGACCCTTCGGCACGGCGTCGATTGTGGCGGAGTGCGCTCCCGATCCGGGAGTCGTAGGGTCGGCGCCGGCGAAGCAGGGGAGGTGCCGACATGGCAGCAGAAGGTGTCGAGGGCCGGGCGACGGTGCACATCGAGGCACCCCCGGAGAAGGTCTACGCGCTGATCACAGACGTCACCCGGATGGGCGAGTGGAGCCCGGAGTGCGTCAAGGCCGAGTGGGTCGGCGACGCCACGGGTCCCGCGGTCGGCGCGCGGTTCAAGGGTCACAACAAGCTGAACTGGCTGATCCGGTGGTCGACCACGCCGACCGTCAAGGTGGCCGATCCCGCCAGGGAGTTCACGTTCGAGACCGGGAAGCCGGGCAAGGAACAGACTCGCTGGACATACCGGTTCGCGCCCAAGGACGGGGGCACCGAGCTCACCGAGTCCTTCGAGGCGCTGACCTACAGCGGATTCCAGAAGCTCACGGCCAAGCCCGAGAAGCGCGCCGCCAAGCTCACCGGCGACATCGAGCAGACGCTCGAGCGCGTCAAGTCGGCGGCTGAAGGCGCGGCGTGAGCCGGTAGCCTCGCCGTATGCGACTCCGGCGGCGGCAAGCGCGCGGGTTCCAGTATTCGCGCTGGGACGGCACCCAGACCGGCTTCGATCTGGACGCCGACGCGCTGCTCGAGGAGATGTCGGACGATCTCCTCTATCACGGCGACCTGAATGCCGCGCTGCGACGGTTGATGCAGCAAGGGTTCCGCGACCGCAACGACGATCAGCTCATGGGCCTGCGCGACATGCTCGAGCGGCTTCGGCAGCGCCGACGCGAGGAGCTCGAGCGGCGCGACCTCGGCGGCGTCTACGACGACATCGCCGAGAAGCTCCGGGAGGTCACCGAGCAGGAGCGCGCCGGGATCGACCGGCGCGTCGACGAAGCACAGCAGTCGGGCGACCGTCGCAGGCAGGAGATCGTCGAGGACCTCGCCCAGCAGCGCCGGCAGGAGCTCGACGAGCTCCCGCCCGACCTCGCCGGCCGCGTCCAGGCCCTGCAGAACTACGACTTCATGGACGACGCTGCTCGCCAGCGCTTCGAGGAGCTCATGGACGAGCTTCGTCAGCAGCTGCTCGAGAGCTACTTCAACCAGATGTCCGAGGGAATGCGCGACGTCTCGCCCGAGCAGATGCAGCGCATGAAGGACATGCTCGCCGACCTCAACCAGATGCTCGAGCAGCGCGAGCGCGGCGAAGAGCCCGACTTCAAGGGCTTCATGGAGAAGTACGGCGACTTCTTCCCCGGGAACCCGCAGACGCTCGACGAGCTGCTCGAGCAGATGGCGCAGTCGATGGCCCAGATGCAGCAGCTGCTGAACTCGATGACGCCAGAGCAGCGCGCCCAGCTGCAGGGACTGGCCCAGTCGCTGCTCGAAGATCTCGACCTGCGCTGGCAGGTCGACGAGCTCGCCCGCAACCTCCAGAACGCGTTTCCCAACATGCCCTGGAACAGCAGCATGAACTTCTCGGGCGACGACCCGATGCAGCTCGGCCAGGTGCCCGGCCTGCTCGACATGCTCGGCAACATCGACGACCTCGAGCACCTCCTCCAGTCGGCGACGCAGCCGGGCGAGCTCGCCGAGGTGGACATCGACCAGGCCCGCGACCTCCTCGGCGACGACGCCGCCCGGTCACTCGAGCGCTTGCGCGAGCTCGCGCGCATGCTCGAGGAGGCCGGGCTCATCGAACAGCGCGAAGGTCGGCTCGAGCTGACGCCCAAGGGCATCCGCGCCATCGGCAACAAGGCGCTCGGCGACCTGTACCGCAAGCTGCTCAAGGACCGTGCCGGCCGCCACGAGGTCGAGCGCTCGGGCGTCGGCAACGAGCGCGCCTTCGAGCACAAGCCTTACGAGTTCGGCGACCCCTTCCACCTCAACGTCGAGGAGACGGTCAAGAACGCGATCTGGCGCCGCGGCGCGGGCACGCCCGTGCGGCTCGCACCCGGCGACTTCGAGGTCGAGCGCACCGAGCTCCTCAGCCGGTCCTCGACCGTGCTGTTACTCGATGTGTCGCTCTCGATGCCGATGCGCGACAACTTCTTGTCGGCCAAGAAGGTCGCCATGGCGCTGCACGCCCTCATCACGACCAAGTTCCCGCGTGACTACTTCGGGCTCGTGAGCTTCGGGCGCGTCGCCCGCGAGGTGAAGCCCGAGCTCCTCCCCGAGATGTCCTGGGACTTCGAGTGGGGCACGAACATGCAGCACGCGCTGATGCTCGCCCGGAAGAAGCTCGCGCGCGAGGGCGGGACCAAGCAGGTGATCATGGTCACCGACGGCGAGCCGACCGCCCACATCGAAGGCGGCGAGGCGTACTTCCAGTACCCGCCGTCGCCGGTGACGATCGAGGAGACGCTCAAGGAAGTGATGCGGTGCACCCGCGAGGGCATCCGCATCAACACCTTCATGCTCGACGAGAGCTACTACCTGCGCAGCTTCGTCGAGCGGATGATGCGCATGAACAAAGGACGAGCGTTCTTCACGACACCCGACACCCTCGGCGACTACGTCCTCGTCGACTTCCTCGAGCAGAAGCGCGAAACCCGCCGCGCCAGCTGACGCAGGTTGAGCCGCCGCCGCCGGTCATCGTCGGCGGGGCCCGCCCGCCCACCTCCGGCGTCTCGCTGCGCTCGCCGCCGAACCCCGCCGACGACGCCGTCGGCGTCCGCTCACGGCGCCCTGTCGAGTCGCCTACTTCCCGAGGGCAAGCTGATACGTCCTCAGGGTCTTGTCGTCGAAACAGACGAAGCGGATGAGGTCGACGTCGGTCTCGGCGTCGCGGCAGGTGCGGACGGCGATCGTGGTGGCGGCGTCGAGGGGGTAGCCGTAGATGCCGGTCGAGATGGCCGGAAACGCCACCGAACGGGCGCCGATCTCGTCGGCCACGGCGAGGGAGCGGCGGTAGGCGGAGGCGAGGAGCTCGGGCTCGCCGCTGTCACCCCCGTGCCACACCGGTCCGACGGCGTGGATGATCCAGCGGGCGGGGAGGCGAAAGCCGGGGGTGGCCTTGGCGTCGCCGGTCGGGCACCCGCCGAGCTCGGCGCAGGCGCCGTCGAGCTCCGGGCCCGCGGCCGAGAAGATCGCCCCGCAGACGCCGCCCCCGCGGGCGAGGCCCGAGTTGGCGGCGTTCACGATGGCGTCGACAGCCTCCCGAGTGATGTCGCCCTGGGCCGCTTCGAGCGCCGCCGCCACGGATTCCGAGCCTAGAGGCCGCCGATACCGCACAGAAACGGGACGAATCGGACCGGTTCGGGCACATTTCCCCTTGCGCCGCCGGCCCGGTCGGGTCAGAGTGGCATTGTTGTAATTACATCGGCGTCATTCGGGGGGCGGGCCGTCCGGGTTGACAGACCAGAGGGGGAAGGCCGATGCGAGAGATCGTCGGAACAGAGAGCCTGGTGGCCCGTCCGGCCGCGGCCAACGGTGGGCCGGCCGAGCGTCGCTGGCAGGAGCAGGCCAACTGCCTGGGGGTCGACCCTGACCTCTTCTTCCCGGAGCGGGGCGCGTCCACTAAGGAGGCGAAGGCGGTCTGCCGGGGCTGCGAGGTCCGCGCCGAGTGCCTCGAGTACGCCCTGAGCCACGGCGAGAAGTTCGGGATCTGGGGCGGGTTGTCGGAGCGGGAGCGCCGCCGGGTGCGCCGCCAGCGTGCGCTCGAGCGCCAGCGCCGCGCCCTCACCGCCTGAGTCACACGCGACCGCCCGCGTCGGGTCGGAAACCGGCGTCATACGCCAGGTTTCCGACCCGACGTGTTTCTTGATTCGAGCCGGCCTTCGATCGTGTGCTCGTCGCCGAGGCCGGCGCGGCGGCGAAACGCCGGGCCGCAGTCGGCGAGCACGGCCCTCGGGATCAGCCCCACGAGCTCGATCCGAGCCAGGTCCGCGCCCTCGGCACGGGCGAGCACCGCCACCTCGGCGCAGGCGTCCTCCAGCCCCGTGGTCTCGAGGTCCGTGAGGTTCAGCGACACCTGCGCCCGTCGTCGTGACGCAAGCTCGAACCCGAGGGCGCGCACGCCCCGCAACCCGCCCCCGCGCTCGCGCACGTCGTGGGCGATGCGGCGCGCCAGGTCGACGTCGTCCCTGTCGAGCTCGCAGTTGACGGCGACGTGGACGGGACGCGCTCCGACGGCCGCCGCCCCCAGCCTCGGGTGGGGCTCGGCCGGGCCGTAGTCCGGCGCCCGGCGCACGAACGCGTCGCGCCGCAGCCGCGGGAGCGTGCGTTCCGCGGGGTCGGCCTCGTCGTACAGGAAGGTCGGCACGTCCATCGCGTCGGCCAGCCAGCCCGCGAAGTAGTGCGCCGTCCGCACCGCGCTCGCCCGCGCCTCGGGCGTCCCCGAGAGCGCGACGAACGGGACGACGTCGAGCGCGCCGAGCCGGGGGTGGACCCCGTCACGCCAGGAGGAGGCGTCGACGTCCCGGGCGACGGCCTCCGCGAGTTGGACCGCGGCGCGCTCGACCTCCTCCGGGGGGTCGGCGGCGAGAGTGAAGACGGACCGGTTGTGGTCGGCGTCGGTGTGCACGTCGAGCAGTGGGTGCCCGCACGACGCTGCGAGCCGATCGACGGCGTCACGACGGCGCCCTTCCGACACGTTCGGCACGCACTCGAGCACGGGCACAGGTTACGGAGCCAAGTCCCGCCGCACGTAGGCTCGGCAGGACGAAAATGCGAATCGGTCTCGCGCTTCCTCAGTACGACTACTCGGTGCCGGGTGAATCGCCCCTGCGCTGGGACACCTTGCGCGACCACGCGCAGCGGGCCGAGGCGCTCGGCTTCGACTCGCTCTGGCTGTCGGATCATCTCTTCCTCGACATCGCCAAGTACGGCGGGAGCGCCGAGCGCCACGGTGTCTACGAGCCGATCGTCACCCTCGCCGCGCTCGCTCGCATCGTGACCCGTCCCCGGCTCGGGACGCTCGTGGCGTGCGAGGCGCTGCGGCCGGCATCGGTGCTCGCCAAAGCGCTCGCCACGCTCGACCGCGTCTGCGGCGGCCGGCTCGACGTCGGGCTCGGCGCTGGCTGGTACGCGCCCGAGTACGAGGCCGTCGGCCTCGCGTTTCCGCCGCCGGGTGAGCGGCTCGCCCGGCTCGCCGAGGCGGTCGACGTCGTCCGCGGTCTGCTCGGCGGGGGACCACTCACGTTCGACGGCCGCTATCACCGCGCCGCCGGTGCGGTGAACCGACCGCCGGCGGTGCAGGAGCCGCGCCCGCCGGTGTTGGTGGGCGGCAAGGGCGACCGGCTCATCCAGCTCGCGGTCGAGCACGCCGACGGCTGGAACACGTGCTGGGTATGGACGCCCGACGCGTACCGGGAACGCCTCGACGTTGTGGAACGATCGTGCGACAAGGTCGACCGTGATCCCGCAACGGTGTGGCGCTCCCTCGGCCTCTACGCACTCGCCGGCGAGAATCGCGTTGACCTCGAGCGCCGCTTCGCTCGCATGCGCGATGTCATGCCCGCAGGGGTTGTCGACGGGACCCTCGACGAATGGCGGGACGGCCGACTGGTCGGAACCGTCGACGAACTGCGCGCCCAGCGAGGCGAGTGGGAGGCGCTCGGCGTCGAGACGCTCATCGTCGGGGCCGGCCCGCTGCCCTTCTCGGTCACGTCGCTCGACGACGTCGAGCTGCTCGCCCACGCGCTCCTTTCCTCCTGAGCACACCACTGGGCAGCAGATGGTCGTCCACCGACACAAAGGGGTTAACCTCCCTACTGAGTCCCGAATCGGAAAGGGCACGTCGCATGGACATTGGCCCCTGGGAGCTCATCATCATCCTCGTGATCGTCTTGGTGCTCTTCGGCAGCACGCGACTCCCGAAGCTCGCCCGCTCGATGGGTCAAGCTTCGAAGGAGTTCAAGAAGGGCATCAACGAGGGCGACAAGTCCGCCGACGAGGACAAGCCGGAGAAGGAAGACTCGGCCTAGCTCGCCCCGGCGAGCCCACCCTCCGCCCCGGCCTTCTCGAAGCCGGGAACCCCGCACCCGCCGCCCGTCGTTCTTCGTGATGGCCGGCGGGGTCCCGACCTGGGAGGAGGTTGCGCGTGATCACGGGCGCTTCCTCTACAACGTCGCCTACCGCCTGGCCGGCAACGACAGCGACGCACAGGATCTCGTACAAGAAGCGCTGCTGAGGGTCCGCAAGGGCCTGGAGCGCTACCAGCCGGGATCCCTCGAAGGTTGGTTGGCCCGGATCGTGACGAACGTGTTCCTCGACGAAGTGCGACGCCGGCGGCGGCGTCCCGCCGACTCGTTCCCCGAAGACCCCGACTGGGTGATCCCGCCTGCGCCCGCCGCCGACGAGGTCTCCACCGGCTTCTCCGACGAGGTGCAGGCGGCCCTGGCCGCCCTCCCGGAGGAGTTCCGCTCCGCCGTCGTCCTCTGTGACGTCGCCGACCTGCCGTACGAGCAGATCGCCGAGTCGCTCGGCGTCCCGGTCGGGACCGTCCGCTCGCGGATTCATCGCGGGCGCCGGCTCCTTCGCAACGCCCTCGTGAGCACAGGGGAGACGGCATGAGCGCGCGTCCAGCTCCCGACGATCGACTCTCCGCCTACCTCGATGGCGAGCTCGATGCGGCCGAACGCGAGACCGTCGACGGCTACCTCGCCGAGTCTTCGGAATGGCGCGCCGAGCGCGACGAGGTCGCGTTCGCACGCGACGCGCTGCGCGGCCTGCCAGTGCACGAGGCGCCGTCCGGGTTCTGGGAGGAAGTTCTCTCGCCCGACTTGGCAAAGGCCCGCTCCCGCCGCCGGTCGCGGTTGCCGCGCGTGGCTACCGCGGCGACGGCAGCGGTGGCGGTCGCGGCGGTGGTGATCGCGTCGCTGGTCATCCCGTCTGCGGATCGTGTCACGCCCCGCGTTCCCGCGCTGTCCGACTCGCATGCGGTGCGCTCGTCGGTCTCGGACGAGCCCGTCAGTCAGCTGGCCACGCTCAGCATGATCACCCCGTTCCGGAAATGAGGGCCCCGTCGCCACGCGCGCTGATCCTGCTTGCGACAGTCGCCGCGCTCACCGCCGTCGCGACGCTCGTGCTGGCCCCCGAGCCGGCGGCGACGTCCCAGACCGGGCCGGGCGTGCAGCTGCTCGACGACGCCCGCCGCGCCGCCGAGGAGCAGGATTTCTCGGGCGTCCTCGAAGTGACGTGGTCGGACGCGAGCGGTCAGCACAACAGCGACGTCTTCGTGCGCAGCGCGAACGGCGTGCTCGCCCTGGGCGACCGGCCGAGCGTGATCGTGGAGGGCGCCCGCCGCTTCGTGCAGGGGCCCAACGGGTGGCTGGCGGTCTGGAGCCAGGAGACCAAGCCCGACGTGCCCCCCGCGTCGGACAAGTGGGAGCTCTCCGTCCACGCGGGCCCGACCGTGGCCGGCCGCCCGACCCAGGAGCTCGATGCCACCGATCGTCGCCACGACAAAGTCCGTGAGCGCCTCTATGTCGACGAATCGACCAGCTTGTTGCTGCGGCGCGAACAGCTCGACACGCGTGGGCGCACCGTGCGCGCCGTCGGCTTCACCAGCATCGGCGAGCCCTCCGGAGCGCTGACGGGCGCGCTCCCCGCCCAAGCCCCCACCGCGCCGTCCCGCAGCGCCAGCCGTCAGCCGCAGATCCGGCACGGCGTGGCGGCACCGTTCCGTGCCCCCGGGGCCACCGGCGACCGGTTCCAGCTCGTGGGCCGGTACGACGAGGCGCACAGCACACTCCATCTCTTCTACAGCGACGGGCTCTACGGCGTGTCGGTCTTCGAGCAGAAGGGCGACCTCGACCCCACCGGTCTCCCCGCCGGCGCCGAGCCCCGGACCGTCGCGGGCCGTGACGTGCGCCAGTACCAGACGCCCGGCGGGGTCGTCATGGTGTGGCAGTCGGACGACGTCGTCTACACGACCGTGTCCGATGCCCCCGTCGACCAGCTCGACCAGGTCCTCGCCGACTTCGGCCCGTCTCCGTCGCCCAACGCCCTCGACCGCGTCACCAACTTCGTCCTCGGCCCGTTCTCCTGGTAAGCGTCGGCGCCACGGTTGAACGCGTCGCCGGCGCGCGCGAAGAACGGCTGCGCTACTGAGGGTGCGAAGCGCGAACTGTCCGCCACGACTGCCACGTGATACGCAGGATGACGCCTGTGATCGCGAGCCCGATCACGGCATCCGCAACCGGGATTCCGATCGCAACGACGGCGGCGGATGCGATGACGCTGAGGCTCACGTAGGCGTCGGCGCGTGCGTGATTCCCGTCCGCGATCAGTGCCGGGCTCTCGAGGCGATGACCAGCCCGGGTGCGGATCCGAGCGGCCAGAGAGTTGCCCACGAATCCCAGAGCTCCGGCAATGGCCAGCACGACGAGGTGATCCGGGGTGATCGGGTGCAACAGGCGTCGCCCGGCTTCGACGCCGGCCACGCAGGCGCTGAGTCCGATCGCGGCGACGACCACAAACCCGGCGCGGCGTTCGGCCTTCGTCGAGTGCAGGATGAAGGCAATGCCGAGAGGAACTGCCGTCAAGGCATCGCCGAAGTTGTGAATCACGTCCGCGAGGAGCGCCACGCTGCCGCTCGCGACGAACGCGGCCGTTTGCAATGCAGCTGTGGCGCCCAACACTCCGAGTGAACGAATGACGGCGCGGAGCCCGTCACCCGAACGTCGGATGCTGTCATCGACGATTCCGTGCGAATGCCCGAAAGGATGGTGGCGACCATGCCCCACGACCGAGTCGTCGCCGGGCGCCAGGACGGGCCTCGAGACCCACGGCGCCAAGCCGAGATGGCGGTGCCGATCGCGATGTGGGTGACTGTGCACCCGGGCTCCGTGGCGGTGCAGCAGCGGATCGGCGGGGGAAGCGCTCACAACCCTCGACGGGAGAGAGAACCAGCTCGGGCCCTACGGCAAGCCGGTGTGACCCCGATCTTGAGCTACCTCGCGGCGCGCGTCGGGTTCTCGTGACGCCGGCGGCGGAGGATGCGGCGGCGTTCGCGCTCTGAGGCACCACCCCAGACGCCGTGGTCGATCCGGTAGGTGAGCGCGTACTCGAGGCACGGTTCCTTGACGGGGCAGTCGGCGCAGACCTTGCGGGCCTGCTCGACGCCGACCCCGTCGGAGGGGAAGAAGTCGTGGGGCGCCCGGCCGCGGCACTTGGCCTCGAGCATCCACTGGTGCTCCTGGTCGTCGGCGGGGGGCGACTGCGGAAGGTCGAAGTCCATAGGGTTCACGGGTTCAAACGGCGGGGCGCGCGTTCCGGTTCCCGGAAGTGGGACGAATCATGCGGGGAAGGAGATGAGAGCAACATGACAAGGGTTTCAGGAACCTTCTACGGATCCGGCGGCGTTTGAGATGGCGATGCATGCCCTCCCCCAATCGGAGACAAACTGATGCCTGATGAGGCCGTTCCCCCCGCGGACGTCTTGACCGTTCCCACGACCCCGCCGCCCTGGCCGGCCGAGCCGCCCACCGTCCCGCCGCCCCCCGGACCTCCGCCGTCTTCCCCCGAGCGTCCCAAGCGGCTCCGCCAGTTCCTGATCGGCGCGCTCGTCGGCGGCTTGTGCGGCGCGCTCGTCGCATCCGGGGCGTACTTCACGTTCGGCCGCGACGACAACACCTCGTCGACGCCTGCGCCGACCAAGACGAACCAGGTCTCGCGCCAGTCGTCGACGATCAGTCGCAACGGCGACATCGCCGGCATCATCTCCAAGGTCGAGCCCGCGGTCGTCGCGGTCACGGTCAACGAGCGAGGCGGTCAGAGCGCCGGGACCGGTTTCTTCCTCTCGCAAGACGGCTACCTGGCCACGAACGCGCACGTCGTCGGTCAGGCGCAGACGGCCAAGCTCCAGCTCAGCGACGGCCGCTCGCTCGACGCGCGCGTCGTGGGAGCCGACCCGAGCGCCGACGTCGCCGTTCTCAAGGTGGACGCCGGCAACCTCCCGGTCGTGTGCACCGACGACTCGAACAAGGTGCAGGTCGGCGACGACGTCGTGGCGATCGGCAACGCGCTCGCGCTCGAGGGCGGGCTCAGCGTGACCCGCGGGATCATCTCCGGGCCGCCCCGTCCCGGGAGCGAGATCGGCACCGCGATCGAGACGGTCCTGCAGACCGACGCCGCCATCAACCCGGGCAACTCCGGCGGTCCCCTGGTCGACTCCAATGGATGCGTCATCGGCATCAACACCGCAGTTGCCTCCGGTTCCGGGTCGCAGCCGGCGCAGAACGTCGGCTTCGCGATCCCCATCTCGTCGGCCAAGCCCGTCATCGATGACATCAAGGCCGGCCGCAAGCCGGCGTTCCTCGGTGTCGGCACCGCCGACCTGACGCCCGAGCTCAAGAGCCAGCTGGGCGTGAACGTCAACGACGGCGCCGCGGTCACGGACGTCACGTCGGGCTCGCCCGCCGACAACGCCGGCCTCAAGCAGGGTGACGTGATCGTGCAGATCGGTGACACCCAGATCAAGAACAGCGGCAACGTCGCCACGGCGGTGCGCAAGCACCAACCAGGTGAGAAGGTGACCGTCACGTACGTGCGTGGATCCGACCGGAAGACCGCCGACGTCACGCTCGTCCAGCGACCGGATGCCGGCTAGGAGTTGGGAAAAGACCGGTAGCCTGGTCGACGCATGAGTATCGAAGGGGAAGAGCTCGAGCAGCTCCCGCCGCAGGGGCACGTGAAGGTCGTGTACCTGGGCGCGGTCGCACCGCACTGGGAGGTGCACGGCGTGTTCGGCGACGGGCGCCTCATCGACGAGTTCCGCCAGCGCGCCTTGGCCCGGCTCCAGCTGCTCCCGCCGCACGATCCGCAGTTCCGGCGCAACCGCGAGCGCGTCGCACGCGACGCCGAGCGCGAGCGCCTGATCCTCGAGTGGGACCTCGGCTACGAGGAGAGCGAGAACTAGCTAGTCGATCGACTCGTCGCGACGCGGCGGGTGCTCGCCGGTCACCATGAAGCCGACGCGCTCGCCGATCGTGACGGCGTGGTCGGCAATGCGCTCGTAGTGGCGGCCGACAAGCGCGAGCTGTACGGCGGTCAGCACCTTGCCCTCGTCGTCGGTCCCGCTGCCGGCGAGGATGTACCGGAACAGGCTGTTCGTGAGGTCGTCCATCGTGTCGTCCATGTCGGCCAGCGCATGCGCCGCCGACGGGTCGGAATCGGCGAAGGCGTCGAGAGCCACCCGGGTCTGCGTGCCGGCCTGCTCGCCCATCCGCTGGATGATCCCGCGCAGCTTCGGGTCGAGGCTGTGCGGGTACAGGCGGCGCGTGGTCTTCGCCACGTTCACCATGAGGTCCGCCGACCGCTCGAGCTCGTGGACGATGCGCAGCACCGAGACGACGATCCGGAGGTCGACCGCCATCGGCTGCTGGCGGGCGAGGAGCTGGTAGCAGCTGTCCTCGATCGAGTGGGTGAGGTCGTCGATGTCGTCGTCGTTCTCGATGACCCGCTCGGCAGCCGCGAGATCGGCGTCGAGGAACGCCTGCGTGCCGGCGGCGATCGCCTCGGTCGTCAGCGCCGCGAGGCGGATCACGTCGATCCGCAGCTCGTCGAGCGCATCCTGAAAGCTCTTGCGGGCCTCGTTCGCCGTGTCTGTCACGGGGTCATCATTCCATTCCCAGTGAGAAGCCTCACTCGCGCACGTGGGACCTTCGGATCGTTCGGGCACTGTTCACGATCTGGCCATTCCAACGCCATGATCGCGCCAGGATCGCGCGCGCCGCGTCTGTACCGACCATGACGATTGCCCCGATTCCCTGGGCCTTCCACCCAACCGTTCCGGCAGTGTTTACCGTTCGGCTACCTCGATGCCACGACCGCGCCAGCCTCGCTCCGTAGCGTCCGCGCCGCGAACTCCCAAGGAGGCTGAATTCTATGAAGCGCATCACTGGCTACCTGCGGTGGCTGGTACCCACGGCCTTGATCGTCGGCCTGGTTCCGTTGGGCGGAGCGATCGCGAGTGCAGTCGATGCTCCCGCCCAAGGTGGATCGGCGACACTGAACGGCTCAGGGTCGACCTTCCAACAGCCGTACAACGAAGCGGTGATCGGGGCCTTCAAGCAGAAGAATCCCAATGTCACCATCAACTACGCCGGCGGTGGCTCCGGCAAGGGCCGCCAGGACTTCTCCGACCAGGTCGTGGACTTCGCCGGGACCGACGCGCCGTACAGCGCCGCCGACGCGGCCAACGTCAAGGGCGGCAAGTACTTCTACTTCCCGACGGTCGCCGGGCCGATCACGGTGTCCTACAACCTGTCGGGCGTGAAGAAGCTGCAGCTCTCGGCCGAAACGCTGGCGAAGATCTTCCAGGGTGACATCAAGACCTGGGACGACGCCGCGATCAAAGCGGACAACCCCGGCGTGAAGCTGCCGTCGACGGCGATCACCGTCGTCCACCGCTCCGACAGCTCGGGCACCACGCAGAACTTCACCGGGTTCCTGGCGGCGGCGGCACCCACCGCGTGGACGCTCGGTACCGGCTCGACGGTCAGCTGGCCGGCGGACCAGCAGTCGGGCCAGGGCAACCCGGGCGTCGGCCAGATCGTGAAGAGCACCGACGGCGCCATCGGCTACGTGGACTTCTCCGACGCCAAGGCACTCAAGCTGAAGTTCGCGTCCGTGAAGAACAAGGCCGGCAAGTTCGTGGCGCCGACCGTCAAGGCGACCACGGCGGCGGTCGAGAAGGCGCAGGTCAACGCGGACCTCACCTACAACCCGCTGAACGCGGCGGGCTCGACCGCCTACCCGATCGCGTCGCCGACGTGGATTCTCGTGTACCAGAACTACTCGGACGCGGCGAAGACGACGGCGATCAAGAACTTCCTGAACTACATCTACGGGAACGGCCAGAAGGCCGCCTCGCAGGTGGACTACGCGCCGCTGCCGAAGAACCTGCTCGACAAGGCCAAGGCCCAGGTCAAGCAGGTCGGAGGTACCTCGTCCGGCTCGACGAGCTCGAGCCCGGCGAGCACCTAACATCCCCCGAATCTGAAGGAGAGGGGCGGGCGATTACCGCCCGCCCCTCTCGGTTTTCCGAAGGCAGGCGATGGCCACTGACGCTCCCGCCCTCCCCGCAGGTCTGACGAAGGGGAAGCGACCGCCGGGGCTCATCGCCGACCGGGGCTTCCGGATCCTCGCATTGGCCGCGGGGCTGATGGTCCTCGTGATCCTGGCCCTGATCGCGATCTACACGACGCGCGAGGCATGGCCCTGGTTCAGTGCAGAGGGCCTCGGGATCTTCTCCGACAACTGGGACCCGGCCCACCAGCACTTCGGCGCCGGCGGGTTGATCTACGGAACGCTGCTCGTGGCGGGCGTGGCCGTGCTCCTCTCGCTGCCGATCAGCGTCGGGATTGCGCTGTTCGTCACCGACGTCGCACCGCAGCGCATTCGCCGGCCCATCGTGTACACGGTCGACCTCCTCGCTGCGATCCCGTCCGTCGTGTACGGGCTGTGGGCGCTCTTCGTCCTCGCCGAGCCCCTGGCCAATCTGTTCCAGACGATCTCGGACGCGACCGCCAGCATCCCGATCCTCAGCACGCTGTTCGCCAACCCGAGCGCGTCCGGGAAGAGCTTCATGACGGCCGGAATCATCGTCGCCATCATGATCACGCCGATCATCACCTCGATCACCCGCGAAGTGTTCGCAACGGTCCCGTCGGCGCAGAAGGAGGCCGCGCTCGCCCTCGGCGCAACGCGCTGGGAGATGATCCGGGGCGCGGTGTTCCCTCACAGCCGGAGCGGCATGGTCGCCGGCACCATGATCGGGCTCGGCCGGGCGATGGGTGAGACGATCGCCATCGCCCTCGTCATCGGCTCGTCGCCCCGGATCACCGCGAACATCTTCGGGCCCGGCGACACGCTCGCCAGCATCATCGCCAACCAGTTCGGCGAGGCCAGCGGCACCCACCGCGCCGCGCTCATCGGATGTGGCGTGGTGCTGTTCGCGATCACCATCCTGATCAGCGTGGCGGCGAGAGCGGTCGTCGCCCGGACGGACCGGCGGTCGGCAGGCACCGTATGAGCGCGCCGGCGATGCCCCTCACGCAATCGACCCGCAAGGGGCGGCGCGAGCTCAAGAATGGCATCGCGACCGCGCTGATCGTCGCCTCGTTCGTGGTCGCGCTGATTCCGCTGACGCTCATCGTGCTCTACGTCATCCGGGCCGGCATGACCGTCTTCAACCTCAACTTCCTGACCGAGGACCTGCCGTTCAGCAACCGGTTCGACGGCGGCGGGATCTACCCCGCCATCGTCGGCACCCTGGTGATCACCGGGACCGCGACCGCGATGGCCGTACCGCTGGGGATCCTGGGGGGCATCTACCTCAACGAGTACGGCGGGCACGGGATCTTCGCCCGCCTCGTCCGCTTCCTGGCCGACGTCATGACTGGTGTGCCGTCGATCGTGATGGGCCTGTTCATCTACACGATCTGGGTCCTGCCTCGGAAGGAGGCCGGACTCAGCGGGTTCGCCGGTGCCCTCGCCCTCGGCTGCCTGATGCTCCCGATCGTGATCCGAACCACGGAGGAGATCCTCAAGCTCGTCCCCGACGAGCTGCGCGAGGGGAGCTACGCGCTGGGCACCCGCAAGGCGCAGACGATCCGCCGCGTCGTGTTCCCGAACGCCGCCCCCGGGATCATCAGCGGCGCCCTCCTCGGCGTCGCCCGCGTGGCGGGGGAGACCGCGCCCTTGCTCTTCACGATCGGCATCGTGTCGGCGGCGAACTGGAACGTCTTCGACGGGCCCAACACCGCGCTGCCGCAGCAGATCTACATCAACGCCAGCGTGTTCGGCGGCTTCGACGCGGCCCAGAACCGGGCGTGGGGCGCCGCCCTGGCGCTCATCCTGATCGTCTTCCTGTTCACCTTGGTCGCACGCGTGATCACTGCCATCTACACCCGCCGTTCGGCGGCGGTCTGACCCTTGGAGCCGGAAATGACCGACACCGCGACCGCCGCCACTACATTCGGCCCGATGACCACGACTCGTGACGAGTCCGAGGCCAAGGGCCCCGAAGAGACGCTGCCCCGTGAGCCGGCACCGGACGAGAAGCCCGAGCGGGCACGGGAGATCGTCTTCCAGCTGTCGGGCGTCGAGGTGCGCTACAGCGGCGTCACTGCCGTGCAGGACGTCAACGTCGACATCGCCGCCAACGAGATCACCGCCTTCATCGGGCCGTCGGGATGCGGCAAGACGACCGTGCTTCGCTCGCTGAACCGCATGCACGACATCACACCCGGCGCCGAAGTGCTCGGGAAGGTCACCTACCACGGTGAGGACCTGTACGGGTCCAAGGTCGACCCGGCCGAGGTGCGCCGCCGCATCGGCATGGTGTTCCAGAAGCCAAACCCGTTCCCGAAGTCCGTGTACGACAACGTCGCCTACGGGCCGCGCATCAACGGCACGAAGCGCAGCGAGATCAACGACATGGTCGAAAAGGCGCTGACCCAGGCGGCGCTCTGGGACGAGGTGCACGGCAAGCTGCGCAAGAGCGCGCTGGCGCTCTCCGGTGGCCAGCAGCAGCGTCTGTGCATCGCCCGTTGCCTCGCCGTCGCGCCCGACGTGATCCTCATGGACGAGCCCTGCTCCGCGCTCGACCCGATCGCCACGGCGCGTATCGAGGACCTCATGGACGAGCTCAAGAACGAGTACACGATCGTCATCGTGACGCACAACATGCAGCA
>Ga0075423_10002492_pt1 | contig 16730 bp, 17 predicted proteins | sample SoiMethybrSBSTD2_FD_80114 | JGI IMG/M metagenome (GOLD analysis project Ga0075423, IMG submission 80114) | Bulk soil microbial communities from a Populus tree surrounding site in Tennessee, USA - Soil MetaG P. TD hybrid SBSTD2 | ecosystem: Environmental > Terrestrial > Soil > Tree plantation...
CGAGCGCGTGCCGGTAGTGACGAACCTTGTAGAAGAACTTGCCCGGCGAGTGCTCTTTGGCCACCGGCAGCAAGGCCGACTCGTCAAAGCCCTTCACCTTGTCCGCGGTGTTGGCCATCGTGGCCAGGTGCGCGAAGCCGATCTCAGAGGAATTCATGGCCTCGACGCTCTGCGGCAGCTTGTCGGCCTGCTCGCCGACAGTCAGCGCGTTCCACACCGGGCCGGAGTTCATGTGGCAGTTGATGCGGATCCAGTCGGCGGCGTTGTTGAAGCCGTCGTCGTCCCACTCCCCGCTCTGCTCGAAGAGGGTTGCAAATCGGGCGAAATCGAGCTCCAGCTGGTCGATGGTGTGCCTCAGACCGCGGAGGATGAAGCCGTAACTCTCGATCTCCGGCGCGATCTGAACCACCTACGCATAATACCGAAAATGCGTTCGTATTGCAAGTCAATTCTTGTTAACTTGGCGCTTGCCCGGCAGCCAACCAAGGCCCTCCCTGACACACCATTCACAGTCAAATCCCTACGTAATCCCCGACCGCCACGCGGCCTGGCCGCACCACCCGGCAGTACATCCCCATCCGCTCGTCGTGCAGATCGACCAGGAGTTTCAGGAGCTCAGGCCTCTGCTCGGTCGTGTCGGGATCCATGGTGATCACCTTGCACCGCTCGCAGCGGCTGGTCACCTCGAGCTCGGCGTCACCCGCCCGGATGACCCGGCCGAGCCACCGCAGCTCCTCCTCCGGCTCGATGCCCTCGACGTAGAGGTTCGCGCGGAAGCGCCGGTGGTCGAGCGGCATTCCCGCCTCGAGCGCGAACGCCTGGACCGAGGCCATGTTGACGATCAGGACGTGAGAGTCGTCGAAGTTCTCGCCCGGCAGCTCGCGCAGGTCGAACACACGCTGCGACTCGTCGCGCACCTGGCGATAAGCCTCGTCGAGGCCCACGTCTGTGCCATCCGGCGCGAGCACCTGCAGCGCACCGCCCGCAAGGCTCGCGCGATACGTCATCAGTGGCGCGTGCTGCTTGATGTTGAACCACTTCCCATCGCGGTTCGGCGTGCGGTCGACCAGGGCCCACCGCCGGTCGCCGTCCAGGCCTTTCTCGGTGACCATGCACGACTCCAGGCGTTCGCCCGCCATCGACTTCACCGGGTAACGCCAGACCTCTGTGACCGTCGCCATTCGCCCGCAAGCGTACCGGCCCACTTACGATGACCCCCGGGGATGGAGAAGGCGCCGTTCTTCGAGCCGCTCACGGCGCGGGACGCGTGGTTTCTCTACGCCGAACGCCCCGAGGCGCCGCTCGACCTCGGAACCGTCTACGTCTTCGAGGGCGGATCGCACGTGCCCGGCGGCCGCGGCGCGGAAGGGCTGGAGGAAACGGTGGCCGAACGCATCCACCTGGTGCCGCGGTACCGGCAGCGCATCCTGAGAATGCCGTTCAACATCGCCCATCCCGTATGGGTCGACGACGAGCATTTCGACCTCGGCAATCACATCCGGCGCGAGACGCTGCCGCCTCCGGGTGATGGTGCGCAAGTGCGCAAGCTGGTCGCTCGCATCCTCAGCCGGCCCCTGGACAAGCGGCGGCCGCTCTGGGAGATGACGCTGATCACGGGACTCAAGGACGGCCGGGTGGTGATCGTCAATCGCGCGCACCACGCGATGGTCGACGGCATCTCATCTCTCGACATCCTGACCCTGCTGCTCGACGTCGACCCCGAGGGCACCACCCCGGGGCCGGCGCCGCCCTGGAAGCCGAGGCCGGTGCCGTCGCGATGGGACGTGCTCAAGCCGATGCTCTGGAACGTTCGCTCGCGACCCGCGCCAGAGCGGACGCGCGTCCCCGTCGTCTGGGGGACGCGCCGCCTGCCGTGGTCGGGCATGTGGAGATTGGGCGGCTCCATGGTCGCCCGGCGGCCTGACGTCTTCTTCAACCGCAAGCTCAGCCCTCAGCGCACGGGCCGCGGGCTCAAGGTGCCGCTGGCGGCGTTCAAGTCGCTGAAGGAGCGCTACGGCTGCACCGTGAACGACGCCGTGCTCGCGGTGGTGTCCGAGGGCTTGCACCGCTGGTTCGAGTCGCGAGGCGACGCGGTGCCGCCCAAGGTGCGCGTCTTCTGCCCGGTCAGCGTTCGCTCGGACCAGGATCGAGGAAGGCTCGGCAACCAGATCAGCGGAATGGTGTTCGAACTACCGACCGGAGACCTTTCAATCGAGGAGCGGCTGAAGCGCATCAACGTCACAACCGGCGACCTCAAGCGCACGCGGCAGGCGATCGCCGCCGACAAGCTGGCCGGCCTCGCCGAGTGGGCGCCCCCGAGCCTCCTGGTGCTCGCGGGAAGGGTGATGTCGACGCCTCAGGCTGGGGCAAACATCAACGTGACGAACATTCCCGGTCCTCAGTTCCCGCTCTACGCGGGTGGCGCCCAGCTTCTCGAGGTGTGGCCGTTTGCTCCGCTTTATCCGTCGATGGGGCTCGGGGTGGCGGTGGTCTCCTACAACGGCGACACTTACTTCGGCCTGAGCGCAGACCCCGCGGTCGTGCCTGACGTGGAGGCGTTCACACGCGCCCTTAACGCCGCCGCCGCAGACTGCATGGCCCTCGCCCGCGCATGAGGAGGTGCATTCGATGACCGGAAAAGAGCTCCTGGGATCGCTGCTCACGGGCTCCTTCGGGATGATCCAGGAGCGCCTCGCTGAGATCGGCGACGACGAATGGAACCAGCGCGCGTTTCCGGGCACGAGCAAGCCTGGCTTCATCCTGTGGCACTGCTCGCGCATTCTCGACTGGACGGTCAACTCCGCATTCCAGGGCGTGCCCGAGGTCGCGGATTCTGAGAAGTGGCGTGAGCGCTTTCCGCGCGAGGCGTGCTACGGCGCGGGCATTCCCGATTTCCTCGCCGACCACGTCGCCGGCACGACGTCGAGCAAGGTCGTCGCCGACTACCTGGGCGAGGTCAGGGCGTCGGCCATGCCGTGGTTCGAGAAGCTGACCGACGACGCGCTGGATGAGCCGGTCTCGCTGAAGGCCAATCAGGCCCATCGGGATGGCTACCTCGACCCGAAGATCTGGGTCGAGGTCGAAGATCTCGATGGCGTCGTGGGCTGGAACTTTCTGCTGCGGCCGAGCGTGGGCCACATCAGGCGGCACATGGGCGAGTACGACGTGCTGGTCGGAGCTCTGCGAAGTCGGGCGGCGGCTACGCCTCGAGCGTGAAGCGCAGCGTGTTCTGGCCGATGGCGATCATGTCGCCGTCGGTCAGCTGCCTTTCGATCACCGGCTGACCGTTCACCAGCGTGCCGTTCGTGCTCCCCAGGTCGCTGATCCAGAACGCGCCTCCCCGAACCTCGATCCGGCCGTGGTGGCCTGAGGTCGCGGGGTCGCCGACGACCACGTCGTTGTCGGGTGCGCGACCGATCGAGACCATCTGGTTGGGCAGAGCGACGATGCGGCCCGAGAACGGACCGGACTCGAAAGTGAGCAGAGCCGCGTAGCCCGACCCGGTGGCCACCTCTTCCGGCGGCAACGCCTGGAGAGAGACGGTCTCCTTGGAATCGACGTCGGCCGGCTGCCACGCCGGGATCACCGAAGTCGCCTCGTTGAAGGAGGCGGCGTCGGCGGGAGCTCCGTTCTCGCCAGGGGCCGGGGGAGGCGCCGCGCCCGGCCACGCGACCAGCGTCTCGCGCACGTTGGGCGCGGGGGCCGCCTCGGCGAACGCAGCCGCCGGCTCCGGCTCAGGTTCGGGCTGCGGCTCGCGTGGCGCCGGAGGCCGGGTCTCCGCGACGGCGACGACCGGCTCTGGCTCGGGTTCGGGCTGGGGCGGCGGCGGGACCTCCGCGACAGGTTCCGGTTCAGGTTCGGATTCCGGCTCCTCGGCCGGCGCCTCAGCGGGCTGTTCGTCGAAGGACACCGCTTCACCGAAGGCCGAGAGCACCGGCTCCGTGACCGCCGAGACGAGCTCGGTCTCGGAGTCGCGCTCCAGCGTGTCGGTGGCGGCCGCGACGGCCGGCTCTGGTTCCGGCTCGGGCTCATCAGCTGCCGGCTGTGCCGCCTCCTGCGCAAACGGCTCCGACACCGCCACCACGGGCAGCTCCTCGGAGGTCGGTGCGACCTGGCTGGGCGGCTCGCCTGCGGCCGGGAGGTCCGGAAGCGCCTCCGGCTCGACGATGGGCGCTTCCCTCGTCGCGAACTCGGCAACGACCGGCTGGATCACCTCGGGCTCCGTCGCCTCGGCGATCGCGGAGGCCGCCTGCTCGACCGGAGGCAGGGAGACGTCCTCTTCTCCGACGGGCATGGCCTCGACGGGCTTGCTTGTGATCGCAATCGTTTTGGCCCACTCGTGCGGGGCCTCGGCCGGCACAGGCAGCACCTGCGTCGACTCCTCCACCGACGGCTTTTCGACTGGAGCTGTTCCGAGGTACTTCTCGTACCAGCCGGTGATCCGGCGCAGCCTCTCCACACGGCGGTCCGGGCGGCCGTTGCGCGAGAGGTCGTGCGACTCCTCGGGGAAACGCACGAGCTCGACCGTCTTGCCGAGCAGCCGCATCGCGCCGAACATCTCCTCCGACTGCGACATCGCGCACCGAAGGTCCATCTCGCCCGCGGTCAGCAGGAGCGGCGTCTTGATGTTCTGCACGTAGCGGATCGGCGAGCGGCGCCATAGCTCGTCCAGGTTCGGCCACGGCGGCGGACCGAGCTGCAGCACGCCCCACAGGACGATGTCGTGCTGGGGGTACTCGCTGACGAGGTTGGAGATCGACCGCATCGACACCGCGGCCGCAAAGCGGTCGGTCTGGCCGACGATCCAGTTCGTCATGAAGCCGCCATACGACCCGCCGCCCACGCCGACGCGCTTCGGGTCGATGTAGCCGGTGCTCTCGATGACCTGGTCGAGCGAGCTCATCAGGTCGACGTAGTCCTTGCCCGCCCAGTCGCGGACAACCGAGCGGCGGAACGTCTCGCCGTAGCCGTCGGATCCGCGCGGGTTCATGTAGAAGACGACGAAGCCCATGCCCGCGAGGATCTGCAGCTCGTGGAAGAACGACCATCCGTACTGCGCGTGCGGTCCGCCGTGGATCTCCATGACCGCCGGGTACTGGCGGTTGGGGTCGAGGTCTTGAGGCTTCAGGACCCAGCCCTCGAGCCTCCAGCCGTCCGGAGCCGTGAAGTAGTGCTGCTCGGGCTCGGCGACGTAGCGGTCGTGCAGCCACGGGTTCAGGTCGGTGACCCGCGCCTCGGCCCCGCCGCTCTGCATGAACAGCTCCCCCGGCTGGGTCGGGTCGCTGGCGCAGAAGACGATCAAGTCCTTCCGGACGTCGAAGTCATAGATGCGGCGGCGGCCCCCGGCCTCGTCGCGGACGTGTCCTTCCATGTCGACTGACTTGAGCGCCGTCACGCCGGGCCCGGCCGCGAGGAAGTAGATGCGGTCTCCCTCAGGCGTCCACATCACGCGCGTCAGGTGTCCCGAGCGCATGTCGTTGATGACGCTGTCGTTGACGGCCTGGTCGAAGTCGGCGGTAAGGCATCGCGGGCCACCGCCTCCGAGCGGCACGACCCAGAGCCTCTCGTTGAGGCCGACGTCGAGCCCGTTCGGGGCAAGGAACGCGATCTGGTCGCCCTTCGGTGACCAGATCGGAGAGGTCAGGTAGAAGCCGCCACCAAGGCGGTTCATCCTGGCGTCGAGGTCGACGACGTAGAGGTGCAGCTCGCGCTGCAGGTCTCCGTTCGGCTCCGCGTTGCCCGCAACCACGATGCGCGCGCTGTCGGGCGACCAGTCGAAGTCGGTGACGTCCCACGCGCCGGTGGTCAGCTGCTTGAGGTCGCCACCGGTCGCCGACACGACGAACAGGTGGTGATGTCGGCCGTCGACGTAGCCACGCCCATCGTGCTTGTAGTCCAGAGTGCGCACGACGCGGGCGACGGGAGCCCGGCGAAGCTGGTCGCGGCTCTCCGGAGGCCTCGGGTCGTCGATGATCGCGTCGGGATCTGACAGGACAGCGCCGAGGAAGGCGATTCGCTTTCCGTCAGGGGACCATTTGGGCAGGCCGACTCCGTCGTTGACGGAGCTGAGCTGCTGCGCGGGCCCAGACGCGTTGGCGTCGATGACAAAGAGCTGGTCGGCGGCGCCGACTTTGCTGATGAAGGCGATCTTGCGTCCGTCGGGAGACCATTCGGGGTTGCGGTCGCGCTGCACGCCGCCGGTGGGCTCGACCGGTTCGGGATCAAGCAGGCGGCGCACCACGATGCGGTTCCGGGTCTGCCTCGCGTTCGCGTCAGCCCAGGAGATCTGATAGGCGACGCGTTCGCCGTCAGGGCTGAGGCGAACGTGGTCGATCCAGCGAAAACGGTATAGGTCTTCGGGGGTGAGCGGGCTGGCCATGCCGACTGGTGGATGCTACCAGCCGACGAGGAATTCTTACATCGGCCGCGTAGCGTTCGGTGGTACAACCTGTCGCCATGACGAACCCACGGTCGCGACGCCAGGCAGCGCTCAGCGGATTCGGCTGGGGCGTCGTCGCAGGACTCGCGATGGTCGCCCTGATGTACTTCTCCGCGGGCCTGTTCGGACTCCGCCCCCTGCCCCAGCTTCTGAACGAGCCGCTGCTCGGGCTGATGCCCGGATTCGTGTTCGGCTTCCTCATCGACACGCTGCAGCACGCGGGCAAGGTCGTCGAGGAGGTCGGCCTGGTGCTCGCGATGATCTTGGTGCTGGCGATCGCGGGCGCGGCGGGCGCCGTGGCCGGCCTCCGCTGGCCATCGCAATGGCTCCCCTTCCTGGTTGCGGGCGTGCTGTGGGCGATCGTCGTGGCGGTGTTGCTGCCGGTCGCCGGGAGCGGTTTTCTAGGCCTGAGTGACGGTCCGGCGACGCCGATCACGTGGGCGGCGCTGTTCGCGTTCTACGCGGTCGTGCTGCAGTTCGGCGGCAGCGGCCCGCAGGACGTCGACCTGGGTCGCCGGCGTGTTCTCAGCGCGGTCCCGCTCGGCATCGCAGGCGTCAGCATCGCTGCGCTCGGCGTCGGGCTCGTACCTGGCTGGTACCGCTCGATATTTCGCGCACCGGGTTCAGGACTCCGTGGCGTTTCGGCGACGATCACGCCGGTCGCCGACTTCTACGTCGTCTCGAAGAACTTCGTCGACCCTGCCGTGGACGCCTCGGGATGGAGCCTCAAGGTCGGCGGCCTCGCCAACAAGTCGTTCTCGCTCACGCTCGATCAGCTGAAGGCGCTTCCCGCGACGCAGCAGTACACGACGCTGGAATGCGTCAGCAACAACGTCGGCGGCCCCCAGATCAGCACCGGCGACTGGAAGGGCGTCTCGCTACGCGACCTGGTTGCGATGGCCGGACCCCAGGCGTCCGCCGGCTGGGTCGGGTTCAAGGCGCGCGACGGCTACACCGAGAGCCTGTCGCTGAGCTTCGTGCAGTCGGCGCCGGAGATCCTCGTCGCCTACGAGCTCAACGGCTCACCGCTGCCGTCGCAGCACGGTTTTCCGGCGCGCATCCTCATCCCCGGCCACTACGGGATGAAGGGGCCGAAGTGGCTCGACGCCATCGACCTGGTCGACAGCGAGGTCAAGGGCTATTGGGAGCAGCAGGGCTGGGACCACAACGCCGTCGTGAAGACGATGTCGAGGTTCGACGCGCCTGGCGACGGCGACATCGTGAAGGTCGGCGCCATCGAGGTCGCGGGCGTCGCCTTCGCGGGGACGCGGGGTATCAGCAAGGTGGAGTACTCGACCGACGGCGGAGCATCGTGGAACGCGGCGTCGTTGGATGCGCCGCTTTCCCCGTTGACCTGGGTGATCTGGCGCGCGAGCTGGGCGCCGGCCTCGCATGGCGCGTACACGCTGAAGGTGCGCGCGACCGATGGCTCAGGCGCGGTACAGGGATCCGGGATCGCGGCGAGCTTCCCGAGTGGGTCGACGGGGTACCACACGATCCACGTCAACGTCTCGGGCTAGCGCCATTCGCCATCAAATGGCCCCTTGAGTCATCTCTACCAGCGGCCGAAGTGAAACATGCTCTCGAACGCGCGACGGCGGCGGGACAGCATGGAGCCGCGCGGTTTGTCCTCGGGTGATGGATACCCGAGCGCGATCACGCCGAGCAGCTTGCAGTCGGGCGGCACGCCCAGCTCGCGCTGCACCTCCGCCTCCCCGCGCGTGATCCCGAAGTACCACGCCCCAAGTCCCAGATCGACGGCCGCGAGCAGGATCAGCAGCATCGCCATTGCGGTGTCCACCGTCCAGAACGGCACCGGCCAGTTCTCCGCCTTGTCCATACCGAACTGGATCTTGTCCGGCTGGCTGTAGCGATCGAGGTAAGCTCGCTTGTTTTCGTACGGCAGCACGATGCACGCCGGCGCGTGCGCCGGTTCGCGGCCCGGATAAGCATCCGGGTCGGATGGATCGTCGGTGGTCCGGTAGAACCAGTCGAGCTCTTCGGGTTTGGTCAGGACGACGAAGTCAAACCCCTGACTGAAACCGGCCGAAGGCGCGTGCCGCGCCGTCTCGAGGACGCGGCTCAATACCCCTTCCGGGATTGGCTTCTGCTCGAACTTGCGGATCATCCGCCGCCGGCGGATGACATCCGAGTAGTCCACGCCTCAGGCCCGGCTCAGCAGCTCGGCGACGATCTCCTTGTCATGCGTGAGCGACGCGAAGTGGCCCTCCCCGTGCCAGACGTGCAGGTCGACCCTCGGCAGCTGAGCCACGACGCGTCGCGCGGCCGACAGCGGCGCGTTCTTGTCGTCGTCGCCGTGCCACCAGGTCACTGACGTCCTGATCCGCGTCGGATCGAAGTCCCACTTCCCGTGCATCGCAAACGACTCATCGGTCCATCCCTCGGCGCCCTGCTTGAGCGTCTCGGCGAGGTTCTCGCGCTCGATGCGAGCCCACGCCGGATTCGCCATCAGCTTGCGGTCGCTCTCGGGTGCGTCCTTGAGCACGCCGGCCATGCCTTCGTCGCCAAGCAGGCGCTCGCGGATCCCGACGAGAAGAGCGTGGAGCTCCTGCCAGCCCTTCTCCGCCGCCGCGTAGCCCTGGGCGTTGACTCCGACTAGCTGCTTCACCTCATCGGGCTCGAGCGGGGTGCCGCCGACGACGACAGTCGCCGCGGAGACCAGGTCAGGATGGCGGGCCGCCAGCGCGAGCACGTGAGGGCCGCCACCGCTGGTGCCCATCGCAGGGATGCGCTCCACTCCGAGCGCGCGCAACACCTCCGCCAGGTCGTCGGCGACATCGGCGATCCCGCGGCCCTTCTTGCGCGTGGACCCGCCGTAGCCCGGACGGTCGATCATCAGGTAGCGCACGCCGAGGTCGCGCTGGACGCTCGCGTCGGGGTTGCGATAGAGCCGCGACGCCGGCGTGCCCTGGATGCGAAACACCGGGATGCCTTCCGGCTCGCCCCACCAGCGCCACGCCATCTCGCGGCCGTCGCGCAACGTGGTGACGCCGTCTTCGAAAGCGACTCCGTCCTCTGTGTGCTGAATGACTTCTCTCATTTCATCGCCCACAGCGCTTTGACCGTGTCCCACCCCATCTTGAACATGCCCTCCTTGCGAACCATCCGGAAGATCTTGTTCTGCTTGTCCCACTTCGACGTCCCGTCCACGCGCAGAAACTCGTCCAGCGCGCGGTCCGCCACCTGCGGGTACTTCGTGAGCAGCTGCGGGTTGTGCTCGAGGAGGGGGACCGCCTTGTCGTACTTCTTCATGTCGGCCATGATCCAGGAGTGGTCGAGGAGGCCTCGATACTCGGCGAGCCTGGACTCTGAGAAGTCGTCGGCCTCCTTGCAGTGGATCACGGTTTGACCCGCAAGACGTCCTGACTCCATCGCAAGGTTGGAACCCTCGCGGTGGACCGGGTTCGAGAGCATCGCCGCGTCGCCGCACACGAGGTAGCCCGGCCCGTGCAACTTCGGAATCCCGCGGTAGCCGCCTTCGGGAATGAGGTGCGCGAGATATTCGACGGTCTCGGCGCCGCGCAGCAGCGGCTTGATCGCCGGGTGCTGCTTGAAGTGCTCCATCAGGTCGTTTGGCGTGCGCAGCGTCTTGTTGAACTCGCTCAGCAGCGCACCGCCACCAACCGAAAGAGAGTCGCGGTTCGTGTAGATGAACATGAAACCGGACATGCCCATCGTCGAGTCGCCGAAGCACTCGATGGTGCAGCCCTCACCCGGCTCGCAGTTGAAACGCTCCTCGATGATGCGTGGCTCGAGCTGCATGATCTCCTTGACCGCCATCGCAACCTCGTTCTCGCGCAGCTTGCGGCGCAGAGGCCTCCCGTTGATCGACGTCTTCTCGAGCAAACCTGTGCCCAGGCCGATGCCTTCGCAGATCACGGTCACGTCGGCGTAGACGTCGTCGCCGCGACCAGTGCCGACGCCGACCACCCGGCCGTTCTTGACGATCAGCCGGTCGACCACGGTCTCCGGCACAACCATCGCCCCCGCCTTCTCCGCCTGCTCGGCAAACCATGCGTCGAACTTCGCGCGCAGCACCGAGTACGAGTGCGGGTGGGCTCGGTTCCGGATGTTCTTGTAGTCGAGGCCGATCGCGGCCTCCGCAGTCATCAGCCAGCGCCGCTCGTCGATGATCGGACGCTCGAGCGGGGCCTGCTTCCAGTCCTCGCCTACGATCTCTTCGAGGTAGTGGTTGTAGAGGATGCCGCCCATGACGTTCTTCGAGCCTGGCTTGGGCCCTCGCTCCAGGACGGCCACCTGTAGGCCGGCCTTCGCCATCGTGATCGCCGCCGCCGACCCGGCCGGCCCGGCGCCCACGACGACGGCGTCGAATTTCTCCTCGTCCCCCATCGAAAGAAATTGAAGCTGATTGGGCTGACCGGCGGCGCCGGGTCGGGCAAGTCGACCGTCGCGCAGATGCTCCGGGGCCTGGGCGCCGTTGTGCTGGACGCGGACGTGGCCGCTCATTCGGTCTACGAGCCGGGAAGCCTCGGCTTCGACCTCATCGAGCGCGATTTCGGCCCCGACTACATCCGCGACGGAAAGATCGATCGCCAGCGTCTCGGCGAGCTGGTCTTCCACGACGCCGACGCGCGCGCGCGTCTCAACGCGATCGTGCACCCGCTGGTCCGCGGGTGGATGGCGGCCGAGACTTCAAACGCCCTGATGCGCGGCGCGGAGATCGTGGTGCAGGACGTGCCGCTTCTGTTCGAGAACGGGCTCGAGCAGCTTTACTCCGGAGTCGTGCTCGTGCACGTGCCGCCCGAGCTGCAGGTCGAGCGACTTGTCAATGGGCGCGGTCTGACCGAGGAGCGGGCACGCGCGATCGTCGCGGCGCAGATGCCGATCGACGAAAAACGCGGCAAGGCGCGCTTTGTGATCGACAACAGCGGCAGCGTCGAGGACACACGCCGACAGGTCGAAGAGGTATGGGCTAGCCTCCGAGCTCTCTGAGCACCTGATCGGTGTGCTCGCCGAGCGCTGGTCCGCGCCCATGTGTCGACAGCACGCCGCGCGCGGCCACGTGCGGATGCGAAGCCACCTCGTCCAGGTCGAGCACCGGCTCGCAGCAAGCGTCGATTGCGGAGAGCTTTGCCTCCCACTCGTCGCGCGTCCGCGAGCGGAAGACCTCCTCCATCGTCGCCTGCACCGATCGGTCCTCCGAGTACTGCTGGTCGATGAGGTCGGGGCGCTCGATCGCCCCGCACAGCGCCGTCCAGAACTTCGGCTCCAGCGCCGCCACGCTGTAGTGGCGGCCGTCCCCGCACTCGTACACGCGGTAGCACGCGTACCGCCCGGCGAGGCGTTGGTCTCCGCGCGCCACACGTTCTCCCGCGGCGCGCTGCGCGAACGCCATGCCCAGCCAGCGAACCGCCTCATCGGTCATCGCGGCGTCGATCCACCGTCCGTCGCCACCGCGCTGCACGGCGACCAGCGCGGCGAGGATCCTCGCCGCCGGCTGAAGTCCGCCGCCGCCGATGTCCGCGACCTGCACGGATAAAGGAAGAGGCGATCCGTCGCGCGGTCCGTTGAGGCCGAGAGCGCCGGCGATGGCCATGTAGTTGAGGTCATGACCCGCGCGGGCGGCGAACGGGCCGTCTTGCCCGTAGCCCGTGATCGAGCACATCACCAGCCGCCGATTGCGTTCGTGAAGCACCTCCCACCCGAGCCCGAGGCGCGCCATCACGCCCGGTCGATTGCCCTCCACCAGCACGTCTGACTTCTCGACCAGGCGCAGAAGCTTTCGCCTGCCGTCGTCCGTCTTGAGGTCGAGGGCGACGCTTCGCTTGCCTCGGTTCAGCGCGTCGAAGAGCGCGCTCTGGCCGTCCACGAGTGGAGGCGTCAAGCGCATGTAGTCGCCGGACCCCGGCTCCTCGATCTTGATCACGTCGGCGCCCAGGTCGGCGAGCAGCAGCGTGCAGTACGCGCCCGGAAGCAGGCGGGTGAGATCGAGAACGCGGATTCCGGCCAGCGGCCGGGCCGGCTCATTCATGCATTAGTAGGAGACTTTCGGTGCGTACGCATGCGTTAATAGGACATGGAAGAGACCGGTTCCAATATGCGTCCCAGCCACCATCTTGGCGAGATGAGCATCAAGGTGCCCGCGCCGTTTGCGGGCGTCTCCGACCTCGGGTTCACGGCGCAGTACCGAGCCCAGGACTTCAACGAGCGCCAGCGTGACGTCCCGCTGCTGTTCGAAGGCCCGGAGTCGCCGATGCGCCGGCTCACTGAAGTGCTGCAGATGCTGAGCGGTTCCCGCGCGACAGGGTACACGTGGAGCAATCCGGTGATGCTGAGCGACGAGATCGTGATCCTGGCGTTTCGCGACCGCAGTGTCGACGCCGCGGGCGACGCCCTGCTGTCCGATGGGGCGCGCATTGCAGACTACGTCCTGAATCTCGTGCGACCCGTCGTTTTCACGTTCCTGCACGACTGCGCCACCGTCGCGCACCTGCGGCTCGCAGATGTGATCGAGATGCGGATCAGCGGGGACCGGAAGGGGCTCGTGGAGCTTGCGCTGCCGCTGGAGAACATCGTCCGGCCGAACGGCGAACGTCTTTTGTGGGGACTCGCCTCCTAGGGCGACTTCTTCGGTGAAGGTGACGGTGACTTCTTCGGCGACGCCGAGGGGGATGGCGACGGGGTGGGAGTCGGGCTCGCGACGCTGCTCGAGCGCGCGCTGCTGGTCGTGTTGAGGCCGGGTGTCGTGATCGGTCCTGGCCCTGTGTTCGCGAAGTACAGCGCGAGCGGCACGACGATCATTCCGGCGATGACGGTCAGGACGAAGGTGACCGCACCCCACTCACGACGCAGCACTGCCCAGTCCACGAAGGGTCGATTCTAGCGGCGCCTGAAATCGACCGTTGTAAGGACGGCGAACGACGGCTCAGTAGTCGTCGTCGTCGTGCGAGCCGAGGCCTTCCTCTTCCTTCTTCTTGCGCTGGTTCAGGAGTCGGATGAAGTCCTGCGCCCGCGCGAGCGCCTTCCAACGCTCCGGGAAGAAGTCCTGAACCAGGATCTGGCGGTCCGGTTGCTGGTAGACCGTGACGCACCACTTGTTGAGCGTGCGCGAGACTTCGACCTCGAAGTCCTTCTCCGCGGTCTCATACCGAACAACTTTGTCGTCGTCGAACCTTCTTCTTCCTGAAACAGCCATAGGTAAATCACTCGGGCGGGGATGCGGCTCATTGAGCGTCCTCTGATTATAGGGCTCAGTTCAGCGCCCTTCCGGGGCGCCTTCCAGCAGCTCCCGAAGCAGTGGGGCGAGCTCCTCCCGGAGGCCTTCCCGCTTCATCGCCAGCATGAGGTTGGCCCTCAGGTAGCCGGGCACGGTGCCGGTGTCGTAGTAGTCGCCCTCGAACTCGACGCCGACCACCGGATGGCGCCCAATCGTCCGCTTGATCGCGTCCACGAGCTGGATCTCGTTTCCAGCCCCCGGCTCCGCGCGGTCCAGCTCGTCGATCACCGCCGGCAGCAGGACATACCGGCCGAGGGCGGCAAGATCCGAGGGCGCGTCCGAGGCGGATGGCTTCTCGACGATGTCTTCGATCTCGTGGATGCCGGCGCGCGAGCCGCTGGTGGCGATGATGCCGTAGCGGCTGACCTCGTTTCGCGGAACGCGCCGGACTGCCAGCACCGTCGCCCCGGTCTTGGCATGCGCGTCCATGAGCTGCTTGAGAACGGGCCTCGTCTCGCACAGGATCACGTCGTCGGCGAGGAGCACCGCGCATGGCTCGCCTTCGACCAGCAGGCGGGCAGTCCAGACCGCGTGCCCGAGGCCCAGCGGCTCCTTCTGCTGCACGTAGGCGATGACGAGGCGATTGCTGAGGTCGTCGACCTCGCTGAGGATGTGCAGGAGGTCGCTTTTTCCTCGCTGTTCGAGGTAGTGCTCGAGCTCGAGCGAGCGGTCGAAATGGTCGACGATCGCACGCTTGCCGCCGCCCGTGACCATGATCACCTGCTCGATCCCGCTCGCGATCGCCTCCTCGACGCCGTACTGGATCGTCGGCTTGTCGACGAGCGGAAGCATCTCCTTGGGCTGGGCTTTGGTCACCGGAAGGAACCGGGTGCCGAGACCCGCGGCGGGAAAGATCGCCTTGCGGACGGTTGGAACCGTCATTGACGACAATCTATCGGGTGGACACCGTCCAGGGTATTCATCCCGGCATCGAGGGACGGTTGGAGCGCGTGGTCGAAGGCAACCTGCTCACCCACCACGTCGGTGGCAACGGAACGTTCGCGACCCCCGCGATGATCGGGCTCATGGAGCTGACCTGCCATCACTCGGTGGAACGCCTGCTTCCCAAGGGCCACACCACCGTCGGCTACGAAGTCCACGTCCGCCACCTCGCGCCGACCGCGCCAGGGCGCACAATCCAGGTCACGACAAAGCTCGCTGAGGTCAAGGGCAACAAGCTTCATTTCGACGTCGCATGCCACGAGGGCGACACACTGCTCGGGATCGGCATCCACAAGCGGGCAATCGTGCCGGCGACGTTCTAGGCCGTGGACTACTTCGACAACATCTGGCGCTCGTTCCGGATCAGCTGGCGCCACAAATATCTCTGGCTGATCGCCCTGTTCGCGGGCGAGGGCGGCGGCGGCAGCTTCAACTTCAACACCGGCACGGGAACCTCGCGCCCCGGGACCGCGAACCAGCCAGACCTGACGGCGATCCAGGACCAGGTCACGCGCTTCTTCTCTGACCACGCCGGGTTGCTCATCGGCCTGGCGATCCTTTGGTTGGTTCTTGTTGTGGTGTTCTTTTTCGTGGCGGCGGTCTGTGAAGGAGCGACCATCCGCAGCAGCGCCGAGCACGACGCCGACAGGCCATGGGGTCTGCGGCTGGCGTGGGGTGCCGGCGTACGGACGATGTGGCCGATCATTCGCTTCAGGCTTTTGTTGGTGGCGCTGTGGCTGCCGGTCGGAATCCTGATCGTGGGATTCGTCGCCGCGATCATCGTCGCCGCCGTCAACAACAATGGAGGTCTCGCCGTCGGCCTGGGTGTGGCGGGCACGCTCTTGTTGCTGCCAGCGATCGTCTACCTGATCTATCTGTTCTTCCTCGACCGGCTTGGCAGCCGCGCGCTCATCCTGGAGCAGCTCGGGGCACGCGCCGCGATCGTGCGTGCGCACCGGCTTCTCTTCAAGCGCCTCGGACGGACGCTGCTCGTGTGGCTGCTCGCCATCGTCGTTGCGCTCGTGGTCGGGATCGCGACGGCGTGCGTCCTCGCGATTGTTTCCATTCCGATCGTGCTCGTCGCCGTCGTGCTCGCAGTCAACAACTCGGCGGCAATTGTTCCCCTGATCGTGCTGGCGGTCATCGTCTTCCTCCCCATCTCGCTGATCATCGGGGGATTCTTGTCGGCTCAGAGCTCGACGTACTGGACGCTCGCATTTCGCCGGTTGGAGATCGACCAGCCGCCTGTAACGCCATACCCGCCGGCGCCGCCCACATGAGCGACGAGCTCGACCGCGTCGCGCCGCGCGAGAACGCCCGCGTCAAGGCGCGCGACAAGAAGGTGCGAGGGCCGAAAGTCGTGTCGGTCAACCCGGGCCTTAGAAAGCTTGCCGAGCACCTGGCCGAGAAGCGGACGCGGAAAAAGTCCCCGTAGCGCGAAACGTAGGCGACACCCAAAGCAGCGCTGGTTAGAAATCGTGCAAAGCGATACGCTGACGCCGTTCCAGCCGGCAATACGAGTGGGGGGTAGACGATGAAGGCGTACGTCCTCATCAACGCGTCGCCCGGGCGCGCCCTGGAGGTGGCCAAGAAGATGGAAGGTGTGCAGGGGATCTCGGCTGCCGACGCCATCACCGGCGAGTACGACGTGATCGCGGTTTGCGAAGCGCCCGACGTCAACTCCATCGGCTCCTTGATCGTCGACAAGATCCAGAAGATCGACGGCGTCTTCAAAACGATCACCTGCCTGGCGGTGAAGTAGCCCCCATTCCTTCGGTGTCCGCGGGCGAGGCGGCGATGGCCGCCGCGACCTCCGGGATCTGAGACAGCCACCGCGCCATCGCCGGCAGGTCCTGGTCGAAGCTGCCGACGGATGGCGACCAGGTGAGCTCGCGTCGCGAGTGCGAGTCGTCGTACGAGCGCTGCCGGCTGAGCACGTCGACGGCGAACGTCCCCGGCCAGACCGAGCGACCGTACGGAATGAGCGCCTCCCTCACCAGGGCCCGCACGAAAAACAGGTCGGACGGAATCGCGCCCACGTCGACCGCGAACCCGACCGCGCGCGCCGCCGCGACGACCAGGTCGCGCCAC
>Ga0075423_10002493_pt1 | contig 16724 bp, 13 predicted proteins | sample SoiMethybrSBSTD2_FD_80114 | JGI IMG/M metagenome (GOLD analysis project Ga0075423, IMG submission 80114) | Bulk soil microbial communities from a Populus tree surrounding site in Tennessee, USA - Soil MetaG P. TD hybrid SBSTD2 | ecosystem: Environmental > Terrestrial > Soil > Tree plantation...
AGGAAGATTGCAAACCGGAATCGCCAATTACCAATTTGGTCATGTGCTGCATCGCTACGGGGCCGGCATCGCTCATGTCCATTGGCCCCTTGCCTATGGAGCCATGCGATTAGGTCTAGGATTTTCAGGCTTGAAGCGCGTGGTCCATGTCCAATTGGAGGATGATGCCGGCGGACTTCAGTGGGCCTTCAGGCACCCGCCGGAATTGATTATCACGTGTGCTAAATACCTCGTTGATTACGTTCGCAGATTGCTTCCGGAGCGATTTCAAGAGCGACAGCATATTGTCGCTGTTCCCAATGCCGTTGATACCGGCAAATTCTACCCGGTAAATAGAGCCGAAGCAAAATACCGGGCGGGAGCTCCTGGCGATATTCCTATGATTCTTATGCTCGCTAACCTAGCGCCACACAAAGGTCAGGAAACGGCGATCAGAGCCGTGGCTGAACTTAAGAAGCGCGGTTCGCATGTCGTTTGTTGGCTCGCCGGTCTGGAACGTGGCGGCCAACAACGGTATCGCGCACATTTAGAGTCTCTTGTCAGCGAATTGAACGTCAACGATAGAATTGCCTTCATGGGTTACTGCGAAAATAATGCCGAATTACTACAGGCTTCGGATTTTTTCTTGCTGCCTTCCTTTCACGAAGGGCTCCCGATCTCAGTTCTTGAGGCGCAAGCAAGTAAAGTTCCTGTTTTGGCAGCTCCCACCGCAGGTATTCCAGAAGTGATTTCTGATGAGAAAACGGGCTTTTTGGTAGGTGCGGATAATTATATAGGTTATGCAGACCGAATTGAGATGCTGCTTCGTAACAGAGCCTTATACCAGGATATTGCTCAAAACGCGTATGAACAAGTTAGCCGGGAGTATAGCTGGACGAATTACTGTGATCGAATATTAGGCCTATATGATGAACTTTTAAATGTGTGACAATTGGCAACATTCACTGCGAGTAGAGACAGAATGATCGAGAAAGAAATAACCTCTTCGGGTTCAACCATTCCTCTGCGTGTCTGTGTTTTAGGTTTAGGAGGCGGCGGATTTCATTATGAGTCTCAAGAGATTTTGAATAACGTTCATAGGCCCTTGGACCTAATACTAATTTTTTCTGGACCTGGTGGAGGCATTCGACGTTGGGAGTCTCGGCATCCTGTACGCTCGAGTTATATGGTGCGAAGTCCATCACTTAGCGACGACAGTGTTTTTTCTTTATTTTATTATGGCTGTGTCAATTTTGTTCGCGCGTTACAAATTCTCATTGCCGAACGTCCGGATTTAGTCTTCGTTGTAGGTAGTGCACAGGCAATTCCGTTCGGTCTCGCAGCGAAGCTTACAACTACACCACTCTGGTTCGTTGAATCCGTCACACGTGTGAGTAATCCATCGAGAACCGGGAATTGGCTACACCGGTCGAGGCTGTACACGAAATTCTTTTACTTTTGGCCGCAGCTTGCTCGCGACTACCGCAGGGCTATCTGCGCTCAGACAAAACAATGATTTTTGTTACTGTAGGAACCTTTAAATTTGATGAGCTCGTAGAGACCGTTGACCGAGCAGTAGGCAGCGGTGTTTTAAAACAAGAATTTGTCATTCAGATCGGCGGAGGCACTTACGAGCCACTTCACTGCAAATATTTTCGCTCGGCGACCAGCTTGCAGCCCTATTACGACCGTGCAGAGTTAGTTGTCGGCCACGGAGGCACAGGGACCACCTTCGAAGTCTTAGGCCGCGGATTAAATCTTATAAGTGTTGCCAATCATCGAGTGAAAGATAACCATCAACATGAATTTCTTGAAGCAATGGAGAAGTCTGGGTATCTCCGTTATTGCCGTGAAATGAGTAAGTTGCCGGAAATGATTCTATTCAGTCGTTCAAATCCAATGCGGGGAGCCTTGGAAGCATTACCGTGGTTGCCCATTGCGGAAGAGGTCGATCACGCCGAACCAGTTTGCGCTTCGTTCTTACGACAACTGCAACCATGGTTTTTGCGTTGTTTGAATAGAATTCGCATGAAACAGGGGTCCGTTGAGCTGATTGCAACATCCGGTCGGGCGAAAAATGTGCACTAGTATCCTGTCAGTGAAAATCAGCCAAAATTCATAACCGTTGGCGATGTTCTCTTTAAAAGTACATCTCGAAAATCCTTAGCAATATGTTAAGCACGCGAGACGATATCAAAGAAGCGTACAGAGGGGCCAAAACCTCCGGAGGTTACGTAGCGGAGCGTTTTGCTAGCGAGCTAAATCGACTTCTGCACGAACGGCAAGTTGACACTATCAACGCTGTCATTCGTTCCGTCAAACCGCAACGCGTGCTTGATATCGCTCCCGGCCCGGGACGATTAACCAGAGATCTCGACCACGTCGGCATGACTGTATGCTTGGAATATAATGAAGGAATGATTGAGCACGGGCGGCTGGCCTGCAATGGAAAGGCGACCTGGACTCGCGGAGACGGTTTTCACTTGCCGTTTGCGCCGGCTTTTGACTTGATTTATTGCTTTCGGTTCATTCGACACTTTCATCACGAGGATCGAAAGCGGCTTTATGCAGAAATAAAACGGGTGCTGACGCCGGGCGGTTACTTTATTGTAGATGCGGTCAACGATTCGATTTCGAGACCGCTTCGGGAGGCCCATCCGGAAAATTATCCAATCTACGATAAACTTTTTCGTCGTGAAGAACTTTATGCCGAACTGACGAACGCCGGGTTCGAACCCACGGAATTGCTGCCTGTCCAGAAGCACTTCGATTGGCAATACCGAAGTCAGATTTTCCTCGGACCGCGTGCAAATTGGCTGAACCGATTAGTGATTAGAGCGTTGGAGCGGTCTTGGTGTGGAGACGGGCTGGAGTGGATCGCTACGTGTCGCCGAAAATAGCTTATTGGACGAGCTCGTTTGAACCCATGATGGAAGCTGTCGCTTCCGAAGTGGCTATTTTAAGGCGTCAGTTTCCCTTCAGTGTGGCATGGGGCCTGAGTCATCGGCATTGGGCATTGGCCTCTTGGAAACGCGGTTACTGTTTAAACCCCCGCCTGCATCTGCTGTTTCGCGCCGCAACGCGGGTTTTAGAGCCAATCTTTGATCTTAATCATATTTTCGGCTCCCTTGGGGACTGGTTTTACATTCATGGAGTTCATAGACGGCCTGTGATTTTAACCACAGCAGTTGTGAATTCTCCTGTGGACAGATCGTTACTTCAAGGTATAGATCGCTTCGTCGTTGAACACGCTAGCGCTATTGACGACCTTCAACATCTGGGTATCGATAAGGAGCGCATTAGCCTCATATTTCCGGCGGTAGATGGGCAGCGTTTTTTTCCGCTTGAGGCTCGGAGTGACCGCTTCACTGTCCTCTTCGCATCAAGCCCTGACACCGAGGACTGGCTTGAAGCGCGAGGGGTGCCGCAGATTCTGGAGGCCGCCCAGCTCCGGCCTGATATGCGATTCCGCTTGCTTTGGCGGCCTTGGGGCAATAGTGCCGCCCGCGCGCGAAAGTTGATCGCCGAAAAAGATTTGAAAAATGTCGAACTCGTGGTGAGGATTTCTCGTGACATGCCCGGCGAATATAATGATGCGCACGTAACGGTTGCTACCTTTACGGATGCCTGTCGCTCGAAACCAGCTCCAAACTCACTCGTAGAAAGCATGGCCTGTGGACGACCTGTCGTAGTGACCAAAACAGTCGGGTTGGCGGATATTATCCAGGAATCCGGTGCCGGGATTGTTTGTGAACCAGTGGGCGAAGCATTGGCGGAAGCACTCGATTTATTGTCGAGCGATTGGGCAGCGTACTCAACCGCTGCGAGGAAGGCTGCAGTAACCCATTTCGGCATGGATCGCTTTTTGGCAGGATACAAAGCCATTTACGAGGAAGTGTTGGGTAAATAATTTTCTTATATTGGCATGCCTACTTTGCTCCTAACCGAAATGTTTCCTCCAAAAACCGGCGGCAGTAGCCGTTGGTTCTGGGAAATTTATAGACGACTGCCACGTGAAGAATTCGTTATTGCGGCGGGTGAAGATCCTCGGCAAGCCGAGGTCGATCAATTTCACAATCTGCGCGTTATACGGCTTCCACTTCAATCTTCGGAATGGGGAGTGTTTAGCCGATCGGGACTGACGTGGTACTGGGGCCTTATGAAAAGATTTGCGGCGATCCTAAAATCGGAGGACATCGATCAAATCCATTGTGGTCGATCACTACCTGAAGGGTGGATCGCATGGATGCTGAAGCAGAGGTACGGGCTGCCGTATGCTTGTTACGTGCACGGTGAAGAAGTCAATGCCGTGTCTGTCGGTAAACCGACAGGCATTTTCACCAGCCGGCAGCTTCGTTGGATGATCCGCAAAGTCGTTGCCGGATCCAAATTCGTGATTGCGAATAGCCGAAACACGCAGCAGATCCTATTGCGCGATCTTAAGGTACCACATTCAAAAATACACGTTATGTATCCAGGTGTAGACACCGGCCGATTCGTCGTGACGGAACAAAATGAAGTGATCCGACGACGACTAGGCTGGAACGATCGCCAAGTGGTGTTGACCGTCGGAAGATTGGAGACTCGAAAAGGACATGATCAATTGATTTTGGCCCTTCGGTCAATGCGAAAGTTAATCCCCAATATCCTGTACGCAATCGTGGGAACTGGGGAGCGCGAGCAATTTCTTCGCTCCTTAGTCAAAAAGGAGGGGCTCTCTCACTATGTTCAGTTTCTCAATGAAGTGAACGACGAGGAACTGGTCCAGTGCTATCAACAATGCGATGTTTTTGTGCTCCCCAATCGCCAGATTGGGAACGATATTGAGGGTTTTGGAATGGTGCTTTTGGAGGCTCAGGCTTGTGGTAAACCGGTGATAGCAGGTGCCTCAGGTGGAACAGAAGAGACGATGCGGATTCCTCAAACCGGGAGAGTCATTTTATGCGATGGACCGCACGAATTGCAGAAAGTCATAGTCGAATTGTTGAATGATCGGGAGCTTCGTAGCCGTATGGGTCAAGCGGCTCGGCAGTGGGTTGTCGAGAATTTTGATTGGACTCCGTTGAGCCGGCAAGCGCGGGCACTCTTCCAACAATCGTGCATGCCAGTCTAACAGTGTTTCTGAGGCTGATCCTCCAGAAGTGATTAGGCGTGAGAACCGGTGCCTAAAGGCGGCGTTGCGAGTTGAGCATTTTGCGAAAAGTATGACGAAGTTTCTTCAGCGAAGCATAAGCTGGAATAGGTAAAAAGGAACTTATAAGACCTTTGAGGTAATCGTACGCGATACGCCAACGAAGCGCCTCAAAATATAAACGGCGAGCGGATGGCAAATCCGATTGTTCGGCATAACATTGGGCAAGAAGGTAAGCTGCTCCGGCGATTTCTTGAGAAACGAATTTTTTATCCTCCTGTTCGGTACAGAATGGGAGCTTCAATTTGTAATAATCCAAAACTGATAAATAACGACGCAGAGTCACGGGAGAAGAGAGGTCTTGGGATCCCGTTAAATTATCACCGTGATATCGAACCTGTGTCTGAATAGTATCAGCAAAGGCGAAAAATCGATCGCCGCGCGCAAGATGCAAAAAAAACTCCACATCTTCCAAAATCACGAGGTCGGGATTAAACCACTCTGATCTTGGAACAGCTTCTCTGCGAATAACAGTTGTCGATGGATGGACAGCAAACTCGCTGCGGAGCAGAGAATGAAAACACGTAGCGGCATCGAGAAGGTAGACTCCTGGGATAGGCGAAGGGTGGGCACGCCTCAATAGATTATCCATGCGGTTATCGCGTGCTCGCGCGATTTCTTGGGTCAAATGTCCGCCAATATTAATCGATTCTACTCGAGAAAAAACCAACGCGACCTCAGGTTGCCGCAGAAGCACGTCAATAGAGTCCTCTAGGTGGTGCGGAAGCCAGAGATCGTCCGAATCGAGAAACGCAACATAAGTGTAGTGCCCCGGATCATTGATAGCCCTATTTTTGGCTTTGGCAACGCCGCGATTTTCCTGTCTCAAGAAACGGATTCTTGAATCACGGGCGACAAATTCTTTTAAGATAGCTTCGGTTTTATCGACGGACCCATCATCGACAACGACAGCCTCAAAATCAGTTAAGGATTGCGCGATAACTGTCTCAAGAGCTTCGGCTAGCAAATTTGCCCGGTTATAAGTGGGGATTACAATTCTTACGAGCGGCATTTTAGTTTACGAAAAAAATTATCATTGGTTTCAGTTGATCGGAGCCGCTTCAAATTATGACCCCACCTTTTTAAGGCGGGTTTACGTCAACAACAATACCGCCGCACGACGTTGCTCATGAAGGCTAGGCCGGTACCCAGATGTGTGGCCGTTGATTATAGCAGATTCTCGGGCCACATATCGACGCGTTTGGCGCAATATTTCCATCGATTAGTACCACATAAAATTTCGTTATTCATGCTCCGCACGCACCAAAGATAATAGGGAAACATGTTATTCAGCGGCGTTTATATACTTTGGGAAGATCCGCTGATCCTCAGCTGCCAGGGGTCGGCGGAGCTCAGCGTGGCGTTTCAAATACGCAGGCCGGCGCACATTCTTTATTCCCCTACATGGTTATGGACGCTTCGGAGTTTGCCGCGACTTTTTTTCAAGTGGCTGCAGGCGCGCCGTAGCGGCAAGGTGCTCCACTTCATGGACAACGCACGGCAGTCCAATGGCATGCTCCGGCAACTCAATTTTCCAGGGGATTTGATCAGCATCAATGCGTACATTGATGAGCATCTGTTTCGCATAACCAATGACCGGCAAAAAAAATATGATGCTGTATATGCGGCGGGCATGGTACCCTATAAACGGCTGTATCTGGCGGCCAAAATTCCAAGCCTTTTTGTGCAAACCTACGGCGACTGCCGAACGGCTGACGGCGCTTATGACCTTGCCAGGTACGAGCCGGCAGTACGGCACGCCGAATACAACCGTTGCTGGGTGGATGGCGAAGACATCGTTACGGTCTATAACCAAGCCAGCGTGGGACTTGCACTTTCCAAATGCGAAGGCGCGATGTTAGCCTCCGTGGAATACATGCTCTGCGGTTTGCCCCAAGTATCGACACCCTGCCGCGGCGGGCGAGAGATGTTTTTTGATGACCGCTTCGTAAAAATTGTTGAGCCCACGGCCGAAGCTGTCGCTGCGGGGGTTGCCGAGATGAAATCGCGCAAAATCGATCCGTACATGATACGCGAGGAGACGCTCAAGAAACTCCAATCGCATCGCCTCAGTTTGTGCGACTATATTATCCGTATCATTCAGATGTCGGGGAAGAGCGCGCCTGGCCGGAATAAATTATATGACCGGCTATTCGAGAATAAATACGGAATACACCGGTGGTTTGTGCATTTTCGCAACCTCAAAGATTACGGCCTGGCATAATGGCTCGCGTCGTATTCTTGTTTGTAATTTCCCCTCTTTTTTACCTGCGTCATGACTGCGTATGTTAGAAATGGTAAAATGAGGCCCGTCCAAATCTTGTTTGAGGAAACACTGGGGCTCGAACGAATTAATGAACCGGTCACAATCGGCGTCCCGTTCCCAAGGGGCGTTCTATTCCGTGAAACTGCTTTGGTATTGCAGGATAGCCATTCAGAATGTTTGCCTCTACAAGCTGAAGTGACGGACCGTTGGTCTGATGATAGCTGCAGATGGGTTCTCTTAGATTTTCAGGCGTGTGTTGCGGCAAACGGCACCACTCGCTATACGCTTGCCTCGCGAGACTCGGGTACACCGATTACTTTGCCCGAAAGTGTCGGAGTTGTGATCGATGAAGTTGAAGACGCAGTTTGTGTTAACACAGGGACGACAACTTTTTGGTTGAATAGAATAAAATTCCAGCCCTTCATGGGAGCTTGTGTAAATGGCAACGAAATTCTAGATGCAGCATTGAGCCGAACGTTTCTTACGGACCCAAATGGGAGGCTTTGGATTCCGAAAATAAGAAGCTTGCGCAGAGAAACGAGCGGTCCGTTACGCACGACTCTACGGTTCGAGGGGGCCTTCCTCGATGACAAAAATACGCAAACCTTAGCCGAATTTTCCAGCCGGCTCCATTTTTTTGCAGGACATTCCGTTGTCAAAATGGAATTTACTTTGAGAAACCCCCGAGCGGCAAAACATCTCCGCGGTTTGTGGGATCTAGGGGATCCCGGATCAATTTACTTCAAAGATCTGTCTTTACATCTCAAACTTGCCGGGAGAGATTCGGTAACAATCAAATGGTCGGAAGATCCAAAGGCGCCGCTGAAGGAGACGCGAGGATCTGTCCTGGAAATATACCAAGCTTCGAGTGGCGGGCAAAACTGGCGCAGCAGAAATCACCTCGACCGCTTCGGTAATGTGCCGCTGAGTTTTCGCGGCTATAAGGTCAATTCCGAAGATGTCTTTCTTCAAGGCGATCGTGCTCAGCCCACGGTAATCGTTTCAGGTGAGAACGCTTCTTTCGCTGTCGCCCTCGATTCCTTTTGGCAAAATTTTCCGAAAGCAGTGCAGGTTAACGACGGCTTGCTGGCCGTTAAACTCTTTCCGGCGCAATATGCGAATCTTTTTGAACTCCAAGGCGGGGAGCAAAAAACCCATACGGTTTATTTTTCGTTCGCCGCATCTGCCGACAATTTGAATACATTGGCCTGCGCGCACGAAGGCTTGATCCCTTCGGTTGACCCCGAATCGTATGCCGAAAGCGGGGTTTTCCCATATATGGTTTGCGAAGCTAGGGATCCGAACGGTGATTACGTCGAATTAATACAGCACGCTATAGCTGGAAAGAATAATTTATTTGAACGGCGGGAGATCATTGACGAGTATGGGTGGCGGAACTTTGGTGAACTTTATGCCGATCACGAGGCGGCTTTTTACGAGGGGCCAGTACCGCTGATTTCTCATTACAATAACCAGTATGATGCCATCTTCGGATTTGCGCAGCATTACGCCCGCGCCGGGGATACGCGCTGGTTTCGCCTGATGCGCGACCTAGCTCGACACGTCGTCGATATCGATATCTATCATACGCATATGGATAAATCCGCCTATAGTGGCGGCCTGTTTTGGCATACCGCCCACTATACGGACGCTGCTACCTGTACCCATAGAACCTATTCAAAAAAAACCATGGAGGATAAAGCCCTCACCTATTATGGGGGGGGGCCGTCCAACGAACATTTATACACAACCGGTCTGATGACGTTTTATTTTCTCACCGGGGATATACAGGCGAAAGAGGCTGTAGTTGGTCTGGCCGACTGGGTTATCCGCATGGATGACGGTGCCCTAACGCCGTTACGATTAATTAGTCGCGCGGCTACCGGCTTGGCTAGTCAAACCGCCAGCTCAAATTATCATGGACCCGGCCGAGGTGCCGCCAATTGCATCAATGCCCTGTTAGATGCATTCGTGTTGACGCGCAATCCCGTGTATCTGGACAAAGCCGAAGTGCTGATTCGTCGTTGTATTCATCCGATGGACGACATCGAAGCCCTTAATCTACGCGATATCGAACGCCGATGGTCTTATTTGGTTTTCCTGCAGGCGCTCGGAAAGTACCTCGACTTTAAGACAGAGCGGTTCGGACCGGACGACGATATGGTCGCTTATGCCAAGGCCAGCCTGCTACATTATGCTCGCTGGATAATGACCTGCGAAGTCCCGTATTCGAAAGTGATGGATCAATTGGAGTATCCAACAGAAACATGGATCGCGCAGGACCTAAGAAAAAGCAATGTGCTGGAATGGGCAGGGAAGTATAGTCTGCCCGATGAGCGCGAGAAGTTTTTCGAGCAGGCTGTTTTTTTTTACCAGAATTGTCTGACGGAGCTAAATCATTACGATACGAAGACTTACACCCGTCCATTGGTGCTGCTGCTGCATTACGGCTGCATGCACAGTTATTTTCAGCTTCACCAAGAAATCGATTTTTTCGAATGGCGTGATACCACCAGTACCTTTGGTTTCCCGCAACGATTTAAGCCTCAACGAGCAATTGTCGAGGCCCGTCTGAAAATTTTACTAGCTGTCGGCGTCCTGTGCGTGCTCGGCCTTATAGGGATTTTATTATTGCTCTAAAATAAGTCCCGGGCTGCGAGAAGCAATCCGACTAAAGAGGAGAGCGAAATGAAACAAACGATACTCATGGCTTTGCTCCTGATTGCCGGTACCATCGGTCCACTCGCCTTGGGCCCTTTTATCGGAGTTGCAGTTTATTATTTGTTCGCAGTATTGCGTCCACAATATCTCTGGGCATGGGCTTTGCCAGAATTCAATTGGTCTTTTTACGTGGGTGCGGCCACGATGGTCGCGGCGTTCCTTTACCTTCCTCGTACCTTCCGAGGGAAAAACTTCTCATGGGTACACTGGGCGATGTTGGGATTTACGTTCTGTATAACCTTGTCTCATCTCTTTGCCGTTATTCCCGACATATCGTCTTTTTGGTATTGGGAATACTTTAAAATCTTCCTGATGTTTTTCTGCAGCACCTTTGTCATCAAAACGCTCGATCACGTTAAGCATCTCTACCTGATCGCGGTATTTGCATTGGGTTACATCGCCTACGAGATGAACTTTCTTTACCTCGTGTTCGGGCGGATGGACATTTATAACGAGGGTTTTGGGGGTTTGGACAATAACGGTGCGGGTCTGATGATAGCGATGGGCATTCCTCTGGCTTATTTTTTGTGGCAGGCGTACAGGCAATGGTGGAGATGGCTCTTCTTGGCGTTAGTGCCTATTATGCTTCATGCGGTACTCATGAGTTTTTCGCGCGGCGCGATGATCTCTTTAGTCGCTGTTTGTCCTTTACTTTTAATCCGCAGCAAACGAAGAGGCTGGATGATTTTATTTTTTGTCGGCATCGCTTTTATTCTTCCGATTCTTGCCGGCCAGGAGATACGGGATAGATTTTTCAGCGTTCAGCAGTACCAGGAGGATGCGAGCGCCCAATCGCGGTTGACCAGTTGGAGTACGGCCTGGAAGATTGCGAAGGACAATCCCGTAACGGGAGTGGGCTTGAGGAATACCGAAATAGTAGCAATTCGGAGATATGGTGCTCAGCAATATACAGCAGTTCATTCACAATATTTGCAAATTGCAGCCGACAGTGGATTCCTGGCGATTTCGTTTTATCTGTTGATTCTATATGGCTCATGGAAATCCCTGAGAGTTGGCGAGAAACGGTGGCGCAAAAGTACGGCAGAAAACGAGCAGCTAGCTTACAATCTGGCGAGCGGAATAGAGAGCGCGCTGCTCGTCTTTTGCGTGGGCGCTTCTTTCCTGTCTTTAGACGTCTTTGAACTTCCGTATCTTTTGATACTTCTCGCGCTTAAGCTTCCGCTAACGGTCCCGCAGGAGGCGGCGACATCTGCTGCCGCGGTCCCAAGCTTAATCAATCCGGCGACAGCATACGCCAAAGCGTGACGTTGTCGATTCGGACGACGACTTTTCATCATGTGCGGCATTTCCGGTATTTACACCTTCGAACGAGATTGCGGTGTAAGGGAGCGCGATCTTGTCAGGGCGATGAATCACAAAATGATTCATCGTGGTCCGGATGACGAGGGCTACTGTCTTTCGGGATCGGTGGTGCTCGGACATCGTCGGCTGAGCATTATCGATTTAGCGACCGGCAAGCAGCCGATGTGCAACGAAGACGAAAGTGTTTGGGTAGTTTTTAACGGTGAGATTTATAATTACAACGAATGGCGCACGGATTTGATTGCTCGGGGGCATCGTTTTAAAACGCGATCAGATACGGAAGTGATCGTTCATCTCTACGAAGAGTATGGCGAGAGCTTTCTGTCTCGGCTCAACGGGATGTTCGCCATCGCCCTTTGGGATGAAAGGAACCGCAGATTAATACTCGCCAGGGATCGGGTCGGTAAAAAGCCTCTTTACTATCATGTGAACGGTGAGAGACTCGCTTTCGCGTCGGAGTTGAAAGCACTGCTCGCACTGCCAGACGTTCAGCCCGCGATAAATGCTCATAGCATAGATCATTACCTATCTTTTTTGTGCGTTCCGGCGGCCGAGACAATTATCTCCAAGGTATCCAAACTTGAGCCGGCCACTTATCTGATTTGTGAGAAGGGAAAAATACGCAAGGAACGTTATTGGCACATCGATTTTGATCGGAAGTATAGAGGCACCCGTGCCCAGGGCGTTGCAGACCTTTTAGATCTCCTTCTCGATGCCGTTAAAATTCGTCTGGAAAGCGACGTTCCATTGGGAGCGTTTCTAAGTGGGGGTGTAGACTCGAGCTCGGTTGTGGCGCTCATGGCTCGCCTGGCAGGTAAAAGAGTAAAGACGACGTCTATAGGATTTACCGAGGGCAGCTTCAACGAGCTCGCATATGCTCGCGTCGCCGCGGATCATTTCCATACCGATCACAATGAGAAAATTCTGAGCCCGAATTATGTCCAGTATTTACCACGAATTGTTTATCACCTCGACGAACCATTCGCGGATTCTTCGGCGTTGCCGACTTACCTGCTGTGCCAGGTTACACGTCAACAGGTAACCGTAGCCTTATCCGGCGACGGAGGGGATGAGAATTTTGCCGGGTATGACCGCTATGCATGGGCGCTCAAAGAGGAACGTTGGCGGCGCACGATTCCAGCATTTTGGCGGAGGCTCGGGTTGGCGTTAGGCCGCGCTCTCTTATCTCCCTATTGGCGTGGATACACGTTACTAGAGAATCTCAATCAGGAATTACTGCCGGCTGCCGCCCGAACGTTGTTCTGCTTTCAAGAGGACATAAAGAGCGAAATCTATAGCGACACGTTTCGTGACCAGCTCCGCGGTTTGAGCGCGGCGGAAATGTTTTTGAGGAGCGAGCCAAAAAACGGCCACGTGAGCTCTTTAAGTCGCTTACAACGGGCGGACCTCGAGTTGTACCTTCCAGATGATATTCTCACGAAAGTTGATCGCATGAGCATGGCGCATTCCCTCGAAGTCCGGGCTCCTTTGTTGGATTATCGAATAGTCGAATTGGCGGCCAGCTTTCCATCGGAGTGGAAATTAAATGACGAAGGCGGCAAAAGCATTTTAAAAGAAGCTGTGAGATCGCTGATTCCTCCGGAGATCTATCATCGACAGAAGATGGGATTCGGTATTCCTCTCGGCCGATGGTTCCGGAAGGAATGGTCTCGTTTGGTGGAAAATATCGTCCTAAGCGACCGCGCGATTTGTCGTGGCTACTTCAAACCGGAAGCCATCCAAAAGATCTGGAAGATTCATCAGCAGCACAGGACCTGGCATCTGGATTTAGGAGAGCACCTATGGACGCTGCTGATGCTGGAGCTCTGGCACAGGCTCTATGTCGATGGAGAGACGACCGAAAATCTATCTGAAGAACTTCTTGGAACGATGGGCTAATGTCCGGAAAAGAGAAAATCAAATGTTTTACGAATCTCTTTTGCCGGATTTTAGTTTTTCCCATTGCCGGGTTTGTAAATATCATGCAGGCGTTTGTCGGCGGAGACCAGCCGTTTCAGACTGCCGCACAGATGGTTAGCCTTATTCCCGGCATCTTTGGAAATTACCTGCGCAAAGAATTTTATCGTTTGACACTGAAGAAGTGCAGTGCCGATGTTTGTATCGAATTTGGGACAATACTAAATCAAGCCACAGTGGAACTGGGCCAGAGAGTATATATCGGAGCGCGCTGCTCGATCGGTGAATGCGTGATCGGGGACGACGCAATTATAGGCAGCAATGTGGATATTATCAGTGGAAGTCGCCAGCATAAATTCGATCGCTTCGATCTTCCTATTCGGGAACAAGGTGGATCCCTCGAGAAGATCATCATAGGCTCGGATTGTTGGATCGGAAACAGCGCGGTTATTATGGCGGACGTTGGAGAGAAAAGCATCGTGGGCGCTGGAAGTGTAGTCGTTCAAGCTGTCGAGCCCGGCTCTATCGTGGGCGGCAATCCCGCTCACCTTCTGCGCAAAAGAACCGGGGACAATTTGTCCTGACATGACAAGGCCTATCCATATCCTGCAAGTGGTCCATAGCCTGGCCGTGGGTGGTACAGAGCGGGTCGTTTGTGGGTTGACCGAAAGTTTTAATGACGATGAGTTCCGGACGTCCGTTTGTTGCCTGGACGAACTAGGGGAGTTCGGCAACCAACTGAAGAAGAAGGGATTTCCTGTCTATGCTCTAAATCGTAGGCCGGGCCTTGATTGGTCATTGATTTCGCGCTTACGAGAGCTCTATATCGAAAAAAACGTCGACATTGTGCACGCTCACCAATACACTCCTTATTTTTACGCAGCGGCGGCCGCCCTTTGGGCCGGTTGCCTTCCGGTGATATTCACCGAACATGGACGTCATTGGCCGGACCGGCTGCGCATCAAAAGGGCAGTTTTCAATCAACTGCTTCGAGCAACCACTTTCGCGTATACGGCCGTTTCCGATTTTACACGTAAGAGTCTCATTCAATACGAAAAAATCCCCCCCGAGCGAATAAAAGTCATCTACAATGGCATCGATCCGCATGGCAATGCCAACGGCTCAAGGGTTGAAAACGACGTTCGCTCTGAGCTCGGCGTGAAGGATGACGAGTTGGTTGTCTTAAGTGTAGGTCGGCTCGATCGCATCAAAGATTTTGGTACTCTAATCCAAGCATTCGCCATAGTGCTGGAAAGAATCCCGCACTCATTTTTATGGATTGCCGGAGACGGTGATTCACAATATCGCAGCGAATTGATCGCCTTAATCGAAAAAATGGGACTGTGCTCGAAAGTAAAAATTCTTGGAACGCGGAACGACGTGCATTCATTATTAACGGCTAGCGACCTCTTTGCTTTATGTTCCCTGACCGAGGCTACTTCAATGACGATCTTAGAGGCCATGGCCGCAGGCCGAGCTGTGGTGGCGACGAAGACGGGCGGCAATCCGGAGATTGTTCTTGATGGCGTGACCGGTAAGCTCGTGGATGTGGGAGATGCTCCCTCCGTGGCGAGCACGATCGTCAGCCTTTTAGAGGACGCAAAACTCAGAGACTCGATGGGTTGCGCCGCTAGACTCAGAGCGGAAAAACAATTTTCTATCGCGAGAATCCTTGGCGAATATCGGGACCTTTATCGCGGAGCTGTTCCCGATGTGGTTTAAACGCCGACTTCGTTGATTTGGGGACGATTTGAATAAGATCGGCAAAAGCATGTATCACGAGCAGCCTATTCGCGTTTGCCATTTGATTGGTAGCACTGGTCTTTACGGAGCAGAGCGATGGATTCTCGCGCAAATGGCTTACCTCGATGCACAAAAAGTCCAATGCTCCATCGTCAATCTTGTTGATTCTAGCGACAAGCTTTCCGAAATTGTACGTGAGGCACGAAGCAAAGGATACGCAGCTGTAGATTATTATACCGGCGGCCGGTTCAATCCAGCCGGGGCCTGGCGTCTCTCCGGATTTCTCCGTGATTTAGGTTGCTGTATTCTCCACTCCCACGGCTACAAATCCGATGTCCTTGGACTAATGGCGGCGAAACTCGCACGTCTAAAAATTGTAAGCACGCCTCATGGTTGGAGCAAAGAAGCGGATAGAAAGCTAAGATTTTATCAGTGGCTCGGCAATATTTCGCTCAAATTTATGGATCGGGTATGTCCTCTGTCACGGAGTCTCCACGACGAATTGCGTCAGATAGGCATAAACAATGAGCGCATGACGATGATTCGAAATGGAGTAGACATTCTCGAAATTGACAATGCGGAGCAAATAGGATCGAAGAACGGAAAAAAGAGGATCGGATTTATTGGGATGTTAATTGAAAGCAAGGGACTAAACGACCTTGTCGATGCATTTTTTCTAATGAACCGCTCGGATTGCGAATTATTCATTATCGGTGAAGGGCCGTGCCGTGAGTCTGTTCTAAAGCGTTTCAGCGCATCTGACAAAGCGTCCATGGTTCACTGCCCTGGATATGTGACAAATCGTTTGGAATATCTGAAGAGCTTCGACCTGCTTGTCCTGCCCTCCCTGTCGGAGGGTATTCCTCGCTGCGTGATGGAGGCGCAGGCGGCTAAGGTTCCGGTGGTTGGAACAGATATCGAAGGCATTCGAAATTTAGTGACACACGAGCAAAGCGGGCTACTCGTCCCACCAAGAAGCCCTGCGCTGTTGGCAACAGCGATCGGACGCATCCTAGACTTTCCCGAGCTCGCCGCAAATTTTGCGCATGAAGGGCGAAAGCGAGTGGAAGCTCAATTTTCCGCGGCGAGAATGGCCGCAGAATATGAGTGTCTGTATTTTTCTCTCCTAGGCGGTCATTAAGTCCTACCCCCCAGTGGAGCGAGTTGGACATCCGTATAATTGACGATGAACATCCTGTTTTTGACGCACCGCGTTCCTTTTCCTCTTGACAAGGGGGACCGCATACGATCCTACAACATTATTAAATTCCTGGCGAACTACCATTCGATATCGCTCATGTCCGTTGCCCACGAATCAACACCTGCGGATAGTTACGAAAACCTGCGGAAATTTTGCGCTACGGTACAGGTATTCCAAATCAATTCGCAGATGAGTAAATTGAAGAGTTTTTTTCATCTCTTTTCACAAAATGCGTTAACGCTTCCAGCGTTCTACAGCAAAAGGTTTCATCGTGCCGTTAAAGAAAAACTGCAACGCGAGGCGTTTGATCTCGTATATATTTTCTCTTCGCCAATGGCCCAGTACGCAATGGGAGAGCGGATACCGAAGATCATGGACTTCAT
>Ga0075423_10002496_pt1 | contig 16717 bp, 8 predicted proteins | sample SoiMethybrSBSTD2_FD_80114 | JGI IMG/M metagenome (GOLD analysis project Ga0075423, IMG submission 80114) | Bulk soil microbial communities from a Populus tree surrounding site in Tennessee, USA - Soil MetaG P. TD hybrid SBSTD2 | ecosystem: Environmental > Terrestrial > Soil > Tree plantation...
CACGGAAGCCGCGGATCTTGATCTGATGATCGGTGCGCCCCAGGAATTCGATATTGCCATCGGGCAGATAGCGCGCCAGGTCGCCGCTGGCATACAGCCGCGTGCCAGGGGTCGGGGGTCGGGGGCCAGGAGCGCGGTCTGTCCGGCCTGATCCCTGATCCCTGATCCCTGATCCCTTCGCGAATGCGTTTGGTATGAACTTCTCAGCGGTCAGATCGGGGCGGTGCAAGTAGCCGCGCGCGAGCCCAGTCCCACCGATGTACAGCTGGCCAGCGACGCCTATCGGCACTGGTCGCCAGTTCTGATCCAGGATATAGGTCTGATGGTTCCACATCGGGCGACCGATCGGCGGCGTGTGGTCGTAGTGCCCCACACAGTCCAGCGCCGTCATGGACACGGTCGCTTCGGTCGGGCCATAGCCGTTATAGAAGTGTCGCCCCGGCAGCGCCCAACGGTTCACCAGCTCGCCGGTGAAGGCTTCGCCGCCCACGAACATGATCCGCAGGTCGGGGAAGGCATCGCCGGGCAGCAGCGCCATCACGGCTGGCGCAATATCGACGACCGAGATGCGATAGATTTGCATCAGCGTGGTCATCGCTGGCGGCGAGAGCAGCGTATCGAGATCGGTCAGGCACAAGGTCGCGCCCGACAGCAGCGCGGTGAAGATCTCGAACACCGAGACATCAAAGCAGAACGAGGCGAATTGCAGAATCTGATCATCGGGCGTCACCGCGAACAGCGTCGTCGTCGAGGCGATGAAGTTGCTGACCGAGCGCTGCGTGATCATGGTGCCCTTGGGCCGGCCAGTCGAGCCCGAGGTGTAGATCAGATAGGCCAGCTGATCGGGCGTGACGCGCGCGGGCGGGTTGCTCGTGGGAGAGCGAGCGATCGTCGGCCAGTCGGCGCGCAGATCGACCACCCTGATGAGACCGGGAGACAAGGAGACAAGGAGCTGATCAATCTCCGTGTCTCCTTGTCCCCTTGTCCCCTTGTCTTGCAGGTTCGCCGTGAGCAACAGCGGCACCTGCGAGTCCTCAATCATGAACGCCAGACGGTCGGTGGGATAGGCCGGGTCGAGCGGCACATAGGCACCGCCGGCCTTCAGAATGCCAAACATGCCGACGATCATGTCCAGCGAGCGCTCGACGCACAGGCCGACGCGCACCTCGGGGCCGATGCCGTGCGCCTGGAGCGTATGCGCGAGCTGATTGGCGCGGGCGTTGAGCGCGTCATAGGTCAAGTGCTCGGCGAGGCTGTGGCGCGAGCTCGCCGCCGGGAAGATCACGGCGGTGGCGTCGGGCGTGCGGGCGGCTTGGTCTGCGAACCATTGATGCGGGCAGGTCGTCGGGTAGGCGCGCGCGGTGTCATTCCACTCCACGAACAGCTGCTGACGCTCGGCCGCCGTCAGCAGCGGCAGCTGCGTGATCGACTGATCGGGGTCGGCGACGATCGCCTCAAGCAGCGCCTGGTAATGATTCTGCATCCGGTAGATCGTCGGGGTGTCGAACAGCAGCGTGTTATATTCCAACACGGTGTTGAGCGCGTTCGGCGTCTCGGTCATCGCCAGCACCAGGTCGAACTTGGCGATCCCATTCTCGATCCGCAAGAAGCGCATCTGCAGATCCGCGCGCTCGTAGGCCGGCATCGGCGCATTCTGATAGATGAACATCACCTGAAAGAGCGGATGATGGCTCAGATTGCGCTCCGGCTGCAACTCATCGACCAGCCGCTCGAATGGGATATTCTGATGCGCGTAGGCCGCAAACGTCAGCTCGCGCACCCGCTCCAGCAGGGTGCGAAAGCTCGGCGCACCCGCCAGATCGGTGCGCAGCAGTAGCGTATTGACGAAGAAACCCATCAGCTGTTCGATCTCCAGGAAATCGCGGTTGGCGATCGGCGAGCCGACCACTATGTCGTCCTGGCCGCTGTAGCGATACAGCAACACATTGAAAGCGGCCAGCAGGGTCATGAACAGCGTTGCGCCCTCGCCCTGGCTTAGTTCGGTGAGCGCCGCAACCAGCGCGGGCGGGAGCGTGCGGAAGCAGTGCGCGCCGCCGTAGGTCTGGCGCGGCGGGCGCGGACGATCAGTCGGCAACTCCAGGACCGGCACGGCGGTGCGACCATCGCTGCGCGGGCTGAATTGTTCGCGCCAGTAGGCCAACTGCTGCGCCTCGACCTCGCCTTGCAGCCACTGGCGTTGCCAGAGCGCGAAATCGGCGTACTGGATCGGCGGCGTGGGCAACGGCGAGGGCTGCCCAGTCGAAAAGGCATCGTAGAGCGTCATGACCTCTTGCAGAAACAAGCCCATCGACCAACCGTCGAAGACGATATGGTGGATCGTCAGCAGGACGACGTGCTCGTTCTCGGCCAAGCGCAGCAGCTTGGCGACGAGCAGCGGGCCATGCGCGAGGTCGAAGGCGCGCTTGGCCTCGCGCCCGACCTGCCGATAGATCTCGGCCTCCTGCTCGCTCGCGGGCAGCGATCGCAGATCGATCAGCGGTATGTGCAGCTTCAGCGTCGGCAAGATCGCCTGAATCGCCTGACCATCCACCGTCGGGAAGGTCGTGCGCAGCACCTCGTGGCGCTGTATAATCGCGTTCAGGCTCTGTCGCAACACCGCGATGTCGAGCCGACCCGTGACGCGGATGGCGAAGGGCAGATTGTAGGCCGCGATGCCGGGCTCCAGCTGATCCATAAACCAGAGCCGCGATTGCGCGAACGAGAGCGGCAGATGATCGTTTTGGGTGCGCGGGAAGATCGTCTGGCGCTCGGCCAGCTCGACCCCTTCCTCTTCAAGCAGATAGGCGAGCAGTTCAAGATCGTCGCCCGAGAGCCTGCTGGTGTCAAGTATCGCATTTGTGTCCATATCACATGTCCTCGCTGCTCTTTTTTTGTTGCAGTATCTGCTGGCGATCACGAGCCGACATTTGCTGGAGGCGCTGTAGCGCGCGTGCGATCGCGTCGGTCCGGCCCGCCTGCCGCTCGGTCGTGATCATATGCTCCGCCAATGCTGCGACGGTCGGCGTCTCAAACAGCTGCCGCGCCGTCAGCATGATCTGGAAAGCCTGGCGGATGCGCGAGATGATCCTGGTCGCACTCAGCGAGTGCCCGCCCAAGTCGAAGAAATTGTCATGGATTCCCACGCGCTGAATCTGTAGCGCCTCTTGCCACATTGTCGCCAGAACACTCTCGATTGGCGTGCCCGGTGCGACATAGGTCTGGTCCGCGTCGGTCGCGTGATCCGTCGGTGCCGGCAGTGCGGCGCGATCGATCTTGCCATTCGGCGTGCGTGGCAATGCATCCAGCAGCACAACCGCCGACGGCAGCATATACACGGGCAGCCGCGTCCGCAGGAACGCGCGGAGATCAGGGATCAGGGACGGCGCATGAGACATGAGACCGGGAGACAAGGGGACAAGGAGCTGAGAATCCTCCTTGTCTCCGTGTCCCCTTGTCTGCTTGTCTTCCGATCCTGATCCCTGATCCCTGATCCCTGATCCCTGGACCACATACGCGACCAAGCCCACCTCGCCGCTCGCCAGCGTGCGCGCCAGCACCACGCCCTCGCGCACGGCTGGGTGCGCACGCAAGGCTGCCTCAATCTCGCCCAGCTCGATCCGATAGCCACGGACCTTCACCTGCGTGTCGCGCCGCCCCAGCACCACCAGGGTGCCATCGGGCAGCCAGCGCCCCAAGTCGCCCGTCCGACACATCACTGTCCCGATTGCAGATTGCAGATTGCAGATTGCAGATTGAGCTTCAGCAGCATCCCCCCGCTCCGTGTCTCCTTCTCTCCGTGTCTCCGTGTCTCCCGCGAAGGGATTGGGTACAAACTTCTCGGCGGTCAGCGCTGGTCGGCCCAGATAGCCGCGCGACACGCTCGACCCGGCGATGCACACCTCACCGATCACGCCCACCGGCTGCAATGCCCCATAGCGGTCGGTCAGATACACCCAGTTGTTCTGCAATGGTCGCCCGACCGTAATCGGTCGCGCCACATCCGCCGCAGCGATCAGCCCAAACAGGTTGATGTCGCTGATCTCGGTCAGCCCGTAAATATTGACCACCTGCACCGCATCGCCGAGCTGCCCGAACAGCGCGGTCAGCAGCGCGGGCGTCAGTGGCTCGCCGCCGATCAGCAGGTAGCGCAGATCGGTTGTGCAGCGCTGTGCTGCCAGATCATGCAGCACCGCCTGAAGGTAAGAGGGCACGCCGTCGAGCACCTGAATGCGCCACTGCTGCACCCAGCGCAGGAATGCTCCGCTGTCGAACTTGACTGCGTCGGCGATGATGTGCAGCGTGCGCCCGTATAGCAGCGTCGGGAAAATCTGGTTGACCGAGATGTCGAAGCTGATCGAGGTCAGCACGCCGGTGTGCTGCACCAGCGGGTCGTCGAAGAACGCGCGCAAGCCCTGGCACAGATTGAGCAGCCCGCGCTGGCGCACCAGCACGCCCTTGGGTTGACCGGTCGAGCCCGACGTGTAGATCACATACGCCAGGTTGTCGGGGTGCGGCTGGTCGGGCAGCGTGGTCGGCTGCTGGGCGATCACGGGCCAGTCAGTGTGCAGATCGACCACAGTCCTGAGATAAGGCGACAAGGAGACAAGCAGATCGCTCAGCTCCTTATCTCCTTGTCTCCCTGTCTCCTTGTCTCGAACGTCGTTGGTCGCCACGATCAGCAGCGCCGCCCGACTATCCTCGAGCATGAACGCCAGGCGGGCGGCGGGGTAGTCGGGGTCGAGCGGCAGGTAGGCTGCGCCAGCGTACAAGATCGCGAGCATGCCGACGAGCATCTCGAGCGAGCGCTCGACGCATAGTGCAACCAGAACATCCGGTCCGGCACCGCGCTGGCGCAGGGCGTGTGCCAGCTGGCTCGCGTGGTTGAACAGAGCGGCATAGGTCAGCTGCGCGCTGGCGTAGCTGGCGGCGACGGCATCGGGCGTGCGCGCAGCTTGGGCGGCGAGCAGCGCGGGCAGACTCTGATTGGGCAGCGGGCGCGCGCTGGCGTTCCACTCGTGCAGCAGCTGCTGGCGCTCGGCGGCGCTCAGCAACGGCAGCTGCGCGAGCGGGCGGCTGGCGTCGGCGGCGCAGCCCGCCAGCAGCGTCTGGAAATGCCCGGCCAGCCGCGTGATCGTCGTGGCCTCGAACAGGTCGGTGGTATATTCGAGCACCCCGCGCAACCCATGTGGCAGCTGCTCAAGATATAGCGCGAGATCGAGCTTCGCCGTCGCATTATCGAGCATGATCGGCGTCAGCGTCAGCCCATCCAGATTGAGCGGCTGCGCCGGGGCAGGTTGCAGCACGAGCATGGTCTGGAACAGCAGCTGGCGGCTTGGGTCGCGCGTGGGCTGCAACGCCTCGACCAGCTGCTCGAACGGCAGCTCCTGATGCGCGTAGGCACCCTGGCACACCGCGCGCACGCGCTGAAGCAGCTCCAGAAAGGTCGGGTTGCCGGATAGGTCGGCGCGCAACACGAGCGTGTTGACGAACAGGCCGATCAGCGGCTCGATCTCGCTGCGGGTGCGGCCGGCGATCGGCGCGCCGACGACGATGTCATCCTGACCGCTCCAGCGTGCCAGCAGCACATCGAAGGCTGCCAGCAGCGTCATAAACAACGTCACGTCCTGCTGCTCGCTCATGGTCACAAGCAGCTCGACGAGCTGCGTGGGCAGCATGAACGAGTGCATCGCCCCCTGAAAGGACTGCGACAGCGGGCGTGGTCGGTCGGTCGGCAGCTCCAGCGTGGCCGGGGCATCGGCGAGCTGATGGCGCCAGTAATCCAGCTGCTGCTCCTGGACGATGCCTTGCAGCCACTGGCGTTGCCAGAGCGCGAAATCGATGTACTGGATCGACAGTTCGGGCAGCGGCGCGCGGCGGTCGGCGCGATACGCTGCATACAGGCTGCCCAGCTCGTGGAACAGCACGCCCATCGACCAATCGTCCGAGATGATCTGATGGAGGACCAGGAGCAGAATATGCTCCTCGGCGTCGAGCCGCAGCAGGACCGCGCGGACGAGCGGGCCGCGCGCCAGATCGAAGCTATGGCGACCCTCGTCGCGGCTGATCCGCTGCGCCAGTGTCTCGCGCGCCGGCTCGACCGTCGCGCTCAGATCGACGATCAGCAGATCGATCGTGCCCTGGCCCGCAATCACCGGTATCGGTAGGCCATCGACATCGGCAAAGGTCGTCCGCAGTGTCTCGTGGCGCTGCACGACGGTAGTGAGACTCCGCTGGAGCGTGGCGAGATCGAGCGCGCCGGCCATGCGAATGGCGATCGGGATGTTGTAGACCGGATTGCCTGGTTCCCACTGGTCGAGCAGCCACAGCCGCTGCTGGGCGAACGAGGGCAGCAGCTGGCCATCGCGCGAGACAGGCACCAGTAACTGGTGGCGCGTGGCCTCGGTCGTGAGCGGGATGTTGGCGTCGATCTGGGGCTGGTCGAACATATGTCGAGGAGTGCTGCGTTTTCGAACCTGGATTGGCATACTACTCTCAGCAAACTGTTGAAAGTTCTAAACAATAAAGAATTTGAAGGGGAGGGGATTATAATGGGCGAAGCCCTCACCTAGTTCTACCTATCTCATTGCTTCAAAGGAGGGATAGACAGGATCGGTCGAATTGAATTTTAACATGAATGCTGCCGATTGAAAAGACATGCGCGTCGGCTGCGCCGTGCGAAATCGCGCCTAGCCGCGTTCTTTGCGTTTCTGCTCAAGCATCCTCTGTCGATCGGCGGCGGGCATGCTGTTGAGCCGCTTGAGCATCTGCGCGATCTTGGCCGTCTGGCCTGGCCTGCCCTCGTTCGCGATGATCAGTTTCGCCATCGCGGCCACAGTCGTCGCCTCGAACAAGCTGCGCAGCGGCAGGTTGACCTGGAAGGTCTCGCGCACACGCGAGACGAGCAGCGCCGCATTCAAGGAATGGCCGCCGAGATCGAAGAACTCGTCGTCGGCCCCAACGCGCTCGCGTCCGATCACGCTGGCCCAGATGCCCGCGAGTACTTCCTCGACCGGCGTGCGTGGAGCGACGAACGGCTTGGTCTGCTCGGGCCGCGTCTGACTGGCCGTCGCCGCTGTGAGCAATTCAATCCTGCCGTCGGACCAGAAGCGCGCCAGATCGCCAGTTTTGTAGAGCCGCGTCCCGATTGCAGATTGCAGATTGCAGATTGCAGATTGTGGCGCAACCGCATACCCAGGCTCCTTGTCTCCTTGTCCCCTTGTCTCCTTGTCTCTCACAAACGGGTTGGGCACCCAGCGCTCAGCCGTCAGCTCCGGGCGGTTGAGATAGCCCTGCGCCAAACCAACGCCGCCGAGGTAGAGCTCACCCGTCACGCCGATCGGCACCGGCTGAAGCTGTCGATCCAGGATGTAGGCGGTGGTGTTGGCGATCGGACGCCCGCTGATTGGCGCGCTGTCCGCGAGCCTGGCGGCGATCGACCAGACCGCACATTCGATATGTCCATACAAATACCACAGCCCTGCGCTGCGCTCGCGTAGCTGCTCGGCCAGCGTCTGGCTGGGCGGCGTGTCGCCGCAGATCACGGTCAGGCGGCGATCACCAACCCAGCCCACATCGACCAGACGCTGCAAGGTCGCTGGCAGCGCCAGCACGACAGTCGCGCGGCTATCGGTCAGCGCGGCGACCGTGCGCGCGCTATCGGCGTCCGCCTCATGCGCGATCAGCGCCAGGCTGGCACCAACAGTCAGCGGCAGGAGCAGGTCCAGCGCCGCCATGCCGAAGGCGACTGGGATGATCGAGAGGAACGTGTCGGGCGCGGCGAGCCCTGGCTGCTGATGCAGGGCGGCGAGCATGTTCGTCGCCGCACGGTGCGCGATCGGCACACCAACCAGCTTATCGGCGGAGTGGGCGGTAAAGGCGATACAGGCGGGCTGATCGGGCGATCCAGCCGCCGGCATATATCCGCGTTCTCCCTCACCCCCTGCCCGCTCTCCCGTGCGCGGGAGAGCGGGTGCCGCCGCCGCAGCGGGGGTGAGGGCCGCGGGCGGAATCGGATAGGTATGTGCGTCGAGGCATATCAGCTCCAGCGAGGTGTCGGCAGCGAGCAGGCGCTGGGTCAGATGCTGCTGAGTCAACACGACTGGGCAGCGCATATCCGCCAGTATCAGCGACAGCCAATCGGCGGGCGTCTCGGGGTCGAGCGGCAGATACGCGCCCTGCGCCTTGAGGATGCCCAATAACCCGATCAGCAGCTCCGGCGAGCGCTCCATGCAGATGCCGACCGCCATCGCCGGCCCGACGCCCTGCGCGCTCAGGTGACGCGCCAGCTGATCGGCCCGGCGATTGAGTTCAGCATAGGTCAGGTGCGCAGCCTCGAACACGACGGCGACGGCGTCGGGCACGCGCGCGGCCTGCGCCTCAAACAGCTCGTGGATACAGGCGCTGTCGGTCACAGTGCTGCTGACCCCCGTAGAGACGGTTCGCGAACCGTCTCTACCCCCGACCCCTACGGTCGTGTCGTTCCAGTCAACCAGCAATTGGCGCTGCTCGGCCTCCGTCAGGATCGGCAAGTCCCACAGTCGGCGGTCGGGGTCTGCGGCGATCGCGGCCAGCAAGGTCTGGAGATGTCCGAGCATCCGCGCGACAGTATCGGCGTCGAACAGATCGACCTTGTAGCGCAGCGAGCCGGTCAAACCTTGTGGCAGCTCCCCCAGCGCCAGCGACAGATCGAACCGCGCGGTCCCATTATCGATCTTCAGCGACCGCAACGTCAGCCCAGCCTGTTTGATCGCAGGCAGCGGCGTATTTTGATTTTGCAGCCCGAACAGCACCTGGATCAGCGGCGGGTAGCTGAGAGTGCGCACGGGCTGCAACTCCTCGACCAGCCGCTCGAACGGCACGTCCTGGTGCGCGAAGGCACCCAGCGTCGTCTCGCGCACCTGCCGCACTAAATCGCGAAAGCGCGGGTTGCCGGCCAAGTCGCTGCGCAGCACCAGTATGTTATTGAAGAAGCCGATCATCCCTTCCAAATCATCGCGGGTGCGATTGGCGATCGGCGAGCCGACGGTGATGATGTCCTGGCCGGTGTAGCGATGCAGCAGCGTCTGAAACGCGGCCAGGAGCATCATAAAGAGCGTGGCGCTCTCTTGCTTGCCCAGCTCGACCAGCGCCGTGACCAGGGTTCTGGGGAGCCAGAGCGGCTGCTTCGTGCCGCGTGTGGTGAAGGCGTGGCTGGCCTGGCGCGGTCGATCAATCGGCAGGTTGAGCGGCGGGACGCCGGCACCCAGCTGAGCGCGCCAGTAGGCCAGCTGTCGTTGAAGTGGTGATTCGCCTTGATCATCGCTCTCTTGCAGCCAACGGCGCTGCCAGTAGGCATAGTCGGCGTACTGGATCGACAGCTCGGGCAACGGCGAGGGCCGACCATTCGCGAAGGCCGCATACAGTGCCGCCAGCTCGCGCATGATCACGCCGACCGACCAGCCATCCGAGACGATATGGTGCATCGTCACTAGCAGAATATGATCCTGCGCGCCGAGCCGCAGCAGCAGCGCGCGCAGCAACGGGCCACGCGCCAGATCGAACGGGTGCTGCGCCTCTGTGCGCACCAACTCAAGCGCGCGCGGCTCGCGATCAGCTGCCGGGCACTCGGTCAGATCGACCAGCGGCAGCGGCACCGTCAGCGTCGGGGCGACCACCTCGTACGGCTGCCCATCGCGCGCTGCGAAAGTCGTCCGCAGCGACTCGTGGCGGCGCACGATCTCGCCGACGCAGCGCGGAAGAACGCTCACGTCGAGCGGACCAGTCAGCCGCATCGCGGATGGAATGTTGTAAAAAGGGCTGCCCGGCTCCATCTGGTTGACGAGCCACAGCCGCTGCTGTCCAAACGAAAGTGGATATGTATCCGTCGCGGGGCGGCGAGGAATCCGGTTAGCTTGTGGTTCCTCGACCTCGGGTGCCTGCTCCTGGCGCAACCAGCGCTCCACCAGGAGACGCTGTTCGGGCGAAAGACCGGCTAGTTCCTGCTCAAGCGTGTCCATGCGTCAGCTCCCTTTTCCACTGTTACACGCTATTTTAACGCTTTGCGCCATCGAGTCAAGCATGCTATTGACAAATCGAACATTTGGTCGTATCTTCGCCTATACTTGGAACGGATGTTTTGGAAAAGGAGGCACAACATGCGGGCAATCTGGGTTGAGTTTCCGGTGAATGACCTCGAACGGGCCATGAAGTTCTATCAAGTGGTGTTCGACCTCCAGCCGACCGAGATCATGACCGACGACGTACGGCGCACCACCGTCCTGGTCTCCGGGACAGGCGAAGGAGCAGCCGGCGTCTCGCTGAACCAGACGAAGAATTTCGCGCCAGGCGACAAAGGCGTGCTGGTCTATCTTGACGCTGGCGAGGATTTGACGCATTCACTTAATCGCGTCGAGGCGGCGGGCGGCAAGATTATCGAGCCGAAAACCTCGATGGGCGATGCCGGGAATTACGCCACGATCCTCGACAGCGAAGGTAATCTGCTGGCATTATATTCCTACAAATAGCCAGAACCGCTGAAGCGCTGAAGGGCTGATTACGCTGAGTAGGTTGTCGTCCCTCAGCCGCCTCAGCGCGGCCTCAGCGAGGTAGGGGCACGATATATCGTGCCCCTACGGACTCTCAGCGCCTCAGCGACTCCGGCCCCTCAGCGCGCTCATCTTGCTCAGCGAAATCAGCGGTTCACGTATACCGTGGAAACCTGAGCGCGCTGGGCCTTGTGCATCGCAACCACGAGTTTCAAGCAGATCGCCCAAAGCACTGCCGTCGCCACACCAACCGTGAAAACCGGCGTATAGCTACCGACATGCTCATAGATATATGCCCCAGCCCAGCCGATCGTCGAGCCGCCCAGCGCATACGCCCACTGATACGCGCCTGTGACCAACCCCAACGACGGCCCGTTGAAGACATCGCCAAGCGTCGCGCTGCGGATTGCTATTGTGGCACCCAGGCCAAGCCCCGCGCTGAGCGCAGTCAGCACCAACCCAACGCCCTGGAGCGGCATAATTGCGATCACCAGCAACGCCGCCCCAAGAAACACTGCGGCAGCGCCGCCGATCGGCCAGCGGCCCCACCGATCAGAGAGCCAGCCGCCCGCGACCTGCCCAAACGTATACCCAAACGAAACCACCCCCAAAATGATCCCAGCCAAGCCAAGCGATACGCCCGTCGCGCTGAGATGCGGGACGAGGTGCTGATACAGCGCTTCGTCCATCAGACCCACGCCGATCCCGCCGATGAACAACACGATAAACGGGCGCGAGCGGAGCAGCTGATACCACGGCCCGGCGGCGTTCTTGCTCGCAGCGGGTGCGGTCGCTTGGGGCATCAGCGCGAGCACCAAAAGGCTGACCAGGATCGCAACGCCGGCCAGCGCGAACAGCGCGCCGCGCCAGCCGATAATCGTGCTCAACCAGACTGCTCCAGGGATCAGCAGCGTCATACCGGCTCCAATCCCGGCACCAGTCACCCCAAGCGCGCCACCGCGCTTGTGCGCGCCCTGTCGGCTCGCGGCGACGATCGCGCTCAAGCTGAGCAACATATGTGCAGGTGCCCCGAAAAGCACTAATACGACATAAACCTGCCAGGATGCCTGGTCCAGCCCCAGGCCGATCAACGCGCTCACGAGGCCGAGCGAGCCCGCGATCAGAGCTGGGCGCAAGCCATAGCGATCGACCAATCGCCCGGAGATCGGGCCACACGCCGCAACGGTTAACCCCCAGATCGCAAAGGCACCCTGTAACGTCGTTCGGGTCGTGCCGAGGTCGGCTGCCATCGCAGTGGTCAACGCGGGGAAGGTGTACATCGCGCCATACAACACCATCATAAGAAAGAAGCCACTAACGGCCATGCAACATCTCCACTTGTGCCCAGTCTCAGCCTAAAAAGGCGCTGATCGCGGCCATGCTGGCGTCGGGATGGCTGATATGGAAGACATGGCCAGCGCCCTCGATCTCGTGCAGCTGGGCGTTGGGGATGCGCTCCGCCAAAATCCGGCTGTTCTCGGGCGGGATCAGCACATCGCGGTTGCCGGTCAGCACGAGCGTGGGTGCCTGGATCTGCGGCAGCCGGTCGTAGGTGTCGTGGCTGTTCATAACCGCGCCGAGCTGCGCCTCGTACGCGGCTGAACGCGTCGGATATTCGCAGGCGGCGAGCAGAAGATCCTCGATCAGCGACTTGTTGGCGGCGATGAACTCGGGCGAGTAGCAGATCGGTACGCCACGCCACGCCGCCTCGAAGGCACTAAGCGTTGGATCGGGCACCAGATAGGCTAACACCTCGGGCGCAGCGCTCACCGCATGCGGCCCGCCGCACATCGTGCAGCCCAAGATCAGCTTGCGCAGCCTATCGGCGTGATTCAGCGCGACATGCTGGGCGATCATGCCGCCCATGCTGCCACCGAAGACATGCGCGCTCGCAATACCCAGCGCATCCAGCAGCCCGACCGCATCAGCGGCCATCTGCTCCATTGTGTAAGGACCATCCGGTTGATCTGTCCGCCCAGCACCACGGTTGTCGAACAAGATCACCTGGTAGCGCTCGGCCAACCGCGCCGGTATGATCGGTCCCCAGCTCAACATGTTCGCGTTTAGGCCCATAATCAGCAACAGCGGCTCGCCCTGCCCGAACAGCTCATAATAGATGTTGATGTCACCGACTGGGATCGTAGGCATACTCGCTCCCTTTCCTGATAGACCGGCCATAGCCAGCCGGTGCAGTGATCGCGCCATCCTCGTAGACAATCCGTCCGCGCACAGCGGTTGTGCGCACCCGGCCACGCACACGGCGGCCCGCAAAAGGCGTATGCTTGTGCCGCGCGAATAACCTGTCGGCCTCAATCGTCCACTCCTCAGCCGGATCGATGATCACGAAATCGGCGTCGGCACCAGGTCGCAGGCTGCCCTTGGTCGGGTAGAGCCCAAACAGGCGCGCGGGATTCGCCGCCGTCAGGCGCGTGAGCAGCGCGAGCGACATCCCGCGCCGATATACGCCCTCGTGGAGCAGCAGCGGCAGCATTGTTTGAACGCCAGTGATGCCGCCCCATGCTGCCCAGATGTCCTGCTCACCGCGCTGCTTATTGGCGGTCGGGCAGGGCGAGTGATCCGAAGCGATCAGATCGACCTGCCCGGCCAGCACCCGCTGCCACAACCCCTCGACGCTCGCGCGCGGGCGCAATGGCGGAGCGCACTTGGCCGCCGGGCCGATCTTCACGAAATCATCCTCGTCCAGCACCAAGTAATGCGGGCAAGTCTCGCAGGTCGCAGACTGGCCGGCCCGCCGCGCCGCATCGACCAGATCGACCCCTTCGGGCGTGGAGACATGCACAATATGCAGCCGCGCCCCAGCAGCGCCGGCCAGCAGCAGCGCACGACTGATCGCCTCGTGCTCGCTGAAGCCCGGGCGCGCTTCGAGCCAGGCGCGGCGATCAATCCGGCCAGCTGCGCGCAACTGCGCGCTGAAATACGCCGTCAGCGCCTCGCTCTCGGCGTGGACAGCGACGAGCGCACCAACACGCGCGGCATGGCGCAAGCCGTCGAACAGTACGCCATCAGTCACGGCTGGGAAGTCGTCGATGCCGGAATTGCTCATAAACGCCTTATAGGCAACGGCACCTGCGGCATCAAGCTCGGTCAACCGCGCCACGTTGTCGGTTACAAGCCCGCCCCAAAAGCAATAATCAATGATCGACTGATCGCGCACCGCCGCCTGCTTCGCGCGCAAAGTCGCGCCATCGACCGCTGATGGCGCGTTATTCAAAGGCATATCGATGACCGAGGTGACGCCACCGGCGGCGGCACCCATGCTGCCGCAGCTAAAGCCCTCCCACTCCGTACGACCGGGCTGATTGAAGTGAACATGCGCATCGACGAGACCGGGCAGCAACGGCCGACCGCCGGCATCGATCAGCCGATCGGCTGCGTCGTCGGGCGTGCTGAAGTGCGCCACCACCTTGCCATCGCGCACGCCCAGACCGCCGTGCCATGCGCCCTGCTCCTCGACGATCAGCGCATTAGAGACGCACAGATCATAGCGCACCTGTAGCTCCTCTCTCGCGACCAATTGGCGATCAAAGATCAGAAAATACGAACCCCCCGTGCGGCGCATGGATTTGAGAATCGCATGCTCACTCGGGGGGTTCGTATGGCTCATCCCGTCGCTCGGTGATGACCGATTGGTGTATGGTGGAGCTGAGGGGGCTCGAACCCCTGACCTCAACACTGCCAGTGTTGCGCTCTCCCAGCTGAGCTACAGCCCCAGATAGCTCCGTAAAGCTCTGTGTGATAAACCTGATCGATCGCGTGATCGAAGCGAGTGGTGGAGGTGAGGGGGCTCGAACCCCTGACCTCTACAGTGCGATTGTAGCGCTCTCCCAGCTGAGCTACACCCCCACGCCGCGCTAGTATAGCATGGCGTCCTGCGGCTGTCAAACCAATACAGGACCGCAATTAACGTGAAAATAGCCGATAGCCGATAGCCGATTGCCGATTGCCGATTGCAGATTGCAGATTGCGGTTCAGCAGCATCCCCAGGCTCCTTGTCTCCTTGTCTCCGCCACCGGCGTAGGGAGGCAGCGTTGCCAGAAGGTGCGCTGCCCACCGGCGTAGGGGCTTCGCTCTCCAGCAGACCCTGCACAGAGCAAGGTCGATCGGGAGAGCGAAGCCCCTACTGGGTCTGGGTCCGCGCGCGATTGCACCTGTGCGCCATCATCACACCCACGCACGGTTGAAACCGTGCGCTATCATCACCAAGCCCGCTTCAGCGGGCTGCGGGCGTGGATCGAGCAGCCCGCTTCAGCGGGCTTGAGCCATATCAACCTGACGATTCATCGTCAGGCGAACTGAACGGCTGAAGCCGCTGATTGGGCAATTTCAGCGGCCTCATATATTCAGCGCCTCAGCGGTTCAGCGGAGCGCGGGGAGGACAGAGCACACCCGCGCAGCTGTGGAAGGTGCGCTGCCCACCGGTGTAGGGGCGCAGCAGCCAGCAGACCATACGCAGAGCAAGGTCGATCGGGCTGCTGCGCCCCTACTGGGTCCGCGCGCGATTGCACCTGTGCGGGCGACATACACTACTGCGCATACATCGTCTCGATCATGCCCGCCAGCCACCGAGTCAGGACCGCACCTGCCTGGCCCATGAATGGGCAGGCTAGGTGTACGAAGGCCACCTGCGTGGCCTGCACGAGCCCGCGCAGGCAATGAATCGCAATGAACATAGGGGCGAACCCGTGTGTTCGCCCGCGTTGTTGGACAGTGTTTCACAGTGTGGGCAGACACGCAGGTCTGCCCATGTGTATCAAGCTAAGGCCGCCTCCGTTACGTCCAAGAGGAGTTGATACGTATGTGGAGTCTTCTGGCTCTTATTGATGCGACAGCCGACCGCCAGACATTCGGCGATGATCTCGAGCGCCAAGGCCAGACGGCCGCCACAGCGCAGTGCGGTTGCCAGGCAGATCGCGTGCTTGCGCACGGTCGCCGCCGCCTTGCTCAAGCTCCGATCCGCATACGCCCAACAGCCCACCAGCATGATCCAATGCTGCACAATCATGGCGATCACCTTGGCATACAGCTCGCACAAGATCGCCCCGGCTTTGGCGCTGCGCCACTGATCAATCTGGCCCTGGCTCTTCCACAGCTTGAACAGCAGTTCAATTTGCCAGCGGCAGTGGCCCAGGAGCAGCGCCTCTTGCACGCTCAAGCGTTCCGCTGGCACATTCGTCACAAAGATCGTCCACTCAGCCACCGCCAGCTGCACGGCGTTGGGCTGCCGTCCGCGCCGTTTGGCTTGCTCACGCAAGCGCCGCCGCCGCTGGTCGGCCACCTCCTGTGCTACCCGCAGCGCCAGCAAGCGGCACGGCAGTTGATGCCGTGCGCCCAAGCTGATCGGCACATCCACGCTGCTGGTGGTCTGGTCGGCCAACAAGCTCGCCAGATCGAGGCGCTGCCCGTCCAGAGCGGTCATCACGGTGGTAATCTGCGGCCGCGTTAGCCAGTAGCCCTCGGCTTGGTCAATCGTGCGCAAGACATCCAGATCAAAGAAACCCAGGTCGGCGATGCGCAAGGCACCAGCTTCAATCGGTTGCTCCTGAAGCGCAAGGCTGCGCTCAGAAGTCCGGCCGTGGTCGGTATGCGGACCAGTCAGTTCGCCGCTCAAAAGATTGAGACGTAGGCTCAGTTTCAGGCGCGCGCTGGTGTTAGCCACGGTATGTTGGTTGCCAGAGCCGCGCCAGATGTGCGCCAGTGTCGAGGGCAAGCCGAGCAGGGTGCTATCCTGAATATAGACGCCGTTGAAGCGGGCGAATAGCGCGATGGCGACTGGATCGGCGGCCAGCACAGTGGCAGCGGCGGCGTCGAGCACCTGCAACAGACAGGAGGCACCAGTCTCACTCAGGCGTTGATCGAGGCCTTGCGGAGTAATGCTCAAGCCGAGGGTCGCGGCGGTCTGGGCCAACTCTTCACGAGTAGCCTGGGGGTTGGAGAGAAAGCCCAGAACCAAGGTTTGGGCGAAGCGCGCGCCACTCAGTTTGGAGGCACGCTGCACGAAGGAGCTCGCGCGGGCGGCGGTATCAGCAACGCTGGTCAAAACGGTTTGCATGGCCTCAGACACCTGTGCTATGCTAGCCATTGGGAAGCTCCTTTCATCATACGCGGGATCAGCATCGTGCATGATGCCAGAGGAGCTTCCTGGTGTCGAATTAGCTTGATACACATGGGCAGAC
>Ga0075423_10002497_pt1 | contig 16717 bp, 2 predicted proteins | sample SoiMethybrSBSTD2_FD_80114 | JGI IMG/M metagenome (GOLD analysis project Ga0075423, IMG submission 80114) | Bulk soil microbial communities from a Populus tree surrounding site in Tennessee, USA - Soil MetaG P. TD hybrid SBSTD2 | ecosystem: Environmental > Terrestrial > Soil > Tree plantation...
ATCCGCCGAGCGGTCGCCGAGCAGCACGAGGTGCAGGTGTATGCGGTCGTGCTGCTCAAGCCCGGCAGCATCCCGAAGACCTCGAGCGGCAAGATCCAGCGCCATCTGTGTCGCGCTGGATTCCTGGCCGGCGACTTGGCCGCGATCGCGAGCAGCATCCTGGAGGATTCTGCGGCTGAGTGGACCGCACCGGCGTTGGATCGTGCTGCGCTGCTCGCGCTGGCAGCGGATGCGCGGCAGCCTGTATTGGCGGCATATCTGCAAGAGCAACTCGCGCGCGTCTTACGCATAGCGCCATCGCAGGTGGCGCTCGATCAGCCGGTGAGCACGCTCGGCCTCGACTCCTTGATGGCCGTGGAGCTGCAACATGCCGTCGAAACCGACCTGGGAGTCGTTGTATCGATGGTGCATTTCCTCCAGGGCTCGACCATCGCCCAGCTAGCTGATGCCGCTCTCGCACAGCTGACGCTGCCGCGCCCGCAAGCGCCGCGCGCCGCTGCGCAGGCCAACGGCGAACACCCACTCTCGTACGGCCAGCGCGCGCTCTGGTTCTTGCACAAACTGGCACCCGAGAGCAGCGCCTATAACATCCCGATCGCGGTGCGCGTGCGCGGCGAGCTGGACATCCCGGCGCTGCGGCGCGCATTCGATACGCTCGCGCAGCGCCATCCCGCGTTGCGTACAACCTTTGCCGTTGCGCGCGGCGAGCTGGTCCAACAGATTCACGCGGCGGGCGGGATCGCCTTCCAGTCCGAGGATGCGTCCAGTTGGCATCAGCAGACGCTTCAGGCGCGGCTGGTCGCTGTCGCGTATCAGCCCTTTGATCTGGAGCACGGCCCGCTGCTGCGCGTGCATGTGTGTACCTGTTCGGCGCAGGAGCACGTTCTGCTGCTGGTGGCGCACCATATTGTCGCCGACCTCTGGTCGCTGGTCGTGCTCGCCAACGAGCTGAACATGCTCTACCCGGCGGAACATTCCGGGCGTGCGGCGACGCTCGCGCCCTTGCCGATCGCCTACACCGACTATGTGCGCCGGCAGAACGAGCTGCTGGCCGGGCCGGAGGGCGAGCGGCTCTGGAGCTACTGGCGCTCGCAACTGGCCGGCGCGCTGCCGGCGCTCGATATGCCGACTGATCGACCGCGCCCGCCGGTGCAGACCTATCGGGGGGCCGCGCATGCCTTCGCGCTCGACGCCGAGCTGACTCGACAGCTCAAAGCGCTGACACAGGCCGGCGCGACGACCCTGTATACAACGATCTTGGCAGCCTTCCAGATGCTGCTCTATCGCTACAGCGGGCAGGCAGACATCCTCGTTGGCTGCGCGACGACTGGCCGCAACAATGCCGAGCTAGCCGACATCGTGGGCTACTTTGTCAATCTGATCCCCATGCGTGCGCGTCTATCGGGCAACCCGTCGTTCGCGACATTCCTCGCGCAGCTGCGCCAGGTCGTGCTCGAAGGCTTCGCGCATCAGGAGTACCCGCTGCCGTTGATGGTTGAGCGGTTGCAACCCGAGCGCGACCCCAGCCGCTCGCCGCTCTTCCAGGCCGTGTGCGTCTTGCAGAAGGCGCATCTGCTCAACGACGCCGGCCTGACGACCTTCGCGCTTGGTGAAAGCGGCGCGCAGATGCAGCTGGGCGGGCTGAGGCTCGAATCGATCGCGCTGGAACAACGCGATGCGCAGTTCGAGCTGACCCTGATGCTGGCGGAGGTCGAAGGCGGCATCGCCGGATCGCTCCAGTATAATGCTGATCTCTTCGACGCCGCGACGATCGCGCGCATGGCCGGGCATCTACGGACGTTGCTGGCGGGGATCGGCGCCGACCCGCACCAGCGCCTCGGCGACCTCGCGCTGCTGACCGAGGTCGAGCGCCAGCAGGTGCTGGTGGACTGGAACAACAGCGGGGCCGCTGTTCCCCCGCAGCGCGTCCATCAGCTGTTCGAGGCGCGAGCCGAGCGAATGCCCGATCATGTGGCGGTCGTGTTTGACTTCCGAGACAAGGAGCTGACGAGGGATCAGGGATCAGGGATCAGGGATCAGGATAGCAGGGTGCCGGCTCCTGATCCCCGACCCCTGACCCCTGACCCCTGCTGCCTGACCTACCGCGAGCTGGATCGGCGCGCAAATCAGCTGGCGCACTATCTGCGCGGCTTGGGAGTCGCGCCCGAGGTGCGGGTCGGCCTGTGTGTCGCGCGATCACTCGATATGATCGTCGGCATCCTGGGCATTCTCAAGGCGGGTGGCGCGTATGTGCCGCTTGACCCGCAATACCCGCAGGATCGCCTGGCGTTCATGATCGACGATGCGCAGGTGAAGGTGCTGATCAGGGACCAAAGCATTGACGATTTACGATTTACGATTGACGATTTGGGAGAAGCTGACACGCCAATCGTAAATCGTAAATCCAAAATCGTAAATCTCGTCGCCGACTGGCCGCAGATCGCCCGGATGCCCACAGCGCGTTTGCCGAACCTGGCGCTGGCCGAAAACAATGTTTACGTCATCTACACCTCGGGCTCGACCGGCCGGCCCAAGGGCGTGATGGTGACACACGGCGGGCTCGTGAATCTCTGCTTTGGCCTGACCGCGTTCTTCGACGACGACGCTGCGCAGCATATAGCGCTGATTACGTCGATAAGTTTTGATATATCGGTGAATCAGATCTTCCCGACACTGGTCTTTGGTAAAACGTTACACATCATACCTGATGCTATCAAGTATAACAGCCAGGCCCTGATTGAATATCTCGATGAGCAGCATATTCAGGTGATCGACAGCGTCCCGTCGTATCTGAATGCAGTTCTCACCGATATTCGTTCGGATACGATCAAAAATTCGCTAAAATACATCCTGGTTGGTGGCGAGAAGCTTGAAACGAAATTATTGCAGAAGGTATTCGGCAAGCTGGGCGATCTGGTGCTGATCGTCAATATCTATGGCCTCTCAGAGATAACCGATATTAATGCGTTCGCCGAGATCACAAGCGCTGATGTCGATCAGACGATAACGATCGGGCGACCATTGCAGAATAACCGCATTTATATTCTCAATCGATATGGCTGTCTGCAACCAGTCGGGATCACTGGCGAGCTGTGTATCGGCGGCGCTAGCCTCTCGCGCGGCTACGTCGAGCGGCCCGATCTGACGGCAGAGCGCTTTGTGCCCGATCCCTGGGGTTCAGGGTTCAGGGTTCAGGGATCAGGCCGGACGGACCATGCTCCTGACCCCCGACCCCTGACCCCTGACCCCCGGTTATATCGGACCGGCGACCTGGGGCGCTACTTGCCGGATGGCCGGATCGAACTGTTTGGCAGAATAGATCAGCAAGTCAAGGTACGCGGCTTCAGGATCGAAGTTGGTGAGATCGAGCGGGTGCTCGAACAGCATCCCGTCGTGCGCGAGGCAGTCGTGGTCGCGCGCGCGGATGCGCTGGGCGGTCAGCGCCTGGTGGCGTATGTCGTGCCGCACCAGGGGTCGGGGATCAGGGATCAGGGGGCAGGGGTAGAGATGACTCGGCGAGCCGTCTCTACCCCCGACCCGCGACCCCTGATCCCTGAGCTGCGCCGCTTTCTCCAGCTGAAGCTGCCCGACTACATGATTCCCTCGCTCTTCATTGCCCAGCCCGAATTACCGCACACGCCCAACGGCAAGGTTGATCGCAAGGCGCTGCCGCTGCCCGACCAAACCCGCCCGACATTGGACAGCAGCTTCGTTGCGCCGCGCACGCATGCCGAGGAGCTACTGGCGACGATCTGGTCCGAGGTGCTGCACGTCGAGCGGGTCGGTATTCACGACACTTTTTTCGACCTCGGCGGCCATTCCCTGTTGGCCACCCAGCTCGTCACACGAATGAGCGAAACCTTCGCGGTCGATCTGTCGCTGCGGAGCCTGTTTGAAGCGCCCACAGTGGCCGACCTGGCCCTGGTGATCGCAGAAAAGCGCAGCGAGCATGTGGATGAGGCGACGCTCGCGCAGCTGCTGCTCGAACTCGATCAGCTCTCGGAAGAGGAAACGCGGGCTATCCTGGCTGAGGAGTAGCGCAAAAAAGGAATCGACATGAGCGATCGCCCCCTACGTATCGCAGATCTTTCGCCCGAAAAGCGCGAGCTGCTGCTACGACGGCTCAACCAGCAAGGGAAAGAGCTAGCGCGACCATCGATCCGCGCCCAGCCGCGCGAATCCGATACGTTCCCGCTCTCGTTTGCCCAGCAACGGTTGTGGCTGCTTGATCGGTTTGAGCCTGGCAGCGCGACCTACAACATACCTGCGGCCCTGCGACTGACTGGCGCGCTCGATCCGCTCGCGCTGGAGCAGAGCCTCAACGCGATCATACAGCGGCACGAGGCACTGCGAACGACCTTCGTCGCGATCGAGGGGCGGCCAGCCCAGGTGATCGCCCCGCGCCTGAGCATTCCCCTGCCGATCGTCGATCTGCGAACGTTCCAAGAGCCGGCGCGCGTGGCCGAGACCCGCCGCTTGATCGACGAAGCGGCGCAGCATTCGTTCGATCTGGCGCGCGGGCCGTTGCTACGGGCCAGCCTGCTGCGCCTCGCCGACGAAGCGTACATCCTGCTCCTGACAATGCACCATATCGTCGCGGACGGCTGGTCGATCGCCGTATTCCTGCGCGAGCTGGCGGTGTTGTATGCAGCTTGCGCGAGCGGGCAGCCCAGCCCGCTGCCCGCGTTGCCGGTTCAGTATGTGGACTTTGCGATCTGGCAGCACGAATGGCTGCAAGGTGAGCTGCTGGAGCGCCAGCTGGCCTACTGGAAGTCGCGCCTCGCCGGGTCGCTCCCGGTGCTGGAGCTGCCGACCGATCAGCTACGCCCGCCGGTTCGGACGTTTCGCGGCGCACGACGCTCGCTGGTGTTGCCCAGGCCGCTCGCCGCAGCGCTGACGGCGTTGAGCCAGCGCGAAGAAGCCACGCTGTTTATGACACTGCTGGCGGCGTTCAAGCTGCTGCTCCAGCGCTACACCGGCCAGGACGACATCGTGGTCGGCTCGCCGATCGCCGGGCGCACCCGCTCGGAGATCGAAGGCTTGATCGGCTGTTTTCTCAACACGCTGGTGCTGCGCACCGACATGTCGGGCAACCCGTCGTTTCGCGAATTAGCGAGGCGCGTGCGCGAGGCCTGCCTGGGCGCGTATGCCCACCAGGATCTGCCGTTCGAGAAGCTGCTCGACGAGCTACAGCCCAAGCGCGATCTGAGCCACACGCCATTATTCCAGGTGCTCTTTAACATGCTCAACTTCCCGGATAGCCAGATCGTCTGGCCTGGGCTGACCTGCGAGATCATGGGGATGCCCGATATCGGGGCGAAGTTCGACCTGACGCTGTATGTCGAAGCAAACGCTGAATCGATCAGGTTCGACCTGGTCTACAACGCCGATCTGTTTGCGCCAGCGCGGATGGAGGCGCTGCTGGAACAGTTGCACACGCTGCTCGCGCAGATCGCGGAGCACCCCGATGGAGTAATCGGTGATTTCTCGCTTGTCACTGAAGCGGCGCGCGCGCAGCTGCCGAACCCGACCGAGACGCTCAAGATCGGCTGGGGCGGGGCGCTCCACACGGCGTTCGCGCAGCACGCGCAGCGCGCACCCGAACAGCTGGCTGTGCTGGATTCCCAGGCAGTCTGGACCTATCGAGAGCTGGATAGCTGGAGCAATCAGCTCGCCAACAATCTGGTCGCGCAGGGCATTCAGCCGCAGGATGTCGTCGCGATCTATGCTCACCGCAGCGCCGCGCTCGTATTGGCGTTGCTCGGCGTGCTCAAGGCCGGCGCGGCCTTTACGATCCTCGACCCGGCCTATCCCACCGCGCGATTGATCGACTACCTGGGTGTAGCCCAGCCGCGCGGCTGGATTCAGCTCGAAGCCGCCGGCCCGCCCGCCCCGGCGCTAGCCGAGTTCCTCGCAACGCTGGCATGCGATTGTCGGATCCAGCTTCCGCAACACGCGCTGTCTGCTGCGTCCCAGCTCTTCGACGATTGTTCGAGCGCTGCGCCTGCGATCACGGTTGGCCCGGATGATCTGGCCTATGTTGCCTTTACCTCGGGCTCGACTGGGCGACCAAAGGGCATTCTGGGCGATCATCGGCCACTCGCGCATTTTTTGGAGTGGCATTGCCGGACGTTTGGGCTGAACCAGGCTGATCGCTTCAGCATGCTCTCGGGGCTGGCGCATGATCCGTTGCTGCGCGACATCTTCACGCCGCTCTGGCTTGGCGCGACGATCGGCATTCCCGACCCGGAAGCGATCGGCTCGCCCGACCTCCTGGCTGCCTGGATGCGGCAAATGGCGATCACTGTCGCGCATCTGACGCCGGTGCTGGGTCATCTGCTGTCGGAAGCGGCCTCGGCGGATGGAGCGGCGCTGTCGCTGCGATATGTCTTCTTTGGCGGCGACATGCTGACCCGACGCCAGGTGGCCAGGCTGCGCAGGCTGGCACCCACCGCCACTTATGTGAATTACTACGGCGCTACCGAAACGCCGCAAGCGATGGGCTACTTCATCGCCGCGCAGGCCGGGGATCTCGCACACGACGATAGCCTTGCCGCAGGATCCGCTCCGATGCTCGTCCCATTAGGTCGCGGAATCGCGGATGTCCAATTGCTGGTGCTGAACAAAGCGCAGCGGCTGGCTGGGATCGGTGAGATCGGCGAGATCTGCATTCGCACGCCCTACTTGACCCGCGGCTACATCGCGGATGATTCGCTGACCCAGGAGCGCTTCTTCCGCAATCCCTTCGCCAGTGGCGGAGATAAGGAGACAAGCAGACAAGGGGACAGGGAGACACCGCAATCTGCAATCTGCAATCTACAATCTGCAATCGGGGACCGGCTCTACCGCACCGGCGACCTCGGGCGCTATCTGCCGGATGGCATGGTCGCGTTCCATGGTCGCGCCGATCATCAGGTGAAGATCCGTGGGTTCCGCATCGAGCTGGGCGAGGTTGAGGCGCTTTTGAGCCAACACCCGACCGTGCGCGCAGTCGCCGTCGTCGCCCGCGAGGATGTGCCCGGCGATAAACGCCTGGTCGCGTATGTGGTGCCCGCCGAAACGCTGAACGCAGAACGCAGAACGATAAATGGGCCGGAGGCGTCTTCTTCAGCGTTCAGCGTTCAGCGTTCAGCGTTGGCAGCTGAGCTGCGCGACTTCCTCAAAGCGCGCCTGCCCGACTACATGCTGCCGGCGGCGTTCGTGACGCTGGAGGCGTTGCCGCTGACGCCCAATGGTAAGGTGGACCATCGGGCGCTGCCGAAGCCCGACGGCCAGCGCTCGGAGGCGGAGGCGAGCTATACCGCGCCGCATAGCGCGATCGAGCGCGCTATCGCGGCGACATGGCAAGCGGTGCTGCATGTGGAACTGGTCGGGGTGGACGACAATTTCTTCGATCTCGGCGGTAGCTCGCTGCATACCGTCCAAATTCAGAGCAGATTGCGCGAAACGCTGCGCACCGATATCGCGATCATCGATATGTTCAAATACCCAACGGTGCGCGCCCTGGCCAGGTATATAAGTCGGGAAGAGCAGGAACAGCCGTTGTTTCAAGATATCCAGGATCGTATTCAGAAGCAAAAAATGGCTATGGAACGGCAAAAACGACTGCGGTCGTCGTTGTAATTGGTGTTTGGATTCTCTAACATTCTATTACGGACGGGAGCAATACTATGAGCAGCTCCATATCACCCGATCTGCCCGAGAGCATCGCCATTATCGGCATGAGCGGTCGTTTCCCCGGTGCGCCGGATGTCGACACATTCTGGCAGAATCTGTGCGATGGCGTCGAGTCGATCACCTTTTTCCGTAATGATGAATTGGTGCGGTCGATCTCTACCCCGCCCGACCCGGATATACCAACCTATATCAAGGCTGGGCCAATATTGGACGATGTCGAGACGTTTGATGCTTCCTTCTTTGGCTATACCCCCAGAGATGCCGAAATAATCGATCCGCAGCATCGCCTGTTCCTCGAATGCGCTTGGGAGGCGCTTGAGAACGCTGGCTACGATTCGGAACGATATAAGGGCTGGATCGCGGTGTATGGTGGGGTTGGGCTGCCCAGCTATCTCTTGAACAATCTGTACCAGAACAACGAGGTCAGGGCGCTGATTGCGGCTGGGAGCTTGCAAGTCACGACTGCTAATAACGTCGATTACCTGGCTACACGCGTCTCCTACAAATTAAACCTGCGGGGGCCGAGTATCACCCTCCAGACGGCCTGTTCCACCTCGCTAGTCGCCATCCACCTCGCGTGCCAGGGCCTGATGAGCTACCAATCGGATATGGCGCTGGCCGGCGGCGTCTCCGTGCGCGTTCCGCAGAAAGATGGGTATTGGTATCAAGAGGGCGGCATCTTGTCGCCCGATGGCCACTGTCGATCATTCGATGCGCGCGCGCGCGGCACAGTCTTCGGCAGCGGTGCGGGCATGGTCGTCCTGAAGCGGCTTTCAGACGCGCTCGCTCACGGCGACCAGATTCACGCGATTATCAAGGGTTCAGCGATCAATAACGACGGCTCGCTGAAGGTTGGCTTCACGGCACCCGGCATGGAAGGCCAGATGGCGGCGATCGCGATGGCGCAGGGCATCGCTGGCGTTGACCCCGAGACGATCAGCTATATCGAGGCGCACGGGACTGCGACATCGGTTGGCGATCCGATCGAGATCGCCGCATTGACCCAGGTTTTTCGCGCCAAGACGCAGAAGAAGGGTTTCTGCGCGGTCGGCTCGGTGAAATCAAATATTGGCCATACGAACACCGCTGCTGGTGTCGCCGGCCTGATCAAAACCGTCCTGGCGCTCAAACATCGGACGCTGCCGCCCAGCCTGCACTACGAGGTGCCTAATCCGAAGATCGATTTCTCCGCTTCCCCCTTCTATGTCAATACCAAGCTTAGCGAGTGGAACGGACCAACGCCGTTGCGCGCCGGGGTCAGCTCGTTTGGCGTCGGCGGCACGAATGCCCACCTCGTGATCGAGGAGGCACCGCCGCTCGATCCCTCCGATGCCGCGCGCCCTTGGCAGTTGCTGCTGCTCTCGGCGAAAACGCCGTCGGCGCTCGAAACCGCGACCACGCGACTCGTCGAACATATGCGGCAGCAGCCCGACCTCAACCTCGCCGACATGGCCTATACGCTCCAGGTGGGCCGTGGCGCGTTCAGCCATCGCCGCGTGCTGGTCTGCCGCGACCGCGACGACGCGCTGGCTGCGCTGGAGACGCGCGATCCCAAGCGCGTCCTGAGCAGCGTTCATCAGCGCGGCGATCGTCCAGTCGTGTTTATGTTCTCCGGGCAGGGCGCGCAGTACGTCAATATGGCGCGCGATCTCTACCAGAGCGAGCCGCTGTTTCGGCGCTCTGTCGATCAGTGTGCCGTGTTGCTCAGGCCGCATTTGGGGCTTGATCTGCGCGAGGTGCTCTATCCGCGCGACGAAGGACGAACGACGAAGGACGAATCGGAGCCTTCGTCCTTCGTCGTTCGTCCTTCGTCCGATGCTGCCGGCGCGCTCGATCAGACGCAGTACGCGCAGCCCGCGCTGTTTGTGATCGAGTACGCGCTGGCGCAGCTGTGGATGGCCTGGGGCATTCGACCGCAGGCGCTGATCGGCCACAGCATCGGCGAGTATGTGGCCGCGTGTCTGGCGGGCGTCTTGTCGCTCGACGACGCGCTGGCGCTGGTCGCGGCGCGCGGGCGGCTGATGCAACAGCTGCCGAGCGGCGCAATGCTGGCGGTGCCATTACCCGAGCTGGAGGTACAAGCGCTGCTTGGCGATCAGCTCTCGCTGGCCGCAGTCAACGGGCCGGCCCGCTGCGTCGTGTCTGGCCCGCTCGACGCGATCGCCGAGCTGGAGCGCCAGCTGGCTGCGCGCGCTGTGGATTGTCGTCGGCTGCACACCTCGCACGCCTTCCATTCCAAGATGATGGAGCCGATGCTAGAGCCGTTCATGAAGCATGTGTACGCCGTTCAGCTGAAGGCACCCAGCATTCCCTACCTGTCGAATGTGACCGGCACCTGGATAACATCGCAGGAGGCGCTGACCGCGAGCTACTGGGCGGAGCATGTGCGCCAGGCTGTGCGCTTTGGCGACGGCTTGCGCGAGCTGCTGAAAGAGCCCGACCAGCTGCTGTTGGAAATTGGGCCTGGGCAAACGTTGAGCACATTGGCGCGGCAATACCCCGGCAAGGCCGCCGGGCAGGCGATCCTCGCCACGCTGCGCCATCCGAACGATCAGCAATCTGATCGCGCGTTCTTGCTGAACACGCTCGGCCAGCTCTGGCTCGCCGGCATGCCGCTGGATTGGGAGGCCATCCACGCGCACGAGCGGCGGCATCGCATTCCGCTGCCGACCTACCCATTTGAACGCCAGCGCTACTGGATCGATCCGTCCGAGTCGGCTTTTGAGGTTCAGCCGCGCGTCGCTACGCTCGACAAAAAGCCGAATATCGTCGATTGGTTCTACATCCCCTCCTGGAAACGGTCGCTTCCGCCGGTCCAAGAGCCGGATGCACTGGCAGGGCAAGCGGCGTGTTGGCTGGTGTTCAGCGATGCGTACGGGCTGGGCGAGCGGCTGGCGACCCGGCTGGCGGCGAGCGTGCGCGATGTTGTGACCGTGACCGTCGGCGAGCAGTTCGAGTGCCACCACGAGCACGCCTATACCCTCGACCCGCGCGACCCCGAAGCCTATGATCGCTTGCTCAAAGAGGTCTGCGAATCGAGCCCCTTCCCCACGCAGATCGTCCATCTGTGGAGCGTTCAGCCCGACGATCTGCCGCTCGCGCAGGCCGAGCGCGACCACATTCAGGATCTCGGCTTTTACAGCCTGCTGTTCTTGGCACAGGCGCTTGGTCGCCAAAATCCGACCGAGCCGCTGCACATCACGGTCGTGTCAAACAATATGCAGCGCGTCACCAACGAAGCCGTGCTATGCCCCGAGAAGGCAACGCTGTTGGGGCCGTGCAAGGTCATTCCCCAGGAATATCCGAACATCAGCTGCCAGAGCATCGACATCGAGCTGCGCGCGCCAGGGATAGCCGAGGACGAGCTGATCGACGAGCTGATCGCCGAGGTCGCCACGCGCTCACCCGATCCGATCATCGCCTATCGCGGCGTTGATCGTTGGGTGCAAACATACGAGCCGGCACCATTGGGCGAAGCGCTTGAAGGCAAGACCCGCCTGCGCACGGGCGGCGTCTATCTGATCACCGGCGGGCTGGGCGGCATCGGGCTGGTCCTGGCCGACTATCTGGCGCAGACGATCCAGGCCAAATTGGTCCTGACCGGTCGCTCAGCCTTTCCTGATCGCGAGGAATGGGGCCAATGGCTGGCGACGCACGCCGAGCACGACAAGGTCAGCCGGCAGATCCGAACGCTACGCAAGCTCGAAGACCTGGGGGCCGAGGTGCTGGTTGTCAGCGCGGATGCCGGCGATGCGGCGAGTATGCAACGGGTCGTGCGCCAAGCCCGCGAGCGCTTTGGTTCGCTCAATGGCGTCATCCACTCGGCGGGGGTTGCGGGCGGCGGCATGATTCAGCTCAAAACGACCGAGATGGCCGCGCGTGTGCTTGCGCCCAAGGTCAACGCGATCCAGGCGCTCGAAGCGGCGCTGGTGGGCGTCGATCTCGATTTTCTGGTACTCTGCTCGTCGACGACTGCGATCATCGGCGGGATGGGCCAGGTCGATTATTGCGCGGCGAACGCCTTCCTCGACGCCTATGCGCACTACAACACGGCCCGCGGCATCTACACCATATCGATCAACTGGGATGCCTGGCAAGAGGTCGGGATGGCCGTCGATGTTGCGGCGTCGTATGGGCTGCTGGAAAGCCCGTCGGCACCGCGAAAAGATCTCGCGCACCCATTGCTCGATACGCGCATCCAAGAGACACCGAGCGAGGAGGTGTATCTCACCGCGTTCAGCCCCGCGCATCATTGGGTGCTCTCAGAGCACAGAATAATGGGCATTCCCGCGCTGCCTGGAACGACGTACCTGGAGATGGCGCGCGCGGCCTTTCAACAGCGCGCGGCTGGCGGGATGATCGAACTCAGCGAGGTGTTTTTCCTGACCCCATTAATGATTGGGATGGACGAGCAAAAAGAGGTCCATACGATCTTGCAGGGCGAGGGCGACGTGGTTGAGTTCCGCGTCCTGAGCCGAACAGCGCCGAAAGATGGCACGGCACCAGTCTGGCAGGAGCACGCGCGCGGCAAAATCGCCCGGCTCGACCGCGTACACGCGCCGCACCACAACATCGAGGAGATCAAAGCGGCGTGCGGCGGGGAAGCGATCGCGATCAGCGTGGAAGACGTCAAGCAGATGGAAAGATTCGTCCAGTGGGGGCCAAGATGGATGTCGCTCAAGCAGGCGACCGTCGGGGTCAGCGAGGGGCTGGCGCTGCTCGAGCTTCCCGAAGCATTTTCCGCAGACCTCGAAGAGTTCGAGCTGCACCCCGCGCTGCTGGATGTGGCGACCGCGTTCGGGAACGGCTTCGCGGGCCGGGATGAGGCGTATCTGCCGCTGTCGTACAAGCGTCTACAGGTGTATGCGCCATTGGGACGGCGAATCTACAGCTATGTGCGCTATCGTGCAGACGACGCGGCGCAGCGCGAAACGATCTCCTTCGATATCACGCTGCTCGACGAACAGGGGCAAGCGCTGGTCGATATCGAGTCGTTCACCATGCGCAGGATCGGCGAAGCGGCTGATCGACTGCGCGAGTCGGCGATGCACGAATCCAGCGCAGCCGAGGCTGTGAACGAGCCCGCGCTTGGGCATGCCGAGCGGAACGGCGATCGGCCCGGCGCGCCCGAAGCCGCCGCGAACGTGCCCTCACCAATGATCGGGCTCTTATCGAGTGAAGGCGTCGATGCGTTCAAGCGCATTCTATCGCGGAACAAGCTGCCGCAGATCATCGTCTCCACGAAGGATCTGCACGCCGCGATCATCCGGGCGAACACGATCAAGCAGACCCGCATCCTGGAGGAGCTAGAGAAGGCGCGCAGCCATAAACCGACCCATCCGCGACCGGAGCTGCACACCGCCTATGTTGCTCCCAGGAACGAGATCGAGCGCAGCATCGCGCAAATTTGGCAGAGCGTGCTTGGTATCGAGCAGGTCGGCATCTACGACAACTTCTTCGAGCTCGGCGGCGACTCGGTGCTCGCCATCCAGGTCATCGCCAAGTTCAGCACTATCGGCGTTCAGATCACGCCCGCGCAACTATTTCAGTATCAAACGATCGCCGAGCTTGGCACAGCAGTCGGCTTGGATCAGACGATCGTCGCCGATCAAGGCCCACAGGCCGGCACGATACCGCTCACGCCGCTTCAGCACTGGTTCCTCGAACAGCACTCGCCCGACCAACACCACTCGACCCAGACGCTTTTGCTGGAAGTCGCGGATACGCTTGACCCGATCGCGTTAGAGCAGGCTGTGCAAGCGGTTGTGGCGCATCACGATGCGTTGCGATTGCGCTTTACGCGGGGCGAATCCGGCTATGAGCAGAACTGCGCGGAGGTCGAGGAGCACCTGGTTTTCTCCAGCGTCAGCCTGGCGGAGCTGTCCAGCGCCGAGCAAGGCCTGGCTATGACGGCGGCGACCGAGCTGTACGCCAGCCTAAGTCTGGCCGAGGGGCCGCTTGTGCGGGTCGCGCTGTTTGATCGTGGCGCGGATCGGCCACGCTGCCTGCTGCTGATCATCGATCAGTTGGCTGCCGACGCAGTCTCGTTGCGCATCGTGCTGGAGGATCTCTGGACGGCCTACGAGCAGGCCAGCCAGGATCTGGCGATCCAGCTTCCGCTTAAGACCAGCTCGTTCAAACGCTGGGCCGAAACGCTCGTGGAGCACGCGCAATCGGAAGCGCTCCAGCAGGAACTGGGCTACTGGCTCAGCCTGCCGCACGAGCGGATCGCGCCGCTGCCGCTGGACACGCCGACGGCTGTGGCGTCCAATGACGCGGATGCCACGGGCACGCTGACGCTGGCGCTCGACGCCGACGCGACGCGCGGGCTGCTGGAGGATCTGCCGGTGGCCTACATTCAGCCCGAGGATGTGTTGCTGGCAGCGCTTGGCGAGACATTCGCCCAATGGACGGGCGAGCGCACGCTGTTCGTGGATCTCGAGAGCAGCGGGCGCGCGGAGTCGTTCGACGCCCCCGACCTGTCGCGCACGGTTGGCGAGTTCGGCGTGCGCTTCCCGATGTTCCTCGATCTCAGCACGGCCTTCGGTCCCGCCGATACATTGAAGACCGTTAAAGAGCAGCGCAGCGCTATTCCCAATCGCGGCACCGGCTATGGCCTGCTGCGCTATCTCAATGGTGCCGCGAACAGCGCCGCGCAATTGCGGGCGCAGCCACAGCCCGAGGTTCGCTTTAGCTACCTTGATCTGGCGCTGGTGCCCGAGTCAACGCCGTTCCGACTGGCACCCGAGGCTGGCGGGCCGAATCATAGCCCCAGCGGTCGCCGTTATCTGCTGGAGATCGACGCATGGCTCGTCGAGAACCAACTCCAGATCACGTGGACCTACAAGCATATTCACGAGCAGGCTATCGCACGATTGGCCGAGGACTTTCTGGCGGTGTTGCAGGATCTGGTCGCCCACTGCCAATCGTCCGAGATCGGCGGATACAGTCCGTCGGACTTCCCCGAGGCTGGGATGAGCCAGGAAGAACTCGATAAGTTCATGATCAACCTCCAGAAACGAGCGCAATGATCGATAACACCTACGACGCCAACCAAAACGCAGCGCCTTGGAGCGCCGATGACCAGGCGGATGAGGAAGCCTGGCTACCCGAACACCTCGTCGGCTTGCCTGGTGATCGCTGGGCGATCTGGCGAGAGGTGGGCTTGCGCGGTGCCGGATTCCCAGCCGTGCTGGTGCTCGAACTCGCTGCATCGGAATGCGCCGCCTCAGCCGACCAGCTCATACAGGCCGAGGTAGCCGCACAGCAGGCGCGCGATGCCCTCGCGGATGCGCTGACTGCCGCGCTGGACGCACGTTTGCGCGAGCTGGAGCAGCGCGAGGAAGGGCATGAGCAGTCTCGCGAGATACGGCGGATCAAGCAGCGGGCGCTGCGGCGGTTGCGGCAAATGAAGCTGCTCGATCAATCCGACGCTGCGTTCGCAGATGCGGCGAGCGTGGAGGCATTCCGAACCGCCGTCGCCGGTCTCGATGCGGCCCGAGCCGACTTCGAGCGCGCATTCGATGCCGGGGTTGCCAAGGTGTCGGCGGCGATCCAGCGGCTTGCGGGCAATGATCGCTTCCGTGAAGCGATCACCTGGCAGAACCGCCATGCCTTTCAGCGGGCCGTCACGTCGCTGCTCGGCAAAGCGCCCGACACCGCGCGGAGCTACCGGAAACGGCTGAGCGAAGAGCTGATCGCCAACTATTTGCAGCGCTACTGCGTCAAGAACGACACGATCGGCTTCTTCGGCCCGGTTGGCTGGGCGCACATAGAACCGCAGGCCGAGGCGACCAGCGTGCAGCCGGGAGCGCACATGCTCGCAACGCGCGCGGTCTATTTCGACGAGTGGGGCATCAACGTATTGGCGCATCGGCTGGCCGAGAACGAGGCGCTGCTGCCATGGGTTGCGCCGCGCCGCTCGCCGTTCTTCGATGTCGATCAGACGACGCTCTACGCGGCTGGAGCAACGATGCCGCTCACGCCCCAGCAGGCAGCCGTCCTGCAAGCCTGCGATGGTGCTCGGATGGCGCGAGAAATTGCCCTGGATTGCATGCGGACGCCCGCGAACGGGCTCGCGAGCGAAGCAGCGGTCTACACGGTTCTGCGGGATCTGCGCGATCAGGGCGTAATCGCCTGGACGCTTGAGGTGCCGATGGAATTGCGACCAGAGCGGATGCTTCAGCGGCTGCTCGAACGGATCGGCGACCCGCAGCTTCGCACGTCGGCGCTCGCGGCGCTCAACCAGCTTGACAGCGCTCGTGCCGCAGTTGCCCGCGCGGCCGGCGATGCCGAGCAGCTCAACCAGGCGTTCAACGAGCTGGAAGCAACCTTTACGCGCCTGACCGGTGCGCCCTCAACGCGGTCAGCTGGGCAGATCTACGCCAGCCGCACGCTGGTGTACGAGGATTGCCGGCGCGACATCGAGGTCGTGATCGGGCCGGAGGTGTTCGGGGCGCTTGGGCTGCCGCTCTCGTTGATCCTGGCGAGCGCGCGCTGGTTTACCCACGCAATCGCCGCGGTCTATCAAAAGGCGTTCAAGGAGATCTACGACAACTGCGCGCGCGAGGCCGGTTCGGGCGTCGTACCCTTGATCGACTTCTGGCTCCAGGCCCAGCATCTGATGCCAGGCGCTGATATGCCGCTTGTCGATAGCGTCGCGTCAACGTTTCAGGATCGCTGGATGGAAATCCTCGGGCTGCCGGCGTCGCAGCGCCGCGTCGTATACACCAGCGGTGAGCTGCAATCGCGGGTGCAAGCCGCGTTCGACGCGCCCGTGCCCGGCTGGCGCTCGACGCTCTACCACAGTCCCGATGTGCTCATCGCGGCACCCGACATCGAGGCCATCCAGCGCGGCGACTATCAGCTGGTCATGGGCGAACTGCATGTCGGGTTAAATACACTAGGTGCCCCTAGCTTTCTGGCCCAGCATCCATCCCAAGAGGATCTCTACCTGGCGCTCGAGCGCGATCTGCCTGGGGCGCGGCTCATTCCGGTGATCCCCAGGAGTTGGCCCAGAATGACCTCGCGCACCCGGCTG